>Ga0315273_10007880_pt1 | contig 13384 bp, 14 predicted proteins | sample YL17G02_0_MG_FD_205753 | JGI IMG/M metagenome (GOLD analysis project Ga0315273, IMG submission 205753) | Sediment microbial communities from Yellowstone Lake, YNP, Wyoming, USA - YL17G02_0 | ecosystem: Environmental > Aquatic > Freshwater > Lake > Sediment | place: USA: Wyoming | collected... | reverse complement strand
AAGGTATTCCGAGAGCTTGGTCTGCGCTGTGGCACATTTCTCTCCAGGGATCTCCACAGGGTAAACCCCGGTGAGACACCCCATGCACAGGTTCTCCGCGGGAATGCCAATTGCCTCCACCAGGCCTTCGTGGCTGACATATCCCAGGGAGTCGGCGTTGATCACTGCTTCTACGCCAGCAACGGTCTTGTGGGCCGCTATGAGCTCCTCACGGCTGGCCATGTCGATGCCCAGGTAGCAGGGGGCCATTATGGGAGGACTGCCTATCCTCACATGCACTGCCTCTGCTCCTACCTTTCGGACCATGTTGACTATTCTGCGGCTGGTGGTGCCCCTCACTATGGAGTCGTCTACCAGGACCAGCTTGTGCCCCTCAATGTTGGGCCTAATTGTGTTCAGCTTCAGGCGCACCGCCGTCTCCCTCATGTTCTGGTCGGGCATGATGAAGGTCCTCCCAATGTAACGGTTCTTCATCAGGCACTCCCGGTAGCTTATGCCCGATCGCTGGTGATAGCCCACGGCCAGGGTGATGCCTGAGTCGGGTATGGGGGTCACAGTGTCTGCGTCTGCAGGATGCTCTTCAGCCAGCCTGGACCCTATGTTCACCCTCACCTCGTAGATCAAGCGACCCTCCATGATGCTGTCCGGCCGGGCAAAGTAGATGAACTCGAAGACGCAGTGGGCAGGACAGGGAGTCCTGGTCAGCTGATAGGACATCATCTCTCCCTGCCTGAGGACCACCAGCTCTCCAGGGCAGACGTCCCTGACCAGCCTTCCATTGAGAGTGTCTATGGCCACGCTCTCCGAGGCCACGATATATCCTGATTCGAGCTCGCCAATGCACAGGGGCTTGATGCCCAGAGGATCTCTAAGCGCCAAAACATAATCCCCAAATAAAAAGACAAGCGAATATGAGCCCACCATCTTGCGCATTATTGCCCGGATGGCTTCCTGAAGGTCGCATTTCAGGAGATCCCTCACCAGGAGATGGGCTATGACCTCCGTATCTGAGGTGGATTGGAAGATGTCCCCCGTCTGCTCCAGTTGCTCCCGGAGAACAGCAGTATTTACCAGGTTGCCGTTATGAGCTACGGCTATGGATCCTTCCTTGTACTTGACCATAAAAGGCTGGGCGTTTTCTATGCAGGACCGGCCGGTGGTTGGATACCGGACATGGCCTATTCCCACCGAGCCGCGCAATAGGTTGATTGAAGCATCGTCGAAGGCCTCCGAGACCAGCCCCATTCCCCTGTGGGTGCGAACCGCCTTCCCGTCGTGTACAGAGATACCAGCAGCTTCCTGCCCCCGGTGCTGCAAAGCATAGAGGGCGTAGTAAATTGATTTAGCTACCCCCTCTTGCTGGTCTCGAAGAGAGATCCCGACTACGCCGCAGGCATCGTGCAACTTCGATCCCTAATAGTCGGCCTTTCTCATCCACTTATAGCTTCTAAGCTTCGGTGTCTTGCCGAAACCGCATTGAACGCAGACCTTCCTCTTGAAGTTATAGGACATGCTGCCACAGCGCCTGCACATTACGTGCGATTTTTTGTGGCGTCTGCCCATGGAAGGAGTACCTTTCATAAATAATCACCTCAAGGAGAAATGTAAACCACGTTGTCTCCCCGCACGATCACTGTTCCCATCTTACGGGTCACTGCTCCCTCAGCTACTTCCTCTGTCTTATCAAGCACCAGATTCATGTGGATGTCGTAACCCTGCAGCTCTCCTCGGAAAACCCTCCCATCCTTCAGCTTGACTATTACGGATCCGTTCAGTGACTCGTTCAGAATATCCAGCGGTCTCTGACCCATCAGACTTCTCTCCAGCGATTGAATAACCGCAAAAGGCTTCGAATTCTGACTTGCGCGTTGCATATTTAAACCTATCGGGATACCTTAAGATCATGAAGAGAAAATCCAGACACCACCTCAAGGGGAACGAGGCCAGGAAGATCATCGCCGATCTGGAGGCTTTACTTGAAGATCCTTCTTCGCTTCAAGAGGGAACTCTGGAGAGGGCAGAAGCCGATGAGGGAATCGATCTGGTCTACGTAGGTGGAAGGCCGCTTTTGATGATGGTAGAGGGTGTTCCCTTTTTTACCATCCTGGGGGCCATCGAGCTCTCAGTCAAGAAGAGGCTGGTGGTGGTGGACTCGGGAGCAGTCAGATTTATCGTAAACGGGGCAGATGTCATGAATCCGGGAATAGTATCCGCCGATCCCGAAATAGCTGCTGAGGATCTGGTAGTGGTGATCGAGGAGAAGTACGGGAAGCCTCTGGCCATCGGCCGGGCGCTGATCTCCGGGCCGGAGATGAAAGGGGAGGGGAAGGCCGTGAAGTCCCTGCACCATGTGGGCGACCACATCTGGAAGGAAATGGAGCAGTGATGGCATGGAAGAGATCGGGGATCTGATAGGAAAGGGATTTGGAGCCTGGAAGGAGAACCTAAACTTATGCATTCCCTTTCTGCTGAGTACATTCTTCTCTCTTCTGGCCTTGCTTCCCTTTCTTTCCGCCCTTATCAAGGTCATCTCCCAGGAGGGGCTGGAGTCGCTTCCCCCCCTGGAGTGGATGCCAATTTTGAAGGACGCCCTGCCCGGGCTTGCTCCGTCCTTCTTCGCCTCATTAGTTCTTCTCATACTGTTCGGTTCCTTCTTCTTCGCAGGAGCTATCGGCATGGCCAGGCAGGCTCTGGAGAAGGGAAGGGCCAGCACAGGAATGATATGGTCATCTGGGAGAAAGAACATGCTGAATCTATTTCTCACAACCCTCCTCATTGACCTTATAATGGCAGCCGGCCTCCTCTTTTTGCTCCCTTGGGCGCTGGTTTCTGTAGCGCACTCCTCCAGCGATACTATAACCCTGGGCCTCCTGCTGGCAGGAGTCCTCTTGCTGATCCTGTATGCCCTATCGGTCTCCTTGCTCCTGGCTCTATCCCCCTACGCTCTGGTGGTAGATGGCTTGGGTCCGCTGCAGGCAGTCAGAGCCAGTGTTGCGTTTTTCAAGTACAACAAGTTCGATGTCTTCCTTCTATGGCTGATAATCCTGGCCCTGGCACTGGGGCTGCAGATGCTGGGTGGATGGAGTTCGGCAGATTCTGTCAAGGGCTTGCAGCCTTTGGCCGCCATAGCAGGGGCTTTGAACCTATTGGTGGTCTCTCCCCTGTCGACCTTATGGTGGACGAGGCTCTATCTAAGCCGGACCTTCAAGCTGAAGGAGGAGGTGAAAACTATATGGTGACTGGATCTGACCTGCTGGCCGGCTTCAGATTGCTGCCGCCTTTTCGCCAGACTGTGCTGCTGGGATGCGTCTTCTTCCTCATCTTCGATCTGTATGCCTATCTTGTTCTCGGACTTTCGCCCGGAGAAGCACTGAAGGCGGCGCTCGCCTCGGCAGCTCTCTTTATGGCTGTGTATTATTTCACCGCATTGATAGTTTTAAGAATTAGCGCCGGAAGCGGCAAGACAGGCGGGCCGAGAAAAGGCTTGAGAGGAAAATGAGTTATTAGGTTGTTTTTAAATTTTTTTCTCATTTTTTTGGCCAAACTATATGTCCTTGTCGGGCTTTTTTCTCTGCAGGAGGTCTCCTAGATGGAGCTGAAAGTGGTGAGGATGAAAATACCCGAGGGCTCTAACCTGATCCTGGGCCAGAGCCACTTCATCAAGACGGCAGAGGATCTTTACGAAGCCGTATCCGGCACCGCTCCCCGCGCCAGGTTTGGTCTGGCATTCTCTGAGGCCAGCGGAGACTGCCTGGTGCGGCTGGAGGGAAACGACAGCGATCTCCTTGAGGCAGCCAAGGAGAACTCTCTGGCTCTGAGCTGCGGCCACACCTTCGTGATCCTGCTCAGAGAAGCCTTCCCCATCAACGTCCTCAACGCCATAAAAGGCCTTCAGGAGGTCTGCAGCATCTTCTGTGCCACCGCCAATCCCCTGCAGGCCATAGTTGCGGAGACGGAGCAGGGGCGGGGCATCGTGGGAGTAGTCGACGGCAGTTCGCCCAAAGGCGTGGAGGAGGCATCCGAGGTGGAAGAGCGGCGCAAGCTGCTGAGGAGGTTCGGATATAAACTTTGATGCCGTGGTCAAGAACGGCAGGGTCTTTGCGCCAGGCGGGCTCAAAACCATCGACCTATGGATAAAGGACGGCAAGGTTGCAGCCTTGGGCGGTCCTCACAGGGCAGATGAGAAGATCGATGCCCGGGGCATGATTGTTCTTCCCGGGGCCATCGACGTTCATGTGCACTTTCGAGACCCCGGATATACCTACAAGGAGAACTGGGAGAGCGGCTCCCTCTCAGCTGCAGCCGGGGGAGTAACCACCGTTGTAGATCAGCCCAATACAGATCCCAGAACCCTTGATGCCCAGGCCTTCCGGCTCAAGCTGGAGATCGCCGGGCGCCATTCCGTAGTGGACTTCTGCCTCAACGGAGGGCCCGGGAAGATCGAAGATCTCCTCCGGCTGGGCGCCTCTGCCATCGGAGAGATCTTTGCCTACGAGCACAGCGATCCAGACCTGCAAAGGATCCTGGAAGAGACCGCCAGGCTGAAGGCTTTGGCCACCCTTCATGCCGAGGACGGTAGCATCTTGAGGGAGAGGGCGGATGCCTTCAGGGATAGGAGTGACCCTGAGGTTCACTCCCTGGCCAGGCCGGCTGAGGCTGAGACAATGGCGCTAGAGAAGGCTCTGGCGGCGCCAGGCCGGCTGCACGTCTGCCACCTCAGCACCGAGGACGGGCTGAAGATCGTGAAGGATGCCAGGAGCTCTGGCAAGAAGGTGAGCTGCGAGGTGGCTCCGCATCACTTGCTCTTTGATGTCAGGGATTATAGAGAGCAGGGCACTTTTCTAAAGATAAATCCGCCGCTACGTAGAGAGAAGGACTGCCATGCCCTTTGGGAGGGCCTGATGAGAGGCGAGATAGATCTCCTGGCCTCCGACCATGCGCCCCACCTTCCCGAGGAGAAGAAGGCTCTGATCTGGGATGCTCCCCCAGGGGTCCCGGGAGTGGAGACCATGCTCCCTCTCATGCTCATGGCAGTGAGGAGGAATATGCTTACTCTCGAGAGGCTTGTAGATGCTGTCTCGGCCAGGCCGGCAGAGATCTTCGGCCTAGCGGGGAAGGGATCGCTGGAGATAGGAAAAGATGCCGACCTGGTGCTTATCAATCCCAGGTCCATCACCAAGATCAAAGCCGATCGCCTGCACAGCCGGGCGGATTGGACGCCATATGAAAAGAGGGAGGCCATCTTCCCCCAGACGACTGTCCTCAGAGGGGAGGTGGTCTATGACGGGGATCTGGAGGCCAGGCCTGGCTACGGGCAGTTCCTCCCGAAAGGTCTGAAAGCAAAGGGTTTTATTGAAAGGGAAACCTTATTTTAAGCATGAAATCCGATTCAGGCTCAGGTTCGAGCTCTACCGATCTGGAGAGAGTGATTGCCAAAGCTGCAGTGGAGGCTGCCAAGATGTCCAGCCAGGCCAGCCGGGCGGCCAGGAAGATCATGAGCGAGATGGCGGGAGAGGTGGAGGCCAAAGGATATGACTTTCCGGCGATAGACATTCTGGACGAGGCCGAGGAGATCGTTGCCCTGGTGGCTCTCCCAGGAGCCTCCAAGGATAAGATCGATCTGAAGGTGACAGAGGACAGCCTCTATGTGGAGGCCAAGGCGGCTGAGAGAGCTGGCCAGTACCTTCGCCGCGAGACCAGCACTCTGGGGATGAAGAGAGAGATCAAGCTCCCTGTAGAGATAAAGCCCGAGCAGGTCAGGGCCAGCTTCAAGGACGGCGTGCTTGAGGTTCGCCTTCCCAAGCTGGTGGTGGTCAGCGCTCAGAAGGTATCGGTGGATTAAGAGAAGTATGTTGGCTTCCAGCTTACTTCTTTTTCAAAAATCTCTTGCTATTCTGGCATCATCTCGATTTATTTAACGGCGATCCCCAATCATGATCTACTCCGACACCCTGCCTCACCTTCCCGGCTGCTACATATTCAAAGATGCAGAAGGAGGTGCCCTCTATGTAGGCAAGGCCAGGGATTTGAAGAAGCGGGTGAAGAGCTACGCTCAGAGGCAGGACCAAGACCCAAAGACCTCCGCACTTCTCTCTCTGGCCTCTGACCTGGACTTCATAGTCACGAGTAGCGAGGTCGAAGCTCTTCTCCTGGAAAATACTCTGATCAAAAAACATAGCCCGCCCTACAACATCAAGCTCAAGGACTCTTCCAGATACGCCAGCATCCACCTGACAGATGAGAAATTCCCCCGAATCTGTATCTCCCGAAAGGCTTCTGGTCGCGGCGGCTTCTTCGGTCCCTTCACCTCGGCAAGAGGGAGGGATTACATCTTTCGGGTGGTTTCCAGGACCTTTGGGCTTCGCACCTGCAAGCGCCTTCCCAGGCGGGCCTGCTTGCGCCATCACCTGGGAGTATGCAGCGGGCCATGTATAGGGAAGATAAGCGAAGAGGAATATCGGCAGAGGGTATACCGGGCCGAGTCTGTCCTCAAAGGGAAGATCGGCGAGATCATCGAGGGCCTGAAAGGGACGATGCTGGACTGCGCAGCCCGGCAGCAGTTTGAGACCTCGCTTGAGATGCGAGACCAGATCGCTGCTCTGCAGCGCCTGCAAGAAAGGCAGAACATGGAGCTTGCTAGGAAGTATGACCAGGATGTCATCGCTTTCGTGGAGGAGGGCGGCAACGTCTACCTGATGATCTTTAAGGTCTACAAGGGCACCCTGGAAGGCAAGGAGGATTTTGTCTTTGCCCGGAATGAAGGCTTTCTAGAGGAGTTCCTCATCCAGTACTACTCGGAGAACGAACCCCCAGAAGAGGTGATAGTGCCAGAAGCCCTCGACGACGCCCTTATCGAGTTCCTTGCTCGCGTTAAAGGAAAGAAGGTCAGAGCAACTGTGCCCAAGCTCGGCCAGAAGAAGGATCTTCTGGAGCTGGCACGGCAGAATGTAGAGATCGGCTTCTTTGGAGATAAGAAGAAGCTGGACGCCCTTCAGAATGCGCTCGCGCTTCCCCGTCTGCCGGAGGTCATTGAGTGCTTTGACATCTCCCACTTCTCGGGAACGTCTGTGGTCGGATCTATGGTTCAGTTCAGAGGCGGGAGGCCGGACAAGCACAACTACCGTCGCTTCAGGATAAGAAGCGTGGAGGGCCCTAACGACCTGGCCTCTGTGGCCGAGGTGGTGCACAGGCGCTATGCCCGCCTGAAAGAAGAGAGGCAGGAGCTTCCGGATCTGATCATCATCGATGGTGGAGCTGAGCAGCTTGCTTCAGCCAAGCGGGAGCTCGGGAAGCTCGGAGTTCGGACTCCCGCCATCTCCATAGCCAAGGGGGAAGAGGAGATCTACCTTCCAGGAGCTCGAAAGCCGCTGGCTCTGGCCAGAGATGAAAAGGCCTCCCTTTTTATTCAGGAGATAAGGGACGAGGCCCATCGGTTTGCATTGGCTTACCATCGGCTGCTGAGGAAGAAGGCGATAATGTCCTGACCGATCCTTGGCTTTAGCAGCAAAAAGCCAAAAGAGAAAGGGAGGGGTTCGTGCTTGGAAGAACAATTTTCTAACTTTTTAAATTTTCTATTCTTTTAATTCATAGAGGATTCTCATTGCCTTTGTAAAGGGAGGCATTCCCGATGTCAAGAGAACCACCCTCAGGACATCCACTATTTCGTCTCTGCTAATCCCAAACTCCTTCATGGCGCTCATCATCTGCTTTTTCGTGGCCCGGTCATCGGAGGCCGCGGCGTTTATGCCTAGCGCAATCAGCTTCTGGGTTCTGTAATCTATGACCTTCCCCGTATAGCAGGCCTCATTTAGGCCCACGATGGCATTGTACAGATCTGGATAATCTTTCTTGATATTAGCCATTGCTTCGCCAAAGAAGACTTCTTCTTTCATTTCAATACACCTGCTAATACTACGCCGCATTATATTTTATAGCTTTCTGATAGGGGTGGTTCATTTTCAAAGGCTCTCTTGTAGCTCCTCAGATCAGCCAATCCTGAAAGCTAATGCGCATTGGCGAATATCATTTCGACATTATTCTGTACGTACAGCATGTATTGGATGCCAATATGTGCCAGTCGATTCTGTAGCCACACTTCCACATATGTTTTCGATAATCCAATAAGTCTCTAATCATAAGCATTTTAATATGAGAAAAGCCAGCTATAAGCTGATGGCAAGTCTGGCGAGAGCAGCAGGCAGGCTGTCTAACGTCTCTGCCACGAAAGGCATCCGAAGGGTCAATAAGATATGGACGGCAGCCTCTGCGAGATTCCTGAAGATCCGGATTAGGATCCCAAAATTCCTGGAAGCTCTGCCTCGGGAAGATACCAAGGAGGCAGTGAGATGAGGCCAGCTCTGGTGCCCGGCCTTCTGGGAGGACTGCTCGCCATCTTGATGGGAGCATGGGTTGTTCTGATTTCGTTTGCTTCCACCGCCGAACATAGCATCATGGGACTGGGAGGCGTTCTATCCCCCATGGCGGGTGGACTGCTGCTTATTCTGCTGGGGATGATGGCCCTGTTAGGAGCTATCCTGGAGCCAGGAGGGGATAGGGCGGCCAAAGCCCTCCTGGGCTTGACGGTCTTGATGTATCTTCCAGTCGTCCCCCTCTCTCCCGGGTATTTTCTGTGGTCCTTTTCCCATGGGATCTTTGAGGAGTGGATCCCCCTGCTGGCTGTGATTGTTCTGATAGCAGCAATGGCGGCCGCTGTGTTTTTCAAAAGACCTAAGGGCGGATCCGCCCTTCTCCTTCTGGCTGGGCTCATGGGATTTTTCATCAGCCAGGATTCTCTGGTCTTCTACTTCGGAGGATGGAAGTACTGGATTGTGCCTGGAATTATTCTAATCCTGGGGGGAGTCCTTTTCCTAGTCCCTCCCCAGAAGATTGCCGGCTTACCGCTTCTGTCCAGCCCGAGCAACGCTATGAGGTGGTCAGGCTATGTCCTCTACAGCCTCGCAGTTCTTGGTCTGGTGTTGATCCTGGCTGGAACCCTGTACCTTCTCCCCGACAAAGAGACCAGCACAAAAAGCGATCTCATGGAGGCAGAGATGGCGATTTCTATGGGGCTGCCAGACAGGGCTCTGGAGGCCTACGATAGGGTGCTGGCTCTGGATCCGGCCGACAGCCAGGCTCAAGAAGGCAGGCGAAACGCGCTGCTCAGAATGGCTGCGGAGAACCTGAGCAGTCAGTCCCTGGCCGGCTGCGAGACGGCTATGGATCTCAATCGTACTCTGTCTGCATCGATCCTGGAGCCCGGGAAGGATCTTCTTCCTCTCTAAAAGTCTAGGAAACGTGGCATTGATAAATAGCATTGACAGATATATTTTTAAATTTTAGAAGATAATATCTTTTTCTATCTGGAAGGTATTTGATTGCCCAAGATCAGATATGGAGTTGCCGAGGCAGTGGGCTGGAGGGAGGGAATGGAGGATGCTCACGCCCTTCGAGATCCAGGAAAGGGCTTTTTCGCTGCTGAAGTCTACGACGGCCACTGCGGCCCTGCTGCCGCCAATATTGCAGCTCGAGTATTGACGCTCAATTTTCAAAGCATGTGCATCGCTGAACTGGAGAAGCCGGCTAAGGACCGGCGGCTCGAGAGGGATCTCTTGAGGGAGGCCTATCTTAGAACAGACCGCGTTATTGTGGAGAGCAAGACGCCTAGCGGAACGGCTGCGGCTACCTTTTACCTTCTGGGGGAGAGGTTCCTGGCCGCAAATGTGGGGGACGTCCGCATCATCATAGGAACCGCCGGCAAAGGCAGAATTCTGACTGTGGACCACTGTCCCGGCCTTCCAGCGGAAAGGGCGAGGATTGAGGCTCTGGGAGGTGAGGTCGTCATCCTGGATATCCCTCGCGTCCAAGGATCGCTTGCCGTGAGCCGTGCCCTGGGAGACCTGCCTCTCAAGCCCTATATCACGGCCCAGCCCCACATCGTGGAGGGGCGTCTTGGCAGGGAGAACGATTTCGTCCTCCTGGCCTCTGACGGCCTTTGGCATGTGCTGGATCTCCATGAAGCGCTGCAGATGGCTCGGGCTGCAGGAGATCCGCAGCGTGCAGCGGATCAGATCCTATTCCAGGCCTATGCTCAAGGCACTCCTGATAATATCACAGCGATGGTCCTGGATCTGCAGGATCTAACTAAAGATCTGGCGACGGAGAAGATGGAGATCCTGGGCGATGAGGATTGAGCATCTGGCAAGACCTTTTGGCCAACTCCAAACCTCTTTTTCCGGGGGAGCGGCTGGCCGCACGACGGTATCATATGCTATGGGCGATCTCATCCTCGATATCTTCTAAGCATCTCTCCAGGTCTTGAAAGCAGCTCCATGCGGCATATTCCTGAAAAAAGGCTCTGGCTTTGGATCTGGTCTCCTCCCCCAACTCGGCCCGCAGGCTACTAAATTCGATGCAGCTGAGTGGCTTGTACTCCTTTATCGTTTCATCCTTGCTCACCTTATAGCCCAAATCCTTGAGCTCAGACCGAAGGGATGATAGATCGAGCTGGCCCCTGAGGTATCTGCAGAGATCCGCCCGGGCAGCATGCAGATCCCTGGCTTTCTTGATGCCGTAGTCTCTGCTTTCATTCAGATGAGGGGTGGTGGTCAGCCCGGCCAAACAGAAGGCATTTGTGGATAGGTACTCCTCAAGAATCCTGTGTGCCGGCAGCCCTAACTCTCCTATCTCTTCATAGAACTTCACTAAATCGCCGCTCCTTTCCATGCCGATCCTCCCCAGGGTCTCGACTGCAGCCATTGCCCTGATCTCCTGCTGAAACTTTTCTTTTGGGAGGCCGAGGCCCTGCATTGTGGACTCAACGAGACTCTGGTTGGCATGGAAGATGCTGCAGGGAGCGCCGACGAAGGCCAGAAGCTCCGCCCTTTGCTCCCGGGTGATGTACTCCCGGGACTCCCTGATCAGGGCAGGGAGGTCGAAGTTCCAGCGGTGGTCGTCGATGAAGTGGGCGATCTCGTGGACCATGACCCCAAGCTTGGCCTCCTGCGAAGGGAAGCAGTCGAAGGGAAGCCGGGAGTTGGGGGTGGCGAACTCGAAGACAAAAATTCTGCTCCAGGGAGATGAGAAGAGCCTTATTCCCACAGGAAAGCGGGCGATCCTCCAGATGGCCGGATTGTACTCCACTATAAGCTTATCCGGCCAGTAGAGGATATTGGCGGCCTTGGCATGGGCCTTCTCCCAAGCATCCTTGACCCACGAAACAATATCCGGGTCCAGTCCTTCCACCGATACGATGGCAGCCTCCAGATCGCTTAGCATGCTTTCAGAAGTTTCAATGCGGTCGATGCTAAAAAAGTTGTGCTGAAAATTTCGGCCAGACAAACCAGAAGCTTGGATTATGGTTTCAATTCCAGTAGCCTTCTCCTCAAAGATAAAAGTTCCGTAAAGAAAGTCCGTAGACCTAATAGAACTCCGAAAAGATTGCCGAGGGATTCATGGAGACGTTCCTGCTAGTTAATCAGTTGGCAGTTTTCTTGATCTACGAGTCGTTCAAACAAAAAAATTTCTAGAAGAATGCCTGCCTGTCAAATCGCGGCGAGGAGATCCCGGGATAACGATGTCCATATAAGCTTTCACATCCGCTAGAGAGAGCAGGTTCTGCAGCATAAAAATTGTAGAGTCTTTGGTTATTTTTTTGCCATAAGAATCCTCAACAAAAATGTTGACCGTTATCCTTATAATATGAAATACTGTTACATGCTATCACGCATCATGGCAGCATTGGCTGCGAAAAGCGAGGGAGAGCTGTAATTGGGCAGCTTAAAGCTGGTGTTAATGTGTTGGGCATAAATGATCCTTGGATCTGGGGTGTGTATATTCTCTGCATCCTGAGCATGCTCTTATGCGTAATATACGGCATTGCTTACTGGAACAAGGGCAGCGAGCTGGAGACTGCGGAGATCTCGGAGGAGGAGGAATGGGAGAGCGAAGAGGAAGAGATGCAGCAAAAGGAGCCGGGGTTGTGATCTAAATGAATCTGCTTCTTTTCAACGTCATTATTCTGGTCTACGTGCTGGTCACCCTCTACCTGGGCTACAGGGGTTGGAAGGCGACGAAGGACGCCGAGGGCTACATGGTGGCGGGCAGAAAGACCCACCCCTACATCATGGCCATGAGCTATGGAGCCACATTCATAAGCACCTCGGCCATTGTGGGCTTCGGGGGCACGGCCGCCCTGTACGGCATGGGCTTGCTCTGGCTGACCTTCCTCAACATCTTCCTGGGGATTTTTGTAGCCTTCATAATCTATGGAAAGCGCACCAGACAAATAGGACACAACCTGAAGGCCATGACCTTCCCGGAGCTGCTGGCGAGGAGGTATGACAGCAAGTTCATCCAGTGGTTCAGCGGCCTTGTGATCTTCCTCGGAATGCCGCTTTACGCCTCAGCCGTCCTCATCGGCGCCGGCAGGTTCATGGAGACTACATTGAGCATAAGCTTTGAGACGTCGCTTCTGATCTACTCCGTGATTATCGCCGCTTACGTCTTCTGGGGCGGGCTGAAGGGAGTTATGTACACCGATGCTTTGCAGGGCACCATCATGTTCGTTGGGATGATCATCCTCCTGGTGATGACCTACGCTCATCTGGGCGGCGTGACTCTTGCTCATCAGAATCTGACAGATATGGCCTATCTGGTCCCCACTCTTCTACCCAAGCTCGCCGCGCAGGGTCATTTGGGCTGGACGGCCATGCCGGCGCTGGGAAGCAGCTGGTGGTGGACACTGATCTCCACAATCGTCCTCGGAGTGGGCATCGGCGTGCTGGCCATGCCCCAGCTGGTGGTCAGGTTCATGACTGTGAAATCCAGCCGGGAGCTGAACCGCGGAGTCCTCATCGGAGGCATCTTCATCCTGGCCATGACCGGCGTGGCCTTTGATGTGGGAGCTCTCTCCAATGTCTTCTTCTGGCAGACCCAGGGAAATATCTCTATGAATATAGCCAAGGGTAACGTCGACAGCATCATTCCCATCTACATTAACTCGGCCATGCCGGAATGGTTCGTCTATCTGTTCATGCTCACCCTCCTGGCAGCGGCCATGTCCACCTCGAGCTCTCAGTTCCATGCCCAGGGCACGGCCATCGGCAGAGACATATACGAGACTCTGACAGAGAAGAAGGGAGCTGCATCCATCTACATAACCAGGGCAGGTGTGGCCCTGGCAGTCATCATCGCCGTAGTGCTGGCCCTCCTGCTGCCCGTCAGCATCATCGCCAGGGGCACTGCCATGTTCTTCGGACTCTGCGCTGCAGCCTTCCTACCTATGTACACCTGTGGTCTCTTCTGGAAGCGATCGACGACGACAGGAGCAATTGCCGGCCTGCTCACGGGCACCTTTGTGACCCTCTTCTGGTATCTGTTCATCCAC
>Ga0315273_10007879_pt1 | contig 13384 bp, 9 predicted proteins | sample YL17G02_0_MG_FD_205753 | JGI IMG/M metagenome (GOLD analysis project Ga0315273, IMG submission 205753) | Sediment microbial communities from Yellowstone Lake, YNP, Wyoming, USA - YL17G02_0 | ecosystem: Environmental > Aquatic > Freshwater > Lake > Sediment | place: USA: Wyoming | collected... | reverse complement strand
GGCGGTCGAGGTGAACGTCACCGGGTTCCCCTTGAGCCCGGCCCGGGTCGCGGTCGCGGTCTGCGGGCCGGCCGTGGGTCCCAGGGTCCGGGCCACCGCGGCACGGCCATCGGCGCCGGTCGTGTCAGCCAGAGCGCTGACCGACCCCTGTCCAACCGGCACGCTCCACTGGACCACCTGGCCGGCGATCGGGTTGCCGAAACGGTCAGTGACAACAACTGCCAGCGAATCGGTGAGCGCCTGGCTCACGATGCCCGCCTGACCTTGGCCCTTGACCGCGAACACCGTGTCGGGAGCGTCCGCCACGGCATTGGCGGTGAAGCTGACCTTGAGCCCGGCCGGCAAGCCGTTGCCAACCACCTTCGCTTCCACCCGCTGCTGCCCCGCGATGCTGCCAAGTACCCAGACCGATTTGGCAATACCATTTGCGTCGGTTCGGGCGGTGTCGGGGATCAGCACCGCACCGGTGCCACCCGCGACCAGCTGGAACGCGACCGGCCAGTCCCGCACCACCCGGTCCTTCGAGTCGGTGACCTTCACCGACAGCGTGTCGGTCACTCGCTGGCCCACGACCCCGCCCTGCAGATCGCCCCCGATCAGGACGATCTTGGCTGGCAATCCCTCGGAGGGAACCGTGAGGCTGTCGCCCCCGCAGCGGATCGCTACGAGGAGGATGACGACCGGGAGGAACCAGCGACGGAAGGGTCGGAAGCGCACTGCATGCCTGGGGCTGGAGACAAAGAAACGGACGGCACGTGCCATGCCGACCGGATGGGGAATATCCTAGCCGCTAACTCGCTGGGAAGCTAGGAGATGGCCATTGCGACTGGCGCGGGCTGTGGCAGAGAGGCAACAGGAACGGGCAGGCGCGCAACGGGCGGGGGCGGCAGGTCTCCGTCCCCCACCGCAGGGGCCGTTGTGATGTCACCTAGTGAAACGTTACAGCGAGCCCCAGGCTCAGAATGCGTTCCTGGTGATCACTGTAGCTGTGGCCGGTTAAGTCCAGCAACGGAGTCAGGGACACCGCTCGTCCGACGCGGGCGTCGTACCCCAACCCAAACGCGAACGCCATGCCATCCTGTTGCCATTGCACTGCGGAACCCCAGCCGAGATACTGCCGATCCTCGGAATGGGCGAACCCCACTCCTCCCCTGAGCCAGAAGTCGCCGAGCGCCGCAGGGTACCACTGCACAATGCCCATGAGGCTGCCCAGGCTGCGGTCGAGGTTGGTGTTCATGTAGTACGGGTCCCACCAGCCGCTGAGCTCGGCGCCGAGCAGCAGGTGGGGACTCACCGTGCCACCCAGCTTGAGCGCGGCGACCGCGCCGCTCTCCGCATGGCTCCAACCCAGCCCGTCCCGCGCATCAAACGATTCGCCCCCCACGCCGAACCCCGTGCTCAACCAGAAGCCGCGACGATGGCTCCGGCCGGTATGCTCGGGCACCTCACGCAGGCCCGGCGAGGGTTGCCGGTCCTTTGGCGGCCGATCATCGTCCTGGGCCCGCGCGGTCACCGGCGAGGCCATCATGAGCAGGGCGAGGATCGCGAACAGTCGAGTACGCATGGGTTTCTCCTCCTCTATCTGGGAGCCTCCGCATAACTGCCGGGCCGGCATGGTGGAGTCCTTCCGGGCGCTCGGTTCGGGCGGGCAGGGACGCCCGCCCCTACAAGGCACGCGCCCTCCAGGACCCCCCGTTCCGCGCCCCTCCCGAAACACCCGGTGCGGGGCTTCCCCTAGTGAGAGCCGTCGTAGGTCAACGACAGGCCGAAGGTCAACACCCGTTCGCGGTACCCGCCGGGTCCGCCGATATCGAACCGAACCATCTCGACCATTGGGCCGAGCCAGAGCCCTCGGCCAACGGGCAGCTCGAAGCCGGCCCCGAGGGCATAGGCGAGGCCGTAGTCCGCGATCAACGGACCCGAACAGCCGCAGTGGTCATCGAGGAGATCCTGTCCGTAGCGCCCCAGCCCACCCGCGGCGCGGAGATAGAGTCCGTTCCCGGGAATCGGGTATACCCGCGCGGCCAGCATAGCGGCGGTGACGGTCTCCAAGGCACCGTTGCCGATCGCATTGAACCAGATGAATCCGTCCACCCCGACGCGGAGCGCCGAGCCGACGTTGATGCCAAGGCCGAAGTCGAGGGTCGGCCGGGTGCGTGATGGGGAGTAGGGGCCGGGCGCACCGAGGGTCGCGATGGCCTCGCTGCCAAAGCCCAGCCCGAATGTCCCGTAGGCCCTGCCACTGCGGCTGACACTCTTCTCCTCCTCGACTACCTCCCCCTTCTCGACTACCTCCTCGTCCTCCTCGACGACCTCACGCAGATAGGGGTTGCCTGCCGGGGATTGGCGACTGGGCCGCCGTACCTCCACGGAGTCCAAGTCATCGGTTGTGTCTGCGATTTCGCTGCTGTCCACAGCGATCGTACTGTCCACCACGGTCATGGTGTCCGCCCTGTCTTGCGCCGCGCCGGTGGTGGGGAGTCCGAAGAGCGCGCAGGCTGTGGTGAGTACCAGGAGCCTGGAGCATCGCATCTGGACGTGGCCTCGATCGGTGTATCTTGAGTACTCGGTTGTCTCCGGATACCTGCGGGGAGGGCAAGCCCCAGACCGGACTGAAGCCGAGCGCTGAAGCCTTTGTACCCCAATCCGTTGCGTCACAGCCGCCAAGCGGCGCCCCCGTCCGGATGTCCTCACTTCAAGACACGACTGTCCCCCCGTGATGTCTCCCCGCGCCCGTTCCCTGGTGTTCTTCGCCGCCACGGTCGTCCTGGCCGCAGTGTTCCTTCGACTGGGCCTGTGGCAGGTGTCACGGCTACAGCAGCGACGGGCGCTCAACCGCATCGCCGAGGCGGCGCGGGCCCAGCCCCCCATCAGCCTGGATGATCCCGCCTCGGCCGCCGAGACGAGAGACGACCAGATGAACAACCGCCGGGTGGCGGTGACCGGCCGGTACGACCACGCCGCCGAGGTAGTGATCCGGGGGCAGAGCGAGGGGGGCGTGCCGGGGGTACGGATTGTGACCCCGCTGCGCCCGCTCCGAGGCGACACGGCCATCCTGGTGCAGCGGGGCTACGTCACCTCAGGAGATGCGCGGACCGTGGACCTGGCGGGACTGAGAGAGGAAGGGGTGCAGAGGGTCAGCGGGATGGGCTTCGTGCTGCCTGACACAGGGGTGCGGGGACAGCCGCTGGAGCAGGATGGGCAGCTCACCTGGCGCCGCGTGGATCTCCGGGCGCTCCGCTCACGGCTTCCCTATCCGCTGCATGGCTGGTTGCTGTTGCAGACGCCGGACACCACCCTCCCCAAGCTGCCGCGCCGGGACGATCCGCCGCTGCTCGACGATGGGCCGCACCTCAGTTATGCGGTACAGTGGTTTTCGTTCGCCGTTACGGCGCTGGTGGTGGGGACGATCGTGGGGTTTCGGCGGAGGGAGGGCCGGTTGCCTCCTCCAAGGTGAACATGGCCCCTTCCTCCTCATCCCGAGGGCGCAGCCCGAGGGATCTATTCACCCGGGCAAGGGACCTCATCCGCGCGCAGATCGGGTCCCAGAACAGCCGGAGTAGATCCCTCGGGGCTATGCCCCTCGGGATGAGGTGGGGGTGGCGCCCTCGGGGCTTTGCCCCTCGGAATGAGGTGCGGAAGACGGAATGAAGTGAGGTGATTCGACCGCCCTACCGCCACCCCTTGTTCCTCACTCTTACTTCCCCACCCCGTCCAACTCCTCAATCGTCTTCGTCGACGCCGGCCGCGACGCCTGCAGCTTCTTTGCCGTGGCCTCCGCCTGCCGCAACGCCCGCAGCAGGTTCTCGCCCGCGAGTTTCTTCAGGTCCGCGTCACTCCAGCCGCGGCGGATGAGCTCGGCGAAGAGCGCCGGAAACCTGGATACGTCTTCCAGACCCTCCGGCCCATGCTCGATGCCGTCGAAGTCGCTGCCGATGCCGACGTGGTCCACACCGGCCACCTGGCGCACGTGCTCGATGTGGTCGGCCACGTCGCTGAGGGTCGCGTTGGGCACCGGGTGGGCCGCCCGGTACTCGGTGGCGAGGCGCCGCCGCTCGGCAGTATCGGGGACGCTTGTCGTCAGAGCTGCCATCGCGCTGTCCAGTGCGTCCTCACCGGCATGGGCGGCGGCAGAGACAAAGCTGGGCACGAACGTCACCATCACCACGCCCCCGTTCCGCGGCAACCGGGCCAGGATCGAGTCGGGGACATTGCGGCGGTGGTCCACCAGGGCGCGGGCCGACGAGTGGGAGAAGATGACCGGCGCCTCGGCGAGGTCGAGTACGTTGCTCATGACCCCGGGCGAGACATGAGAGAGGTCCACCAGCATTCCGAGACGGTTCATCTCCCGCACCACTTCGCGTCCGAATGCGGTGAGGCCGCCGTGCTTGAGCGTGTCCTGCGCGGCGTCGGCCCAGTCGAGCGTCACGTTGTGTGTCAGGGTCAGGTACCGGCCGCCGAGGGCATAGTAGGAACGCAGCGCGCCGAGGGAATTCTCGATGGCGTGCCCTCCTTCGAGCCCCAGGAGTGAGGCGATCTTTCCCTGCTTGTGCGCTCGAACGATGTCGTCGGCGCTGAGAGCCAGCACCAGCCGCTCCGGGTAGCGGGCAATCATGCGGCGGGTGATGTCAAATTCTTCCAACTGCACCCGGGCGTAACCGCTGTCCCTGATCTCCCCCGGCACATAGAGGGACCAGAACTGCGCGCCCAACCTTCCCTCAGCCAGCCGGCCCAGATCGGTCATCCCCTTGGTCCGGGTGCGCAGATCGTAGGCCTCGACGTCCCGGGGCGCCTCCTTGGAGGTACGGATCTCCCAAGGCAGGTCGTTATGGCCGTCGATGAGAATCGTCGATGCCAGCAGCCGGCGGGCGTGCTCGAGCGCGGGGTCGGGGGCCTGACCCGAGGCGGGAGCCGTCAGGAGAGTGAGAAGTGAGAAGTGAGAAGTGAGCAGGAACAGCCGCGTCAGCCGGCGTACGGTGATGGGCTCGAGCATCGTGGAATCTCCTTCGGGGACATGGACAGCCTGCCTGCTCACTTCTCACTTCTCACTTCTCACTCTTCCCGATCTTCACCAGCTCCGGCCGCTTCAGAAATTCCCCGCAAATCGTCTGGTCGAACTGGTACGGGCCGCCGGTTTCGGCGTCGATCCAGGGAAAGCCACGACAGACCGCGGGGTAGTGTGGATCGGCGTGAATGGTACAGACATTGTCCTGCAGGAAGATGCAGCGCCCTCTCCGGACCCGGGTACGCCACTCTCCCCAGCGCGTACGATAGACCTTGTCCTCACCGTACTCGCGGCTGAGCCCGGCCGCCTCCTCGGCGGTCACGGTCGTCCCGTAGGCACAGCAGGAGGACTGGTGGGGACAGGGGAAGCAGGGCAGCGGCGGGAAATCCGTGGCCATCAGGGCAATCCTCCGGCGCCGGGGCTACTTGAAGACCCGCTTGATCGGCAGGCCATCGAGCAGCCCCCCCGGCTTGACGCCCAGCAACTGTGCCAGGGTGGGCCCGATGTCGGTGGTGCGGACCGTGTCGGGGTAGATCCCCGGTCGGATCATCGAGCCCATGAAGATGATCGGGACGTCGACATCGTCTTCGTTGCTGGTACCATGTTCCGCGTGCCCCCCGTCGTCGGCCCAAACGTAACCCGGTTTGGCGACGGCGCAGACCAGCCACGGGAACCTGCGAGGCAGCGAGCGCCACCAGCGCATGGCGTGGACGTCATCCGGCGAGACACTGCCGAGGGTGGCCGGTGTCCAGGCCGTGACGACGCCCGGCATACTCCAGACCCGGGGCGCGAGAGCCGTGGCGAGGCTCTCGGGGCTGACCCGCAGGTCCCGGAGCCGTGCGGTATCGCCGTAGATCAGGCCGGGAGCGGCGTGGAGCACCGCCGAGTCCCCTGTCAGGCGGCCGATCGAGAGATTGACGTCCCGAACAAGGGCCTCGAGCGGGATCCATCCGCCCGGCCGTCCCTGGAGCTTGGCGAATTCGGGGAAGCTGGTGACGCCGTGATCGGCGGTGAGTACCACGATCGTGCGCTCACGTGGTACCAGGGTCGAGAGCGAATCGAAGAACCAGCCGAGCCACTGGTCCAGCCGCAGCAGGTGATCGTGAATCTCGCGGGAATCCGGCCCCCATCGGTGGCCGACGTAGTCCGTCGCGGAGAGCCCCACCGCGAGCAGGTCGGGCTCTCCCCGCTTCCCCAGCCCCAGGCTTCGCGCTCCTTCCAGCGCGAGATCCAGCGTGAGCGAATCCATCCAGGGGTAATTCGGCATGGCCCGCGCGGCGGTCGCGGAGTCGGCCGGGAGCAGGTGCGGGAACGCCACATCGCTCCCTCCCGCCTCGAATGGCATCAGGTCCCGCTCCGAGTAGGTCGAGTCGGGACGTAGAAGGGTCCAACTGGTGGCCGCCAGGCGTTCGGCGCCACGACGGGAGTTCCACGCGACCAGCCATTCCGGCAGGGCGTCGGCGTAGTAACGACTGGTCGTGAATCGGCCCTTCCGGTACCAGAATACCGGGCCCTGACCGCGGCCTATGGTGAGGATCGCCGAGCGGTCCTTGCCGGAGAGCGACAGGAAGCGGAGGGCTGGATCGGTCTTGCGCATCCAGTCCACCAGGGTCGTGCCCTTGAACCGATTCGGCGATCTGCCCCCGCCATCGGGCTCATCGAGCAGGGGGAACGACGGGTCGTCGACGCCGAGTTCATTCAGCACGATGCCGGTATGGGCCGGGTCGCGTCCCGAGAGGATGGTCGAATGTCCGGGAGCGGTCTCGGTCAGGGCGTGGTCCTGCCGTCCGTTGGGGAAGACCGCGCCCTCGGTCAGCAGTTCCTGAAAGCCACCCCGCCATTCTCCCGGCCAGCGCTGGAAATAGTCCGGCCGCAGCTGGTCGATGGTGAGCACCACGACGAGGGCCGGGCCCGGAGGCGGCGCCGAGGGGGCGATCAGGAAGCCCAATGTGAGAGGGATCACCACAGCGGCCAGCAGCGGGGTGCGGAAGCGGGTCATGAGTCCGGGAAGCAGTATGGAACGACGGCGTGCGCTGCGGGTGAGTCGGGAGTTTCGCAGCACTCCGCTGGAGAAGCAACCCCGGGTGAGTCCCCGAACTCAGGCACGGAGAGGCACTTGCCCCTCTGGCACCGTTCTGGCTCTTCTGGCCACCTCCAGAGTGAACTGGTGGTTCGCCACGTGATGCTGCACGCGCTGCTCGACCAGGGCGGGCACCCGCCCGAGTACTTCGAAGAGCGGTGCCGGCTCACCTGGGACGGCTGGGAGCGCGCGACGTAATGCCCCGGCTGTGTGATTCGTGGAGACCGGCGAGTCTCCCGCGGTAATCCCGGAGAGAACCATGCGCTTCCTCTACACCCTCGGCCTATCCTACATCGCCCTGTGCGGCGTGCTCCTGTGGCGGGGCCGGGAGGTCGCACCCCCGCCCTCCGCCGCCCGCCCGCCCCATCAGACCGCGGTCGAGCCCGCCGGCACCGGCGCCGAGTGGTTCCAGCGAATCAAGCCCTATTGCAACAGCGTCGAAGTCGAGACCCAGCTCCGGTATCAGCCACCCCCCGCCGGGATGGAGGGGAGCGGATTCGCCGCGGCCTGCCTCGCGCTGGCCGGCAAGATCGACAAAGCGCGGGATCGGATCGTCGCGCTGCCGGCATCGGAACGGGTGGCGGCGGTGGGGATCGTGTTCGAGATCGGACACCCGGTGGCAGACGCGGGTGACGACAAGTCCGCCGGACCCATCATGGAGCTGGTCGTCGAATTCTGGCCCAACCATTATATGGCGCTCTACCACGCCGGTGCCTCCGAGTTCATCCTCGGCCAGGCAGACCTCGCCCGGAAGAATCTCGAGGCCTTTCTCGACAACTATCACGAAGACGACGGCTGGCGGTCCAACGCCCTGGAGATGCTGCACAAACTCGGGGCCCGATGACCGCGCCGGCTTCCCCCTATCTCAGCAAAGGCGTCGTACTCGCGGGCCGGTACGCCGTGGGCCGGGAGCTGGGTCGAGGGGGGTTTTCGGTCGTCTACTTGGCGCGCGACCAGGCCCTCGACGGCGACGTCGCCATCAAGCTGCTGGTTCCCCCTCCCGCAGCGGCGGCGCTGGCGCGGGAGCGGATGCGGCGCGAGGTACAGGCGGTCCGCGGGCTTTCCCATAGCAACATCGTTGCGGTCCACGACTTCGTTGACGACGGACCGTGGAGCTTCGTCGTCATGGAGTACGTGGCAGGGCCGGACCTGGCGGAGCGGGTCCGCCGCCGGGGGCCGCTGGGTGTGGAGGAAGCAGTGCGACTCGGGCGTGAGGTCGCGCTGGCACTCGCCTTGGCCCACCGTAACGGGGTCATCCACCGCGACGTGAAGCCGCAAAACATCCTGCTTGATCCCGACGGCCGCGCCCGGCTCACCGATTTCGGTTCCGCAAAACTCGACGGTGTCACCGGCGTGACTCGGACCGGCGGCCTAGTCGGGACCCTCGACTACCTGGCTCCCGAGCTGATCGCCGGGCGTCGAGGGGACGGCCGGGCGGATCTCTACGCCCTGGGCCTCACACTGCACTTCGCGCTCACCGGGCGGCTGCCCGAACGGTCCAACGCCCATGTCCCGGTCCCCGCCAGCGCGGAGGGCCATCGTCCCTCCCGCGCGGCCAGTGCGCCCAGGCTGCCCGCCTGGCTGGACGCGGTGGTGGCCCACGCCACGGTGGCGGCGCCCGAACGGCGTTTCCCTTCGGCGCAGGCGATGGAGGAGGCACTCGCCCTGGGAGGAGCGGGAGGGGCGGCCGAGCTACGGCTTGACCCGGCCGAACGCTGTGCCCTATGTGGCGAAGTGGACCCCTTTGGCCTGGGCCTCTGTGTGCGCTGCGGCGGCACCTCGCCCCACGCGGCCGATCGCGCGATCGTGGTATGTCCCCCGGCCTCGCGCGGGGATCGTGAGCGCGTCCGCTTGGCAGTGCGGCAACTGCTCGGCGGGCGGGTCGACGCCGGCGCGGCCACTGCCGCCGCGGCAGGGGAGCGCACCCTGCTCCGGGTGCCGGCCGCCAGCACGGGTACCGTGCTCGAGCACCTCGCCGAACTGGGGATTCCGGCGCGTGCCGTCCTGGCCCATAGGACGTGGGCCGAGCTGCCGCCTCGATTCTATGGACTGGTGGTGGCGATCGCCGTGGTGGGCGCGGCCGCTGGCAGCGTCGTGCCGCTGGTGGGCTGGGCCAGTCCAGTGGTAGCCGGACTCTGGTGGCTGCTCGCATTCCGCGAGATCAGGCGCCCCGCGCTCGCATCGGTCGGACTGGCGACCCGGCTCCCGGCCGACTCCGAGCGCGAGGTGGTGGCGGCGCTCATTGAGTTGCCCAAGGGGACGGCTCGGGAGCTGCTGGCGGATGTGGTGCGGGTCGGACAGCGGATGTCGGCCGCCATGGAGGGGGCCGAAGCGGAGGCGGGGACCGCGGACGTGGGCCGAGTGCTGGTCGGGGCGAGTCGCTCGGCTCGGCTGGTGGCGGGGCTCGAAGAAAGCCTGACGAGTCTCGAGCATCGCTCGGAGTCAGGCAGCGATCCCGGACTCATTGGCGCGGCGGACGTGCTGGAGCGGGGGCGGGACCGACTGGTGCAGGGACTGCTCGAGACGTTGACCGCCATGGCGAGAACCCATGGGCGGCTGGCACTGGCCGGTGAGGCGGCGAGGTTCGGCGGGGGCGAGTTGTCGGTGCTGGCTCAGGCGCTGGAGGAGTCAGTCGGATACCGAGCCGAGGCGCAGCGGGAGATCGAGGAGTTACTGGTGGAGGGGAGGGGAGCAGCGTAGGCCTCTCACGTCCGGACATCAGTTGCCTCCTGTTGCTTTCCATCGCCCTTCAATCGGGCTTCATGCAACCACCTCTACATAGGACCTTGAGGGATTAGCCCCGGAGGGCTCCTGCCTCCCGGGGGAATGGTGAGGTCTACCCAGATGCGACTGATCGTCGGAGCATTGGCTCTGGCTCAGGCAGCTTCGGCTTTGCCGGCGCGGGCCATGCAATTGCCGGACGTGCGCTATCGTCTGCATGCGCGGATCGATGACACGTCCGGCATGGTGAGCGGGACGGCCGAGATTCGATATCGGCATGCGAGGTCGACTGCCCCCACGTCCCTGACGCTCCTCCTTGGGCACAACGGCTTCCGACCAGGTGCGCGCAGCTGGCCAAGCGGGGAAAACGACTCCCGTCGCGCGGGTGGTTTCCTCCGAATCCTCGACGTATACCTTGGCAACACGCGGGTCACGCTCCAATGGCCCGAGGCACCCGACAGCAGCCGCGCCCTGATTCCGCTCCTGCAACCGCTCGCCGCGGGGGACTCGGTGGTGATCGCCCTGCGCTGGGAAGGGAGGCCACCCGCTCTCCCGTGGAGCAGCCAACGGCACGGGCGCCGGCTCGAACTCATCGGGTGGTATCCGCAGGTGATGGACGAAGGAGCCGGCACCACGGTGCCGTTCCCGGCGCTGGCCACCTTCCTTGTCGAGCTGGATGTGGCCCAAGACCAGGTGATCGGAGGGACCGGGGTCCCGATTTGCGGCGAGCCTGGTTGGGCGGGTTCGGCAGCATCCCCTCAAACCCTGATCACTCTGCAGCGAGACTGGTATGCAGTTCCCCGGGATCCGCTTGCCACCGGGGCTCGCTGTCAGGCCGCCGCACCGGATCGAAAGCGGCTGACGTGGTACGCCGAGGACGTGACAGAAGTTGTCTACGCATTGAGTCCCACCTTCCGATACGAGGAGGGGGACTTTCTCACACGGCCCGTGCATGCCCTCTATGAACGGGGTGGAGAGCGAGTCTGGGGCGCCGGCCTCGCGACGCGGCGCACCGAGACCGCGCTCCAGTGGATGCTGGAAATGGGTGGCCGGTATCCCTGGCCGCACGTCACGATCGTCGAAGGACTGGGCCCGCCGGGGAAGGCGCTTCCGATGGTCCTGGTCGCTGACGTCTCCAGCCAGGCCGCCATCCTCAACCTGCAGGGGCTGATGCTCACGGAGCAGGTCCTGCTCGGCGGTGCCCGGGAGTTCACCGTGGGGAGCTCCGCCTACCTGGCGGGGTGGTTCTTCGAGGCCCTCGGCCGGCAGTCGGACTACCGGCGGATCGAGCGTGAAGTCCTCGACTGGGACCTCGATCGGTCCGCACTTCGCAACGAGCCCCTGACGGCGCCCACTTCTTCGTCCCCATGCGCCACGACGTTCTGCCGCCGCACCGAGTTCATGTCGTACCAGCTCCAACGGTGGGCCGGGAGCAACGAAACGATGCGCACCCTCTACCGCGCGCTGTATAACCGTTTCCTGCTGCGGCCGACCGTCCCCGGCGCCTTCCAGGCCACCGCGCGCGAGTTCATCGACCCCAACCCGGACCCGCTGTATCCGCAGGTGCTTCGGGGCACGCTGAACGATCATGCCATCGGCGCCGCACGGCGCGAACCGACCGGAGATGGGCGCTGGCGCACCACCGCGGTGGTCGAGCGGCGGGCGCCGGGGCGTTTTCCCCAGACGATCTGGGTGGTGGCGGACAGCGACACGGCGGTCGCGCGCGCTGCCACCCTGGCGCCACGGGAGACCGTGACCGTCTTCACCCGTACCCGGCCGCGAATGGTCGTGCTCGATCCGCTGGCGGAGAGCCACGACTGGAACATGCTCAACAACGAGCGGGTCTTCGGGTTTCACACCGGCTGGCTGATCTTCGCCCCCAGGCGCCCCACCAGCAGCTATCTGGACACCTACTTCTCGCGGCAGACAGCCCGGAATCGGCTGACCCTCGGCTGGGCGCCGACCGCGTGGTATAACGACGCGGGAGGGTGGACCTTCGGAGCGCGGCTCCGGCAGGACTACCTCGGCCGGTTCGAGCTCAATGAGACTTGGGCCTCGGTGAGCACCGGCCTGGGCACCACCAATGGCCGTTCCGACCTCAACGGTGTGCTGCGGATCCGCGATCCGGTATGGCTTCGGGCACGCGGCTGGTCACAGGAGCTGGGACTGGCGTGGGTCGAGGGCCGGGCCGCCGCCGGGATCGAGGTGACGCGGCGGATTCACGGCTCTCTCGCCGATTCGACGGTGCGCTCGCTAGGGGTCGGGCTCCACTGGCTCACGGTGACGGAGCCGGCGTACCTGGCCCCCCGCTACTACGACGATGCCGGCACGGCGGAAGTCCGCCTCACGGGCGCGATTCGAGCCCGGGGACGATGGCCCCTCGGAGTCGAGGCCATGGTCACGGGTGGCTACGCCTATCCGAACCAGGGTGCCACTCTCGCCGGCGGGAACTACGCTCGATTCAGCGTTACCGGAGCGGTGCGGCACCGGGCGGGAGGCCGGGTCACCGTTGGCGCGCGCCTGTTCGCGGCTACCACGGTCTCCGCCGACTCGGTTCCGCGACAACGCCGCCTCTATTTGTCAGGCGCCGATCCGTATCAGCGCTTTGGCAGCCCGTTCCTGCGCTCGCAGGGGTCGATCCTGGCAGGCCAAGGCGTGTTCTATCACGCTCCCGGCGGTGCCGGGGTGCGCGGCCTCGATCCAGAGTTGAGCAGCACCCGGGCGCTTGGTGCCTCCCTCGAAATCGAGTATGCCCTGCTCGGGCGGCCGCTCGGCGGCGGGCTCCTCAACCGACTGGCGATCGCCGGATTCGCGGATGGCGCGGCAGCCAATGGGGACCTCAACCCCGGCCGTGATGGGCTCGTCACGGTGGCAGATGCGGGGATCGGGATTCGACTTGACCACCGCCTCGGGCAGACCGCGTTTCAGACTCGATTCGACTTCCCGCTCTGGGTGAGCCGACCTGCCCTGGCCCAGGACCATGGACCGGCTGAGCCTATCGGACTGCGCTGGAGCTTCAGTTTTGTGCCGGCATTCTGAGGTGCGACACTACAGCGCGGGCCAGACGCGGCGCGCCACGCTGCGCTGGAGGCCCGCCGGGGGCGGGAGCAGGGCATCGAGCATCTCGAGGTCGTCGATCCAGACGCTCAGATTCATGATGAGGGTGAAGTCCATCAGGCCGACCACCCCGGACCAGCCAGAGAGAAGTACCGACGCCTCGCCGTCCATCAGCATCGACCGATAGTCCTCGTTCGCCGAACCGACCACCAAGTAGTACACCACTCGCTCACGTTCCTGGGGGGTCAGCGAGGCGAGGAAGCTGGCTTCGAGGTGCCCGCTGGCTGTGACGAGGGCGCCGGATGCCACCCGGACATCAGACTCCCGTGAGTCGGCCCGGAGCAGCTGGGCGATGTAGGCCTCGAATACCTGCGCCATCTCCGGCCGCGCCACCAGGTGGTCCCATGCTTCCCGGGAAGCGAAGAAATTGGCCTTGAGGTGGAGTTTGGGCATGACCTGCGCCTCCCGGCGGGCGGCGGTCGAATCGGTCTCGCCGCCCATCAGCTCATCGGCGTGCGCCG
>Ga0315273_10007878_pt1 | contig 13384 bp, 9 predicted proteins | sample YL17G02_0_MG_FD_205753 | JGI IMG/M metagenome (GOLD analysis project Ga0315273, IMG submission 205753) | Sediment microbial communities from Yellowstone Lake, YNP, Wyoming, USA - YL17G02_0 | ecosystem: Environmental > Aquatic > Freshwater > Lake > Sediment | place: USA: Wyoming | collected... | reverse complement strand
AGACTGCGTTGCTGGACTCGCTCGAGGGGCGCCGGGGACAACCGCGACTCAAGCCGCCCTTCCCCGCAGTCGCCGGCCTGTACGCCTGCCCGACGGTGGTCAACAACGTCGAGACCATCGCCAGCGTCCCGAACATCATCAACCTCGGTTCCGAGTGGTACCGGCAGTTCGGCACCGAGAAGTCTCCGGGTGTGAAGCTCTTCGCCCTCTCGGGTCACGTGGCGCGACCCGGTATCTACGAAGCACCGTTGGGCATCACGATGCGCGAGTTGCTGGAGCACGCGGGCGGAATGCGCGACGGACACGAGTTGAAGTTCTGGTTGCCCGGTGGTTCGTCGGTGCCGATGCTCACGCCCGAACACCTCGATGTGCCACTCACCTACGAAGACATCGCCGCGGCCGGCTCGATGCTCGGCACCGGCACGCCGATGCTGTACGACGAGACCACCTCGGTCGTGCGCGCGGTCACGGGCTGGGGCAAGTTCTACAAGCACGAATCGTGCGGCAAGTGCACGCCGTGTCGCGAGGGCACCTACTGGCTCGTGGATCTGTTCAACCGCTTCTGCGACGGCGTCGGTACTGAGACCGAGCTGGCGGATCTCGACGAGATCTGCGCGAACATCTTCGGTCGGTCCTTCTGCGCCTTGGGCGATGCAGCGGCTACGCCGTACCCAGCCGCGATGAAGTACTTCCGCGACGAGTTCGTCCTGGGTACCCACACGGCTGCCGACGACCTCTTCGACCCGGTGGCGACCACCGTGTTCACGGGAGCGTCGGTATGACCGTGACCGCGAGCACGAGCACGAGCACGGCGATCCTCGCCGGGTCCGGTGACGTTCCTGAGGGTTTCGTCACGTGCACGGTCGACGGCGTCGTCGTCAGCGTTCCCAAGGGCACGCTGATCATCCGGGCCGCCGAGTTGCTCGGAGTCGCCGTACCACGCTTCTGCGATCACCCGTTGCTCGACCCGGTCGCGAACTGTCGCATGTGCTTGATCGAGATCGACGGAATGCCCAAGCCGCAACCGTCGTGTGCGACACCCGTGGCGGAGGGGATGGTCGTCAGGACCCAACTGACGTCCGCGATGGCCGACGCCGCGCAGCAAGGCGTCATGGAGTTCCTGCTCATCAACCACCCGTTGGACTGTCCGATCTGCGACAAGGGCGGCGAGTGCCCGCTGCAAAACCAGTCGATGAGCAACGGTCGTGCGCAGAGTCGGTTCAGCGGTGTGAAGCGCACCTTCCCGAAGCCCATCAACGTGTCCGCGCAGATCCTGCTCGACCGTGAGCGATGCGTTTCGTGCGCGCGTTGCACCCGCTTCGCCGACGAGATCGCCGGTGAGCCGTTCATCGCGTTGATGGATCGCGGATCGAAGCAGCAGGTCGGCACTGCCGACGATCAGCCGTTCGACTCCTACTTCTCCGGGAACACCATCCAGATCTGTCCGGTCGGGGCGTTGACCAGTGCGCGTTACCGCTTCCGGTCGCGCCCGTTCGACTTGGTCTCGGTGCCGACCGTGTGCGAGCACTGCGCATCAGGTTGCGGTCTGCGCACGGACTTCCGGCGCTCCAGCATCATGCGTCGACTCGCGTGGGACGAACCCGAGGTCAACGAGGAGTGGAACTGCGACAAGGGTCGCTTCGCCTTCCCGTACGTCGGCGAAGGCCGGTTGACCCACCCGCTCGTGCGCGACGAGGACGGCGAGTTGCGGCCCGCGTCGTGGCCCGAGGCGCTCGACGTTGCAGCGCGCGGACTGGCTGCGGCACATGGCCGCGCGGCTGTGCTCACCGGCGGTCGACTGACGCGCGAGGACGCCTACGCGTACGCGAAGTTCGCCCGCGTGGTGCTGGCAACCGACGACATCGACTTCCGCGCGCGACCGCACTCCGCCGAGGAGTCAGCGTTCCTCGCCGCCCGCGTCGCCGGCACCGGACGTGGCGTGACGTACGCCGATCTGGAGAAGGCCCCGACCGTTCTCCTTGTCGGCTTCGAGCCCGAGGAAGAGTCGCCGATCATCTTCCTGCGGTTGCGCAAGGCCGTACGCCGTGGGTCGCTGGCCGTTCACACGGTCGCTCCCTACCGCACCGAAGGATCGGCTCGACTGTCCGCGTCCTTGATTCACACGACTCCCGGCGGTGAAGCCGCAGCCCTCGACGCGTTGACCGGCGGTGACATCGGTGCGGCGCTGCGGGCACCGGGATCGGTGATCCTGGTCGGTGAGCGACTCGCGTCGATCGCGGGTTCGCTCAGCGCGGCAGCGCGACTGGCGGAGAGTACCGGGGCGTCGTTGGCATGGGTTCCCCGTCGCGCGGGCGAACGTGGTGCGCTCGACTCGGGGGCGATCGCGGGCCTGCTTCCCGGTGGTCGTCCGCTGATCGACGCCGCCGCGCGCATCGAGGTGGCAACGATGTGGGGCGTCGATGTGGCCACGCTGCCCTCCCTGGTCGGGCGCAGCACCGACGACATCATCCGCGCGATTCTCGATGACCAGGACCGCGTCGATGCCGCGCACGCTGACAACTCTGACCGACCCGACGTCGACAGCGACCCGGGCGCGGTCGAGCCGGTCGAGCGGGCGATCGCCGCGCTCGTGGTCGCGGGAGTGGATCCTGACGATCTGACCGACCCGGTCCCGTTCAGGTACGCATTGGAGGCAGTGCCCTTCATCGTGTCACTCGAGACACGGCACACGAAGGTGACGGCGCAGGCGGATGTCGTGCTGCCGGTCGCCGCCGTCGCGGAGAAGGCAGGTTCCTTCACCGACTGGGAGGGCCGCGTGCGCAGTTTCAACGCGGTGTTGCACGAGGTGGGAGTGCAACCCGATGGTCGCGTGCTCGCGATGATCGCTGACCAGATGGACGTGAGTTTCGGTCGTGGTGATGTCGTGTCTCTGCGCAACGAGATCAGCGCCCTGGGTGGCTGGACCGGTGCTCGGTCCCCGGCGCCCGGTACGACCGCAGACCAGGTTTCCTCGCTGGACCCCGGCCACGTCGTCCTCGCCACGTGGCGTCACCTGCTCGACGCCGGCACGTTGCAGGAGGGCGAGCCCTATCTCGCGAGCACAGCGCGTACGCCGGTGATCCGACTGTCCGCAACCAGGGCCGCCGCTCTCCAGGCCAACGACGGGGACGAAGTCACGGTCACGACCCATCGTGGTTCGATCACGCTCCCGGTCGAGATCACCGATCTCCCCGATGATGTGGTGTGGCTCCCGACGAACTCCGTCGGATCGAGGCTGCGCTTCGCGTTGGGTGTGGACGCCGGGGACGTTGTGCTGATCGCGCGCGGAGGTGACCCGGCATGACCTTCGCCGACGCAGCATCGAACGTCGCCGCGGACACTCCTGCGACTGTCGCCGCGACGATGAACGACCCGCTGTGGCTGATCCTGCTCAAGGTCGTCGGGATCTTCGTGCTGCTCGTGCTCTTCGTCCTGTTCTCGGTCTGGGCCGAACGTCGCCTCGTGGCACGGATGCAGATGCGGCTGGGCCCCAACAGAGTCGGCCCGTTCGGTCTGCTGCAAAGCCTGATGGACGGCGTCAAGTTGGCGTTCAAGCAGGACATCGTCCCGAAGAAGGCACACCGCGCGATCTACATCATCGCCCCGGTCATCGCGGTCGTTCCGGCGTTCATGGCGTTCGCGGTCATTCCGCTCGGACCCCAAGTGAGCATCTTCGGCCAGGTGACCACGCTGCAGTTGGCGGACTTCCCGGTCGCTGTTCTCTATGTGCTTGCTGCGACGTCAGTGGGCATCTACGGCATCGTCCTCGCCGGTTGGTCGTCGGGCTCGACGTACCCGCTCCTGGGTGGCCTTCGCTCATCTGCGCAGATGATCTCCTACGAGATCGCGATGGGGTTGTCCTTCGTCGCGGTGTTCCTGTACGGCTCGTCGATGTCCACCTCGGAGATCGTGACCGCGCAGGAGAGCGTGTGGTTCATCGTCCTGCTGCCGATCTCGTTCATGATCTACGTGATAGCGATGGTCGGTGAGACCAACCGGGCGCCGTTCGACCTGCCCGAAGCCGAGGGTGAGCTCGTCGGCGGCTTCAACACGGAGTACTCCTCGCTGAAGTTCGCACTCTTCATGCTCGCCGAGTACGTCGCGATGGTGACCGTCGCGGCGCTGGCCACCACGATGTTCCTCGGTGGGTGGCGCGCGCCGTGGCCGATCTCATTGTGGTCGAGCGCCAACACCGGCTGGTGGCCGTTCCTGTGGTGGCTGGGCAAGGTCCTCGTCTTCTTGTTCGTGTTCGTGTGGTTGCGCGGCACCCTCCCGCGGCTGCGTTACGACCAGTTCATGCGGTTCGGCTGGAAGGTCCTCATCCCGGTAGCGATCGCGTGGATCGTGGTGGTGTCGGTCGCGCGCACCATGCGCAACGAGAACATCGACGTTCGCGGGACACTGTTCGCTGCCGCGGCAGTGCTGGCCGTCATCGTCGTCATCTCCTACGTCGTCGACCTGGGCCGGGCTCGCGACGACGCCGTCGCCCAGGCGGCGGAGGCCGAACGCGCGGAGCGCGGATTCGACCCGTACGAAGGCGGATTCCCGGTGCCGCCGTTGCCGGGCCAGGAGTTCGTCGTCACGCGCCGGACCGCGACGACATTGGTGGGAGCGGCCACGGTCGCCGACCAGCCGAGCGACGTACCCGAGGAGCCCACTGATGGCTGAACTGCCCCAGGTCGTCCGCGGATTCGGCGTGACCTTCCTGACCATGTTCAAGAAGGTCAACACCCAGCAGTATCCGGAGGAGCGCGACCTCTACCCGCCGAAGCCGCGGTTCCACGGTCGGCACCTGCTCAACCGTCACCCCGACGGGTTGGAGAAGTGCGTCGGGTGTGAGCTGTGCGCGTGGGCATGTCCGGCCGACGCGATCTACGTCGAAGGCGCTGACAACACCGAGGAGGAACGCTTCTCCCCGGGTGAGCGCTATGGCCGGGTCTATCAGATCAACTACCTGCGCTGCATCTTCTGCGGCTTGTGCATCGAGGCCTGCCCGACGCGTGCGTTGACGATGGGCAACGAGTACGAGCTCGCCGATGACAACCGCGCGGATCTGATCTACGAGAAGCAGGATCTATTGGCACCGATCCTGCCCGGGATGATCCCGGCGCCGCACGCGATGGTCGAGGGCATGACCGAGCAGGACTACTACCAGGGCAAGGTCACCAAGGCCTCACCCGCGCAACAGGTCGAGCGCGAGCACGCCGACGCCATTCGCCGAGCCGACGAGGCGAAGAGGTGATTCGGTGAGCGTCGTTGCAGCAGCCGCGGCACAGGCCGCGCAGGACAGTTCGTGGGCGCAGACCGTGATCTTCTGGGTGTGCGCTCCGTTGTCCGTGCTCGGCGCGCTCGGCATGGTCGTGTCGCGCAAGGCCGTGCACAGTGCGCTCTGGGTCGCCGTCACCATGATCAACCTGGCGATCCTGTACGTCGCGTTGCAGGCACCGTTCCTCGGCATGGTCCAGGTGATCGTCTACACCGGCGCAGTCATGATGCTGTTCCTCTTCGTGCTGATGATCGTCGGCGTCGACTCGTCCGATTCGCTGGTCGAGACCATCAAGGGTCAGCGGTGGTTGGCGATCGTGCTGAGTCTGGGTGTTGGCGTCGCGCTGATCGCGGCGGAGGGCAACAGCATCGTGGGTCCGGCAGTCGGCCTTGACGCCGTTAATGCTGCCGATGGGGGCAACGTCCAAGCCCTGGCCCGATTGATGTTCGGCCGCTACGTCCTTGCATTCGAAGTGACGTCGGCCCTGCTGATCTCGGCCGCTCTCGGCGCCATGATCTTGGCTCATCGTGAGCTGCACACGCCGCGCTCGACGCAGGCGGAGTTGTCGGACTCTCGCTTCCGGCTCGAAGGTCCCAAGGGGCCGCGACTGGTTCCGGGTGTCTATGCGCGGCACAACGCCGTAGACACACCCGCCTTGCTTCCGGACGGTTCGATCGCGATCGACTCCGTACCCGGTCCGATGCAGGCCCGAGGTGCGTTGCGCCCGGTCGATGAGCCCGCTCTCGACGAAGTGGTCGAGGTGTTCGAGGGCCATGCCGTACTCACTGCTCCCGTCACCCCAGAGTCCAGCGGTGACTCCGATGGCGAAGGGGAGAATTAGTGGATCCCAACGCCTATGTCCTGCTCTCCGCGATCCTGTTCACGATCGGCTCGGTCGGCGTTCTTGTCCGCCGCAACGCCATCGTGATGTTCATGTGCGTCGAGGTCATGCTCAACGCCGCCAACCTCGCCTTCGTCTCGTTCGCGCACGCCAACGGCAATCTCGACGGTCAAGCCATCGCGTTCTTCGTCATGGTGGTGGCGGCTTCCGAGGTCGTGGTCGGCCTGGCGATCATCATGACCATCTTCCGTACTCGTCGGTCGGCCTCGGTCGACGAAGAGAACCTCCTGAAGTATTAGTGGGGACAGCGATGACGACCGAGGTAGTGCAGGCCGCGAGCGGGGTCTTCTCGCTCGCGTGGCTGCTGGTCGCGTTGCCGTTGTTCGGCGCCGCGGTGCTGCTGCTCGGTGGCCGTAGGACCAATGCGTGGGGTCACCTGTTCGCGGTTCTGATGTCGGCGTCGGCCTTCGTGGTCGGCTTCATCATCTTCCTGTCGATGCTCGGCAAGCCGGCCGAGGAGCGGACGTACGACCAGCACATCTACGACTGGATCATCGTCGGGAAGTTCCAGATCCCGGTCACGTTCCATCTTGACCAGTTGTCGATCACCTTCGTCCTGCTGATCACGTTCGTCGGGTCACTGATCCACATCTACTCGATCGGTTACATGGCGCATGACCCGGATCGGCGCCGGTTCTTCGGCTACCTCAATCTCTTCGTCGCTTCGATGCTGCTGCTGGTGCTGGCCAACAACTACCTCCTGCTCTACGTCGGCTGGGAAGGCGTGGGTCTGGCGTCGTACTTGTTGATCGGGTTCTGGTACGCGCGACCCGCGGCGGCAGTCGCGGCCAAGAAGGCCTTTGTCGTGAACCGCGTGGGCGACATGGGGTTGTCCATCGCGATCATGATCATGTTCGTGACGTTCGGCTCGGTGACGTTCGGCGCAGTCGATGCCGGTGTCGGTCAGGCCGACTCGACGACGGTCACCTGGCTCGGTCTGGCGCTGCTGCTGGCCGCGTGCGGCAAGTCGGCGCAGGTGCCGTTGCAGTCGTGGTTGTTCGACGCGATGGAGGGTCCGACTCCGGTGTCGGCGCTCATCCACGCGGCCACGATGGTGACCGCTGGCGTCTACCTGATCGTGCGGTCCAGCGCGATCTTCGATCTGAGCACCACAGCCCGCAACTTCGTCATCGGCGTCGGTCTGGTGTCGCTGCTCTTCGGTGCGATTATCGGGTGCGCCCGCGACGACATCAAGAAGGCGCTGGCCGGCTCGACGATGAGCCAGATCGGCTACATGGTGCTCGCCGCGGGACTGGGTCCCGCTGGTTACATCTTCGCGATCTTCCAACTCGTGACCCACGGCTTCTTCAAGGCCGACCTGTTCCTTGGCGCTGGTTCGGTCCTGCACGGGATGAAGGACCGACAGGACATGCGCCGGTACGGCGCATTGCGTGCGCTGATGGTCATCACGTTCGTCACGTTCATCGCCGGCTATCTCGCGATCATCGGCGTACCGCCGTTCTCGGCCTTCTACTCAAAAGACGACATCGTTCGCGCAGCCGTGACGCAGAACTGGTTCGCCGGTGCCGCAACCTTGATCGGCGCCGGGATCACCGCGTTCTACATGACCCGCATGGTGATCATGACGTTCTACGGAAAGGCCCGCTGGGAGGGCGACGAGCATCCGCACGAGTCGCCGTTCGTGATGACGATTCCGATGATGGTCCTGGCGATCGGCGCGGCAGTCAGTGGATTCGCGCTGGTCAACATCGGCAGCATCGTGTCGTGGCTCGAACCGGTGACCGGATTCGTGGAGTCCGACCCACCGATCGGGGACGCGCTGCTCAAGGTGATCACGTTGGCCCTGGTGGCGATCGGCGTTGGCATCGCCGTCGCGCAGTACGGCCGACGTGAGGTGCCGGCCGTGGCTCCGACCGCCGTCTCGCCGCTGACCAAAGCCGCTCGCGTCGACCTGTACGGTGACGCGTTCAACGAGGCCGTGTTCATGCGCCCGGGTCAGTACCTCACCCGAGTTCTCGTCTTCTTCGACAACAAGATCATCGACGGTGCTGTCAACGGGAGTGCCGCTCTCATCGGTGGCCTGTCGGGTCGTTGGCGCCGCTGGCAGACCGGTTACGTCCGCACGTACGCGCTGTCCATGGTGGGCGGGGTCTGCCTGGTCATCGCCGTGCTGCTGTTGGTGAGGCTATGACGATGTCGTCCTTCCCGTGGCTGACCGTCATCGGTCTGGTTCCGCTCTTCGGGGCGATCGTCGTCGCCGCCCTGCCCAAGGGCCGAGACTTGTTGGCGAAGCAGGTCGCCCTGGGCGTCTCGCTGGTGCCCGTCCTGCTCGTGATCCTGATGGCCCTGCGTTTCGACGCCAACGCGACAGCGCCATTCCAGTTCGTCGAGCAGCACGAGTGGATCCCGACGTTCGGCATTTCGTACTCGCTCGGCGTCGACGGCTTGTCGCTCGTACTCATCGCGCTCTCTGTCGTGCTTGTGCCCCTGGTGATCCTGGCCGGCTGGAACGATGCCGATGGCGGACGCGGATCGGTGAAGGCCTTCTTCGCACTCACCCTGTCGCTGGAGACGGCGATGATCGGTGTGTTCGCCGCCACCGACGTCTTCCTCTTCTACGTCTTCTTCGAAGTCATGCTGATCCCGGTCTACTTCCTGATCGGTCGGTACGGCGGTCCGCAGCGGTCGTACGCCGCGGTCAAGTTCCTTCTCTACAGCCTGTTCGGCGGCTTGCTCATGCTGGCCGCGTTGATCGGCCTGTATGTCGTGTCCGCGGACCAGCTGGGCACCGGGACGTTCGACTTCACCACCTTGGTCAACGGCCTGAACATGGACCCGGGGACCCAGAAGCTGCTCTTCCTCGGCTTCTTCGTTGCGTTCGCGATCAAGGCGCCGTTGGTCCCGTTGCACACGTGGTTGCCGGACGCAGCGGCCGAGTCGACACCGGGTACCGCCGTACTCCTGATCGGCGTGCTCGACAAGGTCGGCACCTTCGGCATGTTGCGCTACTGCCTGCCGATCTTCCCGGCTGCGTCGATCTACTACGCCCCGGTGATCATCGTGATCTGCGTCATCGGGATCCTGTACGGCGCGCTGCTCGCGATCGGCCAGACCGACATCAAGCGCCTGATCGCGTACACCTCCATCTCGCACTTCGGCTTCATCGCACTCGGCATCTTCGCGATGACGACTCAAGGGCAGAGCGGTGCGACGCTCTACATGGTCAATCACGGCTTCTCGACCGCAGCGCTGTTCCTGATCGGTGGCTTCCTCATCAGCCGTCGAGGTTCTCGACTGATCAGCGACTTCGGTGGCGTCCAGAAGGTCGCGCCGATCCTGGCCGGGACGTTCTTGATCGCCGGCCTGTCCTCACTGGCGTTGCCGGGACTGTCCAGCTTCGTGAGTGAGTTCCTGGTGCTGGTCGGGACGTTCGAGACGTACAAGTGGGCCGCGATCATTGCGACGCTCGGCATCGTGCTCGCGGCCATGTACATCCTGTGGATGTACCAGCGGATGATGAACGGTCCGGTGGGTGAAGGCGTCGAAGACGTGAGCGACCTCAAGTCCCGCGAGATCTGGGCCATCGCACCGATCCTCGCGATCATCATCGCTCTCGGCTTCGCACCGCAGCCGCTGCTCAACGTCATCAACCCGACGATCGACCGGACCATGAGGCAGGTTGGTGTCAGCGACCCGGCACCCGTGGTCAATGTCAACGTCGCGACCGGAGGGGTGGCCAAGTGAGCGCGCTGCTCTCCGTCGACAAGTTCCCGACGCCATCGATCGAGTACGCCCAACTCGCGCCCGTCCTGATCATCCTCGGTGCCGCGGTCGTGAGCGTGTTGGCCGAAGCGCTCGTCCCGCGGGTGTATCGACGCAATGTCCAGTTGGTGTTGGTGTTCGGCGCGCTCGCAGCCGCCTTCATCGCAGTAGTGCGCAACTCGGGCACCCGGACGCTGGCCGCGCAGAACGCCGTAGCCATCGACGGGCCGGCGCTCTTCATGCAGGGGACGATCCTCGTACTCGCTTTCGTCGGTGCGCTGCTCATGGCCGAACGGTCCGTCGATCCCGGTGGGGACGGTTTCGCCGCGCGGGCCTCGACCAATCCGGGCAGCGTCGATGAGGCTGAGTTCACCCGCCAAGGATGGTTCCAGACCGAGATCTGGCCGCTGTTCCTCTTCAGTGTCGGCGGGATGCTGCTCTTCCCGATCAGCAACGATCTGCTGATGATGTTCGTTGCGCTGGAGGTGCTCTCGCTCCCGCTCTACATCATGACCGGATTGGCCCGCCGCCGCCGACTCCTGTCGCAGGAAGCCGCGATGAAGTACTTCCTGCTCGGCGCCTTCTCGTCCGCGTTCTTCATCTACGGGTCGGCGCTGCTGTACGGCTTCGCGGGGACGATCGAATTCGGCGGTATCGCCGATGCGTTGACCAGCAGGGCCAGCCAGACCCCGCTTCTTCTCGGCGGCACTGCATTGGTCGCCGTCGGATTGCTCTTCAAGATCAGCGCTGCGCCGTTCCACCAGTGGACACCGGACGTCTACCAGGGCGCCCCGACGTCGGTGACTGCGTTCATGGCGACCTGCACCAAGGTCGCGGCTTTTGGCGCCTTGCTTCGCGTCTTCTACGTCGCGCTCGGCGGCCTTCAGTGGGACTGGCGGCCGATGATGTACGTCATCTCCATCTTCACGATGCTCGTGGGCTCGGTGATCGCACTGACCCAGAGTGACGTCAAGCGCATGCTGGCGTACTCCTCCATCGCGCACGCGGGCTTCCTGCTCATCGCAGTCGTCGCCACGAACGCGCTGGGCATTTCCAGTGCGATGTTCTACCTGTTCGCGTACGGCTTCATGACGCTCGGCGCGTTCGGTGTCGTGACCCTGGTGCGGGACTCGGCCGGCGAGGCCACGCACTTGTCGCAGTGGGCCGGACTCGGCAAGAAGTCGCCACTGGTCGCCGGCATCTTCGCCTTCTTCCTGCTCGCTTTGGCCGGTATCCCACTCACCAGTGGCTTCATCGCCAAGTTCGCGATCTTCCAGGCGGGCATCAGTGGGGGTGCCGGCCCGCTGGTGGTCATCGCCGTGATCCTCAGCGCGGTCGCCGCGTTCTTCTATGTGCGCGTCATCGTGCTCATGTTCTTCAACGACCCCGCGCCCGATGGTCCGTCCGTGGTTCTCCCGTCCGCCTTCACCTCACTGGCATTGGCAATCGGCGTGGGCGTTACTGTCGTGGCCGGTGTATTGCCGCAGCAGCTGCTGAACCTGGCCAGCCAGGCCGGGGTATTCCTGCGTTGATCAGACGGGAGGGCCGCGACGATGAACCAATCCGCTGGACCCTTCGGTCTCGAGCTCACTGACAGCACGCTCGAGGCGTCGTTGACCGAAGGCATGGCCACTGTCGAGGAAGCGCTGCGCGCCGCGGTCAAGAGCGACTACCCGTTCGTCACGGAGACTTCGCGTCATCTTGTCGATGCGGGTGGCAAGCGCTTCCGGCCGCTTCTGACCTTGTTGGCGTCGCACTTCGGTGACAGCGCCGCCCCCGGCGTGATACCGGCTGCGGTCGTGGTGGAGCTCACCCACCTCGCAACGCTGTATCACGACGACGTGATGGATGAAGCGGCCCTGCGTCGCGGCGCACCGTCGGCGAACTCCAGGTGGGACAACACCGTCGCCATCTTGACCGGTGACTTCCTGTTCGCGCGGGCGTCGGATCTATTGGCAGACCTGGGTCCGGAGGCCGTACGCATCCAGGCACGCACCTTCGAACGACTCGTCATCGGTCAGATTCGCGAGACGGTCGGACCGGCGCCCGGTCAGGACCCGGTCGACCACCACCTGCAGGTGCTCGCCGACAAGACCGGCTCGCTCATTGCCACCTCTGGGCGCTTCGGCGCGATGTTGTCCGGCACTGACAACAGCGTCGTCGATGTGATGACACGATTCGGCGAACGCATCGGAGTGGCCTTCCAGCTCTCCGACGACCTGCTCGACATCGGGTCCGCAAGTGCCGTGTCGGGCAAGACACCCGGTACGGACCTGCGAGAAGGAATAGCGACACTGCCCGCCTTGTACGTCCTGGTCGGCGTCGACGTGCGCGACGAGCAGTTGCGTTCGATGCTGTCGCGTCCGCTGCCCGACGACGCCGAGCACGCTGCGGCGCTGGAGATGCTGCGCGCCCATGAGGCCATGGAACGGGCCCGCGCGGAGTTGCACCGCTGGATCGACGCGGCCCGCGATGCGCTCGAACCGCTACCTGACATGCCGGCCCGGGCCGCGCTCCTGGCGTTGTGCGACGCCGTCATGAATCGCTCCGCCTAGAACCGCTCGCGTACGGCGGTCACGCGACCTGGGTCAGGATGATCGGGTCCTCCTGCCGCGTCGCCCGGTTGTGTCGAATCGCGTCAGCGGTGAAGACCATCAGCGCGATCCAGACGATGACGAAACCAGCCCATCGCGCCGGCGGCATGTCTTCGTGGAAGTAGAAGATGCCGACCAGGAACTGGATGATCGGAGCGAGGTACTGCAGAACACCCATGACGGTGAGCGGCACCCGGTTCACCGCACCACCGAAGAACAGCAGCGGGATTGCGGTGATCACGCCGGTGGCCGCGAGAAGCAGGGTGGTGCTCGTGTTCACGTGTCCGAACACCAGCACATTGCTGAGCTGGAGATAGAGCAGGTAGCCCACCGCGAGGGGGAAGGCGAACGTCGTCTCCACGATCAGACTCTCCAGTGGCGGTGCGCCGGCGACCTTCTTGATCAAGCCGTACGACCCGAACGACGCGGCCAGCACGAGGGCGATCCAAGGCGGTCGGCCGTAGTTGGCGGTGAGGACGAGGACCGCGACGAACGCGATGCCGAACGCCACCCACTGCAACGGTCGTAGCCGTTCCTTGAGCACGAAGACGCCTAGTGCCAGCGAGATCAACGGGGTGATGAAGTAGCCGAGCGACGTCTCGACGACATGGCCCGCGTTGACACCCCAGATGTAAGTCCCCCAGTTGATGCCCAGCACCGTCGCCGCGACGACGAGCAACAACCGGATGCGTGGCTGCCGGAAGAGCGCTCCGACGCCGCGCCAGGCTCGGGTGAAGGTGGCGACGATCGCAAGGAAAGCCAGACTCCAGGCGAAGCGGGCGGCGAGTATCTCCAGCGCCCCGGCCGGTTCGAGCAGCGGCCAGTAGAGGGGGAACAAGCCCCACAAGAGGTAGGCGGTGATACCGAAGGTCAGCCCGCGGCCGTACTCCCGATGCTGAG
>Ga0315273_10007877_pt1 | contig 13384 bp, 14 predicted proteins | sample YL17G02_0_MG_FD_205753 | JGI IMG/M metagenome (GOLD analysis project Ga0315273, IMG submission 205753) | Sediment microbial communities from Yellowstone Lake, YNP, Wyoming, USA - YL17G02_0 | ecosystem: Environmental > Aquatic > Freshwater > Lake > Sediment | place: USA: Wyoming | collected... | reverse complement strand
TGCAGAAGCTGAAGGAGCTGAACAACAACAAGATTCCAGTTTACCTGATTCCGGGCTCGCATGACTTTTCTCCGAGCGGAAAGACAATGATAGACATACTTGAGCACGCAGGACTTGCTGTCAATGTCGCGCGCGGAGAGGTTGTTGATGACAAGCTCAGGCTCGGATTCACTGTTGATGCAAAGACTGGCGTGAAGATTACGGGCGTGTTTGGCAAGAAAGGGGGGCTTGAGAAGCACTATTACTATGAACTGGTCAAGGAACACCTCGAGGCAGAGCCAGGGCAGAAGATTTTCCTTTTCCACTCGCCAATCGCAGAGCTGATGCCTGAAGAGCTGCAGGGAATGGAATTAATGCAGGTTTCACTTTTTCCAAAAGGATTTGACTATTACGCAGGCGGGCACATACACATGGTGAAGCACGAGAATCTCGACGGCTACCAGAACATGGTTTATCCAGGGCCTGTTTTTCCGAACAGCTTTAACGAGCTTGAGAAACTCGGCGGCGGAAGCTTTGTTATTTATGACAATGGCGCTGTAAGGCATGAGAAAATAACACTGAAGCCTGTTGTCCAGATTAGTGTCAATGCACAGGACAAGACAACTTCTGAAATTTTAGGCGAGCTTGAAAGGATTTCAGCCACGCAAAACGTGAAAGACGCAATTGTTTTGCTCCGCGCAGAAGGGGTCTTGAAGCAGGGAAAGCCAGGAGACATAAACTTCGGCGCAGTAATGGATTCTTTTGCAGCAAAAGGCGCTTTTGTTGTCCTGAAAAACACAAACAAGCTTGAAAGCAAAGAATTTGAGGAAGTCAAAGTCAGCACATCAGGAGTGGATGAAATAGAAGAGAAACTGCTGAAAGAGAATTCAGGACAGCTGAAAATAATGCCAAAAGAAAAAGAGGAAGCTCTTGCAAAAGATTTGATGCGCGTCCTGAGCGCGGAAAAAGAGGAAGGGGAAAAAGTGGCAGACTTCGAGAAAAGAATCTCACAGGATATGGACAAGCTGCTGGGGATTTAGAATTTCTTAAAATAAACGTGAACAACAGGCTTTTTTCTTTTCCTGTAAAACAATGAAATCAGCCAGAGGATTATTGCCGCGACTATGACAACAGGAATAAGCAGGATAATCACGTTTAGCATGAAAATAAGTATGATAAGCCCGAGCAGGACTAACAGCAGGAAAACAACAAGCCCTGCCAATCCCTTAAACTCTGCCATTTTGCCCTCCGAAGACAATCTCCCTGATTGTCCTGCGGTTCAGGCATATAATTATTGCGGCTGTTACTATAAGTATCAGGAAAACAAGAGGCACAATCTGGTCAATTGACTGCACAAACTCAAGACCTTTCTCAATGTGAGGACCAAGGAAAAAACCTATTGTGACAATTATTGGCGCCTGAATCATGGCTCCGAGAGCATTAGGGACAAAGAATTTTCTCCATTTCATACCTGAAGTTCCTGCAACCCAAGGTGTCATCACGCGCATTCCCGGAATAAACCGCGCCATAAAGACGGTGATAAATCCGTGCCTGTCTATCCTTCGCTGGACAAATTCCCTGGTTTTGCTGTGGACAAACCTCTTGAAAAGCAAATGACCGTGGCTTCCAAGGTAATAAAACAAATTTTCAACGAGTATTACGCTGAGAAAAGCCACAAATGCAGTTAAGTACAGGTTGATATAGCCTTCAAAAGCAAAATAGCCTGCAATAAGCAGGATTGCCTCCTCCGGCAAAGGAACAACTCCGATGCAGCCAAGCAAAAGAAGTATGGGTATGGCTAAGTAAGAGAGATGGCTCAGATAATGTATTCCCAGTTCTACCCTCATAGAAATTGACACAAAATGGCTTGTTTTAAAGCTATTGCTTAAGGGCGATGTCCAGAAGCTCGAGAACTGTTTTTTCTTTTGCCCTTCCCTTGCTTGCCCTGATGACCTGGCCGACAAGGAACTGGATTGCCTTTTCCTTTCCTGACTTGACGTCATTCACAGCGTTTGGATTTTCCTTTATTGCTTTTTCAACAAGTGATTTTGTCTCTGCCTCTGACAATGCGAGCAAGCCAAGGCGTTCTGCTGCTTTCTTTGCCGGCTCTGGCTTTATCACCAATTCACGAAGGAGAAGCTCTGCTCCGCGCTTTGAAACCTCTCCTGACGAGAGAAGCGAGAGGAACTCAATCATATTTGAATCCTTGAATCCAGTCTTGTCAAACCTCACTGCATTGAAATTGAGAATCTTCTGAACATAAGAATACCACATTGCAGCAAGAAGAGGGTCTGATTTTTTGCAAACATCCTCAAACTGGTCTGCCAAAGCGCGCTCTGACATCAATGACTCTGCCTGCTCTTCTTTTATCTTGTACTGCTTTACAAAGCGCGCAATCCTCTGGTAAGGCGGCTCTGGCATTTCAGCAATTATTTTATTTAATTCAGGGTCTGTGATTGTCAATGGCGGCAAATCCGGCTCTGGAATGTAGCCGTATTCCTCCTCTGTTTCCTTGTGCCTCATGCTGTCTGTTGTTCCAGTGCGCTGGTCAAATGAGCGCGTCTCTGTGACTCCCTGTTCTCCGCGGGCGACAACGCTTTCCTGCCTGATAATTTCAAACTGGGCTGCGCGTTCTGCGTCCCTGAAGCTCGTGATGTTCTTCACCTCAACCCTTGGGTGGCCCTCAATTGAAACATTGACGTCTGCGCGGATTTTTCCCTCCTGCGCGTCAAAGATTCCAATGTAGTCAGCGAGCTTCATCAATTCCTCAAGAAATGCGCGAGCTTCTGCAGGGCTTGTGAAAACAGGAGGCGTCACAATTTCACACAGCGGAGTTCCAGAACGGTTGTAGTCAATCAAAACATAGGCTGCTCCGTTTTTGCTTTCAACGTGCTTCAGGCTCGCAGGGTCTTCCTCAATGTGAATCCTGGTGATTTCAACCTCTTTGTCCTTCATCTTGAGCTTTCCTTCTGTCGCGAACGGCTGGTCATATTGGGTTATCTGGAAATCTTTTGGAAGGTCAGGGTAAAAGTAAGTCTTTCTCGCGAAGTAAGAAATGTTGTGGATTTTGCAGTTCATTGCTATTGCGAGCTTTAATGCAGCGATGAAGGCATCTGAGTTTAATCTCGGCTTTGAGCCAGGCATTCCCATGCAAATCTGGCAGACTTTTGTGTTCGGCTCAACCCCTTCTGTTGAGCACGTGCAGAAAAGCTTGCTCTTTGTGTTCGGCTGCAGGTGGATTTCAAGCCCGATTTTAACCATATTTTTCACCCACCTGCACAAGAAGCTCGTCATTGTTGTGGTCTGCCATCAAATGCAAACCAACAGGCATTCCTTTTGCTGTTCCGCACGGAATGCTCAAGTGCGGAATCCCTGCCACGTTCGCAGGAACTGTCAAAACGTCCATTGAATATTCCTCAATCGGAGTCAGTTTGCTGATTTCATCAAAAGTCGGAGCGATAATCGGCATTGTCGGTGCAGCGATGATATCCACTTCCTTGAACGCTTTCTTGAAGTCATCGATAAGAAGCTGCCTGACTTTTTGCGACTGTATGTAATACTTGTCGCAATAGCCAGCCATGCGCACAAAAGTTCCGAGCAAAATCCTTCTTTTTGCCTCTGCGCCAAAATATTTGCCTCTTACTTTGCTGAAGTACTCCCAGAATTCTCCTCCGCCTTCCAATGGCAGAGTCGCGCCGTATCTTAAACCGCAGTATTTTGCGAGGTTTGTTGATGCCTCTGCGAGCGCGATGATGTAATAAGCTGCGAGAGCATAAGGGGTTGATGGAATGCTGATTTCTTTTACTGTCATTCCTGCGGCTTGCAGCTTTTTTACTGCCTCATCAAATGCTTTTTTCACTTCTGGGTCAATTTTTTGCGCAAGCCATTCTTTTGGAATGCCGATTGTGATTTTCTTTGACAGCGCAGGCGGGTCTTTGAACTGCGCGCCCTGGCAGGTTTCATCCCTGCTGTCAGGTCCTGAAATAATTTCCAATGCCTTGCTCGCGTCTCTCACTGTCTTTGCGACAACGCCTATTTTGTCCAAAGAGTTTGCGTAGTCAATCAATCCGTATCTTGAAACCCTGCCGTAAGTTGGCGTTAATCCGACCACGCCGCAGAACGCAGCAGGAGCTGAGATTGAGCCGCCAGTTGACTGCGCAATCGCGAACTTTGCAAGCTTTGAAGCTGCAATGTAGCCTGCGCTTCCTCCTGATGAGCCTCCGCAAGAGCGCTTTGGGTCGTGCGGGTTTTTTGGAATCCTGAAAGTGTTGACGCAGAAAGTGCCGAATCCGAACTCGTCCATTGCTGTTTTTCCGAGGACGCTGAATCCTTTTGCTTTTAACCGCTCAACAACTGTTGCGTCAAAAGGAGGGACATAAGGCTCAAGTATTTTTGAGCCAGCGCTTGTTTTTATCCCCTTTGTGCAGATGTTGTCCTTGAATGCTATTGGAATTCCTTCCCTTGGCGCTTCAAGAGTGATAAAGAAATTGAATTTTTCATTGAGCTTTTTCGCTTCCTCAATTATTTCTTTACTCATTTGGTCGGCGGGCCCTTGACAAAGCCCTCCTCCTTGTGCTCTGTGTTTTTCAATGCCTCATCGCGGCTCATTGACTCGGCAACAACATCCTTTCTTCCCATCTGCTTCAAAGGAACAGCATGCATAGCCGGCTTGATTCCTTTTGTCGGCGCTTTTGCTATGATGTCAAATGCTTTGAGAATGCCGTCTAAATCTTTCGCGAATTTGTCTCTTTCCTCTTTTGTAAGGTCAAGCCGCGCAATTCTCGCCAGCTTGTCGATAGGCTCATTCATATTACGCCCGAGGCAGGACTCGAACCTGCGACTTCCTGGTTAACAGCCAGGCGCTCTACCTGCTGAGCTACTCGGGCAGTATAGAAAACAAGGTCTGCACAGTCTATAAAAAGCTTATGGCTGTATCCTTTCAGGGTCTCTTGGGAAGAGGACTGCCTCTCTGATGTTCTCCAGCTGGCAAATCATCTGCACCATGCGGTCAACGCCTATTCCGAATCCGCCGTGGGTTGGGATGCCGTACTTGAACGCGTCCAGATAAAACTCAAAATTGTCAGGATTCATTCCGTTCTTTGCAATCTGCTGCTTCAAGAGTTCATAGCGGTGCTCGCGCTGTCCGCCTGAGGACAGTTCAAGGCCGCGGTACATGAAGTCAAAGCCCCTGCACAATTCGCCCTCGTTCATGATATAGAATGCCCTGACCTTTGTGGGCCATTTTGTGAGGAAATACGCGGAATTCTTGTACTTCTTCTGAACGAGCTTGCCAAGTATTTTTTCGTCCTCTGAGCCGATGTCCTCGCCGAACTTTGCCTTGCTTCCGTTTGCATTGAGCAGTTCAATGCATTCCTTGTATGGTACGCGCGGGAAAGGCAGAGTCGGAATGTCAAGCTTGATTCCGAGCAATGCAATTTCTTCCTTGCACTTTTCCTCAACCTGCTTCATGACATGCATGAACATCCGTTCCATAACCTTGAGGACATCATCTTCGTCGTCAATGTAAGCCATTTCAAAATCAAAATGCGTGAACTCAGTCATGTGGCGCGTTGTGTGCGACTTTTCAGCGCGGAACGTGGGACCAATCTCAAACACTTTCTCAAAGCCAGCTGCGAGCATCATCTGCTTGTACAACTGCTGGCTCTGGCTCAAAAACGCTTTCTTGTCGTAATAAACCACTGGGAAAAGCGTCGCCCCTCCCTCTGCTCCTGCTGAAATAATCTTTGGCGTCTGCATTTCTATGAATCCTTCCTGTATGAGGAATTCCCTTATCGCCATGTTTACGCGCGAGCGAATCTTGAAAATAGCAAGAACTTTCGGATTCCTGAGGTCAAGGATTCTGAAATCAAGGCGCTTGTCAAGGTTTGTTGGAACTTTTCCTGAAAAGTCAATCGGAAGGTTTGGCTGGGAAGCATTGACAACCTCAAATTCCTTAAGCTGGAGCTCTTTTGCCCCGCTCTTGAGCTTGCTCTGCTTGACAATGCCCTTGAGTGTGATAACGCTTTCCTTGGCTATTGCGCCAATGTCCTTGAACTGCGAATTCTCAGGAGTTGCGACAATCTGCACAGTGCCAGAGCGGTCGCGAAGGGTGATGAACGCTATTTTGCCCATCTCTTTTGCGTCAGCTGCGAATCCGGCGACTATGACTTCGTCTCCCTCTTTCTTGTCCTGAACTTCTTTTGCATGAATCCTTTTTGCAAGCAATATTGCCATAATCGTGAGCGAATGATGACTTTATTTAAAGGTTTTGAACTAGCGCTTCTTCATCTTTATCTGCAATGCAAGGTCCTCGAGCTTTTCAAGCCCGTATTTTATCGAGTCAAACTTCCTTCTTACAGGCGAGTTCCTGAAGTCAAACAGCATTAATTCCTGATAGACCTGGGTGACAAACTCCCTGATTTCCAAAGCAGTTTTTGTGTCATTCTTTATCGCGCTGTTGATTGCCTTTCTGACAAGCTCTCCGACAAGGTCGCAGAGACCGGGAATATAGCTGTCAATGTCAACACCGAGCTGTTTTGGAGTGGGCAGTTCCTTTTTCGCGAGCAGTGAATAATAGCAGGACGCCTCGACATACTCCTCTATTGCCTCGAGATACGCCCCTGTAACAGCCAGATGGGCGTCCTTGCTGATAAGGGCGTTCATCTTTGCAATGATTTTCTTTGCAGAATCAAGCTGGGAACTTGCCTCTTTTGACTCCCCGCGGTGCAATGAGTAGATTGATTTCTTGCTCAAAGTAAGGGCATCGCGCGAGGTCTTGATAAGTTCGTCCCTCAAGGAATCATGAAGGGACATCTGCTTCCTCATCAGCGCAAACGCGTTCTTGTCTACCTTCATATTTTCACCGACGAAAGTTTTATATAGGAACGTATTTAAAGTTATCGCATTAAAAAGAGATGATAATATGGCTGCACCTACTGTATTGGGAAATGTTCTTTTGTTCTTCCAGCGTATTGGCATTTATGACGTAGTCCTGCCTTTCCTTCTCACGTTCACAATAGTGTTCGCAATATTTGAGAAAAGCAAGATATTGGGCACAGAAAAGATTGAGGACACTGTCTATACAAAGAAGAACCTCAATGCAATGGCTGCGTTTGTCATAGCATTCCTTGTAATAGCGTCGAGCAGGCTTGTTGAGACAGTCACAAGGGTAAGCTCCAACATAGTGATACTTATCCTGCTCGGAGTGTTTTATGTGCTGCTTGTCGGAACCTTCTGGGCTCCAAAGGACGAGAAAGAGACATGGACATCGCTGAAAGGCGGCTGGAACACCACGTTCATGATAATAATGTTCATCGGCATAATTATTGTCTTCCTTGATGGAATAAGAGATGAGTCAGGGAGAAGCTGGCTTGACGCCCTCTGGGACTACTTGAGCCAGTTCTGGACATCAACTGCTGTAGCATCGATAATCTTAATAATACTCCTGATAGTCTTTGTGTGGGCAATGGTTCATGAGCCCAAGGAAAAGTCAGAGAATACAGAATAAATGAGGTGACCAATGGCATTATCACAATTTTACGGCGGATACGGCAGCGGGGGCGGAGTTTTCAGCAACTTTGTCTACTGGCTTGACTACTGGGGCGTCAGGGAAATAATACTGCCGTTCATACTGATATTCACAATATTCTTCGCAGTTTTGCAGCGCATACATTTGTTCGGCGCAAAGGACAAGAAGTACAACCTCGCAATCTCGCTTGCAATCTCCCTGCTTGTCGTGATTCCTCACGCAACAGGAATGTATCCTGCAGACACTGACGTTGTAAATATTATCAATGACTCAATCCCTGAAGTGGCTCTGCTAGTTATTGTTGTAGTTCTGCTTTTGATGATGCTCGGGCTTGGAATCGGAAAGTCATACGGAGTTGCTGTAACAGGCTGGGTTGCGTTACTTGCAGGAGCAATACTTGTGATGATTTTCCTCAGCTCAATGACAACACTGCCAATACTCAGCTACATTGACCCAAGCATTCAGGCACTAATCGTAATCTTATTAGTGTTTGGGCTTGTAATATGGTTTGTCACGCGCGAACCGGCTCCGGAGCAAAAGTCATTCTGGCACAGGATGCTGGAAGAGATTCCTTACGAGGAAGACAAGCCAAAAATACCTCCCTGATAAAAAATGGCAACACCGCTTGATATTGGACTATTGCAGAAGTTTGACGTAATCTTCCCGTTTATTTTCGTGATTGTAATAGTCTATGCTGTGCTCGCGAGGACAGAATGGATGAAGGAAAAGCAGGGAATAGCCTTCCTGCTCGCATTTGTTCTCGCGGTGATGACGCTGTTCAGCAGCATCGCTGTAAAGACAATCAACAGGATGGCGCCGTGGTTTGTCATACTGGTGATATTCACAATACTTTTGATGCTCGCATACCAGGCAATGGGAATGTCTGAGAAGACAATCCTTGACATAATAACAGGCAAGGAGTATGGTACAACAGTCGCCTGGTGGGTGCTCGCACTGATGCTGATAATCGGAATCGGCTCGCTGACATCTGTGGTCTCAGAAGAGAAGCAGTTCACCTCGCTCGCAGCAGGCGAGAACGCAAGCCAGGCATTGGCGGCTCAGGGAGAAACAGCAGGATTCTGGGCGACAATATTCCATCCAAAAGTGCTTGGGCTGGGTCTTGTGCTTATGATAGCAATGTTCACAGTGCAGAAGCTGGCTGCTAAAGACTAGTTGCAATTTTCTTGTAATAAAATCAGAATTACTTACTTTTTCTTTACTGGAACTGCTGAGGACTTGGCTTTGACTGTCTTTGTAATCCTTGACAATTCAGCAACACTGCCAGTCAGGTCCGGAAGGACTTTCTGAAAGACCTTTTCCATTGCCTTGATTTCTGTGCCCACATCAAGAAGGTTCCTGTCATACTCTGAAATCTTGCTCACTATCGCCTTGTGGAGGTTGTCAAGGTCTGACTTCATGTCTGCGATTGACTGGTCAATCTTGTCAAGCCTTGAGCCTGTGGCATCCTTCCACTCATTCACTTTGCCAAGCTCGCGCGTGAACTCGTGCCATTTTTCCTCGACAATCGCCTCAGCGATTTCCTCAAACCCTTTTGGCGCCTCTCCCTGCATTTGCTTGCCTTGCCCCGATTGCATTTCGCCCGGAACAGATGTTTCAGGCATAGGTTCGGCTCCGCCGCGCATCTCTGCCTGAGCCATAGCATCATAAATCTGCTGAGGCTGGTATCCCTGCCTCTGCAAAGTCTGGATAATCTGGTTGTTTGTCAATCCCTGCTGCTGCATTGCCATAACCTGGTCTGTAGGCGTCTCAGGACCCATTGGACCCTGCACAGGCATGCCCATAGGCACAGGATAGCCGATATTTGGAGCGGCAGCTTCTGCAGAAGACTTTTTCTTGAATATATCGAGTAATCCCATATTGGCCTCTTTTTACCTCTATGCTCGCCAGATTAGTTATTAAATGTTTTGGTCATCGGGCTTCTGCCCAAGCCGCTCATCAACAACTTCCCTTGCTATCTTTTCAGCGAAATCTGCTGTCACGAACTTTACTGGATCCCAGAGCTCGATGTATCGCTTCATAACATCCATGTCGCTCTTGCGCGCAGTCAGCCTGAGCTCCTTTATGACCGTGATAATCCTGTCCTCAACATCCACAAGCTTGTGCCTGAGCTCGTCAATCTCCTCATTTGACACCTTGAGCTCGCCAATGGCCTTTTTGTGGTTGGAAAGCATGTTCTGCTCGATAAAAAGCATCTTCTTCCTGAGCTCGTTAAAACGCTCCTCAGAAACCCTTATCCTCGCCGCGAGCCCGTTAATCTGCTCTGTGAGGCCCATAACCTCAGGGCTCGGCCCAGGGGCTGGCTTTGAGCCGCCAAAAATCCCCTTCTTCTGGGGCGGAGCAGGCGCTATGCCAATCCCTGACGGGTCGCCAAATTGTAGAGCTTCGTCAGCCATACACCCTGAAAAAGCGAGGATATACTTTAACTTTGTGGTGCTCTTGCGGAGTGGTTAATTATATGATAAAATATATATTTTCCTATTTACTATTTTAAGAAAACACAAAATATATAAAATAATATACTTTTCGGGGTGTTTAGAGTGAAAAAACCCATTTCGGCAACAATAGAGAAAGACCTAATCATGTGGATAGACCGCAAAGTTGCGAAGGATGGCAAAAAGTACCGCAACAAGTCGCACCTCATAGAGGTCGCGCTGGAGCGCATGCGCGAGGAGGAGGATTAGGATGCCTGAGCGAGCACAGTGCGGCGCAAGCGAAGTAATCCGTGAGGGCGAGGAAATCACAGTCAGGATTGAATGCGAAGCCTGCCCGTTCTTTCCCTCAATAGAAGACGACCCGCGGGTGATGTCCATTGCTATTGAAGCACTTGCGGAGGCAGGAGCAGCGACAAAGCTTGTCCTTGCGCAAAAGCGCGATTACGAGTATGACTACAACCAGACAGCAATGCTAATGGAAATTGCAAAGCTCTTCAGGCAGCTGAGCAAGGAAAAGCTGTCAATAGGACTGCTGTCAGACCCCCTTGCAAGGCGTTTTATCGACGCCAAATACACCGAGTTACAGGACATAATCCACCGTTCTCTGAAATCCGACCCCCTTGGCGCCTATGTGGAGCTGGTTCGAATAGCCCGCCGGGAACGAACCCAGCTAGAGCAAGGCGCCATACCTCGAGAAGGTGTACCCTGCATCCAAACTTTCTTGGGCTTGGTCGAGACCCTGGTCAGCCGCCTCGAAAAGACGCGGCTGATAACCTTGGCCAAGCCCACCCTGGCGGGTTACACGCTCGGAGACAGAGAGCCCTATCGCAGGATTTTCTCGCCCCTTGTGAAGCCTGACTTCATGTACACAAAGCTCCAGGCAAGCTATCCGCCCGAAGGTGAGGAGATTGGAGGCTATCAGGTCGGCGAAAGCGATGTGACAATATTTTCCATTCCCGAAACAGTCCAATACCTGTACCACCTGTCTCCGCCCGAGTTCAGGCTCAACGAGGAAAAGTACGAGCTACTTGACGCTGCGCGCAAGATAATGTCAGAGCACAAGCCCAAAAGGAGCGAGTTCGTTGACCCTGAGCGCATGAGGCAGGTGTTCAGCAATGTGGGCTCTGACCTTCTTGAGGAGCTCGCCGGCTACAGGAACATAAGGCTCAGGGAAAAAGAGCTTGACGAGCTCACAAAAATCCTTGTCCGCTATACTGTCGGCTTCGGGCTTGTGGAAGTTTTGCTTGAGGACGAGCAGGTTCAGGACATCACAATCAACAGCCCAATGGGAAGGACACCAATGTTCATTGTCCACGGCGAATACGGCGACTGCATGACAAATATCATGCCGACTGTGACAGAAGCTGAAAGCTGGGCGTCAAAGCTAAGGATGATTTCAGGCAGGCCTCTTGACGAGGCAAACCCGATAATGGACACAGAGCTTGTCCTTCCGACAGCGCGCGCAAGAGTCGCTGCGATTACCGCGCCGCTTAACCCGACAGGGCTCGCTTATGCCCTGAGAAGGCACCGTGACAAGCCCTGGACGCTTCCATTGTTCATCAAGTCAAAGATGATAACACCGCTCGCAGCAGGAATTATCAGCTTCCTTGTTGACGGCGCGCGCACACTGCTTATCGCAGGAACAAGGAGCGCAGGAAAAACATCGCTTCTGGGCTCTGTGATGACAGAAATAATGCGCAAGGGCAGGATTGTGACAATTGAGGACACGCTTGAACTGCCTGTTGACGCGCTGAGAAAGCTCAATTACAATATTCAGGGAATGAAAGTCGCCAGCGCGCTGACGCGCGGAACAACAGAAGTCAGCGCTGACGAGGGAATCAGGACAACCCTCCGCCTCGGAGACTCTTCATTGATAGTTGGAGAGGTCAGAAGCGTTGAGGCAAAAGCGCTTTACGAGGCAATGAGGATTGGAGCGCTTGCAAACGTTGTCGCAGGAACAATCCACGGCGACTCGCCATACGGAGTGTTTGACCGTGTTGTCAACGACTTGGGAGTTCCAAGGACTTCATTCAAAGCCACAGACGTTATCATAGTCGCAAACCCGGTAAGGTCGCCTGACGGCCTGCACAGGGCAAGAAGAGTCACCCAGATTACAGAAGTCAGGAAGAAATGGGAGAATGACCCCCTCACAGAGGGCGGATTTGTGGACCTGATGAAATATGACAGCAAGGATGACATGCTCCAGCCGAGCAGGGACTTGCTCGCGGGCGACAGCGATGTCATAAAAGCCATCGCAGGAAGCGTCAGGGAATGGGCAGGAAACTGGGACGCGGTCTGGGACAACATACTCCTCAGGGCAAACATAAAGCAGGAGCTGGTAAGCACAGCAGACAAGCTCAAGAACCCTGAATTGCTTGAGGCAAACTTCTCTGTCCTCGCGAACGACGAGTTCCACCGCATCAGCGAGCGGGTGCGCGAGGAAGTCGGCGCATTGGACAGCAAGAAAATCTTCACTGAATGGAGCGAGTGGCTGAAGCGCGCTGTCAAAAAGCCCGCAATCCTAATATGAGCGACGGAGCACCTCCTGTGGACCTTGTACAAAAATACAAGCAGAAGCTTCAGCAGCAGCTCGACCTTTCCTCAGCAGAGCCAATGCCCGTGCTGAGCAGGGAATACCAGTCATTCAGGCAGGACGCAATGCCTCAGCACATGGGCCTTTACGAAAAGGCGTCCAAGTTCTGCGGAAAAATACTCCACCTAAATGTCGATCCAAAAAGGTCGCAGGCGCTTCAGGAATCAATTGACATAGCGCACCTGAACATAACGCCGTCTGACGCAATAGCATTCAGCACCCTTTTCCCAATAGCGTACATTGTGCTTGGGTGTGCACTGAGCCTCATACTTGCCACATCGCTGTTCTTCACAACATTTTTCATGATTTCCGGAGTTGCGCTGATATTTGTCCTTGGCAAATATCCAATTTTCCTCGCCAACAACTGGAGAATGAAAGCAAGCAACCAGATGGTTCTCTGCGTGTTTTACGTTGTCACATTCATGCGCCACACAAGCAACCTTGAGCTCGCTATAGAGTTCGCGTCAGAACACCTGACTCCACCGCTTGCGCTTGACCTGAAAAAAATCCTGTGGGATGTTGAGACAGAAAAGTACGAGAGCGTAAAGGAAAGCCTTGATATGTACCTTGAAAGCTGGAGAAAATGGAACGATGAATTTGTCGAGTCATTCCACCTCATTATGAGCTCGCTTTACGAGGGCTCTGAGGATAGGAGGCTCGCAATGCTTGACAAGTCCCTTGACGTAATCCTTGACGAGACATACGAAAGGATGCTCCACTATGCCCAGAACTTGAAAGGGCCTATCACAATGCTTCACATGCTTGGAATCATCCTGCCGATTCTCGGGCTCGTGATTCTTCCCCTTATGGTCAGCTTCATGAGCGAGGTGA
>Ga0315273_10007876_pt1 | contig 13386 bp, 8 predicted proteins | sample YL17G02_0_MG_FD_205753 | JGI IMG/M metagenome (GOLD analysis project Ga0315273, IMG submission 205753) | Sediment microbial communities from Yellowstone Lake, YNP, Wyoming, USA - YL17G02_0 | ecosystem: Environmental > Aquatic > Freshwater > Lake > Sediment | place: USA: Wyoming | collected... | reverse complement strand
GGGGCTAATATCAGCCTTCATCCTGGCAGGCAACCGATACAGGCTCGAATCGCGCAACAAGGCCGTCGAACTCACGCTCGACTACGGCGAACTGCAGAGCCTGTCCGCATCGTCCGGGATACCGATGCCGGCGCTCCTCCAGCGGTTCAAGGCCGCTGGAGTCACGAGCGTCGCCATCACCGAGACCCTGGTCGGTGATCTGGTAACGACCGGCCAGGTTTCGCTTCAGGAAGTCTCATCCGGCAAGGGCCCGGATACGATCGTCTCTGTCCCAAATGCCCAGCTTGCGGAGAGGGTGTTCCATTCTCTTGGCGCGCGCCTCGGGACCGAGAAGTTCATGCTCAGCAAGAGACTCGGAGGGGTCTGGGTCACGGGTCCGGAGATACTCGTAGCACCGGCCACCCTCAACCTCATGGCTATCGGACTACCGCCGAATGACGTGAGGTTCGTGAAGCAGTCCGGCCTGGAGATCGTCGCGCGCCTGCAGAACAACCCGGCGATCACCGAGAGAGCAATCGGAGCCGCCCTGTCGGAGATGCGGCAGGACGGCATCACAAAGCTGATCTGCGCCGGCGATTCGGTCATCGGATTCCGCGGGCTCGTCGAATCGGCCGCGAATCAGATCGGGTCGTCGGGAGTGGTATATGGGTCGGTCGAATTCTCCAAGCAGAAGGGCGACTCGGGCATGTGCCGCTACCTCGACGGCCGGTTCGTCCGGGTCCACAGCATACCGATCGCCGAGATGGCCGGGATGTCTCCGGGCGACGCCGTCGAACGGTTCGCCCGTGGAGTGAAAGAGCGCAACATCCGGCTGTGCTACGTGAGGCTCATCGAGACATCGGGCGAAGGTCCGGTGAAGGACAACCTCGCGTTCGTCAGCAGCATACGTCGCGAGGTGACTAACGCCGGTTACGGCATCGGATCGGCGCATCCCTTCGAGGATACGAAGCAGTCACCCGTTCTCCTTGCGCTGATTGCGCTCTCCGCGGCGGCGGGAGTGGTGTTGCTCCTGAGTTCGCTCATGACGGTCTCGGCAGGCGTGCAAGCAGGTCTGCTCGTGGCTGCCTTCGCTATGCTCGCCGGTCTCACCTTCGCCGGTGAGTTCTGGAAGCAACTGGCGGCGCTGGCCGTCGCGCTCATCTTCCCGACGCTCGGGGTCGTCCGTGTGTACGGACCGTATCTCGGGCATGAGATCAAGGGCTCGTACCGCCATCCGGCGCTTCGCTCGACATCGAGGTTTCTGCGAGCGACTGCATATTCGCTGAGTGGCGGACTGCTGATCGGTGGGATGCTCGGCACGCGGGCATACATGGTGAAGATCGAGCAGTTCATCGGCATCAAAGCGGCTCTCTTTCTTCCGCTTCTGGTGGTGGTCCTCGTCATGGCCGCGGGTCTGCCGATCATGAACGAGTCGCTCTCGGCCGTATGGAGGAAGGTGCGCGCGAACCTCAGGGAGATCGCAGCGAGACCGCTCTTCATCTGGCAGGCGATCGCCCTGGTGTTCGTGCTCGGACTCATCGGATTCGCGCTGCTCAGGACCGGGAACGAGCCGGGCGTCGGAGTGAGCGTCGTCGAGTTGAAGTTCCGGGCGATTCTCGACAAGATCATGTTCGTGCGGCCGAGGACCAAGGAGTTTCTGTTCGGCCATCCCGCGCTGATACTCGGAGCGGCGTTTCTATTCGCGCGCCGGAGGTCGATCGGCCTGCCGCTCGTCGCTCTGGGAGTGCTGGGTCAGGCCTCGATGCTCAATACCTTTTGCCATATCCACACTCCGCTGCTACTGACCGGGCTTCGGGCTTTCAACGGGCTGATACTCGGCGTGATCGTCGGCCTGCTGGCCTGGTGGTTCGTGGGCAAGCCGATCGTGCGGACCACGGATCCTTCGACAAAGAAGGCGGACGAGAAGTAACTTTTGACGGCCCCCAAACGTATAGTTATATCAGGATACTACGGACTTTCGAACACCGGTGACGAGGCTGTTCTGGCCTCGATCGTCTCCGGGCTGCGGCGGCATGCGGGCGACGATCTCGACATCGTGGTTCTCTCCGGCGCGCCCACGGAGACGGCCGAGACCTTCGGCGTGAGATCCGTTCCACGGATGAACCTCCGCCGGGTGCGCGAGGTCATACATAGCTGCGACCTGTTCATCAGCGGCGGTGGCAGCCTGCTTCAGGACGCGACCAGTTTCAAGTCGCTGGCCTACTATCTCGTTCTGATCGGGACGGCCCGGCGCGCGGGCCGCAAGGTGATGGTGATGGGGCAGGGGATCGGCCCGCTTCGGCGGATCGCATCCCGCAGACTGACCCGCCACGCGCTGGACAAGGTAGCGCTCATCACCGTGAGGGATGCTGAGTCGGCGGACCTCCTGTCGCAGATCGGGGTCAAGCGCCCGAGGATCGAGGTCACGGCGGATCCGACATTCGCGCTGAGGCCGTGTCCCCCCGAGGAGGCGCACAAGCTGCTGGCTGAGGCAGGGGTGAATCCTGATGAGGATGTCGTCGCCGTGGCCCTGAGGGAGTGGCCGGAAGCGCCCGGGATCGAAGCGGCAGCGGTCAATGCGCTGGCCGATCTGGCGAAAAGACATCTGGCAAGGCCGCTGCTCGTTCCGATGCAGATGCCGGGGGACGTCGAAATGGCGCAGAAGATCCGGAGGTCGCTCGGCGACCGGATAGCGGTCCTGCCCGAGGGATGCTCTCCCGCGCAGGTGATGGGAGTGATCTCGGCCTGCGGGATGGTTGTGGCGATGCGCCTGCACGCGCTGATCTTCGCTGCATCGGCAGGCGTACCGGCGCTCGGGATCAGCTATGATCCCAAGGTAACGAGCTTCCTGGCGGCGGCGGGCCAGGACGGCATCTCCCTTGGGGAGGTCTCGTCCGGGCTGCTGGCGGATCGTGTGATCGGATCATGGAACCGGCGAGACGATCTCGCCGTCCGATTAGGTGAGCGAGTCCCGAAGATGCGCGACCTTGCCGAGCACAACTTCCGCCTCGCCGCTGAGTTGTTGCAGAATCCGTAGTGAACGCCCGCTGTCGCGTTCAGATCTACGGCCGGCGGAACGGGACGGCGGCCGTTCCCTACGGATGGACCCCCCGATACCGCCTGAGCACGGCGGATGCCACGGCAGAAAGGGTGTCACCATTATGAAGAGAACACAGCGCACTCCAATCATCTTTGCAGCGATCCTCGTCATCGCTCTCCTCATCCAGGGCTGCGGCGGTGGAGGACGCAAGGTCAGCGCCGTCCACGGTACCGTCGCCGACATCGACCGCAATGTGGTCATCGACGCGGATGTCTGGATCGGCGATCACCTGACGAAGTCGCTCGTCACCGGCGCGTTCCGGCTCGACGACGCGCCGAGCGGATGGCAGACGATCCACGCGAGAGCCATCGTCGATGGCAGGCAGTGGGAAGGCAGCACCGCCGTCGAAGTCCTCGAAAACGAGCCTACGATGAATGCGAACATTGTGCTCGCGCCGGCCGGCGACCTGACCACGATCACAGGCTACGTCTGGGATGATACCGGCCGCAGGGTTTCCGGCGCGCGGGTACTCGTGACCACACGAATCCTGCTGCCGTCCGGATCGTCCGACCAGGATGGCGCTTACGGCTCGATCGTGGCAGTGACGGACGACCGAGGGTTCTACCGCCTGACGGACGTTCCGATGGGCCGCAGCGCCGTCATCAGCGCCTCCAAGGTGGCGTTCGAGAACGATGAGGTGCTACTGGATGACATTACCGGTCCTATGACTGTCGATTTCGAGTTGCATGCTTCCACCCTCGAAACTCCGGTCGCGCCGACGCTTACGTGGGTGGAGTCGTGGACGATGCCGAATCCGCTGGTCAGATCCTTCTCGTCGGCCACAATCGAGGGCAACCCGTATGACGCGATCCGGGCCTATACTTCCCCGCGATTCCGGGCGTCGCTGGGATCGCGCAAGACGTCGGCAACACAGTCGCCGGCAACACAGCAGTCGCTGATCACGCGGGCCGCCTCGACGGGATCGTTGATCGAGATCGACCTCTACTGGAACGCGCTTGCCGACAACCTCTCGAGGACTCTCGCCGGATATGGTATCTACCGCAGAGACAATCTGGGCGATCCCTCGCTTGCCATCGACTTCGTGCGCGATCCATACGCGAATTTCTACGGCGACATGGGCGGTGAAATCGAGCCGAACGTGGGATATTACTATCGAGTATCGGCGGTGAATGTGGAGTTCCTCGACCGCTGGAATCAGCCGATCGACGAAGCTGAGAGCAACTGGAGCAGCGAGATGGGCGTAACTCCACTCGGGAGCCTGCACGCCAGTCTTCCTACGAACGGCGAATCGGTCAGCGGCAATCCGCTGTTCGCGTGGCTGGCTCTCACCAGGGCGGAGTCATACTCCGTCTACGTTTACGACCAGTTCCCGACCATTCCGCTCGATCCGGGCGGCGACTACGGGGGCAGTCCGCCCTCGTACGGCGTATTCCCGATCTGGACCTCCGCTTGGGAGAATGTGGACTCGGTCAGGTACGCCGGGCCTGCTCTTCAGACGGGTCATGTTTACTACTGGATCGTCACGGCCGTGGATGCGACGGAAACCGCCTATTCCTACAGCGAGTTGAGATCGTTCACAGCGAGATAAGCATTGAGACGCTGGGTTCCGTTCATGACTGCTGCCGTTCTGATTGCAGGGCTGGTATGGTCGTTCATGTACCTGCGAGCCCTGCATCCGTTCGGCTCGGCGGTCACCGATCTGGGCGACGAGCGGCTTCAGAACGTCGGCCTGCGGTTCGACCGGGCGACCCTCGTCGGCTGGTCGGAACACAGCAAGGTCTGGCAGATACACGCCAGGGCGGTCGAGGTGAGCCGGGACCGCCGGCTTGCGACCTTTCGAGGGGTCACGGACAGTTACCTGATGAACAAGGGTGACAAGGTGGCGTCTATGACGGCAGATGAGGTAGTATACAATACCACCACCCGCAACGTGTCCCTCCCCGGCCCGGCGGAACTGAGGGTGAAGGGCGGGCCGCTCCTCAGGACGAAGAGTCTCTTCTGGGACTCCGCCCGGTCGGTGCTCACATGTCTGAGCGGAGTCACCGCGGAGATGGACAGCGGCAGTTTCCAGGGCGACAAGATGGTGGCTGACCTGGGGAAGAAGGAACTGACCGTCACGAGGGTGCGCGGCGTCATCCGCATCCCGGAGTGACCGGAAACCAGGCCCCTCCCCAGCCCTCCCCGTTGCGGGGAGGGCTGGGGAGGGGCCTGGTTTCCGGCGAGGAGAACATCAGTGCGCAGATTGGCTCAGAGGTGGAGACTTACGAGGCTTGGGGCGATTATGGTGGCGCTTCTGCTCGCCGCCGTGGTCCTCGCACAGCAGGCCGAGAAGCCGGCCGCCGAGCCGAAGTATACCGAGATCAACTACTCCGCCGATACCTCCTCCTATCGCTGGGACGGCGAAGACCGCATCATCGCGCTCAAGGGGAACGTGAAGTTTGTCCAGGGCGACACGACCGTCATCGCCGACAAGGTCGACTACCGGGAGAGCACCAAGACCGCGCAGGTGTCCGGCAACCTCAAGATCACCGATCCGCAGAACACCATCACCGGCGACACGTGTACGGTGAACTTCCAGGAGAAGAAGGCCGTGCTGACCGGGAACGTCCGCATGACGGCGAGACCCAAGCCGAAGCCGAAGCCCGAGACTGCCGCCGATGACAAGCCCAAGTCCATCAAGTCCGAGTGGACCGACGAGGCCGTGGTGACCTGCGACAAGATCGACTACTACTACAAGGAGAAGCGGGCCGAGGCGACCGGGAACCTGAAGATCGTGCAGAAGAACAGGGTCGTCACCGCCGATTCGGGCACATATCTCGGCAAGGAAGAGATCGTGAAGCTGGTCGGGAACATCCAGGCGAAGGACGAGAAGGAGAAGCATACCTTCTCAGCGCCGAAGGTCACGATCTCGCTCAAGGACGGCGATGAGTGGATGGAGGCCGAGAAGGCGACCGGCACGTTCTACATCAAGGAGGAGGAGCAGCCGCCGCCAGCGCCTTGAGGAACGCGGGATCGACCTTGGCGCCGTACTTCTGAGCAAGGCGTACTTCCTTCCACGCTCCGGCATAGTCGCCCTTGCCGTAGAGCGCCATCGCCAGGTTTCTGTGCGCGATCGCATACTTGGGGGCGATCTTCACTGCCTCGGTATACTGCTCGATCGCCTCGTCCATCTGCCCCTTGACGCTCAATGCCACGCCGAGATCGTAGTGCGCCTGCGGGTACTTCGGATCGAGCCGGATCGCGCTCCGGAACTGCTCGATCGCCTCATCGAATCTATTCTGACGGGCACGAAGGCTCCCCAACTTGTAGTGCAATGCCGCGTTTGGCGCAGCTTCGACAGCCTCGGCGAAGTGCTCGGCGGCCAGGTCGATGTTGCCGTCCATTTCTGCAAGCACGCCGAGACTGCTGTGAGCCGGTGCAAAACTCGGGTCGATTCGCAGAGCCTCCTCGAACTCCTTCTTCGAATCGTTGAGGCTGCCCTTTGTCACCAATGCGAGTCCGAGCTCGTAGTGCGCCGCTGCCTCAGACGGCTCCAGTTCCAGTGACAGACGCAATTCCTCGATGGCAGCGTCCGGCTTCCCATTCCTCGACAGCGCGACACCCATGCAGTAGTGGGCGAGAGCATCGTTGGGATCGATCTTGAGCGCCTCCCTGAAATGCTCCATCGCCTTGTCGATCTCGCCGATGTCCATCAGGGTGACCCCGAGGTTGCAGTGCGCCCGAGGGAACACCGGCCGAATGCGAAGCGCCTCGGTATACTCCTCGATGGACTCCTGGACCCGGCCCGCAAGGCCCAGGTCCACAGCCCGGTCGTAATGCCACTTGGCGACGTCCGGCTTGTAGCCCGAGGGATTCAAGCTTGCGAGACCGTAGGCCGCGCAGAGACCGAGTGCCCAGAACAGCGCGGTCTTCAGTTTTCGATCGCCGACGAGTGCTATCCCGTAGTCGAGCGCATATGCACCGAAGAACATCAGGAACGGCACGATCGGCACCCGATACCGTCCTGCCGCGAAGAACGGGACGTAGGAGATGAAGTAGGTCGCGATGAAAAGCAGTATCAGGATCGAGACCTCGTACCGCCGGTCCGTCGCTTCGACATCCTCTTTCACACGCCTACGACGCCGGGTATCGAGCACAAGCGCGGTCAGACCTACGAGCGACAGGGCGAGCACCAGGGGGAACTTGACTGGTATGCGCCCTAGCACGCGCGAGTTTGCCCGCTCGAGTTCATCCTCCTTGTTGTGCCCGACCTCCACGGGAGACCAGAACATGAGCGCCTTCTCCCACGTGAGTGCGAGCACTCGACCCGGCTCGGCTTTGATGTACCGGATCGCCTCGCGGGTGAAGTACGAGGATACCTCCGAGTGCTTCAGCTTGCGACCGGCTTGCTTCTCGACGCCGGCCACGATCTGCGGGTAGTCGAAGCACGTCTCGAAGCTGCCCATTCCGGGAATGTGCCCGGCGCACTGGGCGTTGGCAAGCTCGTTGTTGCCGATGTAGAGGTTGATGCCCCCGTTCGACGAGATCGGCACAAAGTCGCACGCGACGACGTAATTCCTGATGGTTACCGGGGCGATCGTCACAATACTCCCCAGCGCCAAACCCAGAGAGGCGTACACAAATGCGCGGACGTTCTTCCGTCGCCTGGCGACCCAGAGCGCCCAGAGAACGACCGCGGGCGCGAAGAGGAGCACGTTCGGCCTGACGAGCGCGAACAGCCCGAGGATCACTCCGCTGAGGATCGCGCGTCGGAAGGACATCGTCTCGGTCCACCTGGCGATGTCGTATACCAGCCAGAGCCCCAGCGCCACGAGCAGAACAGGCTCGAGCAGCTCTCCCTCGAAGTATATGAACGACCAGTAGACGGACATCAGCGCGGCGAAGAGCAGTCCGGCTCTCGGCCCGAGAAACCTTCTGCCGAGCAGGAATGCGAGCAGGCAGCTCAAGAGCCCGATGAGCATCTGCGCGATCCTGATTGCCACGTAGTTGGATCCGGTAAGCCGGTAGACCGCGGCCATGAAGTAGGTGTACCCGGGCGATCGGAAGTACGGCGTCGTGGGTATCTCGGGGTCATCCATTGGTGAAGGCGGCGCCCAGTTGCCGGAGACAATCGCCCGCGCCCAGTAGTCGTGATAGAGCGCATCGACAGCCGGCATGTCGAAATCGCGGTGCTTCATGATCTCAGACAGATAGAGTCCTCTGAGCAGCCCCCCGAGCACCAGGATGGCGACCAGGATCAGTATTGTGCGGGAAGTCTTCATTCCAGTATGGCTGATGGTTGTCATTCTGAACGCAGTGAAGAACCTGGCCCGACCGTGGAAGGCCGGATTCTTCACTGCGTTCAGAATGACAACCGTTGACTATCCTCTCTTCGCTACTTCATTTCCGCGAGTGAAGTGACGATCTTGTCCTGCACCGCATTCACCTCAGCGGAACTGCACAGGTGGTGGTTCATCATGATTGAGAACACCAGCTGTTCGGAGGCCTTGGTCGTCACGTAGCCTGAGAGCGTCCTCACGCGGCTGATGTAGCCGGTCTTCGCCTTGCAGTTCCCGGCGGCCGCGGTGCCCTTCATCCTGCTGCGGAGAGTGCCGTCCACTCCCGCGATCGGCAGCGACTTCATGTAGAGCGCGCCGTCCTTGTGGCGATACATGTAGGACAGCAGCGTCGCCAGGTTGTGCGGCGAGATGTAGTTCATCCGCGCGAGTCCGGAGCCGTCGATAATGCTCAGCGCCGTCATATCGAGCCCCGCCTTCTCCAGGAACTCCCTCTCGACGTCCGCGCCTCTGGACGAACTGCCTCTTCCCTTGAACTCAGCGCCGAGCGTCTTCAGGAGAGTCTCCGCGATCAAGTTGTCGCTCGGCTTGTTCAGAAGCAGCATCATCTCGGAAAGCGGGACGGACTGGTGGAACGCCACCAACACCGCGCCCTCGGGCTTCGCGCCTCGAACCGGCTTGCCCTTGACTTCGACGCCGGCCCGCTGGAGCATCTCCCTGAGCATGGTCGCGGCGAAGAGCGTCGGCTCTTCCATCGTGATCGCCTCTTCCGGGCTCTCCGACTTCGCATCGAGCGGGATGCTGCCGGTCACATGGATCACGTTCCGGCCTCGCAGCCTGTCCACGGAGACGGTTTTCTCGGAGCCGGCCTTGCCGGTGGTCGCATCGTTCCGCACTGTCATATACGACGTTGCCGGTGAGATCCTCACCATCGGCGCTGCGCCTTCTTTGACTCCGGGCCGCACGTATACGTCCACGACGTTCTTGTTCAGGCAGAGGGCGCTGAGCTGGGCGGAGTAGTAGTACGGCTCGTCATCCCAGTTCCAGCCCCAGCCCAGACGCACATCGTCGAACCACGTGTCATCGCCGACTATGTTGCCCTCGATGGTCTTGATCCCCTCGAGCTTATTGGCCATCAACTGCAGATCGTCGGGCTTGAGGATCGGGTTGCCGCGTCCGACCAGGATGACATCGCCCTTCAGGATCCCTTCGGGCGTGTGCTCGCCGCTCGTGTACAGCTCGGTCTTGAAGCGGTACTCCGGCCCGAGCCTGTCGAGCGAGGTCGCCGAGACCAGCAGCTTGAAGTTCGACGCCGGGATGAACACCAGGTCCTGGTTCTTCGCGTAGATCGTCCGCCCGTCCTTGAGCGATGTTACGACCACGCCCGCCAGTCCGTGCACCAGCGCCGGATCCGCGAGCGCCTGGTCGATGATCTGCACGACCTCCGGCTCGGTCGCGGTCTGAGCCAGGGGAGCGGCAAACGTGAATACCAGTGCCAGCAGTATTAGCCGCCAGGCATATCCTGCTCGTAGTGTTCTTTGCATGAGAGTTGTCCTTCCTGAGTGGCTTTGCCCTGATCCTTACTTCGCCTATATGTTCCGCCCTGGGCTGAGTCTGTCCTTCCCTTAGACCCTGTCAGGGTGCTATAATCGCTTACTCTTGGCCGCGAGGTGCAGAGATGATCGAGATCAGCAAGATAACCGCATCGGTTTCCGATCTCCCGCTCAAGGAGCCGTTCGAGACGGCCAAGGGGAGGAAGACCTCATCCCCCGCCGTCGTGATGGAGATGCAACTCTCGAACGGGGTGACCGCGTTCGGGGCGGCCACTCCGGTCAAGTACGTCACCGGCGAGGATGTCCAGTCCGTGCTCTCAGCGGTCGGTATGTGTCAGGGAGACCTGATCGGTCTGGATCCTCGGTCGTACCGAGCCGTCTTCAACGTGCTCGGCGAGGCTCTGCCGGACGACCCATCCGCTCGTGCCGGACTCGAGATCGCTGCCGTGGACGCGTTCTGCAAGCTCTACAACCTGCCGATGTGCCGGTTCTTCGGTGGCGCGCTCGACGCGGTCGAGACCGATCTCACCATCCCGATCACCTCGCCGGAGAACGCGCGCCAGTTGGCGAAAGAGGCTGCCGCGAAGGGGTTCACCAGCCTGAAAGTGAAGGTCGGGTCCGCCGATATCGACGAGGACATCGCCCGTGTGCGCGCGATGAGCGAGGGCGCGCCCGGATGCGCCATCCTGGCCGACGCCAACCAGGGATTCGTGCCGACCGCCGCTGTCGGGTTCGTGCATACTCTGCTGAACGCGGGCGTCAAGCTCGACATGCTCGAGCAGCCGGTGGACTATCAGGATCTGGACGGGCTGCGCTACGTCACCCAGCACACCTCCATACCGGTGTTCGCCGATGAGAGCGCTCAGACGCCGGCCGATGTCATCAAGCTCGTGGAACTCAATGCGGTCGATGGCATTAACATCAAGCTGATGAAATCGGGCATCTCAGGCGCGCTCGACATCATCGCCATATGCCGGGCCGCCCAGAAAGAGCTGATGCTCGGGTCCATGATCGAGTCCGCCTTCGGGTTCTCGGCGTCGGTTCATCTTGCTGCCGGCACAGGCGTCTTCAGCCGCCTCGATCTCGATTCGCATCTCCTGCTCGCCGAACAGCCGGGGACGTCCGGCCTGTTCACGGCCGAGGGCCCGATACTCAGGCCCGACGCCGGCTGACCTGCCTGCGGTTGCTTGACAGGGCGTGAGTCATTCTGTATACTTTCCCAGGCACGGAGAGCCGGACGGAATCGATCGTTCGGCCAGTGGCCTGCCATTCGGGAGGACCTGTTTTTGGATAAGATCTATGTAGCCGGCGGACAGAGACTCGAGGGCGAATTCCGGGTCAATGGGAGCAAGAACGGCACCCTGGCGATCATGGCCGGCGCCTTGCTTGCGGAGGATGTCACCGTGCTGGAGAATGTCCCGCGCATCGGGGACATCTACACCATGGTCGAGATGCTTCAGCAGCTCGGCGTCAGGACCAGGATCGAAGGGAACACCGTCGAGATAGATGCCACCCGAATCGACACGAACGAAGCGCCCTATGAGCTTGTGAAGAAGATGCGCGCGTCGTTCTGCGTCGCCGCGCCTCTGATCGCGAGACTCGGATCCGCGAAGGTCCCAATGCCGGGTGGCTGCGACATCGGCGCGCGGCCCGTGGATTTCCATGTCAAGGGACTCCAGGCTCTCGGCGCAAAGGTGACCATCGAACACGGATATGTCACGGCCGAGGCGGACAAGTTCCGCGGCTCGGAGGTCTACCTCGATTTCCCCAGCGCAGGAGCTACCCAGCACCTCATGACCGCCGCCGCCCTCGCGGAGGGCGTCACCCGGATAGAGAACGTCGCACAGGAGCCCGAGGTTGTTGATCTTGCGAACTTCCTGATCGCCATGGGCGCGAAGATTCGAGGCCATGGCACCGGCACGATCGAGGTCGAGGGAGTCAAGAGGCTCCACGGCGTGACCTACCCGATGATCCCGGACCGTATGGAGGCGGGCACATTCGCGATCGCCGTCGCCATCACCCGAGGCGATGTCGTCATGCGGGGCGCATTCGCCGAGCATTGCACGGCGGTTCTCCAGAAACTGCACGAGGCCGGCATCAAGGTCACCTCCGGCGATGACTGGATCCGTGTGTTCACCGACCGACGACCCCAGGCCATAGACATCAAGACGATGCCGCACCCCGGATTCCCGACCGATATGCAGCAGCCGTTCGCCGCCCTGCTCTCGATAGCGGAGGGCACCTCGGTGATCAGCGAGAACGTCTACGAGCGCAGGTTCCGATATGTCTCCGAGCTGCAGAGGATGGGCTCGGATATCGTTCAGGAGGGCCGCACCGCTATCATCAAGGGCGTCTCCAAGCTCACCGGCGCGGAAGTGACCGCCACCGACCTGCGCGCGGGCGCGGCGCTGATCATTGCGGGACTTGCCGCTGAGGGACGGACCGAGATATCCGGCGTCGAGCACCTCGATCGCGGCTATGAGGATATTGTGGGCAAGCTGGCAAGCCTCGGCGCGCTGATCGCCCGCGTGGACTCCGAGGCCAAGCCGGCGGTGAAGGAAGCCTAGTCCCGGTCGAATCCATACCGCATATTCAGGCGCCCTGTCTCCAACGAGCCAGGGCGTTTGCTCACATGTGCCCCTGAAAGGCTACGGAGGTACTGAAAAATGAGCGATAAGAGAAGCCTTCAAGACAGGCTTGAAGTCGTCACGAAGAGGTGGTGGTTCTGGCTGATCGTCGTCCTCGTCCAATGCGTGCCGCCGATCACCTCGTTCAAGTACGACCCATCTCGGACCTCGGGGGTCATCGGCAGCATCCTGGGAAACGCGTACGCATTCAGGCCCGAGTGGCGTGCGCTCTACCCTGTACTGAACTCGTTGGCGATCATCATGCTGGCCGGCGTGTTCATCTTCAGGAACAGATGGGGCCGCGCATTCGCGTTGTACGCCGGGCTGTCATACGTGCTGTTCGCCATCGTGCAGAACATGGCACAATTGCCCAACGGATATGGCATCGTGGCCAACAACGCTATCACGTTCCTGCTGGTGGGGCTGGTGTGGTTTCTGGAAGCCGGCGCCCGCAAGACGGATTTGCGAGCGATGCGGTTCACTCCAGGGCGCGTCTGGCTGATTCCTCTGGCGGCGATGGCTTTCTGGCATCCAGTCAAGTATCCCACCATGGCCCCGGACTTCAGCCCGATGCATGCGATCTTCGGTCCGACCGGTGTGGAATTCTGCCTGATGACGCCGGCGTTCCTTGCCGTTTTGATCCTGTGCTATCCGCGGGTGAACGTGGTCACGCTCAGAGTGACCGGAGTCTTCGGCACGATCATCGCTCTGTACAACATCATGTTCATGGCGATGTACCTGGATAGGCTCTGGTGGAATGGAGTCCTACACACGCTGATGCTCGTGATATCGCTGTACGCGGTGGTGCTGGGGTACAAGAGGCAGCCTGCACCAGAAATCCCTGCAGAGGAGGCAACCCATGCCGGCCAAATCGAAAGACCAGTCGCCAC
>Ga0315273_10007874_pt1 | contig 13386 bp, 11 predicted proteins | sample YL17G02_0_MG_FD_205753 | JGI IMG/M metagenome (GOLD analysis project Ga0315273, IMG submission 205753) | Sediment microbial communities from Yellowstone Lake, YNP, Wyoming, USA - YL17G02_0 | ecosystem: Environmental > Aquatic > Freshwater > Lake > Sediment | place: USA: Wyoming | collected... | reverse complement strand
TTGCAGGCTTCTTCGCAGAGCCCGCAGTAGCAGCAGATGCTGTTATCTACACTGAACGAATCGATTTTCCATTTTTTGTCGTCATCACGGTGCCGCTCGATCATGATTGCCGCACACGGGCAGGCCTTAGCGCACAATATACAGGCGGTGCAATTTAACTCGCCGGTTTCCTGGTTCGACAACAGCACAACGACACCGCGAGAGCGCTCCGGCATTGTCCAACGTTCCGTCGGATACTGCAGTGTCACCGCATGGCTAAACAGATGACGTAGCGTTACCCAGAGCCCAATCAAGAGGTTCTTTATGCCGCTGAAAACTGGAAGATCGTATGCCATACTCTTTTACCTGAACAAGAATCCCGCAACAATGAGGTTCAAGAACGCCAGCGGTATCAGGAACTTCCAGCAGAACTCCATCAGTTGATCGACGCGCAGTCGCGGATAGGTCCATTTGAACCAAATGATTACGAATACGATGAAAAATGCCTTGAGCAAGAACCAAAGCCACGACGGCAGGAACGGTCCATGCCAGCCACCAAGGAACAAAGTCACCGCAACAGCCGAAACCAAAAACAGATTCAGAAACTCCGCCATGAAAAACATCGCGAACTTCATGCCTGAGTATTCGATGTTAAAACCGGCCACTAACTCTTGTTCTGCTTCGGGAATATCAAAAGGCGCGCGGTTCGTCTCGGCTGTGGCTGCAATGAGATAAATCAGAAATCCCAGCGGTTGCCGGAAGATGAACCAGTTGTAAACCTTCTCCTGCGCCCCAACGATCGCAACCATCGACAACGACTGCGTCGCCACGATTACGCCGAGTACCGACAGAGTCAGTGGCACTTCGTAGCTGACAATCTGAGCCGCCGCACGCATTCCGCCGAGCAGCGCGTACTTATTGTTCGAACTCCAGCCCGCCATCAACAGCGAGATCACCACGAATGTCGTGATGGCGAAGATATAGAGAATGCCGATGTTCAAATCCGTCGGCCAGAGGTTCTTACCCCAAGGCAGACAAGCAAGCGCAGCAAACGATGAAGCAAAACAGACTACCGGCGCCCAATAAAACACCTTGCGATCCACCGTCTTCGGAATGATGTCTTCTTTTTGGAAAAGCTTAATACCGTCGGCAATCGTCTGCAGCCATCCGTGCCAGCCGGTGCGCATCGGACCAAGACGCTGCTGGAAATGCCCTGAAAGTTTTCGTTCCCACCAGACCAAGAACAAGATGATCAGAAACGCCATGCCCATAACCATGGCCGCGGCGCCGCACATCTCGATCAGGTCAACCAGCCAGGTCGGCAGACCGAGCGAAGTAATCCAATCACCGATGATCTTGAGCAACGGCGACAGCTCCAACCTCATCGGTCAACCTCCGGCAGAATGACATCCAAAGAGGCAAACATCGCCACCAGATCGGCAATCATTATTCCCGGAGCAACTTCCGGAATCAACTGCGTGTGGCAGAATGAACCGCCCCGCAACTTGAGTCTGTATGGTTTCGTTGAGCCGTCGGAAATGATATGGCAACCCATCTCTCCGCGCGAGTTCTCGATCCGAGCGTATACTTCACCAACCGGTGGCTTAAACAGAGGCTTCATCTTGGCTTTGATGTCACCGGTCGGCAATTGATCGAGCGCCTGACGCACGATCTCGTTGGACTGGCGCAGCTCTCTCACACGTACCATGTAGCGGTCCCAAACATCGCCGACGGTGCCGGTCGGAATATCAAATTTGAAGCGGTCATAAATTGAATAAGGATCATCACGTCGCAAGTCCCATTCGACACCGGCCGCTCTCAGAACCGGACCGGAAGCGCCGTAGTCAAGGCATACCTGCTTGTTGACGATACCGACATTCTTTGTACGCGCCAGGAAAATCGGATTTTCGGTCAGCAGCGCCTCATAATCATCAACGCGGGCTTGAAAAGTATCGACAAACTTACGCGCCAATGGCAGAAACTGCTCCGGTATGTCTTGGGACACTCCACCGACTCTGATGTAGTTGTAGGTCAAGCGCTGACCGCAGGTCATTTCGAAGAGATCCATGATCGTCTCACGCTCGCGGATACAGTACAGAAACGGTGTGATGGCGCCGAGATCGAGCGAAAAAGTCCCCAGGAAAATCAAATGCGAGGCGATTCGATTAAGTTCCAGCATGATGACACGCAGATATTCCGCACGCTCCGGCACTTCAATCGCGGCGATACGCTCGGCTGCCAGACAGAAAACTTCCTCGGTGGACATAGACGTGACGTATTCAAAACGATCAAGCAGCGGAATACACTGCGGATACGTGCGATTTTCGCAAATCTTCTCGATAGCGCGATGGAGATAGCCCACATGCGGCTCGGCGTTCTTGATGATCTCGCCGTCCATTCGCAGCAGCAATCTAAGCACCCCATGCGTTGACGGGTGCTGCGGCCCCATGTTGACTTCAAATTCCTCGGTATATCCGGCCTGGGGTTCTCTCATCCACCCATCTCCGGCATCTTGACGAAGTTCCTGCCCGTCCAGTCGCGCAACATCGGATGTTCCTCATCCCAGTCATCGGGAAGCAGGAATTGCGTTAGATTCGGATGTCCCACAAACTCAATGCCGAACAACTCCCAGATCTCGCGCTCGAACCAGTTGGCAGCTTTGATCACGGTACTGATCGTATCAATCCTGCCGCCGAGACGGTCGACTTTGGTGCGCACGGTGAGCTTGTGCTTGTATTCTATTGAAGAGATAAAATAGACAATATCAATATTCGTCGTCATATCGACGCCGGAGATGGATGACAGATATGCCATCTTGAGATCAGGATGCGTCGCAATGAATTCGAAGAACGCTGCCACGATCTTTGGGTCAATCTGTACCGCCGTCTGTTTGGGATTCAGCTCGATCGCTTCGACTTGGGTTGGAAACTTCTCGACGAGCAGTCTGATAATGGTTCCGCTATCAGCCACGCTTATCGCTGCTCCAATCCTGCAGCTTCTCGTGCTTAATCTTTTCCTGCAGCTTGATACATGCTTCCATCAGCGACTCGGGCCGCGGCGGACAACCGGGAAGATACACATCCACTGGAATAATCAAATCCACCCCCTTGAGCACCGCATACGAATCATAATAAAACGGTCCACCGTTGCAGGCGCACCCCCCCATGGCAATCACGTAACGCGGCTCGGCCATCTGCTCGTACAAGCGTTTCACCCGGGGCGCCATTTTATAAGTAATGGTGCCGGCGACAAACATCAGATCCGCCTGACGTGGCGAAGCGCGGAAAAACATGCCGAAGCGATCAAAATCATAGCGCGAGGCCCCCGTGCACATCATCTCGATAGCGCAGCAGGCGGTACCAAAAAGCAGATACCACAGCGACGAAGCGCGCGTGATATTCAACACCTTTTCTAACGAAGTGGCAACGATTGCGCCGCCGGGAATCTTCTCGGCAATTATCGGAACTTTGGAAATTATACCCATTTGAGCATTCCTTTCTTCCAAGCCCATAGCAAACCGATCAAGAGAATGCCGACAAAGATCAGCATCTCGACCAATGCGAACAGCCCCAGTGACTTGTACGCAACCGCCCAGGGGAACAGGAACACAGCTTCGACGTCAAAAATCACGAATATCAGCGCGAAGATATAAAATCGAGGATTAAACTGGATCCATGCCGAACCGATGGATGGTTCGCCGCACTCATAGTTGCGCAGTTTCTCATCCGACGGTCTTTGGGGGCGAATAAAGCGGGCAATCCAGACGGTGACGATAACAAAAACCAGTCCGAGCAACATAAAGATACCGACTGGCGCGAAACTGGTTAGATTCATCAAATCAACTCCGACGGCTGCCGATATTTGTGATTTCTTTCACAAGTGTTTATTATCAGGTCGCCCATCAAGTCGCCCAATTAAAGAATCGACCGGAAATAGTCAAGTCTTTTTTGAAAAATCGCCGTGCTTAATAGACCCTAAATGCCTATTTATCTGTGGGGGTCAAGTTAGCAAACGCTAACTTACTAAACGGGGAGGTCAGGCGGCAACCGCTATAATCTTCGCACCGTCAGAAATCCTGAGGTTGGTCCACAAGTTCCTTTCCCTCACCCCTACACCCCTCTCCCAGTGGGAGAGGGAAAGGGGTGAGGGTGTAAGGTGTTGCGACGCCATGATCTCGCTCGGCATTCTCGACCATCGCGATCGCTGTTCATAACCATACTCCAACTTATGGGACAACCTCTCCCTTCCCGACCGCTTTTGCGAGCGCACGCAGCCAGCCCCGTATTCGTCAATGTCGGAGGCTACTTGCCTTCCTCTCGTTCGGCCCGTTTCGCTGATGGCGGATCGTTGCACAAATCCATCCGCTTATGTTCCGCGCACCAACTTGACGTCTTGCCATCGATGACGTAACTCTGAACATCAATCGTGTGCGCGCCCGGATAGTAAGTGCCCTTGACAGTCATCAGCGTCTCATGTCTCCCGCCCCCTTTGATGAGAGCTGCCGCGTGATCATTGTCGAGGAAGAACAGATACTTGCCGTTGTCGAGCCGCAAACAATGACGGTGACCGAGGTCTTCGCACTGCGTCCGGACACTGCCGTCTAGCCCTGCAAGATCGCAATTTAGACAGGTCCAGGTACCCGTAAAGGTCTTCTGTTCCGTCTTCTGCTGTGCGATTGCCACTGCCGAGAAAAGCAACAGCATCACTAACGTCTTCCATGTCGATTGATGAGTCATACTTCCTCCAAAGAGATTTTATTACAACAAGACTGACGTAGACCGAAATAGTCTTGGTTGTGATACGCGTTTGGCAACGTTTCTTATTGGGGCTAATTCGCAAAAAATTCGAGCCGGGCATCCCAATCCGCGCTGACTCTGCAGATTTCGGACATGATGCAGCAAACTCTGACCTGCCGTCTATGCATTGGGTAAGAAACGCCATTTCCGCACCCGGTGTTGCGCGCCAACAAGAATATGAAAATGCAACTTCAGAGCACCGCACTTCGTAGATTAGGCTAACTGAAATCAAGATAGTAGTGAGGTTCCCATGAGTTTCCTAAGATTGGTAGCAGTCGCGGTGACAGTGATCTCGTTAGTTCGGTCGTGCGATGCCGTTGCCCAGGAAAAACTACCGCTGCCGGTACTGAGCGACAGTCTCAGGGCCGAGTTGAGCGGCTATTTGCAGGCGCACCGGCAGACGCCGGAGGAATACGTCATCAGCAAGTTCAAGGATCATGACGTCGTCATCCTCGGCGAACAACACCGCGCTCGACATGATCCGATACTGGTGCAAACGCTGATACCGCTACTCTACCAAGAGGGTATCTATACCCTGGGATTCGAGTTCGCCCGGCGGATTGATCAACCGCTGATTGACTCATTACTCGGCGGCAAGACCTACGATCAGCAACTCACGAATGAGATTCTATTGCGGCAGTTCGTGCACTGGGGTTATCAGGAATACGCGGATATCTTCAAAGCAGCATGGCAGGTGAATCAACGACTTCGGGCTGGAGAGAGGAAATTCCGCATTCTGGCGCTAAACAACTCTCCCGACTGGTCGTTTGTGAAGACGCAGGCCGATCGGGACAACCGCGAAATCAGGGTGAAAGTCTGGCACGGTGAATCGGAGAAAGACTGGGCGGATGCGTTTCTTAGCGAGGTCGTCGGTAAGAGGGAGAAGGCACTGGTCTACTGCGGCATACATCACGGATTTACTGAGTACCGTCAGCCCCAATTCTTCGACGGCAAGTTCCAGGGGTTTGTTGAAGATCGGTTTGGGCGCTACCTATACAATCAACTTGGCAAGAAAGTCATCACAGTTTTTCTGCACAGCTTCTGGAACGGTGCCGCCGGCTGGGATTCCGATTTTGTCTATGCGGCTGACGGGCTCATCGATGCGCTTATGGCAACTGTCGATTCATCTCAATGGCGTGTGGGATTCGACGTCAAGGGAACGCCTTTCGAAAAGCTCACCGGCAAGACCGGCATCTATTCTCACGGCTATCCAGACTTCAATCTTGGCACCTTCTGTGACGGCTACATTTTCCAAAAACCTATCTCACGATATGAACCGGTGACGTGTATTGCAGGTTACTACACAGAAAAAAACATCGACTATGCCAGGCGAAACGCCATAAATCCATGGTTCCGCGACAAAGGCATCAAAGAGTTCGAGAAAGCTTGCGAAGAAAGTCGTCAGGAGAACTCGCGCTGGTGGGGGAGGCTGTATTGACGTCCGAACAGTTGTCTGAAGACCTACGGCGAGAACGGACAACCTAAGGACAGTTTGACGCAAGCAGATGATTGCGCCTAATGGCTTCCGTCAGTCCCAGGGAAATCCAGAAATAATTGGCGTAGGAGCCGGAACTCATCAAAGAACCGGTGTCGAAAAGCAGCCCCACCAGGACTGCCGCCAGCAGCGCCAGCATCGCCTCCTGGAACACGCGAGACTCCGGGTTGGGCGCTTCTCGCACTGCTCGAATGAAATGCTTGAAGAGATTGTGGAAAAACAGAAGAAGAATCAGGAGCCCCGGAATACCGGTGGTCAACATGATGTGCAGGTAATAGTTGTGTGCATTGAATCCCGATTCCTTGGTAGTCAGAAAGAGACGAGTACCGAGGTCTGCTGTTCGAGCGTCAAGCACATCCTCAGTTAGCGTTAGCGGACCCACTCCAGTCAGAGGATGTTCGCGGATACTTTTCAGAGAGCTGTCCCAAAGTGAGGTGCGGTGAGTAGCTCCGGCTCTCAGGCGAGCCACTTGCCGAAACAGCGAGTAGACTTCGGGATCGGTGACCAGGAAGATGACGGCAGCCACTACCAGCATAGCAAGCAGTGAAAGCAGCTTGAATTGGCGTCGTAGAATCAGAAAAACCACTGTTGCCGCGGCCAACATCAACCACGTGGCGCGGGACCATGCGAGCGCGATGCCGACCATGCCGAAAGTCGCGCCGATAGCATAAACTAACCGTGTCAAGCGACGGCGGTACATGAGCGCGGCCGCGACCAACAGCGGTTCGATCATCATCAGAGCAACACTGTATCCGCCAGCGTTACTCATGAATCCGGAGATCCGCCGAAAGGGTCCCGACAGCAGTTCGACAAATGAATACGAACATGAGGCGATCACACCGATCAGCAGTACGGCCAGAATCAGATCAAGATGCGAGCGTTTGGTGACGGTAAGGAGCGCAAACAAGTAGACTATGAGGAAGAGTGATCGCGCACTGACGTCCAACAAACTGCCCAGCGGATGGATCGCCGTCAGGGAGCAGACAACTCCCCATGTAAAGTATAACGCAAAATAGCGCACGACGGCGTCAGCCTTGAACTCTACAGTAGTTTCCTTGAACAACAGACGCAGGATTGTGGCGGCGGCCACAATGGCTACAACTCCCCATTTGAGCATGCGCGTCAATTCAAAGCTGGATTCACCGATGACATTGATGTGGGAAATTGCCGCCAACAGGATGATGAATCCCGCGTCCGAGATCAGGCAGCCACCGAGAATCAAGATCCCGATCAGCGCGGCTGCTGTGTACAGCGGGCCGATCAACGGCAGCGCCGTCACCAGAGCGGCATCAAACAGTAGAATCAGTACGATGCCGACCACCCTTAGCATATGGTCGGGGGAAGACATATCCAGCGACAGTACTCGGTGATTCATATCGCTATAATAAACAGGCCAGTTGCCGGCAATGGGCGATGTCGCCTAATTGGACAGCCCCTGCGGACCCAGAGTCGAATGTGTCGTGTCCCATGGGCGGAGTATGAATCCACAAAGCGTTGGCACAATTGCAATGGCACGCAACCCAGATACTCGAGACGGTACTCGAACCCGCTCCCTGTCGCTTAGAAGGCAGGTGCTCTATCGGAAGGAACCAAAACATACAACAAAACACACTCCACGATTAGCGTGAAAAGCCGATGACCATCGACCGACGATCCAAGCGCGCCCCCGACCCACCGAGGATATTGGCAATGGTCAGTGACCAGGCACTCTGCAGAACCCAAGGTAGCACTGCCAAGGAAGCTATACAACAATATTCTTCCCAACGAGACGTGAACGAGAATACCGGTTCTCTCGATGTTTCCGACAACGTGTCACCGGTCGTCCGCACCGTCGCGATCTCATCGCCACACCGTTTGGTCCCGAGCCGGCTGTCTGAAAGGGACGGGTAAAGTCGTTTCGAGTTGCTTTATGGTTTGCTGTATCCTAAGTTACATAGACTTTATGAACTTTCGCGACCTGCGCCAGATCACCTTGCAGCGCCGTCTGCTCTTTGCCGCACTGGCCATCTGTGTGATGATTCAGATTTGCGGAATTGCATTCCTGTCGCAGGGCCATGCAAACCTCGATACTCAGGAATATCTCTCTATCAGTAGAAGCCTGGTGGAAGGCAACGGCTATGGCGTTGTCGGCGCCTCGTTTGCCGGCTTCGACGCGTTTCGCGGCGAGAGCCCCACGCGAATGCGTCAGCCCGGGTACCCCTTCTACCTCGTCTTGTTCTACTGGTTGATGGGACAAAGCGATCTGGTCGTGCAGATATCGCAAATCATCCTGAATCTCCTCACCCTTGCGGTCGCCTATCGTATCGCGCTGGGAGTATATGGCGAGCGTTCCGGAAATGCTGCGCTTCTGCTGCTTGCCGCCTATTTTCCGCTCTGGGTGACATCCGCATTTATCCTCACGGAGAGTCTGTTTACGTTCTTGTTGGTTAGCACGATGTACTTGCTGTGGCGCGCCACGACGACTCAGTCGAAGTTGCTGTATTTCGGAGCGACAGGGGTCGGTTTTGCAGCCATGCTGTTGACCAGGCCAATTGCCATGTTCCCTTGTCTGCTTTGCCTTATTCCACTCTGGGCTCATCTTGGTTTTCGCCAATCGGTGCGTTGGTGGGGGCTTCAGACCGCAGTGTGTCTCGTGCTGGTGTCCCCGTGGTTCATCAGGAATTCTGTTTCGCTGGGTGACTATACGCCTCTTTCATCCGATGCCGGGTACAACCTGTGGTATTCGAGCGTCCCCGACAATGCTCCGAAGTGGTTTGATTCACCGCAGTTTGCGGAGGCAGTCGGAGGCGGTTACTACCTTGATCGGGCGGCTAACGAGCGATTCACCCGGAAAGCGATAGCAAACATCAAGGCAGACCCGGTCAACTACGCTGCACGCGCTTTGGTTAGACCATTCTGGACTTGGAGCTACTTCCCCGGTTCCAGACAATATCGAGACTCAACAGCGCTGTTCATTGCCTTGAATGTCGTACATTATGCAATCCTTCTGTTCGCAGCAGTTGGCATAACCACTACCTCAAGACGCAACCTGGCGTACTTGCTCCTGCCGGTAGTCAGTCTCTCGATTGTGCTGATGGTTTCCAAAGGAATTTCCCGTTTCATTGTTCCGGCAATGCCGTTCGTCCTGATTCTGGCAGGACAGGGGATCGATCGCATCTGGAGATTGACGCGGCGACAGACATGACCCGCCGGCTGACGCGATATGCATCAAATGGTACGCAGACCCATCTGCGAATTCGCACTTGTCGATCAGAGAATAAGGTGCGATAATCGCGCCAGAGAATGTGACCAAGCGGAGCAAACTACTATGACTGACGACTTCACACACGCCACCCTCGGCAAGACCGGGCTTTCGGTTTTTCGCCTCGGTCTATCGGGGACGTACCGTCCGGGGAAAGATACGATTCATCAGGCCATCGATGCCGGAGTTAATTATTTCTTTTGCTACGGCTTCGACGGACAGATGACCAAAACTCTGCGCGAAGAATTCAAAACAAAGCGAGACAAGTTAGTTGTGAGTACGGGGGCGTATAATCTGCTTGTCGGGCATCCGAATCTGCGGCGAACGTTGGAGAAACGGTTGCGGCAACTGGGAACGGATTACATCGATGTCTTTCTGTTTCTTGGCGTCAACAAGCCGAAGCATATCGGCGAAAGGGAACTTGACGAGATGCGCCGCTTCCGGGAAGAGGGCAAAGTGCGTGCAGTCGGCATGTCCTGCCATGACCGCAAGTTCATCGGCAAGCTCGTTTCTGAAGGCGCAATTGACGTCACAATGATGCGTTACAACGCCGCCCACCGAGGCGCCGAACAGGACATCTTTCCATATCTGGCGACACATGATCCCGGTGTCGTCTCCTATACCGCGACCCGCTGGGGGTATCTGTTGAGGCGGCCGAAAGGATATCCGGCGGATGCGCCGATTCCGACGGCTGGTCAGTGCTACCGGTTTGTGCTGTCTAATCCCAATGTCGACGTCTGCCTGATGGCGCCAATGAATGCCAAGCAGTTTGCGGAGGATATTGCCGCTATAAGCAAGGGAGCGCTGTCGGTGGCGGAGATGGATTTTATGTGCAAGTTTGGTGACATCGTGCATGAACGCAAGAAGTGGTTCATGTAGCGTTCCTTTGATTGCGCGGCTCTGCCTGACACGGTAAAGTCCTTCGCTGGGTTCTTACAACTGACTATATTGGCAACCGGATGGATGATCAGCGTTCGTTTGCAGGTCGCCTATTTCGTGGTTGGCCGGCTCTGTTTCTAATGATCTGGCTGCTCGATCTGGGCGTTTTGCCGTTACATGAACCGGCTTTCGCGTTCAGTTGGGCTGCCTATGCTGCCAGCATTATCCTTACTCTCATTTTCGCGCTCATTCTTGAGATCAGCAAGCGATTGTTGCCGAACGGTTGGCGTCAAGTCTACGTGCTTCTGGTTTCGCTGGTACTGGCTTTCGTGATCGCCGTCAGCATCGGTGTATATCGCCAATTCGGCGAATACGTCACTGTCTCCACGATGCAGTTTGCGCTTCACAATCCGATCTACCTAACGGCTTTCATCCGTTCGGCCTTGTTCAACATTGCCGGTGTCGGACTTCTGGTACTCTGGTTGCTGATTGCCTGGTTCTGGTCACCACGGCAGAAACATCGTCGCCCCGGGAGTTTAATGCTCAGACTGATTGGCTTAGTTCTTCTCGGCGCTCTCTATCTGGTCATCCTCAATCAACTCCACTGGCACAGCAAGGGGCATAAGCTGACTGCCGACACCTCATTAGCTCTGGCTCTCAAGCGGAGTATCTCACCCAATGCTGGAGGATTGCATGCCACTACCCGAAAACCAGTCTCACCATTTGTCACTGACGACTCACTCAATGTCATCCTGATCATAAACGAGTCATTCGGCAAGAAGGCGTTCGATTTCCGCGATTCCGCTTCCGTCGCCATGCCGTTCTTGAGGCGCTGGATCGCAAACGAAAGCGACCATTTCATTTTCTTCGATTACGCCCACACTAACTCCACCGCGACCGATGTCAGCGTGCCGTCGCTGTTGACCGGTGTAGCGCCATGGGAGTCCGGCCACAAGCTGCATACCATGCCGATGGTCTGGGATTGGGCGCAGGCTGCACGCCTGCACACTCTCTTCGTCAGCGCGCAACTTTACAACTGGGGCAATTTCGAGAGTTTTTTGCTGTCCCCCGGCCCCGACCAGTTCCTGACGCCAGACGTCATGGGGGCGCCTTTGACCAACGATGTGGGAGTTGATGAATTAGTGGCGATGAGAAGATTCTGCAGCGAGTTGCAGAGGGTTCCGTCAAATAGCCGCTTCCTGGCGGTGTACAACTCAAACTCGCTGCATTGGCCGTTCCAACAAACCAGCCCTCTGCTCGCGAGCGAACCGCACTTTGCATCACGCTATCAGAACGCTGCCGCGATTCTCGATGAGGCTCTCCACGAATTGCGCTCGTGTCTCGACAGCACGGGACTGCTTGAAAACACACTGCTGATAATAACTTCCGACCACGGCGAGGATGACAAGTTGGAGCATGGCAAAGTGCACCGTCTTTACTGCTTCTATGACGAAATCACAAATATCCCTCTCCTAATTCGAATCCCCCGGGCTTGGGCGACCGGCCACTCCGAAGGGATGGCATCTCTCTATGAGAACGAGAAGCGCCTTGTGAGCAACGTCGATGTCGTCCCGACAATTCTTGACGCGCTCGGGTGCCATGCCGACACTTCCAACCGTTCCTTGTTAGCCGCGTTGTCCGGGCAATCGCTGCTACGGCCGGTTCCAGCAGATCGATACTTGATCGCTCTTAGCACCAATGACATTAGGCAGTGGGAACATGAAGGGTTTGGTATCTACCGCCGGAATCTCAGGTTCGTCTATTCTGATCTGGAGGGTGCTCGGCTCTTCGATGCTGCAACCGATCCGCACCAGCAGGTCGATCTCTGGCCCTCGGCCAACGAGGCCACAAGGCGGCCTTTCCTCAGCATAATTGACAGCACGTTTCATCTCCGACGCATGATGCCGCGTCAGTAAACTCCCGGATACTAAGTCCGTGATCTAGAGATTGCTCGACTGCTCCATACGGGCATCAACTCGGGTGGCAACTACGCGACGCTTGCCAAAGGGATTCTTGAACATCTCAAGCAATGATGCCTGCGACCATTATTTTCGAGCCGCTCATCCTATTTTTTGATTCTAATCTCACGCCAACTGGTCAGAAATTTGCGGCTGGAGGCATCCTGCGCGGAGATTACCAGATAGTATTTCCCGGCGGGCATCGTCTTCGGCAGAACCATCGGCGCTTGAAACATAACTTCGGGGTTGGTCGTCGAACGTGTGGTCGAATAGATCAGCGCTTCGCCGCGTTGTTGGGGCCTGCGCAGAAACTGCTTGGAGGGTGCATTGTCCACTGTGTCATAGCTTACCACGAATACGTCGCCGATCTCAGTTACCGGTTTGCCGAATGTCTCTTTGGCGCGATAGATGCTGGCGAGAATAGTGTAATCGTAAGTCCCTGATCGACTCGACTTGAAATCGCGGAGGTTGATTTCGACATAGGGATAGATCGTATCGCCGCGATGATAATAGGCAGGGTTTGCGAGCAGGGTGTAATCCCCTCTAACGATGCGATTGGCAGTCCCTTCGAAAACCCTTCCGGCCGGTTGCAGTGCAATCAGGATTTCACTGATACCTTTCGATGCCCGCGGCGAAGGCAGTGTCACCATCGCGCGATAAGCGCCGACATGGCTTGGGGCGTGATCGTCATAGAGCGACAGGTAAATGTCATACTCGCCAGGCGACAGTCGACAGCCGCCGAGGGAGACCGGAAACCAGTAATCATCGAGTCTGGTGGCTGAATCAGGCAGAGGGAGTGTCATTGGCGCCGTGCTGTCGGAGAACACCAGTTGCGGCCTGTCACCGAGCCTGTGGATCGCGAGTTTCTGGTGGAATTTGATCAGTTTTGCGGAATCGGGCACGTACTCATCAATTCCAACGCCGGAACTCAGCCAAAGCGTGAAGTTGTTGCCTTCAGGGAAGGAAACGACATCGACGGCGGCTTTGATCTGCTTGTCGACAAGGCCAAAAGGATTGACCTTTTCCATGTGTTCGATG
>Ga0315273_10007873_pt1 | contig 13388 bp, 12 predicted proteins | sample YL17G02_0_MG_FD_205753 | JGI IMG/M metagenome (GOLD analysis project Ga0315273, IMG submission 205753) | Sediment microbial communities from Yellowstone Lake, YNP, Wyoming, USA - YL17G02_0 | ecosystem: Environmental > Aquatic > Freshwater > Lake > Sediment | place: USA: Wyoming | collected... | reverse complement strand
GGGGCCGCGCCTGGGTAACTTAGTTATTGAAGGCAATAAGATTTCAAAATCATTTGGTGACAAGGTTTTGTTTGATGATTTTTCCTTCAATATTCCGCCAGGAAGCTTGGTCGGTATTATCGGCGCCAACGGGGCCGGGAAAACTACGCTCTTTCGGATGATGACGGGGCAAGATAGACCCGATCAAGGTACGATTCGATTGGGCGAGACCGTCAAGTTTGCCTACGTTGATCAATCGCGCGATGCACTCGATCCGGAGAAGAGTGTCTGGGAAGAAATTTCGGATGGAAAGAATGAAACGATTCTGCTGGGGAATCGGGAAGTACAGTCTCGCGCCTATTGTGCCCGTTTTAATTTTGCAGGGGCGGACCAACAGAAAAAAGTGGGAACCCTCTCGGGCGGCGAAAGGAATCGAGTCCATCTGGCCAAGATTCTAAAATCGGGTGGTAACGTTTTGTTGTTGGATGAACCGACCAATGACTTGGACATCAATACGCTGCGGGCCCTGGAAGAAGCGCTTTTAAGTTTTACGGGCTGTGCCTTGGTCATTAGCCATGACCGTTGGTTCTTGGACCGAATTTGTACCCATATCATGGCTTTTGAAGATGAGAGTCGGGTCGTCATGTTTGAAGGCAACTTCCAGGAGTATGAGGAAGATAAAAAGAAGCGCTTAGGGGCCGATTCCATTCAGCCACATCGCATTAAGTATAAAAAGTTAATTCATTAGGGCTCGCAAAAAAATAAACGATAAAGTCCGCGCCCAGATCTCGGGTAGCTTTGGATGAGCCGATTGAGGCTCATTCCGTCACCAGCAACTGTCCACCCACATGTGCCGGGTGGAGGTGGCAGCGAATCGGGAAAATTCCAGCCTTATTGGCGACGAATTCCAGGTCCGTGGGTTTGTCAGTCATCACGAGGGCTTGAATTTTGAACTGGTCGATGGCGAAGCCGTGGACCTTGTTTTGTCCAGGGATTTTGTTGATGGCGTGGATCTTCACGGTGTCACCCTTTTTAGCCAGGATTACGGAAGGAATCCAGATTTTGGTGTCATTGACTTCTAACGCGACCACATTGATCGTCTGGGTCGCGGCAAAAGCTTGGGCGGTGAAAGGGCTTCGGGAAGTAGTCATGACTCCTGTCAAGATTAGGGTCATGAATAACGTCGTGCAAAATAATTTCATACTTAATTTTCCTTTTCGGCTTTTTGCCTGAGGGGTCTACTTGTTTAAGGGTTTAAGGGTTCAGTAGCATACTCGTTTATTGACTTACCGGCTTAGGGAGTTTTTTTCGTGTTTCTTTTTTCAGTAAATTTCATCATTTGATGAATGGTTTCTCGCAAGAGTTCAATCTGCCCCTCTTGTCGTAAATCTCCTAGGCCCAGCTCATGAATCGCGATTCCAGAGAGTACGGCACCGTAGCGCCTGAGTAGGTAGTGGCTAGCAAGTGCTGCGGTTCGACGGTTCCCATCTTTGAAGACATGCGCTAAAATCAAGTCCACATAGACATTCACAGCGGCATCAATGATGTTGCCGCCCTCCGCTAGTTCCGTGGCGCGGTGGAGTTTGTCACGGGCAGTCATTTTTGCATCTAAGATGAGTGAGAAATTTTCGGTTTTCCCACTGGGGAGCTGGACCGTCGTGGCTTCTTGGCGCCAGGGGTCGTTTTTTTCTCCCGTCACAATCCGGTTGAGACGCTCCAGTTCTGCCGTGGTCAGCAAAGCGCGATGATCGGCAAGGCTTTCGCTGACCTCGATCGCTCGGTCAAATCTTGCAAGCTCCAGTCTGCGGTGAAGTAAGTCGGTTCCCACTTGGAGACAATGTGCGAGCACAGGTATTTCGTCAAGAAGGTATTTCGATCTTTCGGTGTGTCGTGATAGCGTTTTGAAATATGGAAATTTTAAATTCCCAAGAGCACGATGGCGGGGGGGCCGTTGTCCAAGTCAGCCGCCCTAAGTTAAAGGAGCCCCCGCGTTTTGCGGTGGTTCTGCACAATGACGATTACACTACCATGGAGTTTGTGACGGAGGTCCTCAAGCGCTTCTTTCATAAGTCAGAAAGTGAGTCGGTACAAATTATGCTGCAAGTTCATCAAAATGGTAAAGGCACTGCTGGAATCTATTCTTTTGAGATTGCAGAGACCAAGGCAATGCAGGTGGGGGAGTTCTCCCGTGTTAAAGGCCACCCCCTTCAGTGCTCGGTTGAACCAGCGCCTTAGGGGTTCGAGCTGTACAGAACCCCCTAAAAGTGAGTATAAGGGAGTCTAGGACTGAAACAAAAATGAGAGATAATTCATGATCGGTCGCAAAGCAGAAACAGTACTCAATCGGGCAGTGAGGAGCGCTGTGGATCAGGAGCACGAATATTTTACTCTGGAGCATGTGCTCTGGAGTTTAATGGCGGACTCCAAGATCAGTGAGACCATTCAAGCCTGTGGCGGGAATCCCAGCGAGATACGTCTGGAGCTTGAAGACTACCTGAGAGTGGAAATCCCCAAAGCCGCACGTGCGGATCAACCTGGCAGCGGAGTTCCTGATTCAGGGCGCCTAAATCCGAATTCAGCGGGTCCGAGTCAGGACGGCCATCCCAGCGGCCAAGAATCGGAGGGGGGATTGGGCGCGGGAGCTGGCTCCAATCGAGGCGCGGGCGAGGACGGTGAGGATTCCCCCGTAGAGCATCCGGTCGCCACGCTCAGCATTCAGCGATTAATTCAACGGGCATTATTCCACGTGCAATCAGCGGGCAAAGATGAAATTCAGCCCGAGGACCTTTTAGTCGCCCTTTTTCAGGCGAAGGACTCCAAGGCGCTTTTGACCCTTTCTCAGCAAGGGATCGAGCGCCTGGATGTTTTAAATTATATCAGCCATGGCATTAGGAAAGACCGTGAATCCGGTAATCCGGAAGACGAATTTATTGAAGAGAGCGAGGAGTCAGCAGGCGAGGAAGCTGAAGAGAAATCGGTGCCCAAGGTCAGCCCGAAGAAGTCGTCTGAAGACCCCTTGGTGCTCTATGCCTCCAATTTAAACGAAAGAGCTAAAACGGGGAAAATAGATCCTCTGATCGGTAGACAGAACGAACTCGAGCGAATGATTCAAACTCTTTGTCGACGGCGGAAAAACAATCCCCTGTTGGTGGGTGAGGCGGGAGTCGGTAAAACCGCTCTGGCTGAAGGCCTGGCGCTTAGAATAGTTTCCAAAGCGGTTCCGGATATTCTCTATAATTCGGTTGTTTATTCCTTGGATCTGGGGGCGCTCTTGGCGGGCGCCAAATTTCGCGGGGATTTTGAGCAGCGGTTTAAACGCATTATTTCCTCTCTCGAAGCTAAAAAAGAGCGGGGCTTGAGCCCGATCCTTTTCATCGATGAAATTCACACCATTATAGGGGCGGGCGCGGTGAGTGGGGGGGCGCTGGATGCGGCGAACCTTCTGAAGCCGTTTCTGTCGCAAGGCGCGATCCGGTGCATTGGCTCGACCACCTACACGGAGTTTCGCGGCGTGTTTGAGAAGGATCACGCTTTAGCTAGACGCTTTCAGAAAATAGATGTCGCGGAGCCTTCGATCGAGGAGGCTATTCAGATTTTAATGGGATTAAAAACCCGTTTTGAAGAGCATCATGGGGTTCTCTATACGCAGGATGCGATTCGGGCGGCCGTGGAGCTTTCGGCCAAACATTTAACGGACCGGTTTCTTCCTGATAAAGCGATCGATATTATCGATGAAGCCGGTGCAAAAATGCGCCTGAAGCGAGGGGCGGCTCAACAGGCTGGCAACCCCTCGGGTGCCCGGGCGGCAGCTCAGTCCGGCTTTCAAAAGGACACTGCTTTAACTCGTTATTCGGGTGCCCACGTGTCTCCCTCTTCTCCTGATTTTCCAAATTTTCCAGATATTCCAGATATTCAAGGTACCTTGGGGCAGTTAGATGACGACCAGGACCCTATTTTGGACTCCCAGATGATCGAGGAGGTGGTGGCTCAAATCGCCAGAATTCCGGCCCGCTCCGTTAGCACCAGTCAGAAGGCCCGTCTCAAAAATTTAAGAGCCGACTTGAAATTATCCCTTTTTGGCCAAGATCCGGCCGTGGAAGCGCTCGTAACCGCGATCCGTCTGGCGCGTTCCGGTTTAAGGACTGGAGATCGTCCGGTGGGGTCGTTTCTTTTTTGTGGGCCCACCGGCGTCGGTAAAACGGAGCTGAGTAAACAATTGGCTCGTTGCCTGGGTGTTCCGTTCTTGCGATTTGACATGAGCGAGTATAGCGAAAAACACACGATTTCGCGCCTAATCGGGGCCCCTCCCGGTTACGTCGGTTTTGAACAGGCTGGACTTTTGACAGATGGCGTACTCAAGAACCCCCATTCCATCATCCTGCTCGATGAGCTTGAAAAGGCCCATCCGGACGTTTGGAACGTACTGCTTCAGGTGATGGATCACGGCGTTCTGACCGACAGCAATGGGCGGAAGGCGGACTTCCGAAACGCAATTCTAATTATGACCTCAAACGTGGGGTCCCGCGAATTAGAGCGTAGACCGCTCGGCATGGGCTCGCTGACAGTGACGGGAGCGCTCTCGCAAAAAGCCGTGGAGCAGACTTTCAGTCCCGAGTTCAGAAACCGCTTGGATTCCATCGTCTACTTCAACCCTCTAGATCCCGCAACCGTGACTCAAGTCGTGAGCAAACAGTTGATCGAACTTGAGTCCCAGCTCTTGAGCAAAAATGTAGACGTAGAGTTCGGCGGCGACGTCCGGGACTGGCTAGCAAGCAAGGGTTATGACCGTCTTATGGGCGCAAGACCTCTGGCCAGACTGATTCAAGATCAGATTAAGAAACCTCTGTCTGAAGAGATCCTCTTCGGTAAACTTGAGCTGGGCGGGAAAGTGAAAGTCTCGATTCAGGCGGGTGAAATCGCCTTTGAGTACTTTCCGAGCACGGTTCCGGTCCCCCAGCCTCATGAAAATCTCAGCTTCTTGCAGAAGCGACATTAAAACGCTGGAATTACTTGAGCAGATAAGGTATCAAGGTTCGAAATTGTATTGTTTTGTATGTAAAGGAACACCGAACTATGAGTACGACTGAAGTAACCGAAGTTAAAGCTGCCAAGCCTGCTGCCGGCGCTGCTGCACCTGCTGTTAAAGTTTCCCGTAAAAAGAAAAAAGACCTAGGACGCAAAAAACGCGTTTTAAAGCTAAAAACTGACAAAGTTTTTTCAAAAGCTTACCATGAAGCCAAATCCAAGAGAGCTGTGGACAAAAAAGCCGCGTTCCGTAAAAAGAAATCCAAGAAAAAGTAACAAGAAGAAATAACAAGAAGAAATAAACTCGGACCTCTTCGAGGACCAAAAGTCCGAAAAGTCCGAGAAGTTCGTCAGCCCACTGGGTTGCCAAGGGCAGGGGTCCTTGGAGAATGCCAAGGCTTACTTGGCTTTGATAGTTTTTTTGGGCCGTTTAGATCCGGATGTAACCCGTCCCTGTGGGAGTTACTTTGGATCTTCGGCCCAAAGCATTTTCTTGGCGTCTCCATTCTTCCATGTCATACTCTAGATAAAATAACAGACAGACAGAAAGTGAACACTAGTCTCTTTCCGCTGTTTAAGTTTAAATTTGTCTGGAGTGGCCCGATGAACTTAGAGTCCATAGATCAAGCCTTTACAAATTTCATTTCTGGTCCTGTCGCGCGAGCCCTTCCTCAGAAACTGAGGGACACATTCTTGCTGCGAGCCTTCGGCATTAAGATTCCTCTCCTTCATTTTGCCACCCCCACCGTAATCGAATTAAATGATGAGCGGTGCGAGATCAAAATTCCTTTAAATCGGCGGACTAAAAATCATCTGGGCTCCATGTATTTCGGAGCCTTGGCTATAGGTGCCGATTGTGCAGGCGGCATGATCGCGCTGCGAATGGTCCAGAAGAGCGGAGTAGAGGTTTCCCTGATTTTTAAGGACTTCCAGGCGGAGTTCTTAAAACGCCCCGAAGGGGATGTTCATTTTTCATGTGAAAATGGAAAAGAAATCAATGAGCTGGTGGCGAGAACCATTGAGAGTGGCGTTCGTCAGAATCTTTCGGTCCAGGTTACGGCCAGGGTGCCAGGTAAGCTGGGACTTGAGCCCGTGGCTCGTTTTACTTTAACACTGTCTTTGAAGCGAATGAGTTAGGGCCTGTCAAAGAATAACTTTTGTTTCTTAGCATCTCAGCTTCCCTCTCGAAAAAGTCGAAGGCCCCGGTCCTGATCTCGGGCCAGCCGTTCCAAATATTCATCCCTCGACACCATTCGTGCTCCCAGGGCTTTCATGTGGGGCGTCATGACCTGAATGTCCATCCAATCGCTGCCGCGCGCGTGCAGGTATTCCATGACAAAGAGAATAGCGAGCTTGGAGGCGTTGGGTTCGGTGTGGAACATGCTTTCTCCCCCAAAAACGCCTCCGGCATCTACCCCGTAGAGTCCTCCCACCAGTGCATCGCCCCTCCAGACTTCGATACTGTGGGCATGACCCAATTTGTGGAAGCGTTTATAGGCGGTTAGGATTTTCCTGTTGATCCAGGTGCCCTCTTGCTGCGGGCGGGGAACTTTGGAGCATTCTGTAATTACTTGAATAAAACACTTATCTACACTGAATTGGAATAGTTTTTTGCGTTCGAAGCGGGCTAGGCTCCTGGGTATGTGGAGGTGCTCCCATTCCAAGATCGCTCGCTCGGGGGGGCAGAACCACGCGAGCGGCATGCCTTGAATGGGCCAGGGGAAAATCCCTTGCCGGTAAGCTAGGAGGAGGCTTTCTGGTTGGAGGTCTCCCCCTAGGGCGAGGATGCCGTCGGGGGAAGCAAGGCGGGGATTTGGAAATTTTAGAATAGCCATGAAGAATGTGACGATAACAAAATGCCAGAAAAATGCTAGAGCGGGCGGAGGCGGAGGATTCCAAATCAGGGTGGCCCAAATTTGCCTAGTTTCGATTCTCAATTTTTCAGGTTATACTTTAACTTGTGAAAAACTTTGTCATTATTCCGACCTACCAAGAAGCCTCGACTATCCAATCACTGATTGAACAAATCCTCGAACTCCATATTCCGAATCTATCGATTCTGGTCATTGATGATGCCTCTCCGGATGGTACGGCGGCAATCGTCTCTCGGCTGGCCAAGGAAAATCCCGCCATTCAATTATTGGAACGCTTGGATGAAAAAGGTCGTGGCACCGCCAGTCTGGTGGGCTTTGATCTGGCCCTACAGCTGGGTGCCGATCGCATTGTCGAGATGGAGGCGGATCTATCCCATTCTCCTCTGGATATTCCGAAACTCCTCAAGGAATTGGAAGATGCCGATATTGCCATTGCGTCGCGTCTCGTGGTGGGCGGCTCTGATCTGCGTCCCAAGGCCAAGCGTGTATTTACATTTTTTAATAATTTCTATATTCGAGTCGCGCTGGAGCGCAGAATTCATAAGAGCGTGATTAACGATTGGACGAGTGGTTTTCGGGCCTATCGCCGGGAAGTGTTCGTGCGGATTCCTCCCTTTACTCTGCTGCCGGGGGGCGCCGCTTTAGCGCAGGAGCTGTTGTTTAGGACCCTCAATTTAGGCATGAAGATCAAGGAAATCCCAATTCAGCTTATGGGACGTGCGAACGGCTCGTCGAAATTAAAGCCGCTCGCCGTGCTCCAGGGCTTCCTCAGTGTGCTGGCCTATGCCATTCTTTATCGTTTCAGGAATATGGATTTCTGTTTAGGTAACCTTGAAGCCCAGAAGCTGGCGAACGGTACCATTCAGGTGAAAAAAGTCGCTGCTCCGGAGAACCATTTTCAGAGGACCAAGATTCATTTAATATCCAGTAGCTAATAGAGCTCAAGATAATGTTTTTGGGCCGGGGATCCAAATCTAAACGGCCCAAAAGACACTACTTGAACTCTTCTCTCCTAAAGGATTATCTTTAGATCTATAATCATCGAAGCGAGGGAAACCTCGGTCTTCAGGCCCGGGTTCGTTCTCCCTACAATCGGCAGCAGGAGATCTCCGAGACCTTGCTCCACTGGAGAGCGATGCCTTTCATGTACTCATCATCCGCGCATTGGCCTTTATAGGACCTGATCGCAAAGTCGCCTCCTTTGGCGGAGCTTCGGTTGTCTCCTTGATTAAATTTCAGGTCTCGGCAGGATTCGCTGAGAGGGGTTTTACTCGGGACGCAAAGAAGCCCATTGACACCGAAAAAATTTGTTGAAAACCCCGTTGCGTAATGGTTCGCCGGACATTCCTTCTCGACTCGGACAAAGGAGGAGACAGCGTTGGACACAGCTGGGGGCATGGAGGTAGAAAGAAGCTCGGGAGTGAACAAGTCCGCGCACAATGCCCGGTAGTTTTGGCTTAGCCCGACCAAGCGAAAACCTGAGGGGCAAGTGCCTTTTGCGGACCCAGGGTTCCAATCCGATTCGATTGGAGATTGGTTGTCGTCACCTTGTGAAATGTTGAGGCTGGTGTATCGATTTTCATGAACCTTGCCCGCCGCGATGGGGGCCTCTATCAATCTTTTCAAATGGGGAAAACGCCAGTCTCCCTGCAGAGTCTGCGACCAATCGCTGGATACGAGCCCCCATCCATCGTTTCCATTTAAGGGCCAGAAGGCAAAATCGAGGTCTTTTTCAATTAAGTAATCAGTCATTCTTGAATACCAAGCCTGGGTCCTCTCACCGGCGCCCGGCGGGGCGCCAAATTCGTTGAGAATCACGGGTGCGGTGTAGTATTGTTCCGAAGCGGTAACGTAACCCCATTCGCGCTCGGTTAAGTCGCGCCACGCTTGGGTGTCAAAAGATTCGTAGGTAGGTTGATTACCGGATAACTCGCTGTCGCCCGTGTTCCTGGGGCCGGTAAAGGAATATTGATGAACCGAGTAAACTAATTTATTGGGTACCCTGAGTCGAAGGGGCAGCTCCTGTACCGGTTGCAGTAACGGTCGGTGTCCCGAGCCCAACCTGTCAACCAGGCCCTGCCAATTGATTCCTTCAACCAAGATCAGTAGATTTGGATTTACTTTGAGCATCGCATTTCCCGCGCTCTGCGCAGCCTGACGCCAGTCATTGTCGCCACCCCCTCCCCATTGGGGAATCTCCGGCAAATAGGTGCTGCCCCAGCGCATGGTTCGGACTTCGTTTCTCAGGTCTGCTGCGATCACGGCAGGATTCTCTTTATAGCGCTCTACCATCATGAGCCAGTCGTGCTGCCACATTTCACTGGTTTGTTGATAAGTGGAAGAGAACCAGGCAGTGTGGTGCCACAGTCCGTTAAAGTCGTAGTTACAGCACCACTCCGAGGTGGTGGAATGGTTATCCAGAATCACGGCGATTCCTGCCGCCGTCAATGCGGCCACGGTTTGATCGTACACCTGCAAGGGAGTCATGCCCAGAAACTGGGGATTGGCCCGAATGGCACGCTCTTGAACGGGGGCAGTATCATGGAGCATTTGATTGGAGAAGGGGAGTCGGATAGCATTAAATTTCCACTCTTGAATTAACCCTATAATCATTGAGATGGGCTGTTGGTCCAAGCCCGCAACTACTTGGAGCGCGTCATTGGCTCCCCACCAGTTGACGGCTTTTATTTTGAATCGATTCTGATTTATATCTACGATGAAACGCCCCTGGGTACTTAAGGGAAAGAGCGGAAAAAGAGACACGGGTTCTTCGGCGGAGAAAGTCGAGCTCGCCGAGCTGATTGCTAATATCCACGAAGCCACTATCCACGAAACCAGGACTTTTAGACTCATTGAATTGGCCTAACCTATCCTTTGGAGTTGGTCAATATCGCTCTCGCCTCATTAAAAACCCCGTCGAACATCGACTCCGTGAGTCTGCCTGTAAAGGTGTTCTGCTGGCTGGGATGATAGGAAAGCAATAGCCACTGCTTGCCGGGGAGGAGGATTCGGGCGCCGTGTCTAAAGTCCGGGCGACGCCCAGGAATCCAGTTTCCCGGCGTTGAGGGCCGCGCGGTGAGACTCTTCCAGAGTGCGTGATAGGCAATCTGGCCGAGAGCGATGTACACCTTGGCCTGGGTGAGCGCCTCAAGTTCACGATCCAGATGAAAGCTACAGGTTTTTAATTCCGTGGGGGTGGGTTTATTATCGGGAGGGGCACATTTGACCGCGCAGGTGACATAACAGTGATTGAGTTCCAGGCCATCGTGGATGTCGTGTGCGTGGGGTTGGTTGGCGAAGCCGGCTTTAAAAAGAGCGCGGTACAGCCAATCTCCCGAACGATCCCCCGTGAAAATCCTGCCCGTTCGATTCGCGCCGTGGGCGGCAGGCGCGAGCCCTACAATGACTAAGTTTACAAAATTCGGATCAAGGGCGCCGAATCCCGGCAGAGGTTTTCCCCAATAAGTGTCGTTGAGATAAGATTTTCTTTTGAGCTGCGCTATTTCCTTGCAGTAGTTCCGGAGTCTGGGGCAACGCACGCACTCTATGATATCTTGGTGAATCCTCCGGAGGCACGGCCTAAAGGTATGGGTACTGGCTCTCGTCTCTGCCATGCTGCGACCTTACAGGGATCTTGCGAAGAAGGGAAGTCGTTTAAGGGGCTATCGGTCTTGCTCTGCAGGACTCGGATCAAGTCCTCCGCCCATTGGAAGGCGCTTTGGATTCGAATTTTCTCTTTCATGGCCAGCATTCGACGGATTCGATCCGTGGCCGGGAGTTTAATCGCGCCGGCGATCGCGTCGGCCATTTCTTCGATGGAGTAGGGGTTGACGATAAAAGCCTCTGAGAGTTCCCGACTCGCGCCCGTGAACTTACTTAAAACCAGGGACCCTATCTCGGAGCGTTGGCACCATACATATTCTTTAGCGACTAAGTTCATGCCGTCGTGAAGAGAGGTGACGAGGCACACATTCCCGAGCTGGTAGAAGTACTGGATTTCTTCCCATTCATAGTGTTGATGTAGAAAAACTATGGGTTGATAGCCGTTGCCGGGCTGACTGAAACGGGCGTTTACGCGCTCGATCAAGGGCTTTAGCTGATCCGTTAAGTTTCGGTAAGCGGGGATCATGGTCCGGCTGGGGGCCCCCATTTGGGCCAGGGTGAATTTGCCCTGATATTCAGGATATTTTTCTAGGAATCTTTCGGTGGCTTCAATTCGTTCAATCAATCCCTTCGTGTAATCGAGGCGATCCACGCCGACGGCGACAATCGGGGCCTGGATTTGATACTCCTGTTTGAGCCGGGTGAGTTCCACGGGGTTGAGTATTCTAACGGGCTTCGGATCAATGCCGATGGGAAAGGCGCGTACGAGAGTTTCGTGGTTTTCCATAGTAACGGAGAATCTTTCCCAATCAATGCGGGCTTCCAGGTAACGGTTACAGGTTTCGAGAAAATTATTACAATGATATTGGGTATGAAATCCAATAACATCGGAACCCAGCATTCCCCGGAGAAGCTCCTTGCCCCAGGGGCAGATTCCGAAGGCTTCCGGATTGGGCCACGGAATGTGCCAAAAAAGGCTAATTCTGGCCTGCTTTGTCTTGAAGCGCTCTTTGAGATGTCGCGGTACGAGGGCAAAATGGTAATCCTGCACCAGGATCAGAGTAGTGTCGTGGAGGTCTTCTTCCTGCACGGTCTCGGCAAAACGCTGATTGACGCCACGGTATTGCTCCCAGTCTGACATGCGAAAAACCGGGCGATTGTGCGCCAGATGACACAGCGGCCAAAGGCCCTCATTCGCAAAACCATAGTAATAGCCGCTCTCCTCTTCGGTGCTTAAATTGACTCGACGGAGGCGGTAGGTGGGGTTGGCGGGAGGAACTCCGACTTCGCTCTTGGCATCCACAGCCTCAAAATCTGCCGAACCGCTCCCATGGGCAATCCAGAGGCCGCCAAATTGCCGGAGAATCGGCTCCAGGGCAGTAACCAAGCCGCTGGCGGGGCGCACTATTTTGACGAATGCGCCTTCTCGTTGATGCACGTAGGGTTCTCGGTTGGCAATTACTATGAGTTGCTGCATGAGCCTTACTGTTCACTGCAATCCACGTGCTGCGATCTGCCCGTAATTCCCGTGGCCCGGGCGGGTCAAAGTGCTTTGCTGTCTGGCACCTGAGTTGCAAATCCGCTGGTTGCTGAACCAAATATTCTTAGGAGGATATTGAATGAAATCCTTCCGGTCTCTTTCGCAAGTTGTGAGTGCCTTTGTCGGCTTAATTGCAGGAACGTCAGCGTTAGCAGGTGTTTATCCAGGTCCCGCCCCTTTGCCCTATGGAGCGCCAGCGCCAATACCTTTTGGCGGTGGAATTCCTTTGGGAATACCTGGGCCATTGTTTGGGCCCGTCCTTGCCCCACCTTTTGGAATTCCCTTTTCCGCGGGAACTCCCTTTTTCGGTTTTGGTGGAGCAGGTCTACCCTTTGGTTTTCCAAGTGCTAGTCTGCCCTTCGGAATTCTGCCGGGTGTAGTGCCTCCGGGTATAGTTCCTCCTCTCATTGGGATTCCTCCCTTTGGGATTGGAGCCGGCTTCGGTGGTGGCTTTGGTGGTGGATTCGGTGGTCCATTCGGTGGTGGCTTCGGTGGTCCGTTCGGTGGTCCGTTTGGAGGCGGATTTGGCGGCGGATTCGGCGGCGGATTCGGTGGTCCGTTCGGTGGTCCGTTCGGTGGTCCATTCGGCGGTCCGCTTGGAGGCGGATTCGGCGGCGGATTCGGTGGTCCATTCGGCGGTCCGCTTGGAGGCGGATTCGGCGGCGGATTCGGTGGTCCATTCGGTGGTCCGCTTGGAGGCGGATTCGGCGGCGGATTTGGTGGCGGATTCGGTGGTCCTCTCCCATTTGGGCCTCCTCCTTTCATGGGAGCTCAAAAGGGATTGCCTATTCCCCCTTTTGCAGCACAGAAGGGCTTGCCTCCTTTGATTGCACCTAAGGGTGGGCAGTTTTTACCTCCGCCTCTCTTGGCAGCACAGAAGGGCTTGCCTATTCCTCCTTTTGCAGCACAGAAGGGCTTGCCTCCTTTGATTGCACCTAAGGGTGGGCAGTTTGCAGCTCAATTATTACCTCCTCCACTTCTTCCTCCTCCTCCAGTTCCTCCTCTCAAGCGCTAAGCTGGTGGAAGTCGTGAAGTGTCTCTTTAGAACAGCTCCTGATCGAAGTACGTTCCTGTTGAAAGTCATTTTTTAGAAACACCCCCGCTTTCCTCTCTCTCTCTCTGAAAAGGGAGAGGGGGGGGGAAGCGGTTTTTTCAGTTGCTTGCACCTCCTCCGTCAGCTAGATCTCATCTCATGTCCATCCTTCAATACCCTAAAGATCCACAATTAGACCTAGGAGTAAGCATCGTCCCTGAGCTTCATGCACGGCAGAGCTGGGTTGGGGCGTGTGAATTTCATGCCTTGAGCGTGGAGGAGGTCTTACGGGAAGTGGGGCGGCGGGTGTCTGAGCAAGTAAGACTTAGAAAAC
>Ga0315273_10007871_pt1 | contig 13390 bp, 17 predicted proteins | sample YL17G02_0_MG_FD_205753 | JGI IMG/M metagenome (GOLD analysis project Ga0315273, IMG submission 205753) | Sediment microbial communities from Yellowstone Lake, YNP, Wyoming, USA - YL17G02_0 | ecosystem: Environmental > Aquatic > Freshwater > Lake > Sediment | place: USA: Wyoming | collected... | reverse complement strand
TCTTTTTACTTGAGCTAATTTCCCAGGTTTATCTATGTAATCAATTTCTGCTTTCTTCAAAGCCTTCCCAATTTTATCTAACTCTACACTTATATCTGCATCTTTACTATCATTAGAATTCTTAAGCTCATTTATCTGCTTCGCAATCTTTCTCTCTTCATCCACATCTTTTTTAACACGAGCATTGTAAAGATCTTTTTCTAAACTCTCGATCTTGGATTTAAGCTGTTCGTTGGATAAAGTATCATTGGAATCAAACCCTTTAGAAATCCTTTCATCTATTCCTCGTTTCACCTCTTCAATTGTAATAGACCCCTGTTCCTTAAGTGCGTTTTTATAAACAGTCTTAAATCCTCTTTTGGGACTTATCACTTCATACCCTTCAGATATTTTATTAATCTTATACCCTTTATAATCTTCATCGCTTGTTTTAGAATCATAAGTTCTTTTAACGATCCGACCGCCTTCTACTTTATACAGTTCACTAAGTAACATTTTCAATCTCCTTCAGTATGTTTTTATTAACTGAAATTATTCATTTAAATGTTCAAAAAATAGATAGCACAAAAAGAATTATTATAATTGTGGCAATCTTCTCATTTTCCCCCGTCTTCTTTTAAACTTTCATTAAATTCTTTTATCGATGTTTTCATAAAAGTCAATATCGTTTCTATTTCTTTTAAACAACCCTCGATCTTAACTGTACTATTTCGTAATACATGATTTAAATACTCTCTATTAATTTCAAGTTGATCATCCATACTGCTCCTAAACTTTTTAAAATATTCGTCTTTACGAGAGGAGCCTGCAAATATGGCGATAATTTAATGTAGTTCTTGATTGGTATTTTACCATAAGATCTCTTTTCACCCGCAAGCTCCTCTTGTAAAAACAAATCTTTTATGCTGCCTTTTTATATTCTCCTTCTTTTATTTTAATAAACTTATCCCTTTGCATAAGTCTAATTTTACCATCTATATGAACTTTTGCAGGCCATGTAACATCATCAACCCTAATAAGAGGCGCTGCGCGACATCGGCAATTAAATATACTTCCCGGAAGGTATTTACCATAAGATTTTTTTTCGCCTGCAAGCTCTTCCGGCGAAGGTGGATTTTTCCATTCACATAATACTTTATCCATTAATTTATGAGATTTTCTAACACTAATATCATGCGTACTATGCCAAACAAACCAATTTATATCAACTGCTTCTGATCTTATTTTTACTAATCCCGTTGCAACTCTCGATACTTCTGTACGGGCTATAGTCATTGCTAATGATTTTGAAACTGCTTCGGTTTTCAAAATTTCACGAGCAATCGTTTTAGCTCTATATTTGCCTTCATATAAATTAGCCTGAACAATTTTATGTATTCTTTTAGCTGCATCTAAAGGCAATGAGGTTATTAATTTAACATTGTCATCCATATACTCTTTCAATAGTTTACCTACATCCGTTTTCTTTAATTCTTGTTTCATTAAAAAACTCATTTTTTTGGAGTGTTCTTTCCATTCTTCTTCCGCTTGATTATTTAAAGGTATAATCATTTTGTTTGATGCTTTTTTGGCCCAGGTTTTAACTTTATCTGAATACTCTTTTAATTTATTTATAATATGTTTAGTCGTATTTATATTGTCGGGGTCAAAATTCGTTTTTACGATATTTCCAATCTCTTGACTTATTTTAATTAAATCGGATTCATAGCGTTGCTCTACAGCTTTTGCTTTGCGAATAGAAAAAAATGGTTTTTTAGTATCTGTTATCATTTTTTCTTTTTGCCTATTTTCTTATAAATATTTTCTCTGAATCTTTACTATTTAAGTAATCATTTATGATTTTTGATTCAGGAATCCTATCTATTATTTTACCTCTATATAAAGAATACATTTTAATTGCATCTTGTTTTGAATATCCTTGGCGCATCAAGGCTTGTAAATAATGGGAAGCCGAAGCCGGTTTCATACTTCCCTCTTCTATATCTTTTTTAATTGCATTTTTAAAAGCTTCTAAAGATAAATCAGAATCAGCCGTATCTTTCAAGGCTATCCCAAGTACCTTTTTTATTAATTGCTTAAATGCAAACCAATCTGAGGCTTTAATAATTTTCTCCATTATAGCTGTTTGCTCTGGATTAGCTTTTTTATAAAAATCAAATAATTCCATTATGCCCATATTGCCAGTATAGGATTCATCCTTATTATTTTCTATATTTTTTGATTTAACAGTACCTTTATCTTTATTTTTATAAACAGGAAGCGTCTTAAAATGTTCAAGAGTAGTCCCTGATTTTTCTAACCAAACATTAAATTTGTCACTTCCAAATTCAGGCAAATCCCAAGTTGTTTTTGTCCAGTCAGCATTCTCAAGGTCGACATCAAGATTTTCTATATCAAAATTGTCAGAAATAGAATCTTGGCTTGTCTCTTTATCATACAATTTAGAGGCATCAAGTATATTATTTATTTCGGTAATATCAACTTTACCTCCTAAAACAACCATTTCATGTTCCTCTGTACATCCAAAACCAGATAATGGATGGCTAAATATCTGAGACACAAGTACTTTTGAAACTAAAATATGACTACCGAATCTGGTAGCAACCTTATAAGAAGTTGAAAAAGAAGATAACGGTTGTAAAGTAGCTTGGGATTTAGTTCCACCTCTTTCCCCTTTTACTCCTCTAAATAAAAGAATTTCGTCTGTTGGTTTATAACCTTCTTTTTTAAACCATTCTTGAGTTTCATTATATTGTGCTTTTATAAAGGCGATATTATTTTTATCCTTGCTGATTGGAAGAGCTTTGTTCTGGAGTGATTGCTTCCAATGGTCTATAACAGCTTCTTTTAAATCGAATAAATTCCGTGCTATTAATTGATAGCCAATAGAAATCTTGTCGTTGTCACCAGAAGTTTTTGCCCATTGGGATATTTTTTGCTCAATCTCGCCTTTTTCCTCACTTATCTTTAATTTGTCTGACAATACCTTTTCTACAAACTTTTTATTTTTTACCTTATTGGAAAGAAAAATTTTATGCTCTAACTCAGAAACAGTTCTAAGTATAGATAAAAATTCTTTTGACAATTTTTTATTATTATAAATTACGCCATCTAAATTTACATAATTTAAATTTGCATTAGATAAATCTGTGTCAGATAAATTTGCATTAGATAAATCTGCAAAAGATAAATTTGTACTTGAAAAATTTACATTAGATAAATTTGTATTAGATAAATTTGTATTAGATAAATCTGTATAAGATAAATTTGTGCCAGATAAATTCATTCTTGAAAAATTTAAGCCTTTTAAATCCAGTCCTCGTAAATCCTCGCCTTCTAAACTTTCAGCATTCTTAATTTTTATTTCAATATCTTCCCTGGTCAATATTTTTTTTTCTTTACTCTTTTTTTTACTTTCTTCTTTTTCTTTACTTTTAAAAGATGATTCACCACCACTACCTTTAGCTGCAAATTGACCGGCTTCACTCCCTCCCTTTTCTCTTGGATGCTCACTTTCTTTAAAATCAGAATCCAGTAAAATATTTTTTATTTTGACCATTTTATCCTTAAATGAAACTTTATTTCCAACATCATTCTTTTTCATTTCAACAGTTTTCATCTCTTCGGAATCTACATCGATACTATCAACTTTCAGCATCTCTTCTATTTTTTCATTAACATTAAGATGCTTAACTTTAGAAGATAAATTCTCAATCATCTCATTCAATTTCTTTTGAACATTTTCTTTAACTTCTTTATTTTCTAATTTTTGTTTTGCTTGTTTAATTTTTTTAAGCAAAATATCAGTCAATCTTTTTTTCTCACTATCATTCAAGTCAGATAATTTTTTCTTAGGTACTTCGGCATTTGTTTTATTTTCTTCAGGGTTAGCATTTCGTTTTCTTGTCTCAATAGCTTTTTTACGAGCCTCTTCAGACCATTCATCAGTAGTCTCTTCAAGCTCAGTAGATTCAGCTATATCTAAAAGTTCTTCGTCACTTAACTCCTCTTCTACAGGCTCAACTCCTTCAGGCGGTCGTGCATTATCTTCTTTTTCAGCCGCCTTAATATTCTCCTCGACAATATTAGTAAATCTACCGGAAATTCTTGATTGCTGTTTTAATTCCTGGAGAGATATTTTCTTATTAATTATCCCAGCTCCATAAACACCTGCTACTGTTAAAGCATCAGCAGTAGCTATTTCAGATTTTTCTTTATCGTTCATTTGCCAAAGCGGGATAAATTTAAACTCAAAATCTTGGGGTAATTCTTTTCCCAATCCAGACCTACACATAATATCAAACAATACATTTAATTTTGGTCTTAATTGATTTTCTTGTTTTTTGTTTATTCCGTCATAATAATTTCTTATATCAGATGCGCCTGTAGAAGATAATCCAGCAGGGGACTGACCAAATAATCTAACAAGGGGCATTTCCCACGCCCCAGCTATCTGCTCCCCAAATTGAATCAATAAATCAGATATACCTGAAAAAGCATATTGATGAACAGCAAAAGTATCTTTAGAATCCAATAAGGTAATTCCTTCATTTGATTGCATTTGCCGCATATATTTAAATTGTTTTAGAACGGCTGCTTCTTCTTTGCCTCCTATAGCTAATGCCTCTCTAAAACCCTCTACTTGGATAACTCTCAAATATGCTTTATAAAGCAATTGAGCTGCTCCCATTGTAGCTGAATCATAAGCCACTAATCGATCAAGCATACGCTCAACAACAGATAGACCCCAAAGATTTTCTGATAACTTTTGATAATAAGGCAGTTTAATTCCATCGAATCTCAGTACTCTTGAATGATGCACTTTCAAAAGTGGTATTCCGGTTGCTGCCGGAATAATAGAATAATATTCCGGCATGCCTAAATCCTTACTCATTTCCTTTATTAAACTTTCAAAAGATGGTTGTATCATCCATCTATCAAGTACAAGTAAACCCTGAAATTTATCTTTACCTATCGATTCAATATTTAAAGGCTTATCGTATTTTGCCCCATCAATAAGCATAACTGCAATAGCTCCGCCATATAATCTTGCCCATTTGATTGTATCACAAAGTTGTTCCCAAATTGCAAATTTACTTATAGAAGATTGCAATTCCTGAATATCATCAGGGCTCATTTCAGAAAAGAATTCAACTCCATTTTTTGTCATGTCTTCTGCAATTGCATCGACCCCAATTCCAACTAACCAACTACTTCTATAAGATGCTTCTAAAAAAGTATGGTTACGACTAACCATATTATTTAACGAATAAGTACTGTTAGACATTAAATTATCGGCACCTAATCCCAATTTAGCATTGAAATTACTATAAGAATCTAAAGTCTGTTTATCTTTAACATTTTTTGAATCTTCAAATTTTATTCTCGATGTCATTATTTATTCCTGATTAATTTTATTTAGCATCATAACTATCCCTTTATGGTAATCTGGACTGCTTGGACTTAATTCTGTTAATGTTCCGTCTTTTTCTTTTCTCAAAACAAATACATTTTTGTCAGGGTAAAATTGCCTCTCAACTTGTAAATTACCAAAATTAAAATATTCGTTTTGTTTTTCATCGAAAGTGCTTTCTCTAAGAGCAAACCCTTCTTTAAGAAATTTTTGACCTTCATTATAAAGGCTTTCCGCTTCTTTTCTAAGTTCATCGGATTTTGTTAAAAGAGCATTTCCCTTGTCTATAAGCCTTGCACCTTTTTCTGCTAATTGTGTTTTATTGTCATCGCCTGTATCGGTATCTTTACCTTTAGTAATATAATCATCCTTTGTTCTACTTCTCAAGTAATCTTTTATAATCCTTGATTCTTTAATTTTCATTTTATTCCTTCCATTCCAAACTTTCTTTAAACAAATGAATCGGTAATTCCACTATATCACCTAAAAACTTTTGATTATTATAATGTGCCAAAAAAGCATCTCTGGCGGCATCCTGACTACTAAATCCCAACATTGCCTTATCTTCTTTAGCACTATAATCTTTTGAATCACTTGGTCTGATTATATAAGCAAAAGGAGCAAACTTGTCGTCTCCTATAAAACAATCAACCTCTTCGCCGTCATCTCCAATTGTCCTCTTAATAAAGCCATAAGGATAAAACATCTTAGTTAATCCGTTTTCGCCATTATGCTTCCATTCTCTAATTGATCCTTTTTCGTTCTCAATAACAATCTGCATCCCTTGAAAACTTATTTCTCTTTTTTGATCCTTAGTTACAACCCGACCTTTAACAATACTCAAATTACTCAATAACATTTTATTCCTTTATTTTTTAATTCCTTCTGTATTTAAATATCTCCACTTGCCGGTATAGCTGGATATAAAACCGTTATACTCCCATAAAGTTGGTTCGCAAATTGTTCTACATGCAACATCATGTGCAGTCCTAATAGCATCATCCCAATCTTGATCATATCCAGATAATACGCTTGGAACAACATGCAAAAGCTGTGCTTCTAATATTATTATTTGCATCCTTTCTTCTGGAGTTGTAGGAACATATAAAAGATGTTCTGTATTTAAATTACAACCTATTAAAATATAAAACAAAAACAAAAAAGATAGGCTTTTAAATATTCTTTTCATAATCAATCTCCTACAAAATCTGCCCAATCAAATCCCTGACCAACTCCGGCAATTAATTCAGTTATGCCGTGGACCATCGCATCTAATCTGTTCGGAGAATCATCACCTGGAAGCCACAAACAATTATGAACCAAAATGCCATTAGCATAGAACTCAGGGCAACCTTCAACTTTTAAATTGTAAACGTCTGTTTTCTTGTTAACAGTGGTTATTTTTTGTATAATGTCTTCGGCAACACCTTCTATTGCAATACTCTGCATTTGTCGCTCTACTCTCAAAAACATTGCCATATTCTTTACAAACAACTTGATGCGGTTTAGTAACTTTCCATACCTCTTTTCTAAATTCAGACAATTTAGCTCTTTCAACTGTACTCCATTCGTGCCTCGAATGATATAAGACGTGATGTTTCCTTGTCGCCAATTCAAGATTCTCAATAGAAAAATTGAGTTTATTACCATCCCGATGATGTATGTCAAAATCCTTTGAAATTTTACCATTATACTTTTTCCATATTTTTCTATGGAGTAATTTACCATATCTGTTTTTATAATACCCATCTTTTGTAACAAACCAGCGCATATCCTCAAAAATAATCGGCTTGCCATACTTGTGAAATTCAAGCGGTTTGTATGCCATATATTCGTCTCCAAAATATCATTAACTTTTAAATCCGCTGCTTTTACAAATTCATACCCCTTTTTAAACAAGGGGTGATTATGCGTAACAAGCAAAAAACTTTTATCTGTTTTTATCTTTAATAGGCTTTCTACTCTACCGGTTTTACCTGCCCATAAAACAGCTTTCCATCCGCGTCTTGTCAGAACTATTTCACCAACCTTTATATCTTTAATACATTTCATTCCGCCAAGGGTGGTTATTTTGCTTTTTCCAGCCAAACATAATTCATCTTCTAATTTATTAAAATTTCCTATATGATGAACTCGACCCTTTTCGTATAATGCGGAAATAGGCTCGGCTCGCGTTTGTTTACCTCTGCTTGCATGAATTAATTTAACAGGTATATTTTTATCTACTTGATGTAATGTAATTTCAACCATTTCGCCGCCCTGGTTACTCTCTGCGATCATCTTATCTGCCTCAAATTCTTTATAAGCTTTTATTGCTTCTTTTGCCCAAACTAATGGACTGCCTTGAATACTTCTATCAGCTAATATAAATCCTTGTTTACCTTTTTTTCCGCAAACAACGATTCCACATTCGTCTCCTCTTTTAGTCGTCGATGGATCTATAGCCACAACTATTCTGTCATACTCTTTTGGACCCTCATATAATCTATAATCATCAATTGTTTTACGGGTCCATAATGCGCCAGGAGCTTCATCAATATCCTCAGCCATAATTTCCATTCTATAAGCCAAAGCAGACATATCACCAGATAATTCCCTTAATGCTTTTTGTGAAATATAAGGGTTATCCATCGACGTAAAATGAAAAGCTGCCCATCTTGGATCACCACTCTCTTGTAATCTCTTTGCTTTATTAAATAATTTTGCCGCATGTTGAGCATCATTCGCTTTCGATATCGACCTTGAATGTAATGAAGGCGGAGTATAAATAAAAGTGGCATTGCCATCTTTATCTGCCATCATAGGTGCACCAACAAGTCCCCAAGCGTCTTCATTCATTAATTGCCATTCATCAAAAAATAAATCATCTGCATAATCGCCCCTTAATGTATCGGCGTTCCATGCAGTTTTTGCTTTTATTCTTTGCTCAGTGCCAACTCGCTCAATAAATTTTTCAGATTCATTTTTTCTGAATATTTTTGCCCTTATCTGCCAATACAAGGCTGTCGTCACAACATACCAAAATCTGCCAACTTGCTCTTGTGTAGGGGCTGCATATAATTGGCGGCGACCTTTCATAAAATTTTCTACAGCCTTAATACCACTACTGACGGTTTTCCCGCCCCTCCGACCTGCCTTGAGAACAATTCTCTTTGCAGTACAATTTATATATTCAGCTTGCTTAGCATGAGGTTTAGGTAAATGAACTTCTTCTATTTTTTTTCTGTCAACTGCATCAATCGGCATTTTCTGATTCGTTTCTTTCGTCGTAAATAATTTTAATTTTTAAAGGTTCATCACCAAAATCTATTTTATCTCCATATCCTCTTTTCCTGCCTTGCATAGCCAAATACCATTTTCGATCTTGCGCGTCTCCACTTTGAATTGATCGAATAAGACCACTCTCAGCCATATCCAAAACTTTTTCTCTTTCAGTATTCCAAGCCTCAAGTAAGTCAGGATTGTTGTCAATTGCTTTCCTAATTGTCAGCCAAGCATAACCAGTCTTTGCCTCAATTGCTGTTAAAATTCCGCCAGTTCCAGGTATTGCCTTTAAAATTCTCTTGATATTTATTGATTGACCCTTCAATTTATTTTCTCCTGTTTTACTCCGCTTCACATCCTAAATCCCATTTCAATAATCACGAACACTTATCATATCATTTTACAACTTTCCAAAACCTATTTTTCTATCTATTTGTACACATGTACAATTAAAAATCTACCCCTTTTTATCAATAAGTCAATAAAAAACATATAATCTATTACATTACAAATCCGGCATACATTTTTTCGTTACCGCTTAAAACTTGCCTCGCATTGATTTTCTTTATTCCTTTTAATGCCAACCAATCCATTGTTTTTCCAATTCTATTCTTCCGAAAAAGAATTGGGCATTTTTTAACCATTTCTTTTGTATATCCTAAATCATTTAGGAATTTTGTAGGCACTCTAGACATATACACTCTTGTTACTGTTATAAAAACAATTCCTTTATATTCTTTTTCAAATAAAACATTTAATTGATTATAAGGTAATCCATATCCATCTAAATCTATAACGTCAAATATATTAAGATCCATAGTTTTTAAAAACTTCAAGTTGTCGCCTTTTAAAATAAAACCTTTATCTTTTCGTTCTATATCTATTCTCAATAGGTTTATTTTATTTTTAAAAACATCCTTTATATTTCTCCATATAATTCCATTACCAGTAAAGGCATCTAAAACATTAATATCCCTATCTGGCAGCATAGAAAGTCTTAACTCTACTTTATCTTGTAAATATGAATTATCAGTTTTTTTAGTTTGCGCTTTGCTCAATTTCAACACCTTGAATCAATTTTAACTTCTCAATAAGATTAGCTATTTTGTAGACATTCTTTACATCAACAGAAATTAAAACATGCACCTTATTAAATGGTTTTAATTTCATTTCTTCTTGATGTAATTTTCCTGCTATATCTCCTTTAACTTCGAGTTCTATTCCCCAATCATCTAACGGTTTGTCAAGCCAATCATTTTTTAAAATATCAAAATCCCATTCACCAAAATCTCCATTGTCTTTAATCGCTATTTCCTTTTCTTCGTCCTCAGTCAATCCACTCATTATAATTGTTGGAACCAATTTATACTCTAATTGTTTGGCAGCTGCCCATCTTTGATTTCCACCTAAAATAATAAGCTGTCCAGTCCTATTAGAACAAATACAAGGCCGAGCGTCAAATAACGCGGGACAATCTTTTAATGACTTTACTAATTTTTTGAATCTTTTGTCTTTGATAAAACGGGGATTAATAGGATTGGGAATTAAATCGTCAATAGGTAAATATTGAATCGGAAAAGCATTAAGTTTTTCTCTTATCATCTTATCCCTGTATTTGCACACGTGTACAATAAACTCGGTTTAACTCGATATGCCTATAAACTAAAAAACTTTTATATAACAGATTATAATCTGTTATATAAAAGTAAAGAAAAAAGTATATTATATTTTATATCTAAAAACTACCAGCCAGATACTAAAAGTCTCTATCTACGATAAAAGCTTACTTTTTAAAGTATGACACTTTTTCACACACCTATCCTAACCTCTTTTTCAAAAAAATAGAACGCCGCTGTGGTGACATATATATGATGTACTCAACATATTGCGAGTCTTACCATCAGAGGTAGGTAATTAGTTTTGATTTTAGCGTTATTATTTATTCGAGAAATTATGCAGGAAATGCGACTTTACTTTCAGAGCGGATGGTGTAAAAAAGATGTTTGCTTTGATTGTAGTTCAAATCTTTTACAACCTGCATTAAAATATTCCTTATCAAGTTCACAACCCCAAAAGTCAAACCCCATTTTATGACAGGCAATTCGGCTTGATTGTGATCCCATATGAGAATCAAAAATCTTATCCGTCAGAGCCATGTACTTCATACAATCAATATTATATACTTCGGAAATCATATTTTATTCTTTATCCTTTTATCTTCCCAATTCTCTTTGTTCACCCTTCTTTTCGTATCAAGCCAAACTGTGTTTCCTTTTGCTATATAATCGTGCATTTCTTTAAGGTGTAATTGAGTTATCGTTATTGCGAACCAGCCAAAACCGAATCTTAAAAATTTTTTCCCTGCGATTCTCGTATTTTTCTTCCAAAAACCCTTAAATTTTATACTTCCTTCAAAAATCACCATTGTCTTTTTCCTTTTTCACACGTTCTTACTTTTTCATCTTAGATACTCAGCCAGGTCCTTTTTTATATAATACTTTTTACCGTATTTTTCAAGAAGACGGACCGCTTCCGTACCGAACGCCTTCCAATCAATCGCATGGGCACGCGCATCATGGTTCCACTTTCCGACTTTGAACATATCTACAAATTCATGGCAGCGAGAAATAATCTCTAAGGATTGCACCGGATCAATGACGGGCTCCAGGCTTGCCCAAGTGAAAATACCCCACTTATAAGCATTCCGTAAAGCATCTATTCTCTCTTCCGGTTCCGCCGCGCCCGGTTCCCACTCACGGGACTGCGTGCGGTTAGTAAAGGTAAGGGTTGCTCCGTAGTGGTCGCCTTCCCCCAGAAGATCAAAATCCCGAATAGATCGCGCGCCGCCCTTGGTCAATAAAAAAACTTGAACTCCCGAATTTTTACAAAGCTGGATTGCGTTTCGGGTAATCTTCATCTCAGAATCAAGCGGTTGATATGGGTCACACATGAAACAGAAGAAAAGGGGCTTGCCGACGTGAGCTTTGATCTCCTTCGTCAGTTCCGGCCACTTGATATTACGGGCCGATGCTGTCGCGTGAAACGCTTCTTGGGATTGACGGCGGATCGCGGGAACGTAGCAATATTTACAGCCATGAGTACAGCCGTTATAAAGGTTCAGGGCGTAGTCCCCATACTCTTTTGCCTTTCCTTTGGGTTCGTAGATATAGGGCATTATTTTCCTTTCTAAATTCCTTCTTAATTCGCGCATGCGCAGGGCAATTCTTTGCGAGCCAAGTGACGCATATTCCTCTTGAGACATGTCCCTACAAAAATAACGTCATATAAGGCAAATTTAAGGCCTTATATTGAAACGGCTATATAAAGGTGTTGTCTCCATAAAATAACGTCATATAAGGCAAATTTAAGGCTCATTTATTTTTAGATGTCCGTTTTCTAATATCATAATCTATGATTTTATAGATTTTCATTTCTCACAAACAATCCAAGGATACATAATACCCGATTCGTCATAATCTATTATATATTCTTTTTTTACAATAAAGGCATTTAATTATTTCTTTCTTCCAATAAAAATCCTTATCGACAAAATTTCCCTTACAATTAGGACAATCAAAATCAGTCATAAACTTTCCTTATTTCAATCCAAAATCTTTTAGATTGATTACTTCCTTATTCGATTCCTTAATTATAAACATTGCTTGTTTAAGACCTTCAATAAACCCCTTTTCATATTCCAAGTTTTCATTTATCCCTTTATGATTATTACACCAGTCTATCTCTTTTTCTATAAGCTTGATTATTTTTATCATTTTATCTCTACTACATTAATTACCATATTTTCACTTCCACAAACTAACTCAGCTATATCTTCATAATTTTTATAATGCTCTATAATCTCAACATCTGTCATACTTGATCCATTTTCATTTTTAAAAAATGCCCTGACAATATCCATTTTTAGTTCAATATTAATTTTAAGTCGCATTTTTTACCTTACCTTTCTTGCTATTCTGTTTAGTATACCTCTCTAATTTTAATATGAGAGTCTTCACCCTTAAGAGTTTTAATTTCTACTTCAGACTCGTATTTCCAAAACAAACACCAATGCGTTTTCTGCGCCTTGCCCGATGGATGGCCAAAGAGAGGTTTGTTTGGCGTGCATCTCAGAATTTCCAATAGTGGTATATCGCACTCATTCCATTTAAAAATGAGAGTTCCGCCTCGTTTCAGCACTCTAAAACACTCCGAAAAGCCGAGAGTTATATCATCGCGCCATGTTTTTTATCAAGCCGCCCATACGATTGCGCCATAAAGCTATTTTCTCCCAGAAACAAATGGGGTGGGTCAAAAACTACCATCTGAAACGACTCATCCGGGTAATCCATATCCCTGAAATCGTGGACACGATCAGGTAAACACTTCCGAATCCGTGCGTCCTTACCAGTGCCCACAACCTTTGGTGGCATCACGCGACAATCGGCAAAAAGGACGCGCGGATCATCCTTATCAAACCAGAACTGTCTACCACCACAGCAGGCATCTAACACCGGAGGAAGCATAATCATCGGGTGGACTTGACCGCCCGTTTCAGTGATGTTCGTGGCTGTTAGCTTATCTGAAGATAAATATTGAATTTTATAACTTATATTAAGTTTTTGTCTTTCCATTTTTATATCCTCTATTTGCAGACGTTTGCAATGAACTCAATTTAACTCAATAATCATAATTATATATATCTATGAAATTATA
>Ga0315273_10007869_pt1 | contig 13391 bp, 12 predicted proteins | sample YL17G02_0_MG_FD_205753 | JGI IMG/M metagenome (GOLD analysis project Ga0315273, IMG submission 205753) | Sediment microbial communities from Yellowstone Lake, YNP, Wyoming, USA - YL17G02_0 | ecosystem: Environmental > Aquatic > Freshwater > Lake > Sediment | place: USA: Wyoming | collected... | reverse complement strand
CGCCCTCACCCCTCCCGCGGCGGCACCGTGCCGACGTGGATCGTGACGATCCCGCCGGACATGCCGATCCAGCGGACGCCGACGAGGCCGGCCTCGCGCATGATCTCCGCGATCCGCTCCGGCGCCGGGTAGCTCTGGACGCTGCGGACGAGATAGGCGTAGGCGCCACCCTGGCCGGCGACCTTCCCGATGAGGGGCACGATCCGGTCGAACCACCCGCGCATGATCCGGGCCAGGCGGCTGCGCGGGCGGGCGATCTCCAGGCACACGACCTTGCCCCCGGGGCGCACGACGCGCGCCATCTCGGCGAAGCCGCGCGTGTAGTCGGGCAGGTTGCGCATCCCGAAGGCGATCGTGGCCGCGTCGAAGTGGTCGTCCTCGGCGGGCAGCGCCATCGCGTCGCCGACGACGAACGTAAGCCCCGGACGACCGACGAACCGTTGTCGGGCGATTCCGGTCATCCCCGGGCTGATGTCGACGCCGAGAACCTCCCCGCGCGGCTGGACGCTCCGGTGAAGGTCGGCCGCCACCTTCCCGGTGCCGGACGCGACGTCGATCGCCCGGCCGCCCGGCCTGAGGCCGGCGAAGGTCACGGCCCGCCTCCGCCAGCGCGGCTCCTGGAAGGCGCTGATGACCAGGTTCATCGGGTCGTAGACACCGCTGATCTGGTCGAACATCGCGCCCACCTCGTTCGAGGCGGCGGCGTTGCCGCGCCCGGTGGCGAGGCCCGACGGGGCGGCGGGGCGCTGGTCGCGCGGGTTCGTCATGCGGAGGCCTCCTGGAGCCGGCGCACGGCGTCGGGGCGGGCGAGGGCGGCGCGCACGGCGGCAGCGACGGCGTGGGGCTCGGTGATCGGAGCCGTGTGGCGAAGGCCGGGCAGGTCGATCCGGCGCGCCCCGGGGATCCGGGCGGCCAGCGCGTCGGCGATCGGTGCATAGAAGGGTTCCGAGGCGCCCCCGGTGAGGATCGTGACCGGGCAGGCGATGGACCCGAGGCCGTCGGGGTCGAGCCCGGTCATGGCGGCGTCCGCGAGCGCGCCCCCACCCTCGGACGCCAGGAAGGCTCGCGCCCGCTCCGGCGTGGCATCCCACGTCCCGGGCCCGGCCACGCGCTCGAGGAACGCCCGCGCCGCGCCGGCGCGCCCGTCGCGCGCCAGGGCCTCGGCGGTCTCGGCGGCAACGATCGCGAAGAAGGGCCGGACCGCCGGGTCGGCGAGCGGGCCGTAGGGCGGCTCGTAGGCCACGACGGCCGCGACCCGGTCGGGAAGCCGCGCGGCGGCCTCCAGGGCGACGACGCCGCCGAAGCTGTGGCCCACGAGGATGGCGCGGCCCACGCCCTCGGCGTCGAGGAGCGCGGCGAGGTCCGCGACGTGCTCCGCGACGACGACGGTGCACGGCGGGTCGAGGCGGCGCTCCCCGCTCCCCCGCCGGTCGGGCGCGACGACGCGCAGGTCGCCCGGCGCGGCGAGGGCCCGCGCCAGCGGCGCCAGCTGGCGGCCGGTGGAGAGCGTGGCGTGGAGGACGACCACGAGCGGGGTGAGCATCTCGCGGAGGTCGCGCCGCCGGGGCTTGCCCGCGTCGGTCCTCGGGAGGGCGGCGACGCGGACGAACGACGCGGGCACCTTCGCCGGGGCCAGACGCTCGCGGCACCAGGCGCGCAGGGCGTCGTCGCCGGGGTCCGCGGCGCCCCGGCGGAGGACGATCGCAGCCACCGGCACGGCGCCCCAGGTGGGTTCGGGGCGGCCGGCCACGCCTGCCTCGGCGATCGCCGGGTGGGAGGCGACCACCGCCTCGACTTCCGCGGGGTAGACGTTCTCGCCCCCGGAGACGATGAGGTCGTCGCGCCGGTCGGCGACGAAGAGGCGGGCGCCCGCGTCGAGGCGGCCGAGGTCGCCCGTTCGCAGCCAGCCGTCCGCCGTGAACGCGGCGGCGCTCTCCGCGTCCCTGCCCAGGTAGCCGGAGAAGGCGGCCGGCGTGCGCACCTCGATCTCCCCCACCCCGTCGGGGCCCGGCCCGCTGATCCGGAGCATCACCCCCGGCAGCGACCGCCCGGCGGAGTCCGGGGTTGCAGCGGCCTCGTCCGCGGGCAGCGCCGTCACACCGGAGCCCGCCTCGGTCAGGCCGTAGGTCGGGATCACCGGCCAGCCGGCCGCCGTCGCCCGGCGCACGAGGTCGGGCGGGATCGGCGCCCCGCCGAGAAGGACCGCTCGGAGCGCGGGCGGCGGCGGGGCATCGCCGGCGGTCGTCCCGGCGGCGTCGCCGGCGGTCGTGCGGGCGGCGTCGCCGGCGGGCTCCAGGAGGCGGGCCAGCTGGACCGGGACGAGCGAGCAGTGGCTCGGAGCGTCGGAACCGCGGAGGACGGCGAGGACCGCCTCGGGATCGAAGCCGGCGGCGACGTGCAGGGGCAGCCCGGCGCCGAGGGCACGCCATGCCACCCCCAGCCCGGCGACGTGGGCCAGCCCGAGGCACAGGAGCCAGCCCGTCGCCGGCGGCAGGACGGACGTCCACGCCGCGGCGCTGGCGGCGAGCGCACGATGCGAGAGCAGGGCCGCCTTCGGGCGGCCGCTCGTCCCGGAGGTGAGGACCGCGACGGCGGGGGCTTCCGGGTCGATGTCGAGGCGGCGTCGTGGGGCCCCCGGCGCCCGGGCGGCGAGCGCCGCGGGCGCGTACGTCGGCACTCCGTGACCGCCGGCGACCTCGACGAGGTTCGCGTCGTGCACCAACAGGGCCGGTGACGTCTCCTCCAGGGCGGCCGCGATCTCGCGCCGGGTGAGGCGCGTCTCCAGCGGCACGGCAACCGCCCCCGAGCGGACGATCCCCGCGAGCAGAGCGATTGCCTCGCCGCCCGGGTTGGCCAGCAGGGCGACCCGGTCGCCGGCTGCGACACCGGACGCCAGGAGGGCCGCGGCCGCCGCGTCCGCGGCGCGATCGAGCTCGCCGAAGGAGAGGTCGCCGGCGGCGTCGCGGATCGCCAGCGCCAGTGGGCGCGCGGCGGCATGGCGCCGGATCGCGAGCGACAGGATCGGGGCGGGGCTCACTCGGCGGCCTCCACCGCCTCGACCGCGAAGCGGCGCAGCACGCGGTCGTCCAGCCGGATCCCCAGCCCGCCGGTCCCCGGGCCGCCCGGCGGGATCATGTGGCCGCGGTCGACCGCCAGCGGCTCCTCCAGCAGGTCGTGCTCGAGGAGCCCGGCCGTGGCGAGGCCGTGGGCCAGGTCACCGGGCACGCCCCCGGCGCAGGCGCGGGCCGCCGCGATCCCGATCCCCGTCTCGAAGAGCGTGGAGAGGACGACGGGGACCCCGGCCGCCCGCGCCGCGGCCACGATCTCGGCAACCGCGACCGGCCCCCCGACCCGCGCGGGCTTCACGACGAGCACGTCCGCGCCACCCTCCGCGAGGAGCCGATGGACCGCGAGGGGCGCGTAGACGGCCTCGTCCGCGGCGACCGGCACGCCGACCCGTCGCCGCAGGTCCGCCGCTCCGGTCGTGTCGTCGGCGGGGAGCGGCTGCTCCACGTACTCGATCTCGAAGCGCTCGATGGCGCCCAGGCGCTCCTCGGCGGTCGGCAGGTCCCACGCTCCGTTGACATCGACCCGCAACCGCACCTCGGGCCCGACCGCCTGCCGGATCGCCCGTACCCGGGCCACGAGCTCCTCGGTCTCCCGCTCCGCACCCGCCTTCAGCTTGAGGGTCGTGAAGCCGGCCTCGATGGCCTGGAGGGCGGCCTGGGCTCCCTCTCGCGGCGCCGCGAAGCCGATCGTCCCGTTGACCGCGACGGGAGCGTCGTCGAGCGCGCCGGCGAGGTCGAGCCGGGCCCCGTCCAGGGCGGCCCGGAAGGCGCGGCCGGGCCCGCCCAGGAGCTCGAGCTCCTCGGGGTCGGGCAGGTCGCCGCCGCGCGCGCGTCCCGCCGTCTCCCGGATCACCCGGGCCAGGATCGTCTCCTGCACCTCGGTCGCGTTGGACTCCAGGACTGCCTCCCCGAGGCCGATCCGCCCGTCGGTCGATACCAGGAGGACGATCCAGGCCTCGCGATGGAGCCACATCCCGGTGGCCGTGGCGAACGGGCGGCGGAACGGGATCCGGACCCGGAGCGCGGACAGGCCGGCCACCGGGACGGCCTCCAGCAGCGCCCGCAGCACGGCCGGGTCGGCGCTCATGCCGGTGGTCCGCCGAGGGGAAGCCCGCCGAGGGCCAGCCCGGCGGCGAAGAGGAGCGAGAAGGCGAGGGCCAGGCGGGCCGTCCCCTGGAGCACCGCGTTGAGCTCCCGGGGCTCGTCGAACCCGCGCACCGTCCGCACCAGGGGCATCGCCATCGGCGCGGTGAGCAGCGGCATCAGGACGAGTGGCGCCAGGGGGCCCCAACGGACGCCGAGGCCCAGGGGCACCGCCAGCACCGCGACAACGTAGGCAAGGCCGAGCAGGAGCCCGTACTCCACCGCGGTCCGGCGACGCCCCAGGATCACCGCCAGGGTCCGCTTTCCGGCAGCCGCGTCGGTCGGGATGTCCCGCAGGTTGTTCACCACGAGAATCGCGGTGATGAGCGCGCCTGCAGGGATCGCCGCGACGACGAAGAGGGGCTCCAGCCGGAGCGCCTGCAGGTACGCCGTCCCGACGACGGCCACGAGCCCGAAGAAGAGGAAGACGAAGACCTCGCCGAGGGCCCGGTAGCCGTATGGGAACGGGCCTCCCGTGTAGGCGAGGGCGGCCACGATCGCCAGGGCCCCGAGGACGAGAAGCACCGGGCCGCCGACGAGGACGAGCCAGAGTCCCACGACGCCGGCAAGGCCGATGGCCAGCGCGATCGCGCCCTCCAGCTGGCGCTCGGTGACGAGCCCCGCGGCGGCGACGCGCGTCGGCCCCGCGCGGTCGGGCGTGTCGGCGCCCCGGCGGAAGTCGGAGAGGTCGTTGGCAAGGTTGGCCAGGACCTGGAGCAGCAGGGCGACCGCGAGGCACCCGAGGGCGGTGTCGAGCCGGATCGGCGCCCCGATCGCGAGGGCGGCGCCGAGGCCCACGACGACGCCGGACGCTGCCGCCGGGAGCGTGGCCGGGCGGATCGCGAGGAGCCAGGTGCGCAGGGTCGAGGGCGCAGCGGGGCCCGGTGCCGGGTGGGCGCTCACGGTGCGAAGGGGCCGCTCACGGCCGGCGGGGGAGCTTCGTGAAGTCCGGCGTCCGCTTCTCGAGGAAGGCGCGCGACCCTTCGTGCGCCTCGTCGGTCGTGTAGTAGAGGCCGGTCGCGTTGCCCGCGAACTCCTGGAGCCCCGCCAGCCCGTCGGTGGCGACGAGGAAGGCCGACTTGAGGAAGCGGATCGCCGTGGGGCTCATGGCCAGGATCTCGTCCGCCCAGGCGACCCCTTCTGCCTCGAGGCCGTCCAGGGGCACGACCTTGTTGACGAGCCCCATCGCGAGCGCCTCGTCCGCGTCGTATTGACGGCAGAGGAACCAGATCTCTTTGGCCTTCTTGTCGCCGACCAGGCGGGCCAGGAGGCCCACCCCGAAGCCGGCGTCGAACGATCCGACGCGCGGGCCGACCTGGCCGAAGACCGCGTTCTCGCTGGCGATCGAGAGGTCGCAGACCACGTGGAGGACGTGGCCGCCGCCGATCGCGAAGCCGTTGACCAGGGCGATGACCGGCACCGGCAGGGAGCGGATCTGGCGCTGCAGGTCCAGGACGTTGAGGCGGGCGATCCCGTCCTCCCCGACGTAGCCGCCGGCATGGCTCTTGTAGTTCTGGTCGCCGCCGGAGCAGAAGGCCGCGTCGCCCGCCCCGGTGAGGAGGACGCAGCCGATCGTCGCGTCGTCGCGGATCCGGGCGAAGGCGTCGATCAGCTCCGTCACCGTCTGCGGCCGGAAGGCGTTGCGGACCTCCGGGCGGTCGATCGTGACCTTCGCGATCCCGCTGCCGGAGTGCTCGTAGCGGATGTCGCGGTACTCCCGGACGGGCGTCCAGGCGACGGGGGTGGCGGGCGGGGTCATGCGGCAGCCTCCGTGAGGAACGCGAAAAGGAGGGCGTGGAAGCGGTCGGGACGTTCCAGGTGGGGGGCGTGGCCGGCGCCCGGGACCAGGACGAGCCGCGCGCCGGGGATCGCGGCAGCCACCTCCTCGGCCCGCGCCCGGGCGGGATCGTCGGCGCCCGCGACGACGAGGGTGGGCGCGGCGACGCCGGCCAGCCGGTCGCCGAGCGGCTCCATGGCGCCCTGGCCGGCGTAGACGAGGGAGGCGGCGAGGCCGAGCGGCGCGTGCGCGCGGCGGATGGCTGCCTGGCGCGCGCGGGCGTCGGCAGGGAGCGCGACCTCGCCCGCGAGGACCGGCTCGGCCTCCCAGCGAGCGGCGAATGCCTCGATCCCCTCGTTCACGACGAACCGGGCCCGCTCCGCGTCCGCGGCCGCGCGCTCGGCACGGGCGGCGGGATCGGCAATCCCCGCGGAGGGCGCCTCGAGGACGAGCCGGCCGACGGCCTCCGGGTGGGCGACGGCGAGGCGCAGGGCGATCCGGGCGCCCATCGAGTAGCCGACCACGTCGACGCGCTCGGCGCCGAGGCGGCGGACGATGGCGGCCAGGTCGTCGGCGGTCCTCTCGACGGAGGCGCGGGGACGGCGATCCGACGAGTCGTCCACGGCCCCGGCCGGACCAGCGCCGGCGCCGGGCTCGGGACCGCCCTCCCAGCCCGTCGCGCCGTGGCCGGGCAGATCGGGGATGATCGCGCGGACGCGACTCCCCATGCCGGCGATCCCGGCCCAGGAGAGACCGCTCCCGGAGAACCCGTGCAGGAAGAGGACGGGGCCACCCCGCCCGGCGACGCGCACCGTCCAGGTCAGTCCCGCCACCTGCATGCGGAGACGCTCGCTCACCGGGGCGGTTCCCCGTCGGCGGCGAGGAGCTCGGCGAGGGCGGCCGCGGCGGCGGCCGCGGCTTCCCGGTGGAGGGCGACGTTCCGCGTCCGGTCGGTCCGCAGCTCCAGGACGCGCAGGCCGGAAGCGCCGAGCGACGCCTCGAGGACCGTCCGCAGCTCGCCGGCCGCGACGGCGCGGTGCTCGGCCCCGAGCGCGGTGACCAGCGGCCCGAGGTCGATCCCGTGGGGCGTCCCGAAGAGCTCCTCGAAGTGGGTCGGGAGCCCGGCGTCGGGCCGCGCGGCCGTCGCCTGGGGGAGGAACGAGAAGATCCCGCCGCCGTCGTTGTTCACGACGACGATCGTCGCGGAGAGGCCGTGGAGGCGGGCCGCGACGAGGCCCGAGAGGTCGTGCAGGAGCGCCACGTCGCCGATGACGAGGGCGACGGTGGCCCCGGTAGCGGCCGCGCCGAGCGCCGACGAGACGACCCCGTCGATCCCGTTCGCGCCGCGGTTCGCCATCGGCCGGATCGCCCGCGGACCGGCGGGGAGCCAGGCGTCCATATCGCGGACCGGCATGGAGCTGCCGGCCCACAGGATCCCGTCGTCGGGCAGGAGGTCGGCCAGGTGGGCGAAGGGCGCACCCTCGAACGGCTCGCCCGCGTCGGTGATCCCGGCCAGCCAGCCCCGCTGGGCCCGATCGGCCGCCCGGTCGGCGGTCGCCCAGGCGTCGATCCAGCGCCGCCCGCGCGCCGGAGCCGGTCGGAGGCGGCTGCCGCCCGCCCGCCGCTCCCCCGCCCCGAGCGCGTCGGCCAGGGATCGCGCCGTTGCCGAAGGGTCGGCGTGGACGAACGTCGTCGGCAGGATCACCGGATCGCGCCAGCCGCCGTCGCCGTCCACGACGACCTGGGCCGGGCGTTCCTCCTCGAGGAGGGTCAGGATCGGCTTCGACGTCGGCATGGCGCCGAAGCGGAGGACGAGGCCGGGTACGTGGGCCGCGCGCCACGGACCGGGCCGCAGGAGCTGGTCGCCGCGCGCAACCACCCGGGCCCGGTCGTGCGGACCGCAGCGGACGAGCGAGAGCGGGTCGGCCAGGATCGGCCAGTCGAGGGCGGCGGCGAGACGGGCGAGCGCCGCCGGGAGGGCGGGGTCGTCCTGCGGGCCGGCCACGATGAGACCGCGCTCGACGGCGGCGAGGCGCCGGGCCAGGCGCACGACGTCCTCGTCGGCGAGGGCGGGCCGGCCGGTGATCGCCGCCGTGGACGGCTCGCCGTCGAGCGGCCCCAGCGGGCCGTCGGGCACGAGGGGCTCGCGGAACGGGACGTCCAGGTGGACCGGGCCGGCCGGGCCGGCGAGCGCCGTCGCCACCGCGCGCGCCGCCACAGAGCGAACGTGGCGCGCCGTCACGTCCTCTCCGTCGAGGAGCGGCAGCTCGGCGAACCACTTGGCGTGGGTCCCGAAGAGGCGCACCTGGTCGATCGCCTGGGCGGCGCCCCGGTCGCGCAGCTCGGCCGGCCGATCCGCGGTGAGCAGGACGAGCGGCACCCGGCCGAGCGACGCCTCGACAACCGCCGGGAGGAGGTTCGCCGCCGCCGTGCCCGAGGTCGTCAGGACGGCGACGGGTCGCCGCCGGGCCTTCGCCATGCCCAGGGCGAAGAAGCCCGCGCTCCGCTCGTCGAGCAGGACGCGCACCGTGATCCCCGGGTGGGCGCGGAGGGCAAGGGCCAGCGGCGTGGAGCGCGACCCGGGGCAGACGACGGCGTCGCCGACCCCCGCGCGCACGAGCGCGTCGACGAAGCCGCGGAGGGCGGCGAGGTCGGTCGTCATCGGTCGTCGTCCTCCAGGCGCCCCACCGCCGAGACGATGGGCCGCAGCTTGATCCGCGACTCCTCCCATTCGCGGGCGGGGTCGGAGTCGGCCACGATCCCGCAGCCCGCGAAGAGCGTCGCCCGTTGCCCTTCCACGAGCCCGCAGCGAAGGGCCACCATCAGCTCGCCGTCGCCGTCCGCACCGAGCCAGCCCACCGGCCCGGCGTACCAGCCGCGGTCGAAGCCCTCGTGCTCGGAGATCAGGGCCAGCGCCGCGTCGCGCGGCTCGCCGCCGACCGCGGGCGTCGGGTGGAGCTGCTCGGCGAGGGCCAGGATCCCCGTCTCGTCGCGGAGGACGCCCTCCATCCGCGTGACGAGGTGCTGGACGTGGCGCAGGGCGAGGATCCCCGGGGCGGGCGCGACGTCGAGCCGCTCCACGATGGGGCGGAGGGCGTCGCGAAGCATCGTGACGACCACGGCGTGTTCCTCGCGGTCCTTGTCGCTGGCCAGGAGCCCGGCCGCCAGCCGGGCGTCCTCGGCGGCGTCGGCCCCGCGGGGGGCCGAGCCGGCGATCGCCACCGTGCGGAAGGCGCGCCCCTCCGTCCGGGCAAGCCGCTCCGGGGTGGCCCCGAGGAACGTGACACCCTCGCGGACGAAGGCGAACGTGGTGCTCTCCGGCCCCCCGGCCGCGAGGCGCCGCAGGGCGTTGACGGGGTCGAGCTCCAGGGGGGAGCGCAGGGAAACGCGCCGGGCGAGCACGACCTTGTCGAGGCGCCCGCGGCCGACCGCGCCCGCGAAGAGGCCGACGAGCCGGTCCCAGGCCGCGCGGTCCGGCCGCTGCCCGGTGGCGGCCAGGGGAGCGGCGGCCGGGCGGGCCACCAGCGCGCCGGGCGCGGGCGCCAGCTCGCGGGCCCGCGCGGCAAGCGCTTCCCAGCGTCGCGCGAGGGCGCGCGGCGCGGTCCCGTCGGCGCCCGTGGTCGCGGCCGTGACGAAGGCGCCGCCGACGGTCCGGGCGAATGCCAGCTCCGGCAGCACGAGCGAGGCCGGCCCGAACGGGGCCCAGGGATCGTCGGCCGCCGGCGCGCGCCCAGTGAAGCCGAGCCCCCCGAGGAGGACCGGGCCGGCGCCCCGCGGCAGGCCGGCCGGCCGGCCGGCGCCGCCCCCCGCCGCCGGCGAGGCAAGGAGCTCCCGCCACGACCGGCTGGCGGCGCTGAACCGCGCGGGCCCGGCGGGCGCGATCGCCCAGGCGCGCCCGATCCCCACGATCGCCGTCCCCTCGGACGGCTGGAGCCAGAGGGCGGCCTCCAGGTCGAGCTCGCGCGCGGCGGCGAAGAGGGCGATCGCGTCGAGGTCGTCGACGGGCACGATCGCGGTGCGCAGGACGCCGGACTCGGCCGCGGGCAGCGCGTCGAGCGCGGCCCCGAGGTCGGCCTCGCGCGCGGCGTCGGCGGCACGATCGGCGACGGTCACCGGGCCGCCCCGGGCCGGCCCGCCGCCGCGATCCGCTCCTCGGGGACGCCGACGCTCCGCAGCAGGAGCGCCCGCAGGGTGGGATAGGCATCCTCCAGGAGCCCCGGGTCGTCGGTCAGGAGCCAGCGGGCGACGACCTCGTTGAGGGCGCCGAACCAGGCCACCCCGCTGATGGCGGTGTCGATCGGGGGGATCGAGCCGTCGGCGACCGCCTCGTCGAGGTAGCCGGCGATGAGGCGGGCGAAGCGGTCGTGGAGCTCGTTGGTCTCGGCGTTGAAGGCCCGCCCCGCGCCGAGTGCGTCGAGGAAGAGGAGTCGGGCCATCGTGCGATGCCCGGCGAAGGTGGCGAGCACGGCATGGAGCGCGGCGTCGGCCTTCGCGATCGGATCGGTCTCGGCGGCGACCGCCCGGTCGACCTTCGCCGCCAGCCGGTCGGCGGTCGTCCGCATCAGCTCGCGGAAGATGGACTCCTTCGTGCGGAAATGGAAGTAGACGCCGCCCTTGGACGTGTCGGCAGCGGCGGCGATGTCGTCGACCGCCGTGTCGCGGTAGCCGCGCTTCGCGAACGTGTTGAAGGCGGCGTCGAGGATCTGCTCGCGCCGGGTCCGGCTCTTCTCCATCTGCGCCGGGGACCGCTTGTCCGTCGTCATCGGGCATCTCGCCTGGGGCCGCCGCGTCGGGCGCAACGGTCGAAAACCGACCGGCTGGTCGGTTTGTGCATCATACGTCGTTCGACGGTCGCCATCCGCCCGATGCCCGGTGCGGCGACGGTGTCAACCGGTAGGTAGCTCCAGTACGAAGCGGGCCCCACCTCCGGGGCCGTCGTCCACGGCGAGCGTCCCCTCGTGGAGCTCGACGAGCCGACGCGCGATCGCGAGGCCCAGGCCGCTGCCCGCGTCCGCCCGGGAGCGCGACGCCGGCATCCGGGCGAAGGGCTCGAAGATCTTCTCGCGCATCGCCGGCGGGACGCCGGGCCCCTGGTCCGCGACCTCCAGGCGGCCATCGCCCCCACTCCCCTGCCCGACGGCGACCGTCACCGCGCCGCCCGGCGGCGAGTGCCGGAAGGCGTTGTCGAGGAGGATCAGCAGCACCTGGAGAAGGCGATCGGCATCGCCGTCCACGATCACGGCGGGCGCGGCTTCGTCCGGCCCGACGAGCCGCAGGCCGCGACCCTCGGCGAGCGGGGTTGCCCGGCGCACCGCGGTCCTGGCCAGCGCGGCGAGGTCGACCGGCCCCGTCTCGATCGCGAGCGCGCCCCGCTCCGACGCGGCGAGGGCGAGCAGGTCCTCGACGAGCCTCCCGAGGCGATCGGCCTCGCCCACGATGTCGTCGACGAGCGGGCGGCCCGCCGGGGCGACGAGCTCCTCCCGCTGGAGGATCTCGGCCGAGGACCGGATGACGGCGGCCGGCGTCCGGATCTCGTGCGACGCGTCGGCGACGAAGCGCCGCTCCGTCTCGAATGCGGCCCGGATCGGCACCAGCGCGCGCCCGGTGATCCACAGCGTCGCCAGCGCCGCGCCGGCGAGGCCGAGGGCGCCGACCAGCAGGACCGCCAGCACGAGGCCCCCGGACTGGCGATCATGGAGCGTCAACACGGTGCCGGTCTGGAGCCACCCCGCCGTCGTCTCGCCGTCCCCGATCGGGGCCGTCAGGAGGCGGACCCGGGTGCCGCCCGCGTCGACCGTCCGCAGGTCGCTCCCCGCCTTCCGGGCGGCGTCGACGGCAGCGAGATCGGGAAGCCCGGAGAGCGGGATCCCGGACGGGTTCGCGACGAGCGCGCCGGACGCGTCGAGAACCAGGAAGAACGTGTCGGACGCCTGCGGTTCGTGGCTCTCGGACGCCCCGTGATCCTCGGGCTGGGCCTCGCCGCCCAGCTGGCCGAGAAACGCCGCCGAGGCGGCCTGAAGGGCGCGATCGACCTCCTGGTCCAGGATCGAGGTGCCGATGACGGCGGTTGCGAGGCCCAGCACGAGGACCAGGGCGCCTACGACCGCCAGGGTCGCGAGGGCCAGCCGGCGGCGCGTCCGCGCCAGCAGCGACGCGTTCGCCCCGGCCCCGGGCGTGCCGTTCACGAGGCCTCGACCCGGAGCGCGTAGCCGACCCCGCGCACCGTCCGCAGGAGGCCCTCCCGACCGAGCTCGGCAAGCTTCCGCCGAACGTAGCTCACGTACAGGTCGACGACGTTCGAGTAGACGTCCGGCTCCGCGCCCCACACCGCGTCGAGGATCTGCTGGCGGGTGACGACCCGGCCTTCGTGGCGGATGAGGTAGGCGAGCAGCGCGAACTCGCGCGCCGAGAGATCCACCGTCCGGGCGCCGACCCGGGCAACGTGGCGCTCCTGGTCGAGCTCCAGGTCGCCGGCCCTGAGCAGACCCGGGTCGCTGACGGCAGGCCGCCGGCCCAGGGCGCGAACCCGGGCGAGGAGCTCGGAGAAGGCAAAGGGCTTGCCCAGGTAGTCGTCCGCGCCCGCGTCGAGCCCGGCAACCCGCTCCTCGACGCCGCCGAGCGCGGTCAGCATGAGGGCCGGGGTGGCGACTCCCCGGGATCGCAGCAGGCGGAGGAGCTCCAGCCCCTCCAGGTCGGGCAGCATCCGGTCGAGCACGAGAACGTCGTACGCCTCGCCGCCGCTCGCGAAGGCGAGCGCGCTCACCCCGTCCGCGGCGAGGTCCACCGCGTAGTGCTCCGCCACCAGGACGCGCCGGATCAGCTCGGCCATCCGGGGCTCGTCTTCGACCACGAGGATCCGCATGGGTCCATCCTCCGGGCCCGGCGGGCCCGCGTCAACGGCCGGGCGGCCTTCCTGTGAGATCCCTCACGGACGCCACAGGCCGGGCTCATCGGCGGGCGCGAGGATGCCCCCATCGACACCCGAGCCCCACGCGACGGAGCAGATCCGCCGCGGCACAAACCGGAGCCACCCATGCCTGTCTCGAACCCCTCTCGTCGCGCGGGACCACGGCGCTCTGCGCTCGTCGTGGCGGGGCTGGCGGCCGCGCTCACGCTGGGCGCCGCCGCCGTCCTCGCGGGCCCGGCCGCGCCGGCCGCGCCGGCTGCGCCCATTGCGGCCGCGGTCGTGACCCTGCCCGCCGACCCGGCCCCGCCGGCCCGCACGGTGGTGACCACCGTGTACCAGGTGACGCCGACGCCGCGCCCCGTCGCAGCCGTGGTGGTCCACCGCGTGGTGGCGGGCGGCGGCGAGAACGAGAATGAGAACGAGAGCGACGACTGAGATGGCAATCCGCGACAATCTCTCCCCTCGGCTCGCCGCCGATCCGGCCGTGCGGTCCCAG
>Ga0315273_10007868_pt1 | contig 13391 bp, 16 predicted proteins | sample YL17G02_0_MG_FD_205753 | JGI IMG/M metagenome (GOLD analysis project Ga0315273, IMG submission 205753) | Sediment microbial communities from Yellowstone Lake, YNP, Wyoming, USA - YL17G02_0 | ecosystem: Environmental > Aquatic > Freshwater > Lake > Sediment | place: USA: Wyoming | collected... | reverse complement strand
CTTGCGCGGCTTCGTCGCCCGGACGCTCGCGCGCCACCCTCTCGCGGCATTCGCATGAACAGCACAACGGGGTCCGTTTTTCGGAACTCGTGCGCGTCCCTCGCGGGCGCAACGGTTTGCTCCGTTGGGGAGTCGCCAAGTGGTAAGGCACCGGATTTTGATTCCGGCATTCGTAGGTTCGATCCCTACCTCCCCAGCCATTCATCTCGCGGGGCCGGCGGCGTGCTGACGCGCCGCCGCCCCGCTTCCCCGGCAGATTGCCATGGCCTTTGAGCGGATGCGCATCTTCAGCGGCAACGCGAATCCGAAGCTCGCGGCGGCGGTCTGCGCGCACCTGCACACTGGCCTCGGCCGCTGTATCGTCGGGCGCTTCTCCGACGGCGAGGTGATGGTCGAGCTGCTGGAGAACGTCCGCGGGCGCGACGTGTTCATCCTGCAGTCCACCAGCGCGCCGACCAACGACCATCTGATGGAAATCATGGTGATGGCCGATGCGCTGAAGCGCGCGTCGGCCGGGCGCATCACCGCCGCCATCCCCTATCTTGGCTACGCCCGGCAGGACCGCCGGCCGCGCTCGGCGCGGGTGCCGATCAGCGCCAAGGTCGTCGCCGACATGCTGTGCAATGTGGGCATCAATCGCCTGATGGTCATGGATCTGCACGCCGACCAGATCCAGGGCTTCTTCAGCATCCCGGTCGACAACATCTACGCCACGCCCATCCTGCTGGGCGACCTGTGGAAGCAGAATTACGACGACCTGCTCGTCGTCTCGCCGGACGTCGGCGGCGTCGTGCGCGCCCGCGCGATGGCGAAGCGGCTCGACTCAGATCTCGCGATCATCGACAAGCGCCGTCCGCGCGCCAACGACTCCGAGGTGATGAACATCATCGGCGACGTCGACGGCCGCACCTGCGTGATCATGGACGACATCGTCGACACCGCGAACACGCTGTGCAAGGCGGCTGCTGCGTTGAAGGAGCACGGCGCGAAGAAGGTCGTCGCCTATTGCACGCACCCGGTGCTGTCGGGCGGCGCGGTCGCGCGGATCGCCGCGTCTGAGTTGGACGAGATCGTCGTCACCGACACCATCCCGCTCACCGACGAAGCGCAGGCCTGCTCGCGCATCCGCTCGCTCTCGTGCGCGCAGCTGCTGGCCGAGACCATGACCCGCGTGTCGAACGAGGAGTCGGTCAGCTCGCTCTTTACGGAGTAGCCCGGCGACTCGGTTGCGACGAAGCAGGGAATCCGGTTATAATTCAAAGCTTTCCCGGGAAGAGGAAATAGGGGACAGACCACCATTTCCGCGCGCGGTGTAGCGCGTGGCGCGCGGAAATCGTGGTCTGTCCCCTATTTCCTCTTCCCGGACGTCGCCAACCGCGGACGACCGGCCGGGCCGATTTCCATAACGCGCCCGCCCCCGGAAGGCCGCAGACACCAGGAGTCGCATCATGCAATTCGAATTCACCGCCTTTCCCCGCGCCACCGAAGGCCGCGGCGCGAGCCGCCGGCTGCGGCGCTCGGGTCGTGCCCCCGGCATCGTCTACGGCGGCACCACGGCGCCGGAACCCGTGGAACTCGATCACAACGCGCTGTTCCACGCGCTGCGCAACGAGGCTTTCCACGCGTCGATCCTGACGATGAAGCTCGCCGGCGCCGAGACCAAGGTGCTCCTGCGCGACGTTCAGATGCACCCGTTCAAGAACGAGATCCTGCACGTCGATTTCCAGCGCATCGACGAAAACCGCAAGATGCACATGAAGGTGCCGCTGCATTTCGTCAGGGGCGAAGAGTCACCCGCGGTCAAGCAGTCGGGGGCGATCATCAGCCACGTCACGACACAGATCCACATCATGTGCCTGCCGAGGGATCTGCCCGAATTCATCGAAGTCGACTTGTCGGAGTTGACCACCGCGCGCGCGATCCACGTGTCGGCGCTCAACCTCCCGGACGGCGTCAAGGCCGTCACGCGCGGCAAGATCGACCCGGTGGTGGCCGCCGCCGTGGTGCCGCGTGCACAGGCGGAGACCGAGGAAACGGCGGCCGCGCCGGGAGCCGAGGTCGCCGCCGCTCCGGTGGCGGAAGCCGCGCCCGCGGGCGAGAAGAAGGAAGCCGGCAAGGACGACAAGAAGAAGGAGGCCGGCAAGGACGACAAGAAGAAGGCCGGCGGCAAGGACGACAAGAAGAAATAGCCGGGAGTCACCGGCTCGGCATGCAGGCCCGCCGCGCAGACGCCGGCGGGCCTTTTTTCTGAACGAGTTCCTGCGCAATGGGCACACCGATCCGTCTCGTCGTCGGCCTGGGCAATCCGGGCCGCGAGCACGAAGCTACGCGGCACAACGCCGGCTTCTGGTACGCCGATGCGCTGGCGGCGCGGCTCGGCGCGCCGTTTTCCGGCGAGGCAAAATTTCACGGCCGCGTCGCGCGTGCGGTTGGCGATCTGCGGCTGCTGAAACCGGGGACGTACATGAACCTCTCCGGGCGCGCGGTCGCGGCGCTCGCGCAGTTCTTTTCGATCGCCCCGGCCGAGATTCTCGTGGTCCACGACGAACTGGATCTCCCGCCCGGAGAAGTGAAGATCAAGTTCGGTGGCGGACACGCGGGCCACAACGGGCTGCGGGACATCATCGCGCGGCTCGGCGCGGCCGAGTTCTGGCGGTTGCGGCTCGGCATCGGCCATCCGCGCGATTCGGCGATTCCGCAGCAGGAAGTCGTCGACTACGTGCTGCAGCCGCCCCGCAACGACGAGCGCGCGGCGATCGGGAGCGCGATCGACCGGGCGCTGGATGCGTGGCCGATGATCGCGGCCGGCGATTTCGAACGTGCGATGATGGCGCTGCACACGCGCCGTGAACAGGGCGCGGCGTGAGCGAGGCGGGCAAAGCCCAGGCCCGCAGGGCGCGTCGCCGAGCGATGCCGGGAGCGACCGACGCTCGATCGTTACACTTTGAACTGCGGTACAAGGAGGTCGCCAAATGAGCCTCAAATGCGGGATCGTCGGGCTGCCGAACGTCGGCAAGTCCACGCTATTCAACGCGCTGACCCGGGCCGGCATCGCCGCCGAGAACTACCCGTTCTGCACGATCGAGCCGAACGTCGGCATCGTCGAGGTGCCCGACCCGCGCCTCGCCCCGCTGGCCGCGATCGCGCATCCGGAACGCGTGCTGCCCGCGGTCGTCGAGTTCGTCGACATCGCGGGCCTCGTCGCGGGCGCGTCGAAGGGCGAGGGGCTCGGCAACAAGTTTCTCGCCAACATCCGCGAGACCGATGCGATCGCCCACGTCGTCCGCTGTTTCATTGACGAGAACGTCGTGCACGTCGCCGGCAAGGTGAGCCCGGTTTCCGACATCGAGACGATCAACACCGAGCTGGCGCTGGCGGATCTGGCGACGGTCGAGAAGCAGTTGCAGAAGTACGAAAAGACGGCGCGCGCCGGCGGCGACAAGGAGGCCGCGCGCCTCGTCGCCGCGCTGAAGAAAGTCGAAGCGGTGCTGAACCTGGCGCGGCCGGCGCGCACCGCCGACCTCTATCACGAGGAAATCGCGGTGCTGACCCCGCTGTTCCTGCTGACGATGAAGCCGACGATGTACGTCGCCAACGTCGCCGAGGGTGGCTTCCACGACAACCCGCTGCTGGCCGAAGTGGAGGCGCATGCAGCGAAGGAGGGCGCGCCGGTCGTCGCCGTGTGCGCGGCGATCGAAGCCGAGATCGCCGATCTCGACGGCGAGGACAAGCTCGTGTTCCTCGCCGACCTCGGGGTCGCGGAGCCGGGCCTCGACCGCGTGATCCACGCCGGGTACAAGCTGCTCGGCCTGCAGACCTACTTCACCGTCGGCCCGAAGGAAGTGCGCGCGTGGACGATCCACGTCGGCGATACGGCGCCGCAGGCAGCGGGGGTCATTCACACGGACTTCGAGCACGGCTTCATCCGCGCCGAAGTGATCGCCTACGCCGATTTCATCATGTGCAAGGGCGAGCACGCGGCGAAGGACGCCGGCAAGATGCGGTTGGAAGGCAAGGAATACGTGGTCAAGGACGGCGACGTGATGCACTTTCGCTTCAACGTCTGAACCGTCGGTACGTTAGGGTCTGCGAGGAAATAACTTGGACATTTGGCCGCTGGATTGGGATGCGATGCTAGGCGCGGATCGTGCCGTGTGGCGAGCCACACAAGCGATTCGCAACGACGCAGCGCGCCCAAGTCCAGCGAGTCAAACGTTCAAGTTATTTACGAGCAGGCCCTTATACTGTACAGAATTAGCGCAACAGCGAACGAGGCTCTCATGGCATTCACCGCATCCGACGTCGTGCCGCTGACCCAGGCGCGGGCGAACCTCTCCGAGCTGGCCGATCAGGTCAAGGCAGGTTCGGAGAAGATCATCACCAAGAACGGCGAGAGCTATGTGGCGCTGATCGACGCCGAGAGGCTCGACTACTACCACCGGCTGGAGCGCGAGCGCATTCACCTGCTGCTGCTGGACGATATCGGCAAGGGGCTGGCCGATGTGGAGGCCGGGCGCACGCGCGACGCCCGTGAAGCGCTCGCCGGGCTGAAGCGAGCCGCGAAGCGCTCATCCACCGGAACTCGATCGCGCTGAACCGTGGCGGGGCCAAAGGCCGCGGTCACGTTCACCGCCAGCTTCGAAGGCAACCTGGCCGCGATCGAGGCGTTCCGGAACGCCCAGCAGGCTCCAGAGGCTTACCTGCGTCTGCTGGAAGACCTGGAACAGACCGTCGTCCGGAACCTGGAAGAGCATCCCGCGATCGGTCGGCGCTTCTTCGCGCGATTGCCCCAGTCGGCCGAGGTCAAGAGCCGTGTTGCCGCGTTGAAGAGGCGCCTGCGCGTTACGGAGATCCGCGAGTATCTCGGCGGCGACTATCTGCTGTTGTACAGCGTCCGACCGGACGCCGGTCGGCGCGGGCTCGTGGTTCACGTGCTCACGATCCGCCACCACCGCCAGATGTCGTTCGACTTCGCGGGTTTCTGGCAGGCGCCGCGCGGAGACGACACCTGATGCCGCTGCGCTTCACGAAAATGCACGGGCTCGGCAACGATTTCGTCGTGTTCGACGGAATTCGCCAGCGCGTGGATCTCACGCCCGGGCAGCTGCGCCGTCTCGCCGACCGGCGCTTCGGCGTCGGCTGCGACCAGGTGCTGGTGGTCGAGGCGCCCACACGGCCCGATGTCGACTTCCGCTACCGGATCTACAACGCCGACGGCGGCGAGGTCGAGCAGTGCGGCAACGGCGCCCGCTGCTTCGTCAAGTTCGTCCGCGACCAGGGCCTTACCGACAAGCGCAAGATCCGCGTCGAAACCGCGGGCGGGGTCATCGTTCCGGTCCAGGGCGACGACGGCCGCGTTACCGTGGACATGGGCGTGCCGCGATTCGCGCCGGCCGAAATCCCGTTCGTGGCCGAGCGCGACGCGACGGTCCATCCGCTCGACGTCGGCGGACGGGTGGTGGAGGTCACCGTGGTCTCGATGGGCAACCCGCATGCGGTGCAGGTCGTCGCCGACCTCGAGCGCGCACCGGTGACGACCGAGGGTCCCGTCATCGAGCATCACCCGCGTTTTCCGCAACGCGTCAACGCGGGATACATGGAGGTGCGGGATCGCGCTAACATTCGGCTGCGCGTGTGGGAGCGCGGCGCCGGCGAGACGCTGGCCTGCGGCACCGGCGCATGCGCGGCGGTGGTGGCGGGCGTTCGCCGCGGCCTGCTCGATCCGGAGGTGCGCGTCGCGACCCGCGGCGGGGTGCTGGCGATCGCGTGGGCGGGGCCCGGCGCGCCGGTGACGATGACGGGTCCGGCGACTACGGTTTTCGAAGGGGAATGGGAGCCGACGGCGGCATGAGCTTCGCCGAGGCAGGGGACAATGTGACAACCACGACAAAGAGCCTGATGGACCTACGGATCGACGCGAAAGCCGTTGCCGACTATCTCCGGGAACACCCGCAGTTCTTCGCCGATTACGCGGATCTCGTCGCCGGGATCTTCGTCCCGCATCCGCACGGCGGGCATGCGATTTCGATCGCCGAGCGGCAGATCATCACGCTGCGCGAGAAGAACGGCGAGCTCGAATCGAGGATGCGCGAGCTGCTGCGCTACGGCAGCGAAAACGACGCGATCGGCGAAAAGCTCCATCGTTCGACGCTGGCGCTGTTCGCGGCGCCGGACCTCGACACGACGCTCGCCGTGCTCTATGAAAGCCTGAAGGACGACTTCGGCGTGCCGCAGGTCGCGGCCCGCCTGTGGGGCAAGGTCACCGAACAGTCGTACCTGCCGGAGCTCGCGGCGACGAGTCAGGACGTGCGCGACTACGCCGATCAGCTCGGCGCGCCGTCGTGCGGGGCCACCGCCCCGTTCGAATCCCGCGGCTGGTTCGACGTCCCCGACACCTGCCGCTCGTTCGCGTTCCTGCCGCTGCGCACGTCGCACACGTTCGGCGTGCTCGGACTCGCGAGCGACGATCCGCAGCGCTTCTTTCCGGGAATGGGCACGGTCTATCTGACGCGGCTCGGGGAGCTGACCAGCGTGGCCACCGCCCGTTACCTGCCGCCGGTCTGACGCGGAGCGACGCTCATGCCGCACCGGGCCGCCGCAGCGAACAAGCCCGCGCCGATGCCGCGGGCGAACGCCGCAGCGGCGGCTATCGCGGACGTCAACGGCGCGTGGCTCGAGGCCTTCGGCACGCATCTCGCGGGGCGCCCCGCGCACACGCAGGCGGCCTATCGCCGCGACGTCGCCGTGCTGGCGAGTCTCGCCGGCGACATCGAGCTCACCCGGCTCGGGGCGCCGCAGGTTCGCCGCTTCGTCGCCACGCTGCATGGCCGCGGCCTGTCGGGCCGGAGCCTCGCGCGCACGCTGTCGTCGTGGCGCGCGTTCTACCGCTTCGCCCTCGAGCGCGACGCCGGCGTCAAGGAGAGTCCCTGCGCCGGCCTCAAGGCGCCGAAATCGCCGAAGCGGCTGCCCGCGGCGCTGTCGCCCGATGAAGCCGTCCAGCTTGTGGCCATCGCCGAAATGGATCCGTTTTCGGTGCGCGACCGCGCGCTGTTCGAGCTCGCCTATTCGTCGGGCCTGCGGCTGTCGGAGCTCGCGGGCCTCGATCTCGATCGCATCGACATCGCCGGCGGCGAAGTCCGCGTGTGGGGCAAGGGCGCGAAAGAGCGCATCGTCCCCGTCGGTGCCGCCGCGCGCGACGCGATCGCGGCGTGGCTTCCCGCGCGCGCGGCGGTTCCGCACGCGGACGACAAGGCGCTGTTCGTGGGCAAGAGCGGCCGGCGGATCAACGTCCGCGCCATCCAGCGCCGGCTCGCCGAATGGGCGGTGAAACGCGGTCTGCCGCAGCACGTGCATCCGCACATGCTGCGGCACTCGTTTGCCTCGCATGTCCTGCAATCGTCGGGCGACCTGCGCGCCGTGCAGGAGATGCTGGGCCACGCCAGCATCGCCAGTACGCAGGTGTACACACACCTCGATTTCCAGGCGCTCGCCAAGGTCTACGACAAGGCGCACCCGCGCGCGAAGAAGAAACCGGAGAAATGACCGCGCAGGGCGGGCCGATTCGTCGTCCGGTCAGTCCACCGTGCGGACGACACCGGGCAGCCACGGCAGGTCGGTGACGCCCGGGTCGCGCCCCGCCTGCTTGATCAGCGTCGTCAACTGCCCGCGGTGGTGCGTGCCGTGATTGAAGAGGTGGATCGCCGCGATCGCCGCCGGCATTTCCCGCGTGCGTCCGTCGACCTTGCTCGCGTAGGTGAGCGTCGACGCGAGCCAGGCGGAGGTCACGCTGCCGGCCCAGTCCAACATCTTCCGGTCCGTGATTTCGCGCTCGCGCTGCAGTTCTGCAAAGCCGGCGACCATGTCGGCACCGAACGCGGGCGCCGTGCAGGGCTCGCCGATGAAGCGGCCGAGCCACATGCGGTCGCCCCACAGCAGGTGGTTGAGCGTGCCGTGGATCGAGCCGAAGAACGCGCCGCGGTCGCGCCGGCGGTCGTCGTCGCTCATTTCCGCCAGCAGCGCGTAAAGCCGCTCGTTCATCCAGCGGTTGTAGCGCGCCATCACCTGGCAGTACTGCGGCTCGATCACGCGATCGCCTCCGTTTCCGTCGCCACCCGTTGCAGCCGAATCATCCCAAGTCCGACAGGCTCCTAGAGCGTACCCAGCCCGCGGGCGCGGATCGGCGTCATCAGCATTCCCCAGAGGGTTTGCCAACGGTCGTCCCGCAACCGGGAGAGACCGAAGCGCTGACCGCGCCCTGCTTCCGGCCGCCGGTATGTTCCGAAGATCCGGTCCCAGACGGAAAACACCGCGCCGTAGTTGGAGTTGGTCTCCGGCATGTCGGGCGAATGGTGGATCCGGTGCATCGCCGGCGTGACGAGCAGCCACGCGAGCCACCGCTCGACCCAGGCGGGGTAAGGGACGTTGGCGTGCTGCATGAGGTTGACGGGATTGAGGACGACAGACCGCGCGCCCTCGACCCACAGCGGTATGCCGAGGCTCAGCAGCAAGGCCGACTTCAACACTATTTCGATCGTGAGTTCCGCGGGGTGGAAGCGCAATCCCGTCGTCGCGTCGAGCTGTGGATCGGAATGATGGACGGCGTGGAGCAGCCACAGCCAGCGCAGGCGATGCGCCAGCCGGTGAAAGCTGTAATCGAAAAGATCCAGCAGCAGAAATCCCAGCGCGAACTCCGCGAACGCGGGCAGTGCGAGCGACGTCAGCGCACCGTTGCTTTCGGTCAGCCGAAAAGGGACGTCCATCAGCCCGGTCAGGACCAGCCCGTCGGCGACGATCACGGCGAGCGCGAACAGGCCGAGGTTGCGCGCGATATGGCGCCACCGGGTAGCGGCCGCCGGGGCGGCGACGCGCCCTCCCTCGAGCACGAGCAGAAACGCAAGCGTACCGGCGAAGCCGCAGAGATACGCCAAGGTCAATGGGCCGAGACCCGGCGTCGTCACGGTGGAGCCGCGCCGCGGCGGCCGTGTACGGGCGGGGCTCGCCCGGTCACTTCCTGCGCCGGCGCGCGGCGAATCCCCCGGCAACGGCGACGATGACCGTCAGACCGACCAGGCCCAGTTCGTTCAGCGTCGGCACGCTGACGAACGCGAAGCCGTTGACGGCAGCCGCCTGGGCCTGCGCGGCAAAGAAAGTCACTGCCAGACCCGCGATGCTCTTGTACATGATTGGACTCCGCTGCATTTGCTATTTTGAGGTGAGGTACCCGCCACGGAGTTTGCCGACCGGCGCGTCGCCCGTCAACTCCAATCTGCCGGCGAGCGCAGGAAAAACGGGGGCGCCTGGAGAGGCGCCCCGAAATACCACGGAGGAGAAACTACCGAGAACGGTCGGGGACCGACGCTCCCGACTCACGCGGCGGCACGCGCTGCGCTGCGTGCCGCCGTACGACCTTGGGCCGCCGCGCTTACATGCGGTAGGCCGACTCGCCGTGCGAGCTGATGTCGAGACCTTCGCGCTCTGCTTCCTCGGGGACGCGCAGGCCCACCACCATGTCAACGATCTTGTAGGCGATGAACGCGACGATGCCGGACCAGACGATCGTCGTCAGCACGCCGGTGCCCTGGACGATCAGCTGGTCGGCAATCGAGTAATCGGGGCTGATCTTGTTGGCCACGTAGTCATAGATGCCCTGCCCGCCCAAGCTCGGCGCGGCCAGCACGCCGGTCATCATCGCGCCGAGAATCCCGCCGAGGGCGTGCACGCCGAAGACGTCGAGCGCATCGTCGGCGCCCAGCATGTGCTTCAGCCCATTGACGCCCCACAGGCACACGAAACCGGCGAGCGCGCCCAGGAGCAGCGCGCCGCCGATGCCGACGAACCCGCACGCGGGCGTGATCGCCACGAGACCGGCGACGGCGCCTGACGCCGCACCCAGCATCGACGGCTTGCCCTTGATCATCCACTCGCCGGCAATCCACGCCAGCACGGCCGCAGCGGTGGCGATCAGCGTGTTGATGAACGCCAGCGCGGCGGTATCGGCGGCTTCGAGCGCCGATCCGGCGTTGAAGCCGAACCAGCCCACCCACAGCAGCGATGCGCCGACCATCGTGAATGTCAGGTTGTGCGGGGCCATCGCTTCCCTGCCGTAACCCACGCGCTTGCCGATCACGTAGGCGCCGACGATGCCGGCCACCCCGGCGTTGATGTGCACGACGGTGCCGCCGGCGAAGTCGAGGGCGCCCTTCTGCCACAGCCAGCCGCCCTTGGCCGTCTCGGACGCGAGCGTCGCCGCGTCCTTGATGCCATCCGGGCCGGGCCAGAACCAGACCATGTGGGCGATCGGCAGGTAGGCGAACGTGAACCACAGCACCGCGAACAGCAAAACCGCGGAGAACCTGGCCCGCTCGGCGAACGCGCCGACGATCAGCGCGACCGTGATCGCGGCGAACGTCGCCTGGAACACGACGAAGAGGTACTCCGGGATCACGACCCCCTTGCTGAACGTCGCTGCCGTCGCGAAAGTCCCCGCGCCGTCCTTGATCGAGAAGATGCCGGACAGCAACACTCGGTCGAATCCGCCGAAGAACGCGTTGCCCTCGGTGAACGCGATGCTGTAGCCGTACACCGTCCACAGCACGATGATCAGCGAGAAGACCACGAACACCTGCATCAGGATCGACAGCATGTTCTTCGAGCGGACGAGGCCGCCGTAGAACAGCGCAAGGCCCGGGATCGACATCATGATCACCAGCAGCGTGGCGACGATCATCCACGCGCTGTCGCCCTTGTTCGGCGACGGGGGCGTGGCGGTCGCGGCGGGTGCCGCGGCCGGTGCGGTGGCCGCGGCACCCGCCGCAGCCGCAGCCGGCGCTTCGGCTTTCGGGGCATCCGCGGCAACGGCCGCGGTTGCAGCGGGCGCCGGAGCGGCCTTGTCCTGCGCGATGGCCGGTGCGCCCAGGCCGAGCGCGCCGAGTAGCGAGAGGATGACGAGTAGCTTTTTCATGGGATGCTCCATCACAGCGCGTCGGCGCCGGTTTCGCCGGTGCGGATGCGCACGACCTGTTCGAGATCGAAGATGAATATCTTGCCGTCGCCGATCTTGCCGGTATTGGCGGCCTTCTCGATCGTTTCGATCACGCGCTCGAGGAGGTCGCTCTTGATCGCGGCTTCGATCTTCACCTTGGGCAGGAAATCGACGACGTACTCGGCGCCGCGGTACAACTCGGTGTGGCCTTTCTGCCGGCCGAAGCCCTTGACCTCGGTGACGGTGATGCCCTGCACGCCGATCGCCGAGAGGGCCTCGCGGACCTCGTCGAGCTTGAACGGCTTGATGATGGCGGTTACGAATTTCATGATGTCCTCGCGTTTGCGGATGGCCGACGTATGGGCGCGCGCCGGGTCAGAACGTCTTCTGGATGAACCCGACAAACTGCGAGTCGGCGATCTTCCTGCCGTACTGGTTGGTGTAGAGCGCGTTGTTCGCGTTGGTGTCCGTGTAGTAGACGCCGACGGTCACGCCGTAGACTTCGGTCGAGGCGCCGACCTTCCAGTCGGTGTACTCGTAGTTGCTGTTGGCGAAGCCGTTGGTGTTGCCGGTGTACCACTGATGGCCGACGTGGCCGGTCAGCGTCACCTTGCCGATCGCGTCGCTCACTTTCTCGACGATGTCGTAGTTCGCGGTCAGGTCGAGGTAGCTGCTGCCGCGCGAATCGGGGAAGCCGAAGGTCTTGTTGTTGACGCTGCAGCTGTACTTGAGCGACACGAATTTCCACGTCAGCCCGGCATAGAGCTCCGTCGTGTTGGGCAGCACGTAGCCCGACGGATAGCTGCCGGGATACCAGTAGTAGAGGGCGCCGAGGTCGTAGCCGAAGTCGGCGGGCAGGCTGCCCTTGTAGCCGCCGTAGAAGTCCCACTCCATGCTGGCGGACGCGGCCGGGTTGCCGTCCGAGATCCAGCTGATGTTCGAGGCCCAGGTCCCGGCATAGAAGCCGCTCTTGTGGCCGAGGTCGAAGCCGCCCTGCACGGCGGGCTTTTCGTTGGTCTGCGAAACGCCGCGGAAGACGTACTGGCTGTAGAGGCCGAGGTTGCCGGTGAAGGTCCAGTCGGGTTCGGGCGCCGGAGCGGCCGCCGGCGCCGCAGCGGGTGCGGGGGCCGGGGTTTGGGCCAACGCGGCACCGGAAAGGAGTGCGGCGATTGCGGCTGCAACCAGGGTTGTCGGAAAACGGGAAGAGCCAGCCATGACAGGATCCTCTTGGTAAAGAATGGAAAGCGGTGAATCCAAAGAAAACACTTCGAGCTACCCTTCCTCAGCATTTCGTGTGCCACTGCAGCAAAATGTGAATTAACAATGAGTTAGATCGTACCTCTCACGGCACTACTACCCGTTGCCACGGTCGGCGCACAGTTTCGGTGCAGAGCAGCGTGGGCACGCACGGCGTTGGGGCGGCCCGGTTCCTTGCGCGGCGACTGCCGGCACCGACGGGTTCCGCAGGCGGGCTTCCGGCGGACGGCGGTCAGACTTTGCTAGACTGTTCGAGGGCGCATTTCATCCCGCCCGTTGCCCTTTCCGGAGTCCTGCCATGCTGAATCCCAAGACCTTCGACGAACTGGCGGCCCGGATCGGGCAGGCGATCGAGAACAGTCCGGCGAAGGACATCGAGAAGAACGTCAAGGCGATGCTGGGGAGCGGCCTCGCCCGCCTCGATCTCGTCCCGCGCGCCGAATTCGAGATCCAGGCGCAGGTTCTGCTCAAGACGCGCGAGAAGCTGGAAGCGCTGGAGAAGCGCCTCGCTGAACTCGAAGCCCGATTTTCGGCGCCGAACGCAGGGGCCTAGCCGCGACCCGCACCGCCAGCCGCAGGCGCCGCCCGACGCTCCTGTACGCAGCGACGACCCACCATGAAGGAGCGACCTTGACCAGCTATCTGTTCCACAACGGCCCATTCCTCGACCCGCGACGCGACGAGTTGCGGGAAGGCATCGAAGTCCTGGTCGAAGGCGGGCTGGTCAAGGAAGTCGCCGACCGGCCCATCGCCGCGGCCGGCGCCACGCGCATCGACCTGCGCGGCCGCACGCTGATGCCCGGCCTCATCGACGCGCACATCCACCTGGCGCTGCTCGAGGTGAACCTGCAACTGCTGTCCGACGTGCCGTTGAGCCTGCTCGCCGCGCGCAGTTCGGTCTCGATGCGGGCGATGCTCGACCGCGGGTTCACCACGCTGCGCGACACCGGCGGCGCGGACTGGGGACTGAAGAGCGCCGTCGAGCAGGGCCTGTTCGTCGGTCCGCGCCTCTTCATCGCCGGCCAGCCGATCAGCCAGACCGGCGGCCACGGCGACTTCCGCCTGCGCACGCAGACGACCGTGACTTGCGCCTGCTGCTCGGCGTTGGCGTCGGTGGCGCGTGTGGCCGACGGCGTGCCGGACGTGATCAAGG
>Ga0315273_10007864_pt1 | contig 13394 bp, 11 predicted proteins | sample YL17G02_0_MG_FD_205753 | JGI IMG/M metagenome (GOLD analysis project Ga0315273, IMG submission 205753) | Sediment microbial communities from Yellowstone Lake, YNP, Wyoming, USA - YL17G02_0 | ecosystem: Environmental > Aquatic > Freshwater > Lake > Sediment | place: USA: Wyoming | collected... | reverse complement strand
TGTATCGCCGGCTCCGTCTATTTCTTCGGCTGGAGGTCCCTGGCCTTGGTGGCCGTCTCCTGCCTCGCGGGGTTTCTCACCGAGTACTTCTTCTGCAGGGCGCGGGGGGAGCCCGTGAGCGAGGCCGTTTTCGTCACGGCCATCCTGTATACTCTGGTCCTGCCGCCGACCGTGCCCTGGCACGTACTCCTCATCGGCATCGTCTTTGCCGTCGTTTTCTCCAAAGAGGTCTTCGGCGGCTTCGGCCGAAACATTTTCAATCCCGCACTGAGCGGCCGCTGTTTCGTATACGTCAGTTTCCCCACGGCCATGACCGCCCGGTGGGCGCAGGCTGCCCAGGGGCCCCTCGGCGCCCTCACGCAATGGACCACGGCGATCACGCCGGATGCGATCACCTCAGCCACGCCGATGACCCTGGCAAAGCTCGGCGAGGCAGCGCCTCCGCCTCTCCTGGAGCTCGTCATCGGCCGGATGAGCGGCACGATGGGAACGACGAGCGCCATTCTGATCCTGATCGGGGGCTTGTACCTGTATACCACGAAGACCGCAAACCGAAGCCTCATCGTTACACACATCCTGGCGTACGGCTTCCTCTACGAACTCTTGCACCTCTTGGGCGTGAGGCACTTCTACGACGGTTGGACCGCGGTGTTGAGCGTTGGCTTTCTGTTTGGCGCCTTCTTCATGATCACGGATCCGGTCTCCTCCCCCAGCACGCAGCCGGCACGGATCATCTACGCGATCCTGATCGCGGTTTTCGAGGTCATCATGCGGAACTTCTCCGCCTTTAATGACGGCTACATGTTTGCCATCCTTCTCGGGAACATGTTCGGCCCGATCCTGGACTATGCGGTGAAGGAAACCAAAAAGAAAGCGGTCGTTCCAGGGGGCAATGCGGTCACATGAGAGAGAAGCCCTGGTACCCCGTAGTCTTCATGTTCGTGCTCACGGCTTTCTTCAGCCTGATTCTGATCGGCCTCTCCCGATTCACCCGTGACCGGGTGGAGGCCAACCAGAAGCTGGCCGTCGAGAAGGCCGTGCTCCTCGCCCTGCCCATGGCACTGCCGGCCAAAGCCTCCTCCCTGGAACTCCACCAGTTCTTCCTGGATCGGGTCAGCGAACCGACACCGTCGTCGGGGGGTGCCTATGTGTTGATGGAAGGCGATGCGGTCTCTGCCTATGCCCTGCCCATCTCAGGACAGGGGTTCTGGGACAGGATCCAGGGCGTGATCGGCATTGCCGCCGACAAGAAGACCGTCACGGGAATTGCTTTCTACGAGCAGAACGAAACCCCGGGGCTGGGTGCGGAGATCGCGAAACCGCCCTTTCGATCCCAGTTCAAGGACAAGCAGCTTGCTGAAGGTCCGAAGCCTCTCTCCTTCAAGCCCGTAGGATCCTCCCTGGGGCAGAACGACGTGCACGCCGTCACCGGAGCGACCCAGACGAGCACCCGCCTCGAAAAACTCGTAAACGAAGACCTGGCCCGGTGGCGTGCGGCCATGGAGAAAGAAGGGGAGTCTCCGCCATGAGTGCCCCTACAGAAAGGGAACAGGCTCTCCCGAAACCGAGAGCAGCCAGGCGCAAGGAATCTCCCCTACGGAAGGCGGTCCTGGAGGGCCTCTGGCACAACAACCCCGTCTTCCGCCAGATCCTCGGCATCTGCAGCTCTCTCGCCGTGACGAACCTCGTTCTCAATACCCTCGTCATGTGCGCGGGTCTCACCTGGGCAACGGCCCTGAGCTGCTGGACCGTCTCGCTCCTGCGGAACTGGACGCCTCACCGGATCCGGATGATGGTGCAGACCCTCATCATGGCCTTCTACGTGATCCTCGTGGATCTGGCTTTGAAGGCCTACTGGCCGGAGATGAGCAAGAACCTCGGCCCGTACGTGGGGCTCATCATCACGAACTGCATCATCATGGGCCGGTGCGAGGCGTTTGCCCGCGTGAACCCGCCCGGGCTCTCCCTGATCGACGGCCTGTTCAGCGGGATTGGATACAGCATGATTCTCACCCTCGTCGCCGTGATCCGGGAGCTTCTGGGCATGGGAACGATCCTGGGATTCCCGGTACCGTATTTCTCCACCGGATGGGATAAGTGGATCATCCTGGTCATGCCGCCAGGCGCTTTTTTCACCCTGGCCTGCCTGATCTGGCTCTTCCGTTCCATCCAGTCCGACCCGGAGGGCAAGAAGCCTTGAACGTGACGGCTGAACTCTGGCAAGCACTCGTGGTCTGCTTCGCCTCGATCTTCACAGGGAACATTCTCCTTACGACCTTTCTGGGGATGTGTTCGTTCCTCGCTGTCTCCCGCGAGGTCAAGGCCTCGGTGGGTCTGGGCCTGGCCGTTGTCTTCGTCATGACCTTTACGACCCTCCTGAACTGGGTGGCGTACTGGTACGTCCTCGTGCCCCTCAAGCTGGAATTCTACCGGTTCATCCTCTTCATCATCATCATCGCCACCTTTGTCCAGTTCGTGGAGATGGTGCTGGAGCGCTATTCTCCGGTCCTCTACCAGAACCTGGGGATCTTTCTCCCCCTCATCACCGTCAATTGCGCCATTCTCGGAGCTTGCCTATTCATGGTGATCCGCTCGTACACGTTTCTCGTCACCGTGGGTTATGGTTTCGGCAGCGGAGTGGGCTGGATGCTCGCGATCGTGGCCATGTCCGGCATCCGGCAGAAGATGTCCGTGGCACGGATCCCCAAAGGCCTGCAGGGTCCTGGAATCACGCTGATCCTTGCCGGGCTCATGGCTCTGGCCTTCCTGGGCTTCACGGGCGTCCTGCAGGGAAAATGAGAGGCGACCAAAGAGAGTCCGGCGCCCAGTATTTCTGCAGGGAACGCAGGTACGAATCCGATGTCTTCGATCTTTCTTTCGGTCCTGATCGTGAGCTCCATCGGGGCTGCTCTGGCCACGCTCCTCGTCTTCGCCGAGCGGTACATCACGAACTACGGCGAGTGCGAGATTTCCATCAACGAGGGAAAAAAGATCCGGCTCCAGGGCGGAAGCAGCCTTCTGGATGCCCTGACCCGGCAGAAGATCTTCATCCCCAGCGCATGCGGCGGCCGTGGTTCCTGCGGCTACTGCAAGCTCAAGGTCGTGGAGGGAGCCGGCCCGGTTCTGCCCACCGAAGAGCCCTACCTGAGCCCGGAGGAAAGAGGCAAAGGGGTCCGCCTTTCCTGTCAGGTGAAGATCCGAAACGACCTTCGCATCGAAATCCCTCCGGAACTGCTCTCCGTTAGCGAATACGAGTGCGTTTGCACCGACATCCAGGATCTCACGTACGATATCAAGCAGTTCCGCTTCGGGCTGAAAGAGCCCTCCAGGATGGACTTCATCCCGGGCCAGTACGTGCAGGTTCTGACACCCGTGTACGAGGACAACCCCGAGGAAGTGTACAGGGCCTATTCCATCTCGTCGGACCCGTCGGAGAAGGAGTTCATCGAGCTCATCGTCCGGCTCGTACCGAACGGCATTTGCACTACCTACCTGTTCGGAAACATCCAGGTGGGAGACCCGGTGCGGATCAACGGCCCGTATGGGCAGTTCCGGCTGACCGACACGGAAGCGCCCATCGTCTTCATCGCCGGCGCCTCCGGCATGGCTCCCATCAAGTGCATGCTCCACCACATGGTGAAGACGGAGAACAAGAGGAAAGCGACGTACTTCTTCGGGGTCAACACCCTGAAGGATCTCTTCCTGGCAGAAGAGATGAAGATTTTCGAGTCCAGGCTCCCCGGTTTCCGGTTCGTCCCGGTCGTGGCAAGTCCGGAGGAAGGGCCGGGGTGGGCGGGAGAGATCGGCCTGGTCACTCAGGCGCTGGAACGGTTCTCCACTGACCTGGTTGATCACGAGGCCTATCTGTGCGGCAGCCCCGGCATGATCGACGCTTCCATCGAGGTGCTCAGGAAACATGGGATACCCCTTGAGCACATCTTCTACGACAAGTTCAGTTGATGCCCTTCGGAGTGTGCAGATGAAAAGAACTCCGGAACTCCAGCGGCTGGAAGAAATCCTCAGGGTCTCCCGCATCGTGTCGGGCGGGTTCATGGGAAACGACCCGAGGGTTCTCGAGGAGATCCTGGATGCCGACGCGGCAGAGGTCTCGAGGCATGGCTACACGACCGAACAGATTGCCCGCCGCATGCTGGAACTGACGAAGAGGGCACAGGCCGGGCTGGGCACTCCGGTGAAGTTGGATGAGAAGCGCGAAGGGTTCGTGGACGAGAACCGCGGTCAGCTCGTCTGCCCCTGGCCGCACGCGGGCCGGTACCTGAAGACCGTAACGACCCTGCGTCGCACCGATACCGGCGAGATCATCCGCTGGTCCGATCTCGCCGTCCACATGATCGGAGCCCACGGCTTCTTCCAGGGCCGCGGCTCCGCCTTCCGGCTGGAACCCGGGGATCTGGTGCAGATCCTCTTCGATTGAGGGTTCGAAAAGTTCCCGGGGCTACCAGCACCCAACACCCCCCATTTACCGAGGCTGTCGATAAACGGCCATCTGCTGCGTTGCACCCTGCCTGCCGCGTCGGCGGCGCAGGCAGGTCATCCTTCGTCACTGCGGCGTACTTGCATGCCTGTGGGGGACCGGCTCGAGGACCTCTTCAACGAGCCCGTGGGACCCATCGAGCAGGCGCCGCTCGGAGCAGCTCGGGCAAAGCATCTCATTCAAGTCTCCGTATGGCGCGTTATGATATTCTTTCTATTGATTGCATGCATCGCTTGATTGTCTGCCACTGTTTTCCAGCATATGTACTTTAAATATATCATTGAACCGGTACGTCATCGCGAACACCTTCCGGTTCAGGGCCTTCCGTGAATAAAAATACAGCGCGCACGGCTCAAGACAATCAACCAGGCGCAGCTTGGTTTGGTTGTCGATCAGGCTGTAGTGGATCCGCTTGAGGTTGTTCTGAATCGCGTAGTCAAGCGAAGCAGCGATGACCCGTTCATACAGGTAGTTATTCCGGGAGTAATCGCGATTGAACCCTCCGAGTACTCCCCCCATATCGGCACCGCTGATCTGGAAGGTGTGAAAACCGGCAATCACTCCCTCCACGCGGACGACAATGTGAAGGTATTTATCCGAATCGAAAACTTCAGTTCCGAAAATATTTTCTTCAAAAAATTTTTGACACGGATTGTTTACGTTACTGTTTTCGACCGAGCTACTCATGCAAGCATTCATCTGGCGTTTATCCTCCTCTGAAACGGGACCCTGCTGGACATCGGCCAGACAAGTTATTTTGCTTTTCGCCAGATGTTTCTTGAGATTGCGGTGTCCGGCAAGGTATTCGGATATATCACGGTACCGAAGTGCATCGAAATATGCCTCCGAGGAAGACGGATACGCGGCAAACCCTTCGCGCCGGAAAAGATCATCATGGGTCAAGGTATCTATGATGGTCACCATATCTGCTTCTCTTTCGTTCTTCAAATATGTCAATATGGCCGTCATGACCGCATCGGCCAGCGCCGGCTCTTTGTAAAAAAAGGGTCGGGTAATATTGGATGTGATCAAATTGCGGAAGGATATATAGAGACAGTTGTTTCCGAGCATTGACAGACCGCCGGCTAACTTTTTCAGCAGCACGTTGCGCCTGAGCCCTGAGTAAGAAGACCTGAGATCAACCGGCTTTACCTTTAAGAAAAGTCCTAGCCCGATCAGTTCATCATCCCGATACACCTTCAAGTAAAAGAAACTTACCGCGGGAGTTGACCGTGCAACCCACTCCCCGAAGAGATCCCAGATATTTCCTGATAGTTCCAATTGTTTGAGATGTTCAGAAAATATTCTCTTCTCTACATCAGTCAGTGTGATTTCTTTACGGCACAGTATCTTGTTCATACGAGATCCCCCAGATTCATTAGATCGTCATGTGTGGTATCGGAAAATGATTCAGCCCTAGCGTCGAACCGATACCGGCGAGATCATCCGCTGGTCCGATCTCTCCGTGCACCTCATCGGAGCCCACAGCTTCTTCCAGGGCCGCGGCTCCATCTTTCGACTGGAACCCGGGGATCTGGTGCAGATCCTCTTCGAATCATGGTTGAAACAGCTCCAGGGCCTTGAAGTCCCCGCAGGCCTATCCGTGGAAAGGATTCTGACCGCCCGCACCTTCCGTGTAGCGGGGCGAGTGGAAGTTGCAGACGCAACCCACGTCGATGATCCACGGCTCGATGGGCATCTTGCTGAGCAGTTCGTTCCCGGTCGGCGTGATGAGAAGAGATAATGAATGCCTCAGCCCCGACTTTGCCGACCATTGGGATCTTGCGGCGTCATCCCGAGAATTCCCCTCGATATCAGGTCCCGGGCTAATGGAGCGCCTCCGCCTCCAGGTCCACGACCCCTTGGCATCCGGCCGGAGGCGGCGGAAGCCAGCAGTTGCCGCCGCTCGGCGAGTCGCCGATGGTCACGTTCTTAAGCACGAGGCGCGGCGCAGCGCTTTCCGGGCCTGTGCGACGCAAGACGCCCGAAAGGTCAAAGCTCATTTCACAGGGTACGAGGCCGGACGTCCAGGGACTCAGATCGATGGGCCCCATCGCCTTCGGGAGGAAGAGGATCCCGTTGTTCACAACGAGTGCCGTGAACGTGAGGATTCCACTTGGATCAAGGATCGGAGGGACCTCGACATGCACGGGCAGACCCAGCAGCGCCGCCTTCACTTGCTGGAAGGTCGGGACGCTGTTGATGTCCAAGACATCGTATTCCGACCAGATGTCGTTGAAGGCTCCATTGAAGCATTCATCGTAGACGCCCGACAGGGTCGCTGGCATCAAGTCGTAGGGTGAGTTCGTCGAGCCGATGAAGAGGGGCCCCGGGTAATCGACGCTGAAGACAACGAGATCCGACGCTTGCACGTTCAGTACGTCCCGTACCTTCGCCTCAAGAAAGTACCAGCCCATGGGTAAGTGAAGGGGCGTCGTTAGCGTCGCCGTTTTTGCCGAGTAGTTCACAGTGAAATGGTCCGTGATATCCACGGGTTGCTCGATGAGATTCCCCTGAGCGTCGACGTCGTCCGGTCCCACGCCCGGAATGTCCTCAGTCACGAAGGCCTGAAAACTCCCCACCTTTAGAGCCCGCCCGGAGGAACTCCTCAGATTGACGGAGACGGCAATCGAGGCGAGCCCCGTTTCAAGGTTGATATCGTGCGCCTTGAGATCCACCGGATTTAGGATATTGATGGACTCCGGCGCCGGCGGTGGACAGCCGACGAGGATCGCGCTCACCGCGAGCAGTAGCACACCGATTGTCACTTGACCTCGAAGATTCGAATACCTACCCCTGATCATGATCGTTCACCCTCCGTTTTGGCTCGGCGCATGGAATTTGACAGTTCCCCTCTCAAGCCGATCCCTATGCCTGGGCCGGGGCGCACATATCAAGAAATGAACTCCCATCATCTAGAACTCGCTATAGTCAACCAGATCGTGGGTAGCCATGGACTCCCGCTCTAGCTGTTGGGCCTCCTCCAGGATGTCCGGGGCCACTGAGAGGGGACCAGGGGCCCCTTGGGTCGGCTCAGCAGGAACCGACTCAAGCCGGGCTGCGATTCGACCGGCCTCTTCCTCCTCCACGCTGAACATCCCGAGGGAGATATTCTGGAGTTGGGTTGTTGTCGCGTACGTTTCAGGCTCTCCTTCGGCATCGGAATAAAGCCCGAATCGGAATGCAAGGGGCGCAAAGGTATCCGCGATGACCTTGAGCTTGTCAGGCGGGGCAAGGGGAATGGTCTCGTTGCTGATTCCGCCCAGCTCCGTGAGGCCTCCATTCTTAAGCCCGACCGCCGAGGTGGTGTACCCCTCGCCCAGGTCTCCCTGAACCGACCCGTCCCAGAGAATAGCCGACAGCGGGGTCTTGGTGAGATCGCCATAAGGCTCGGGCATGTAAAATCGCCAGGCTCCTGTCGAGGTGCAGCCGAAGAGATCACACTTCTTGTGGTGGCATTCGTGGATGGTCGCTACCCCGTTGGCAATCTCCACACGCGTATCGCATGGTTCAAGGCTGCTCTGGATCCCTCGGATATAAAAGACCCAGGTGCCGAAGTCTCCCGGGACCCGTACCTCGCCCTCATGGTATCCAGTAAAGGGATCATATACAGGGCCCGGGCGGTACGTGCCCGTGATCCCCCGCCAGGTTTCCGTGGCCGTCGTGACTCCCTCCGGTGGGTAAGAATCAGGGGAAGCGGTTGGCGAGAGCCTGATACCGCTCAAGCTCATGGTACTCGAATTGGTTTCGGCAACAACAGAGTTGTTCAAGAGCGTTTCTCCGAGATAGAGGCTCCCTCCTCCCCCTAACCCCCTCAAGCAGAGGTAGTCGTCATTCAGGTTCAGGCTCGGTGGATTGTCCTCTCGGAGACCACCATCTCTGAGTCCGAGATAGCATTTGGAGTATCCTCCCTCACCCAGGTCGCCCGTTGCAGGGCTGCAGGTCCATTCAAAGGCCTCCAAAGGCATCCGCTCCTGGCTATGGTCGAATTCATCGAGCCAGATCCTGTACGCCCCCTGGCCATGACAGCCGGGATCGCAGTCCCTGTGGTGGCATTCGTAGACAGTGAGAACCCCGTTTGAGATCTCGATCCTCGAATCGCAGGGAGCCACGTTGCCCCGGTCGACGTACGCCATATAGCGCCATGTCCCGAGGTCCCCTTGGATTTCCCCAGCACTGCCGCGGAAGACCAGCCCCTCGGAAGGACTCCATCGTTCCTCAAGTGCGAGCAAGGGCCCTACATAGACGACCACGGCATTATGCTCCTCGGCCGACCCACTCCCCAGATCGCCCTTGTAGACGACGTGGAAGGTCTTTCTTAGATCCTCTAACCGATGGTCAGTACGAATAAGGGGCGTGATGTCGATGGGGGCGGAGGAGGTGTGAGGAGAGATTGAGCCCACATTGCCTGAAGTGGTAACAAGGCTATTGTCCGGGTCGAGGCGGCCAACCGTCACCGTCCCCCCACCCATGGTCTCATCGGACATGTTCCGTATGATGACCTCGTAAGTGCCGCCCCCTACCGGGAGCAGAAAACAGTCCATGCTGCCCCTGAAGAAATAGTCGACCATGCCTCCGGCGTACTCGCGTGCCTTTGGGATGAGGTCGCTGGCGTAGTCCGCGTAGCATAGACGGTCGAGCAAATAGGGGGTCAACTTCCCGTCCAGAAGCTCCTGGCCCTGCTGAAGCCAGGCAACCCGGTTGTACTGGGCCAGATGGTGAACGAGCAGTCCGTCTGATGTAGCGTGCTGGAGGTAGAGTGCACCGTTTTCCGGTTCCACGTACCTCTGGTTGGGAAGGGCATGATCGAGGGGGAACTTGTAGTCGTCGATGGTATCCCAGCTAAAGTAATTGGCATTGGAGTATTCTGCCAGCCCAAGGATACTGGCCGGAAAGGTCAGCCCGTCATAATGATCTACGTCCCACAGGGCTGAAACAGGACAGGGGGCAAGCGAGCTGTACTGGCTGAGCCAGTGGTCGAACAGGCTCTCCGGAGGGGGCCCGACATAGGAATGGGCGAGCGCTTGGGCCACACGATCGCCGTTCGCTGCCCAGCCCTCGAGGTCCTTCCGTAAAACATGAATATCGTTCCTCGTATGCAGGGGCACAGCCACGTCTTCCACAAGGTGCATGAGGTGGCCCAGGCCGCTGAAGGTCTCTACCAGGTAGTTGTCCCGATCGACCTTGGACTGCGCGGTAAAGGCATTGAAGTAGTAATCCCTGGTATCAGGCCATGAGTAGTTGCCGCTCGAGTCCTGGTCCGGTTTCTGGGACCATAGGACATTGGACATACCGAGAAACGAGTCCCAGAGCCCTGCTGACTCCCAAGGCTCCGTGGGATCATGAAAATGGCGGAAGGACCTTGTGGTGGGGTGGTCTTCATCGATGGAACCGTCCGTTATCCATTTCAAGATGGGAAACGTTTTTCCGCCTGCTCCCGTGAGGGAGCCTTCTATGCCTTGGCTGATCCTGAGTTCCTCCTTGAGGTAAGCGTCGAGGCTCGAGACTTCGCTCACAGCATGCTTCGTAATTTCCGGGTGTGTGTGATCTTCCTCCCATGCGGGTAAGTGTGGAGGAAGCGCCAACATCCCTACAATGAATGCAAGATAGACTTCCTTCGTTCTCACGGTATTATCTCCCTTTCGCTGTTATACGGTCTAGTCGGCTAGTTCTTGGTCAAGTGACCCCAGGTAATCCGATAAACGCTCGTTGAGTATGGGACAATAGTGCTGAAGGTAATTGGGGTACTCGCGACAGGGGGAGCCGTTGAGCGGCTCTCCTAGCAGTAGCTCTTTTTCAGTTCTAAGTCGGCGTATCTTGATGACTAACTCCTTGCCAGCCCCCTCATGAAATCCGCAATATTCGGCGTCCTGCTCAATGTTGGGGGCGTACACTCCTTCATAGCCAGGCTGGAACACGCCGATTGCAGGGCCGCTCGCCAAGTACGAAAAAATGGCGTACGGTTTCAGATATGCCATGAAGGGGATGCGGAACTTGCCCTGCTCGTCCGTGAAGGTCTCCTTGCAGCAGATCTCACTCCCCACGTCTCCTGCCGGGCTGAGGGTCCTGATGTGGTAGTCAGCAGCCACGACGGCCCCTTCAATCGGCTCCCCTGTCTCCTTGTCGATGACCCGGCCCGAGTAATGCCTGTCCCAGTAAACGAGATACCTTCCGCAGCAGCCCAGTGAGGATACTACGAGGACCAGAGCAATGATCAGTTTTACCTTCACAGTGGACTTCATGATCTCAGAACCCCATGATGCACCAGCGGCCTTGCGTGTCCCTGGTGAATACGATCGAGTGCCCTACCATCCGGGGAGTGCCGTCCCAGGTCTCTTGCTCCTGCGAGAAGTAAGTGGCGGTTTCCCCGTACAGGCTTTCCGGAGTGGTGGGCTCCCAGGTTGCGGCAACCTCAGGGATTCTGTCAGCAAGCTCATTGAAAGTCCGTTCGTAGCCGGCCCGAGACTCCTCGCAGATGTAAGCGAGAGCCCCCTGGAAGTCGGCGGCTACGAGCCTTGCCTTCATGGCATCCCAGACGGGAACCGGCGAGTCTGCGGGCAGCTCGCCTTCTACGACCCCGCTGGAATCCGCAGCAAGGAAAGTGTCCATGGCGGCTCTTGTGCCCAAAACGATGGCCAGGGGGGCAGAGGCCACCCCTGTCGCCTCATTCTCGATTCTCAGGTTCTCAAGGTCATCGTTCAGGATGAGGACCTTGCCGACCCCGCTGTCTGCAATGTATATCCTGCCGTTCTCCACGAGCAGGTCATAGGGTTCGGCAAGGGGCAGCCCGGTTGTCGCATTCAGGGTCTTCACGTACTGGCCTGCCGTGGTGTAGACATTCACCGAGCCGATACCCTGATTGTAGAAACCGTTGCCTATAATGTAAAAATGGCCCCGGCCGTCGACCTCTACCCGCCTCGGGTCCGTGAAGAACCCGGTTGGCGTGCCCAAAGCGCAGTCGCAGAAATCGTTGTCAAAACTCATCATCCTGCCATTACCGCGGTCAATGACATAGATCCGGTTACTCGAGTCTACCGTAATACCGTATGGTTGATTAAAGGGGCCGGTGCTCGAACCGCAGGTCCAGTTGGAAAAGAAGAAGGCAAAATTGCCTTGGGCATCGAACTTCTCTACCCGGTTGTTTCCCGTATCTGCCACATAGATGGCCCCGGTATTCGGATTTAAGGCCAGCCCCATTGGCGACAGGAACTGCCCCTCCCCGGTTCCGCAAGAGCCGAAGCTGAGGCCAGTGGGTGCGCCGTCCGCATCGTAGCCTGTGACCGTGCAGGAGGCCGAGTCCAGCACCAGGAAGGTACCGTCATCTTTGCGGACAATGTCCGAAGGCTGCCCTGAGGCAAAGGAGCCGACCGCCTCGGCCGGGCCGTGTACATTGAGGGAGACCGTGTCGCTGAAACTCACGCCCTGACTGTCCGTGATGAGGACCCTGGGTCTGTAAAGCCTTGCCTCGGTATAGGTGTTCGAAGCCGCATTCTGGCTGGGTGAGTCGATTTCCCAGATCCCGTCGGCGTTCAAGTCCCACTTGTAGTTCACAATGGGATTATCGGTGTTGAGGGTGAGGGAGAAGTCAACGCCCACAGGCGGAACCCCATGGAACACTGATGCCGAAAGCTTTACCGTCTGCTTGGCGTCAGCCGTGTGGATGCTCTCGAAAGCAGTGCCGACGACGATCTTATACGTGGGATGCCTGGCGACAGCGGCGATCGAATTGTCCCCTGGAACGAGCGGAACTCCATATGCAGAGAAAGCTCCGCCCTCCACCACGGCCCTTATTCCGTTCACAATGAGCACCGTGTTCGAGCTGCTCACAGTGCCCTTTACCGTAACCTCGTTGGAGTTGACGGTAGCGCCATCGGGTGGGGACGTGATCTGAATGGCCACAGGGGCGGCATAGCCAACCGTTGTTGACGCAGTACCTTTGGCGTTGTACGTGTCCACTCCGGTGACCACGATCTCATTGCTGTCCGGGTCAAGGCTAACATCCTTGGAGAAGGCGCCGCCCGCCCCCAGGGTGAGGGTGTACGCAGTCCCGTTGTTGGTGAGGGTTGCGGATTTTATGGCCCCGTTGTCTGTGATCGTCCCCGATACAGTGATCGGGCTGTCGGTGAAGACCTCGCCGTCCTGAGGAGTCGTGATCGTGACCTTGGGAGGACTATTGCACGCACCGCAAAAGGCGAGAAAAAGAGTTGTCGTCAAGATGAGGTTTGGCCGATAGGCCGATTTGGGTCTCTTCTTTGGCATCTTCTCTACCCTCCGTTATTGTGTTGACACGTTATGCGTCCCTAAACTGGAACCAAATTCTTGCAGAATCGGCCCCACCTTTCCGTTTTGCGTTTCACACAGGTGCACATTGACAGGCATGGGTGGGTGGCAGATGAAGGCAGTATAGGAGAAGGAGTCCCCCGTATGTCAAGAAAAAAGTAACACAGAGTCAATAACAGGAAACTGGATTTTGATGCAAGGAGCATAGGCGGGAACGTGGTAGTGTGCCGAGAGTCAGAACACGCAAGATCTTGTAAGTGTTTTAGAAGCAGAAGCTAAAGAGAAAACAGGCCAAATGGAGGACGCACATCAGCTCTGGCACTCAAGGCGGGCGATGCCTTCGTGGAGACCTCCGCAAGACAAGTACCGGCCCTCGACTTCCTCAAGGGATGGCCCTCAGAGGAAGGCCGGTACCTGAAAACCGTGACGACCGTGCGTCGCACCGATACCGGCGAGATCATCCGCTGGTCCGATCTCTCCGCGCACCTCATCGGAGCCCACGGCTTCTTCCAGGGCCGCGGCTCCATCTTTCGACTGGAACCCGGGGATCTGGTGCAGATCCTCTTCGAATCATGGTTGAAACAGCTCCAGGGCCTTGAAGTCCCCGCAGGCCTATCCG
>Ga0315273_10007863_pt1 | contig 13394 bp, 8 predicted proteins | sample YL17G02_0_MG_FD_205753 | JGI IMG/M metagenome (GOLD analysis project Ga0315273, IMG submission 205753) | Sediment microbial communities from Yellowstone Lake, YNP, Wyoming, USA - YL17G02_0 | ecosystem: Environmental > Aquatic > Freshwater > Lake > Sediment | place: USA: Wyoming | collected... | reverse complement strand
TTACGCGTCTGGCTACCGAACTGTCGCCCCTTCGGGGCTCATCACATCGTGTGCCAGTGCCACCCGTCAAAGGTCGCGCGGAAAAACGGCCACGCTCGATCCTCGTCGCGGCGCCCACTCGGCCTCGACGGGGCTCTTTTGCCCCGTTGAAATCCGTGTGCTATATTCCGCTCACTACAATCCTTTCGCATTCGCCGGTTAACAACCCGACCGGAATCTATAATGGCTGGTTCGCGAAAAAATCCTCTTTGGTGGATCGCGGCGCTCGTGTGCGCGCTCGCGTCGGCGGGGACCGCGCGCGCCAGCGGCTTTTACACGCCCGACGTGGGGGCCAAGACGGTCGGGCGCGGCGCGGCTTGGATCACCGGCGTCGACGACCTCACCGCGCTGTACCTGAACCCGGCGGGCCTGGCGCACATTCGCGGCGTCAACTTCATGCTGGTCAACAACATCGACATCTTTCACACGGCGTATCGCCGCTCGCCGCTGGAGCCGACGGTGCGCAACGAGAACCCGGCCGACATCATTCAGTTCGCCGCGCTGTCGTCGAACTTCGGCCTGCGGAACTGGACGTTCGCCATCGGTCTGTACGGCCCCTACGGCGTTTCGGAGCGCTACGACCTCGACGGGCCGCAGCGATATCAGGCCGTCGAGATCAAACGCGGGCAGGTCTACTACATGATCGGTTTTGGCTGGGCGCCGGCGGAGTGGCTGCGCGTCGGCGCCGGCGCGGGCATCGGCGAATTCTCCGAAGAGGACACCTACGCCTTCACCCCGTTCGACGACAGCCAGCCGCAAAACGACATCATCGCGAACGTCAAGATTCGGCAGATCGGCAACGTGATGTACGCCGCCGGGCTGCAACTCGGCCCGTTCAACGGCTTCGAACTCGGCTTCTCCTACCAACCGCCGACCGACGTGAAACTGAAAGGCAAAATCAAAGCCTATCTCCCGGGATTCTACGCCGCGGCGCTCGGCGAAGATGTTTATCGCGATGAAATGACGGTCTATCTCAACTTTCCGCAGATCATCCGCTTCGGCGCGCGGCAGCGGTTCACGCCCCGGTTCGATCTCGAACTCGATTTTGTCTGGACCGGTTGGAGCCGTTTCAAAACCCAAAAGGTCGATTTCAAAAAGGCCGAATTGATGGACGACTTCGAGGTGGAGACCGGCTGGCAGGACACCTGGGACGTTCGCTTCGGCGGCGACTACGAGCTATTCGATCGTTTCTTCGTGCGCGCCGGCACGTGGTATGACCAGTCGGCGACGCCGGTCCAGAACCTCGAGCCGGGCGCGATAGAAATGCCGCGCTGGGCGGCGAACGTCGGCCTGGGCTACACCTGGACGGGCATCACCCTCGACCTCGCCTATTCGCACATTTGGATGAAGGAAGCCGTCGTGCACCCCGACGACGTGCCGGAGGTGGAAATCGGCGATGCGCGCGGCCGCTACGCCGCCAGCTACGACATGTTCGTCATCGGGCTCAATTTCAACTTCAATGAAATCATCGCCACGTTCCGGGGGACGAGACAGCCATGAAGCGCCTGATTCCGCTGGTGCTGATCGCCGCCCTGCTCATGGCGGCTCCCGCTCATGCCGGCGAGGACCGGGAGGTTGCGCTGGGCGTCGTCTACGGCGCCGCCTTCGGTTTCACGGCGGGCGGCATCGCGTTAATCTTTTCGCCGGATCCCGACCATGACTACCCGGCGTATCTGCTGATCGGCACGAGCGCCGGTTTCCTCGCCGGGCTGGTTTACGGCATCTTCGTGCCGCCCGAGGAACCGGCCGCGGCGCGTGCCGCTACGTTTTCGTTCGACACGGACGATAACCGGTTTGCGCTCGATCCGCTGGGTTTGATACCGCGCTCGCTGTGGGACCCGCTCGCCACGCGGATGTCGTGGGAAACAAGTTTGTTGCGGATAGATTTCTAGCCCCCTGAGCGCGACCACATTTTTCATTCGCGGCAAAACCTGCTAAAAAGAAATCGTTCCCCAACTTCGGGAGGCGCGGCATGTCGCTCAAGGACAAGCTCAAGAGTTGGTACAATCCGCCGCCCGATCCAAAGCCGGGCATCACCCATTTTCGCGGCGAAGGCGAACTCGAAGGCGTGCGGCTGCATTTGCGCATCGAGGAAGACGGCCGCGGCGTGTTGGTGATCAACGCGGCCAAGATTCTGCACCTCAACGCCACCGCCGCCGAAATGGCGGAGATGATTCTGCAACGCGTCGAGCCGGCGCAAGCCGCGCGTCGTCTGCGCCGGCGGTTCAAGGCCAAGCTCCCGGTGCTGCGCCACGACTACGAAGACCTGCGCGAGAAGATCATGCTGCTGGCGAAGAGCAACGAAGTCTGCCCGGTGACCTACCTCGGGGTGGGCCGCGTCGAGCCGTTCGAAACGCGCACCACCGTGCCGCACCGCATGGACCTCGCCCTCACCTACCAGTGCAACAACCAGTGCGGGCACTGCTACATCGACCGTCCGCGCGAGGTCACGTCGCTGTCGCGCGACAAATGGCTGCGCGTGATCGACAAGACCTGGGACCTCGGCATCCCGCAACTCATTTTCACCGGCGGCGAAGCCACGCTGCACGACGACCTTGCGCTGTTCATCGCCAAGGCGGAGGAACTCGGCCAGGTGACCGGCTTGATCACCAACGGCCGCAAGCTCGCCGACGCGGCGTACCTCGACAAGCTGCTGCGCGCGGGGCTCGACCACGCGCAGGTCACCCTCGAAAGTCACGACGCGGCCGTTCACGATGCGATGGTCTGCGCGTCCGGCGCGCACGCGGAAACGGTGCGCGGCATTCGCAACGTCGCGGCGTCGGGCACGTATCTGCTGACCAACACCACGCTGTCGCGCCAGAACATCGGCACGGTCGAGCAGACGCTCGACTTCCTCGCCGGCCTCGGCGTGCGCAACATGGCGATGAACGGGTTCATCCACGCCGGCAAGGGCGCGGGCAACCCCGACGCCATTCCCGAAGCCGAACTACCCGAGGTGCTGGATCGCGTGCGCAACGCGGCGCACGCGCGCGACATCAGCTTCCTGTGGTACACGCCCACGCAGTACTGCACCTGCAACCCGATCGATCTGGGCGTCGGCATCAAGCAGTGTACGGCCGGCCGCTACAACATGTGCATCGAGCCGGACGGCTCGGTCATCCCGTGCCAGAGCTACTTCGAAGCGCTCGGCAATTTTCTCGACGACGACTGGGCGAAAATCTGGAACGACCCGCGGCTGGTCGATCTGCGCGAGCATACGTGGGTCGACGAGAAATGCGCCGCCTGCCACGATCTGCAGGTCTGCGGCGGCGGTTGCCCGCTGTACCGCAAATTGACCGCGCCGGCATGAGCAACGATCTGCGCGCCTATTACGAACAACAGGCCGCCTGGACCGCGGATTTGCGCGCGCACATCTATCGTCAGGTCGGCGTCGGCGCGAGAAGGCGCGCGCTCGATGTCGGCTGCGGCGGCGGCTGGCTGGTCGCCGAGCTCGCGGGCAAGGTGCGCGAGCAAGCGGTGGGCTGCGATGTCGATCCGGCGAGGATCGATGCGGCTCGCGCGAAATATCCCGCGCTGGAATTTGCGACGAGCGAACCGGCGCGGCTGCCGTTCGCGGATCATTCCTTCGATCTGGTCGTCTGCCACTTCACGCTCATGTGGGCGGCCGATCCCGTCGCGCTGCTGGCCGAAATGAGACGCGTGGCGGCGCCGGACGGCGCGCTCGCGGCGCTGGCCGAGCCCGATTGGGGCGGCTATCTCGAATGGCCCGATCTCGGCCTGCGCGACCTCCTTTGCGCCGCGCTGGCCGCGCAAGGCGCCGATCCGCTCGCCGGACGCAAGTTGAAGGAATGGTTCGACCGTGCGGGACTGCGCGGGCAGGTGGGCATTACCGGCGGGCCGTGGCAGACCGACGACGCAGGCCTCGATGCGGCGTGGGAGCATCATCGGCTGACGTTGTCGGGATTTGTCGAAGAAAAAAAGCTGCGCAAGCTCGAAGCGCTCGACCGCCGCGCGTTTCGCGAAGGAAGAAGACTGACGCATCTGCCGCTGTGTTGGGCGGTCACTCGGTAGGGGTGTGATTCATCACGCTCTAACGTATTGCAGCTTCCCTACCTCCGGCGCACGCGAAAGACCAATTCGAGGCGATCATCGGCTTGCACTTCGCCGATGGTGTCCACGACCCGCGTCGATTTCCACTTCAGCACGAAGTGGCAGTCGGTCGGCATGCCGTCGTCGAGATTGAAGCGCCCGTCGTAGGTCGCGCTGACGAATTCAAGCGCCTTCGTGCGGTCGCCTTGAATAATCAACCCCAATGCCGGCTGGACATGAATCTCGCCCGCCTGGCGGCCTTCGCCGGACAGGTAAATGAACGAACCCTCGCGCCGGCTGAGGCGCATCTGCATTTCCACCGGCAGATAGCCGGTCATCGGCGGGAAGACGCCGAAGTCGGCTCGCCAGGTCCAACTCCGCAGCCGGCGCCAATTCGCCGAGACGAACGTCGTCAGCCACGCGGGCCGGAACTTGGGCAGATCGCGATTCGGATACACCGTCAGCCCGGCCACCGGGCCCCATTCGTCTTTTTCCAGAAACTCCGGCGGCGGGGTGCGGCCGCGAAAATCGCGCAGCCAACTTCCCTCGTTGTCCACCACCACGTGAAAGCCCTCATCGACCGCGCCGACGATGTAGCGCGCGCCTTCCGAGTGGTCGTCCACGTCGCGCGGGTGGCCGCCCCACATGTCGAACGAAACGGGCTCCTGGCCTTGCGCGGTGAGCACGGCGCGGCCGAAGACGGGCCGCAGCGAAAGGTGCGCCGCGCCGTCGGCCCGCACGGCCACGACCTGCACCTCGAAGCGCGCGGACGACGCGCGAATCAGCGGATGCTCGCCCGGCGTCGTGGGCTGGTGCTCCAGCGTCTCGGCCATCGACAGCTCGTAGGTCGCATCGGGCGTGAAATGGTACGCCGGATCGGGCGGTCGCGTCGGCGCCGGCTTTGCGCACGCGGTAATGGCGAACAAAACGAGCATCAGCAGGACAACGCGCTTCATAATTACCTCGTCATCGACGGTAAGGACTGTGTGCGAAAAATCGCTCCTTCGAATGATATCGACATTTTCGCCGCAACGCGCAAGGTGCGCCAGACCCTAGCCCCTAGACCCCAGACCCTAGTCCGTCGGCGTCAGTTCGTACATCGCAAACTCGCGCGGCGACAAAGTCACGGGCTCGCGCGAGGGATTGAGCGTCGCCATTCGCCGCGGCGGCGGAAGTGATTCGCCGGACGCGTGCAGGCTTACGCGGCGCAGTTCGGCCGCGGTCATGCCGTAGAGCCCCAGGTCGATCACCAGGTTCGTGCTGATCGTTTCGCCGCTCGTGTTGGCCAGCAGAAGCGCGACCGCGTTCTGGTACGGATGCCGCCACGCCATGACGATCACCGACGCCGCATTCCAGATGCCGGAGTGATAGACCTTGGGACCGGCCAGCGCGGAGTAGTAGTCATAGTCATAGCCGACCTTCGGCGGCGCCGGATCGAGCGCCGGCGGGGCTTCCATCCGGCCCATCGTCAGATACGGCGCGGCGGGCGAAGCCACGCGCAGGTAGATGGCCTCGCGCAAGTAGGCGATTTTGTCCGGATCGGCCAGGCGCACGTCGTCGCCGTAGGTCCAGCCGCGCGGCATGTCGTAGCCGGCGCCCCAACTGGTCTGGAAGGCGCACGGCGTTTGGCCCTCGCACGGCGTCGCCGCGGGATCGATGCCGGGCGGCCAATCCACGCCGGTGTTGAAGTAGATGAGTTCGGCCACGCCGCCCCACAGGTACTCCGCGCCGATCACCCAATAGAAGGCCTCGCCGATGTCGTAGCTGATCTGCAGCTTGCCGCCGGTGCGTATCGCGCCGTTGTGATGATCGAGATACGCCATCAGCGGCACCTCGATGCCCGTGCCCTCCATGATCCAGCGATTGAGGTCGGAAAACCGCGTCGGCTGGCCGACGTCATCCATCACGCGGCCGCGAAACGGGCCGGCGCCCGCATCGCCCAAATGCCAGTAGTCCACCAGGTCAACGTACGGCTCGCCGATGTTCTCGCCGCCATAGCGAAAACCGCGCGGGTTTGCCGTGCCGATGGGAAAATCCAGTGCCGCGCGCCCGCCTTCGATCAGGTAGCCGCCGGAGCCGGAGGGATGCTGGTGCTCGAAACCCACGAGATGGTCGTAGCAACTGTGGTTGGCCACGGCGAAGCCGAGGTCGAAGTACAGGCCGTCGAGCGCGGGTTGGGTGAGGCCCACCAGCAGGGTATCGCGCCAGCGGAAGAAGTCGACGGTCGCCGGGTCGGCGAGGCACAGCGTAAAGGCCAGACCGGAGAAGTGAGGGTTCCAATAAACGAAGCCGCCGGGCTGAGCGTCGGGGCCGACCTCCACGTGTTCGAGCCACGGCGCGCCCGGCTCGAGTTCCGCGCCGGCCGTTGGATTGAAACCATCCCAACCCGGATAGCCCGAATGCACCTGCAGGTCGTACAAGAACGGCATCGCCCAATCGCCCTGCTCCTGCGCCTGCGCGATGTTCTCGGCCGACGCGCCCATCAGCGGCGACCAAAAACGCTCGTCCCACCCGGCTTGGTGCCACGCGGTGAAGGTTTCGCCCTCCGGATCGCCCATCGGATGAAAATCCCAGCCGAGCACGTAAAGCAATTTGGCCTGCTCGATTTCGCCAACCAGATCGTCGTGAAACGCCTCGATCCAAGCGCGCTGATCTTCGCGCGCCGACAGGCCGAAGATGCTCGCGCCGGTGCGGGTGAAGAATTCGCGCTCGGCCGGGTCGCGCTGCGCAATGGGATCTGCCGCCCAAACCTGCCGGTCGGACCAGCGGCGGTAGACCTCGGCGGCGTCGGTCCAGTCGCCGCGATCAAGCCAGCGCAGCACCACCGGATACGGCGGCGCGAATACGCCCGCGCCCGCTTCGTCGCGCACGTCCGGACTCCCATGCGTCACTTCGAGCGAGGCAATCACCGGCTCGCCGCGGCCCGCCGCCGCGCGGTCGCACAGGCTGAACCACTTGCCGTTGAAGGCGGGATCGGGCGTGTAGAGGAGCAGGCCGCCGACCCCCGGATGCAGGTAGGCCATCATCTGCGCCATCGTTTCGTGGCCGTCGAGATAGTGTTGCTCGTTGAGGGCGGACGCGTTCGGGTTGTCTTCGGGCAGGCGGCTCAACGGATCGAAGATCAGCAGACCGCCTTCCTTGGTGGTCAAAAACTGATCGCCCGTCGGGTCGTCGCCGGCCAGCGGCGCGAGTCCGGCCACGACCGGGTAACGCACGCGATAAACCATGCGGTCGTCGTCGCGCAGGTACACGCGCACGTAGGCCAGCAGCTCCGGCGCGTCGGGCGCGAACCGCCACTCGGCCTCCACCTCCGGCAGCGGCGCGGGGAAATTCCAACGCAGCACCAGCCGGTCGTCACTTTGGGTGATGACCGGGGTCTGATCCGGCAATTCGATCAATTCCACTTCGTACCCGGGAAACAGTTGCTTCTTGACGACTTGCTCCAACTCCAGAACGGGCGCCTGGCTGGTGTCCAAGGTCGTATCGAGCAAGCGCAACGGCGGGTCGCGCCGCAGATCTTCAACCTGGAGGATGCGGCCGGTCCAGCGATCGAACGTGATCGATACCTGGCCGTTGCTGAACGTCGCCTTGAGCACCGCGCGACACACCGGGTAGGAAGGCACTTCGTTTTCGTTTTCGCTCGCGGATGAATTTACCGCCGCCGAGCCTTGGCTATTTGTGCCGACCGCGCCGCCGCAAGCCGCGAGCGCCGTCATCGCCACAGCGACCATCCAACCAGCCAGGCCGCGGAGCATGTTTCGCCCCGGATGATATTTCACGTTTTCTATTATGCGCCGACCGCCGTCCGCGCTCAAGCAAGCCCTCGTTGCTTTTCGGCGATGCGGTCTCTACCATAAACTTTCATCGCGACGAGGAGACCAATGCCCGAAGGGTTCTATCGCATCCACGATCTGTTGCGCGTGCGCCTGACCGGCCCGCCCGGCCGGTTCGCCAAGGTGGACAAGGAATATTCCTACTATCGCCTGCCGTCGGCGCCGACCGATCGCGAGATCGATATCGACTTCGATTTGTCGCCGTTTGCGCCGCCCGCGCTCGCGCAGGCGCAGACCGTGGACAAGAAATACCTGGTGGACGACCAGGCGATTTACGCCGCCGACCGTTACAAGGTCGCGTTTTGGAAAACGCTGATCGAGGGCCTCGACCAGCCGCACACGCGGGTGCGTTTCGCCGGCAACCGTTGGTCGATGGTGATCGTGGTCAAGCTGTTTCTGGAGCCGCTGATCCGCCTCAAGATTACGCTGGCGGGCAAGGCGATGGTCCATTCGAGCTGCCTGACCGACGGCACGCGCGGCCTGGTGCTCGCCGCCAGCCCGAGCACGGGCAAAACGACGACCCTGCTCAACTGGCTCGCCGCCGGGCATCCGTTCGTCTCCGACGAGTACACGATTCTCGACGACGACGGCGTCTGGGGCTACGTCACGCCGTTCCGTTTTCACGCGCACAATCTGGAGATGAATCCGATCCTGCGCGGCATTCCAGACGGCGCGAAATGGCAGATTCGCCTGCGGACCGCGCTGCTCAAAGCCTCCGGCGGATACGCGGATGTGACCTACAACATCGGCGTCCGCGAAGCGCTGCCGCGCGTGCCGATCGTCGATCGCGCGCCGTGGACAAGCCTGTTCGTCATTACGCGCGCCGATGTGCCGGAGCCGCGCGTGCGCACCGACCGCCGCGACGAGGTGATTCGCAAACTCCAGATCATCAACCAGTACGAACTGCGGCAGTTCGCGCAGTACATGAACGCCTGGGCCTACGTGCATCCGCAGAGCGTCATCGCGCGCTATTTCGATCTCGAGCGCGAGAACCTGAACCGCGTGCTGGCCGCGCGGCCGTGTTATGAAATCAACGTGCCCGCCCGTTACTCCGCGGGCACCTACGACGAACTGATCGAGTTGTTATTCAACCTGAATGGTTGAAACGCTAGGGGCGCACAGCTATCCGCCCCTACGGCTAGTCTTTCACCACGCCGAGGCTGGCCAGCTTGCGCGCCTGGCAGACAGTTACCGCGGTGAGGTTGACGATGGTCTCGGGGTCCGAGCCGCGCTGCAGCACGTTGAAGCAGCCGTTGATGCCCAAGAGCAGCGGGCCGACGGCGACCGCGCCGCCGAGTTCCTTCAGCAGCTTGTAGCCCGAATTGCCGCTCATCAGGTCGGGGAAGATCAGCACATTCGCTTCCTTGGTGAGCTTCGCGAACGGGAAATTGCGCTGGATGATGCCGTAGTTCACCGCCGTGTCGGCCTGCATTTCGCCGTCGATCTCCAAATCGGGCCGGCATTGCCGCACCAACTCCGTCGCCTCGCTGACCTTCTCGCAGAGGCTGCTGCGCGTCGAGCCGAAGTTGCCGTAACTGAGCATCGCCACGCGCGGCTTCAAGCCGAAGAAGGCCGCGAGGTTCGCCGTCTTGACCGCGATGCAGGCCAACTCCTCGGCGTTGGGGCTGTGATTGACCGTGCAGTCGCCCATGAACAGCACCTTGTTTTTGAACAGCATCAGGTAGACGCCGAGGGCGACTTTGGCGTCGGGCGCGCGGCCGAGCACCTGCAGCGCGGGGCGGATAGCGTCGGGATAATTGCGCGACGTCCCGCCGACCATGCCCTCGGCCTCGCCCATGCGCACCATCAGCGCGCCGAGGTACGAACGGTTGATGCGAATCAGCCGCTCGGCTTCCAGCAAGGTCAGGCCCTTGCGCTGGCGCAGTTCGAAAAAGGCCGTGACGTAACGGCACAGGTCGGGCAGCCGGTCCGGGTCGATGATCTCCACGCCCGTCAAATCGCAGTTCACCGCGGCGGCTTCTTCGCGAATGGCCGCTTCCGGCCCCAGCAGCACCGGCAGGGCGAAGCCTTCCTCCATCATCACGTGCGCGGCGCGCAGCACGTTGGGGTCGTCGCCCTCCGGCAGCACGATGCGCGCGGGCTTGGTGCGGGCGATGTTGATCACGTTGCGCATGATCCACTGCGACGGGCCGAGCAGCCGCTCCAACCGGTCGCGATAAGCCTCCAGGTCGAAATCGGTGACGCGCGCGACGCCGCTGTCGATCGCCGCCTGCGCCACGGCCGGCGCGACCCACAGGAGCGCGCGGCGGTCGAACGGCTTGGGGATGATGTAGTCCGGCCCGAACGAGAAGTGCGCGCCCTCATAGGCCTTGGCCACCGATTCGGGCACTTCCTCGCGCGTCAGTTCGACCAGCGCCTTCACGGCGGCGATTTTCATCTCGTCGTTGATCTTGCGCGCGCGCACGTCGAGCGCCCCGCGAAAGATGAACGGGAAGCCCAGCACGTTGTTGACCTGGTTCGGGTAGTCCGACCGGCCGGTGGCGATGATCAGGTCCGGCCGCGCGCGGCGCGCTTCCTCCGGCGTGATCTCGGGGTCGGGGTTGGCCATGGCGAAGACGATGGCGTGGGGCGCCATCTTGGCCAGCATGTCGCCGGTCAAAGCGCCCGCCACCGAGAGGCCGACGAACACATCGGCCCCGACCAGCGCCTCGGCCAGCGTGCGCGCCTTGGTGTCGGCGGCCCATATTTCCTTGTACGGGTTCATGCCCTTCGTGCGGCCCTTATAAATCACGCCGGTCGTATCGCAGAAAATGACGTTGGCCTTGTTCACGCCGAGCTTGACGTAGAGGTCGGTGCAGGCGATGCCCGCCGCGCCCGCGCCGTTCACCACCAGCTTGATCTCCGACAGCTTGCGGCCGGTCAAGTGGCAGGCGTTGAGCAGCGCCGCGGCGCTGATGATCGCCGTGCCGTGCTGGTCGTCGTGGAACACCGGAATATCCATCGCCTCTTGCAGCTTCTTTTCGATATAGAAGCACTCGGGCGCCTTGATGTCCTCCAGGTTGATGCCGCCGAAGGTGGGTTCGAGCAGGCGCACGGCGTTGACGAACTCATCGGGGTCTTTCGTGTTGAGTTCGAGGTCGAACACGTCGATGTCGGCGAAGCGCTTGAACAGCACGCCCTTGCCTTCCATCACCGGCTTGGCCGCGAGCGCGCCGATGTTGCCCAGCCCCAGCACGGCGGTGCCGTTGCTGATCACGGCGACCAGGTTGCCGCGCGCCGTGTACTTGTAAACGTCGAGCGGATGCTTCTCGATCTCCAGGCACGGCTCGGCCACGCCCGGCGTATAGGCCAGGGCGAGCTGCTTGCTGGTCGAGCACGGCTTGCTGGAAACGACCTCGATCTTGCCCGGACGCCCTTCGGCGTGATAGGCCAGCGCGGCCTCCCGACTGACGCTCATGACGACGCTCCTTGTTCCGCGAAATGCCGATCTATCTGAGGCCTCTTTATCGCCGTTGGCCGAGAGTGTCAATGATTGGAAGCAGGGTCTGGGGTCTAGGGTGCTGATAGCGCAGTACTGCTAGTGCTGCGCAGACTGGCGGAAGCATCGCGCCGCCACTTCATCCCGGGCTTCATATCCGCTATACTTCATCGTCTTTTGGTGAAAGGGAATGTCCATGACTCGCCGCTTCGTTTTCGCGTTGCTGGTGGTTGCGCTGCTGATGACTGCGGCGCCGGCTTTCGCGGCCCAAGCCACGGTGGCCGAGCGCGTGGCGCAGGTCAATCAGGCCATTCGCGCGGCCGGCGCGAACTGGCGCGCGGGCGAGAATTCGTTCGTCGCGCAAATGCCGATGGATGACTTCCGCTCCATGCTCGGCGTCGATTTGTCCCGCCAGCCCGCGGTCCGCAATTGGTGGACGCCCGACGGTTCGCGCGCCCTGCCGGCGCACTACGACTGGCGCGACATTTCGGGCGACAACTTCATCACGCCGATCCGCTACCAGGGCCGCTGCGGCTCGTGCGTGGCCTTCGCCGCGGTAGGCGCGGTCGAGGCGGGCATTCTCATCCGCGACCAGACGCCGGGCATCGACGTCGACCTGTCCGAGCAGCAGGCCTTCGACTGCTCGTATGCCGCCTGCGATTACGGCGCGTATGCCGACGACGTGCTTTCGACCATGGAAGACCCGGGCGTGGTCGACGAGGATTGCTTCCCCTACATGTCGGGCGGCACCGTGTACGACTACGATTGCGGCGCGGCCTGCGCCGACGCGGCGAGTCGCTCGTTCAAGATCGACGGCTACAACCATATTTGGGGCGGCGTGAATGCGATTAAAACGGCGATCATGGAAAACGGACCGGTGCTCGCCTCGTTCACCGTTTACGAAGACCTGAAGTACTACATCGACGGCGTGTACAAACACGTGTGGGGCCAGATGCTCGGCGGGCACGAGGTGGTGCTGGTTGGTTGGGACGACGCCGACCAGTGTTGGATCGTGAAGAACTCGTGGTCCGAGAATTTCGGCGAACACGGCTTCTTCCGCATCAAGTGGCACACCAGCGGCATCAGCGGCGACACGGTGAAAGTCAACCTTGGCGCGGCGCCGTTCACCCCGGGCGCGCCGCCGGGCGGCGATTGCACGGCTGCGGGACAGGCCCTGTATCAATCTTGCAACCTGACCTACGAACTCGACGACCAGACGCTGTCGCAGGGCGGCTTTGTCGACGCCTGCAACGCCGGCGAGCTGCCGCAGTGCGTACATTCGTGCACCGAGCAACACAGCGACTGCAACCTGTTGGCGGGCTGCGTCGGCTTCTGCACCGACCAATGGTGCGCCATGGACTTCTCGTATCTCTATGACACCTGCGGCCTGGCGGTCGAACTGGAAGCCGGCTCGCCGCTGCCCAAGGACGAAGCCGTCGAATTGTGCGACGCCGTCGGCTACTCGTCGGTCGCGATGAAATGCGTGCTCGAGTGCGTCGCGCGAGGCAGCACGTGCGGCGGGGTGTCGACCTGCATGGACGACTGCGTGATGTGCCCGTTCCCGACCGTCGACTTCGCCGCCGATGTCACCGCGGGAGACGCGCCGCTGACCGTGACCTTTACACGCAACGTCGTCATCCCGCCGAACTGCCCGCCGAACGTCACGCATTGGGATTTCGGCGACGGCACGACGAGCTACGACGACGCCGACGTGATCACGCACACCTATACCGCGGGCGGAACGTATTCGGTCGAACTGCGCATCACCAACGGCGCGGGGCCGGGCATCAAACTCGTACCCGACATGATTACCATCAACGGGTCGGTCGATGACGACACCGTCGACGACGATGCGGTCGATGACGACGCGGTCGACGATGACGCCGTCGATGACGATGCGGTTGACGACGACGCCGTCGATGACGATGCGGTTGACGACGACGCGACCGACGATGACGCCGACGATGATGCCGACGATGACGACGCCGACGATGACGCGACAGACGATGACACGACCGATGACGGTGCGACCG
>Ga0315273_10007861_pt1 | contig 13395 bp, 12 predicted proteins | sample YL17G02_0_MG_FD_205753 | JGI IMG/M metagenome (GOLD analysis project Ga0315273, IMG submission 205753) | Sediment microbial communities from Yellowstone Lake, YNP, Wyoming, USA - YL17G02_0 | ecosystem: Environmental > Aquatic > Freshwater > Lake > Sediment | place: USA: Wyoming | collected... | reverse complement strand
CTGCTAGATAGGATGAGAGACGCAAGCGTGCCCGTGAAGGCCAGTCGTTTGGGTTATTGTAATGTCGACCTCATGGAAGACTATCTCGGATATTATGCTAAAGTGACAGGGACTTTCAAGTTAGAATTCCATCTCGAAGTTGCAGAGATCCCCTATGTGATTGAGGCATGGGCTACATTTGGCGAGCGGGCCGAGATTTACGTCCTTGTCAACAGAACGCCTATAACGGGAGAAGTTGCTGCTAATCATTCAAAGATGCACCTTCGTTTATCTGGGTGTAATCTGTCGGAGGAGGGATATGTTCATCCAATTGATATTGGGCGACGACCTGCGATAGTGTACTTAAACATTCTCACTCCCTACATGCCCATCACTTCAACCGGCAAGTCTCCAAATCTGAGATATTTGCGGATGGAAATTACGCGTGCTATTGAGGCATCCGTCAAAAAGGCAAAACGAAACGCCTCGAATGGGCCCACCCGCTCACAGAAAGAGATCGTCAAAGAACATCTTGTTGAGGGGATAGCGAAAGCTGGTGGGGGGCATGGATATAGCCAGCGGCAGCTTTTCTATGCTATCAGGCCTTTTGTGATTGCAGAGCGAGAAAAGGAGCCGAGTTATGATACCTTCGCGGGAATAGTAACCGACATAGAAAACGAGATCGGCCACGACCTGCCGGGGATGTACAGAGATGATCGAGGTGTTATCTATCACCCTCACACGCAAGAAACAATCCCGTTAGGCACGCGGATGGTCAAGGACTACAAGCCACCCGATTGGACATTCAATAAAGTCCTGTATATCGAGAAGGAGGGCTTCTTCCAGATTTTGCAGGACGAAAAGTGGCCTGAGAAACATGACTGCGCTCTGTTGACATCAAAGGGAACGGCTACGCGAGCAGCCAGGGATTTGATAGACGGGCTCAAGGACAGCAAAGAGGAGATCACATTCTACTGTATCCATGATGCAGATGCGGCGGGCACTATGATCTATCGGGCATTGCAGGAAGCGACCAAAGCCAGACCAGCTCGGAAGGTCAAGGTGGTAAATCTGGGTCTGGAGCCTCTGGAAGGATTGGCGATGGGGCTTGAGCCTGAAAAAGTTATACGAAAGGACGAGGACAGACAGCGGGGAGTGGCGGATTATGTCTCCTCTGAGTGGGCCGATTGGTTGCAGAATTGGCGCATCGAGATGAATGCCATGTCCACCCCTCAATTCGTGCAATGGCTCGACGATAAAATGGAGGATTTTGGGCAGGGCAGGCTGATCCCACCAGAGGCAGTCTTAACAAACGAGCTGAATGAAAAGGCACGTGAGAAGCTGGCGCGGGAGATCAGGGATAGGATAATAAAGGAACATGATGCGGAAGGCCAGATAAAACGAGAGTTCGAGAAGCTCAAGCTCGTCCTCAACGAGACGGCCAAAGAGCTAACTATTAATGTGGCTTATGATCTGGAGACGGAGTCGGATCAATCCTGGCGAGATCCTGTCCTAAAGCTGGCCCACGACCTGGTCGAGAAGAGCCCGCTCGAATAGATCATTTTTGGGGTAGTGTGTGCAATACAGCAATGACCGCAGGGTTAAGATTTCAGAGAGTGCTGAATTGATAAATATACTAATTAAGTAATCGTTTAATGTTATCGTATTATTAAACTTTAGGGTTAATTTCTTTTGCTAGGTTGCGATCTGCATTCGTTTCGTCAGTACCCCGCGCCTCCGTTTTTCTTATGTAACGGACAATAGCAATATTGTTACATAAGAAAGTCGGTGCAAGGAGGCGGTAATATTAGATCAAAACAATCTAGTTAACCAAAGGCCATCGCAAGCTGGCAAACTCCCTCACTTTGAGGGAGTTGATTTGCTGCAACCCTGCCTGAGACGCAGGGGGCATTGCTTTCTACTGTAAAACGAAAATGAATATAAAAGGTATATAGAATTTTTTTTAATAGTGATATTTCTTGCATCTCTGTCTATGATATGAGCACTGTTATTTAATTTCATTTCTATTAAAGATGATCTTCCAGGATGTATGGAGCTGGCGCGCGCTCTAATTTAGACCCCAAAGATCGATTTGCAGATCTGAATCGGAGCACTGCAATTTGTCTTAGTCTTCATTGCAAAATATATATAGTAGTCAATAACATATTGTCTTGATCTCCATGTCTCCTTGGGCACTCTGGCTCTCCATGATTCTCCTCATTGGTGCTGGGATAGCCGTAGATGTGCCTTTCGTCTTTGATGAGACTTCATCAGGCGTGGCTAGCTACAATTCTGATCAGCTTGAGCAGGCGTACACTGCATCTTCAGACCTCGCTGGAGTACCGATGGTAACTCAGGCCACCGATGATGAGGTTATAACGTTTCCAGTTACAGGCGGTGGCAACGCTCCTGAAGGCAAGACGAAAAAGAATGTGGGAGAACTCAAGGAAGTTTTTAATGCCAGAGTAGAACCTGATAATTCCCGCGTTCATGAAGAAGCTCTTGTGCTCGTATCAACGTTTCCAGGAGATCTCACTATCGACCAGATTAGCTCGATATACAGCTATTTAAAAAATGGTGAAGATGCTATCAAAGGTTGGAGTTATGCTCGTGATCCAAGAGGTATAGATTACTTCATGTACGCCAATCAGTCTCTAAGGATTGGCGAGAGGACAAGATGTGTAGGAACGGGCGATTGTGATGATTTTGCCATCCTTATGTCTGGTCTAATAGAATCAATAGGTGGCACTACAAGAATTATTCTCGCTCGCAACAATATCACAGGCGGACACGCTTATACTGAAGTCTATCTAGGAAATCTAAATGCTCAAAACAACCAGGTGGAAGATATCATCAATTGGGTAAGGCAGAAATTCAATGCAGATAAGATCTTTACACATATTGATACCGCCACCAAAGATGTTTGGCTGAATCTTGATTGGGGTCCTGACGAAAGAGGCAACACGCATCCAGGAGGACCTTTTTATCTAGGAGATAAGCACATCGTTCTTTGCATAAGAGATCGTTATGAAAAAACGGCACTGAAGCTGTCTGAGCTCTTCAAAAACCGTGATGCCTGGAACAACAAAGGCAGTGCTCTGGATGGTCAGGGCATGCATGATGAAGCCATCAAGGCTTACGACGAGGCGATCAGGCTAGATCCCAAATATGCCGTTGCATGGTACAACAAAGGCATTGCTCTCAGGGACCAGGGAAAGTACGACGAAGCCATCAAGGCTTACGATGAGGCGATCAGGCTAGACCCCAACCTTGCGGAGCCCTGGAACAACAAAGGAGTGGCCCTTTATAGCCAGGGAAAGTACAACGAAGCCATCGAGGTTTACGATGAGGCGATCAAGCTAGATCCCAAATATGTTGCAGCATGGTACAACAAAGGAGTGGCCCTTTATAGCCAGGGCAAGTACAACGAAGCCATCGAGGTTTACGATGAGGCGATCAAGCTAGATCCCAAATATGTTGCAGCCTGGAGCAACAAAGGCGCTGCTCTCTTTAGCCAGGGCAAGTACGATGAGGCCATCAAGGCTTACGATGAGGCTATCAGGCTAGATCCCACTCACACTAAAGCCTATTACGCAAAAGGTTTGATCCTTAAAAATCTCGACAAGACTTCTGAATCCAATGCTGCCTTCGCCAAAGCAAACGAGCTGGGGTATACAGGCTGACCCATCTCCCAGCAGTGCGTATAACCCGCAAGAATCCATCTCTCGTTTTCTCGAATAATACCAACCTATTATTGTTATCGTGATATGTGGATAAAAGTACTATTTTTAAAGTGCATCACTAAAAAGCCCTTATTTTAATCCACAAATCGCTATGCAGAACCGTTATAGTGTGGTGCATAGATGCAAGGATGCAAGCCAAAATCACATTTTTCCCACTGCTTGCGGTCTAGTACCGGTAACAACCACCACGCTACACAAGGCAGGTAGATTAGACGTTGGCGGCCCTGATCCAATTTCTGATTTTATGTATCCGGAATTGGGACTAGCTGGCCGGACTCCACGGAGTTTTTTCTGTGGGCATCACTCGGCCAGGTGTCGCCCAAAACTATTTCGTGTGAGCGATGGTTGAGGCACTCTGGGGGAAGAGATTTGGCGGCACGCGGCGGAAATGATAGATGGAGACAGATAGAACCTGACCAGAGATATTATGAAAATGACTGAAGTGGAAAGGAAGGCGGCAAAGCATGCAGTCCAGGCAACGAAGCAGGAAGAAAAGAAAGTGAGGCAGCACCGATCATCCCGGAAGAGGTCTGCCCAACAACGACAGTAGAGGTGATCTTTCGGGTCGCATCACCCAAAACTATTTCGTGTGAGCGATGGTTGAGGTACCCAGAGGGAAGAGATTTGGCGGCACCCACGGCAGCAACGGACTTGGCAAAACCGTATTTAAAGAACATAAGAAGGGAGATTGGAACAGGGAGTGCAACTGAGCACACTTACAGAGCCGCATTAAAAGGACTCGTGCAGTCACTGAGATCCAATATAATAGCTATCAATGAACCTAAGCGAGTTAGTTGTGGTGCTCCTGATTTTGTGGTCAAAAAAGATGATCTAATAATCGGACATATTGAAGCCAAAAATGTCGGGAAATCCTCGGAAGTGTTGACATGGGCATGACTGCCGTAAAAATACTGGGAATCATCTTGGGACTGCTCATAATCTTATTTGGATTAATAATATTCACCTATATGTTTCTTTTTATTTTTATAGGCAACTTTCCATCTGAACATAATATAGGAGAAAGCTCGAAAGGCGATCTCGCCGAAGCTGCTATAGCCATGTCCATGGGCAGAACTGATAAGGCAATCGAGGCATATGATAGAGTAATCGATAACGACCCTAAAAATGTGACGGCATGGTACAGCAAAGGCTATGCCTTCTACAAGTGGGGGAAGGCCAGTAAAAATTCAAGCAATTACGCGGAAGCTATCCGAAGCTTCGATAAAGTGATCGAGCTGAATCAGTCGTTTGCTGGTGCTTATCCCAACAGAAATGCATGGGCTCTAAAAGGAGATGCATTATTCGCCCTGAACAGGACTGAGGATGCACTGCAATCCTACAAGAAAGCGGTCGAGCTGAATCCAAATGATGAAGACGCCTGGAAAGGCGAGGGCCGAGCCTTAAGGGCCCTGGGCAAGAACCATGAGGCAGTCGCCGCGTATGATAAAGCTATTGCCCTAGATCCGGGGCTTAATCGCAATCTTACTGGACGAGACCAATCGGAAATAAGACAATTCTTGTGGCAAAAATATCGGGCTCTTGAGGGAATGGGCGCGTATGAACGGGCTAATGAGTCCTTCATGGAGTTCAACAAGGTGAGTCAAACCCTAAAGTCGGGTGGGAACGGGAGTTAAAAGCCTTTGCTTATGAACCGCTGGGATTGGAGCTGGGCGGTCGATTGAGTGCTGCACAGGCTCTCGGAAAACTCAACGATACCCGGGCAGTCGAGCCATTGATCCTGGCTCTCGCTGATAACGATAGCAATGTCCGATATTATGCTGCAGTGGCTCTCGGTAAAATTAACGATAGCAGAGCAGTCGACCCACTGATACAAGCCCTCAAAGATAACGATAGCTGGGTCCGATTGTATGCTGCAGATGCTCTCAACAAGCTCGGTAAACCTGTAAATTAGATAGCCTAATAAGTTCGGGCATGCTTTCCTCTTTCTGAGGATATCATAGACCACTGTGCATAGATTGAAGGGGAGACCGCCAGGCAGAAGGCCAGGAAGCCGAAGGCGAGGCCGTGGTGAGCTTACTGGTAATCTACAAGCTAATGCCAGCTAGGACAGTGCCTGTAGATGTGGGTTACGTATCGGCGATTAGGTGCGGGGTATGAGAACCCCGCACTACATTATGTTCAGCCCATGATACCAATTACCGATATGACTAAGTACTAATTCATGATTAATAGTGTATTTTAAAGAGGGGCTTTAGAAACTGGCCGTTTGGCCTCTCAGAGTTGGTGCGATAACAAGAGGGGAAATTATGAAACTCAATCAAATGAATCATTCTATAAGAGTTAGCCTAGTGATTGCTCTATTCTCTGTTCTGCTTAGTGTAGGTTTTATGCCTGCAATTGCTGCTGCAGAAGAGCAAGAAGGCATGTGGGTTCTTAATGATATTAAATATGGCCGACTACCGAACGTGGATGCGGAATATTATAAGAAGACACTAACTCTCACAGCTACTTCTGCAAGTTGCGAACTCATACCGAAGGGCAATCCCGAAGACTGGTCCTCATCCGCCAGCTGGGAAGCCCCTCCAAAAACCTTGCAACCAGGGGGTAAGGTCCACGTTTCTGGGCATATTGTAAGGAATTCTTACTCTGCCAGCGGGTATTCTGATCGTCTTGACATCGGGTTCTTTGGGCCCGGATGCTACGGTTGGGGAACCGTCTGTCCCCCTTATTACAGTGACGACGATTACAGTAAAAAAGGAGAGGTCCGGGCAACCATTGCCGAAGTAACACTTGCTGGAGATATTTCCGTGCCTTCAAAGGATACGGAAGTCTCGCTTGCATATCAGACGAACTCAGGGCGTGTGTCCTATGTCTACAATTATCAGGAGCAGCCCTCCGAGACCGTGAGCAACGTCCCAGAGGAGAACCAGCCACAGACGGCATATGAAAAACAACCATTGAATGTAAAATTGGTTGTACCAGAAAACCCAACTGACGTCGATGTAATAGAGATTGAAGCGGAGGTCTCAGGTGATTACAAATCTCCCATCAGTTATGTATGGTACAAGGATAACGTAAAATTGGAAGGAGAAACGGGATACAAAATCAGATTTGAAATTGGAGTATTGCCGGGCGAATATCGGATTAGTGTGCAGGTTACTGACGACGAGGGTACGACTGGAGAAGCATGGACGACGTTAAACGTTGTCGAAGGTGATACTGGAATTCGTGGCGACGTTTTAGACGTGGATTCATTCGAGTCAATTCCTGATGCGATCGTATCCGCCACTAGTCTATTGAGCGGTGTGACTAAAACCGTTAGCGTCGATTCTGACGGAAAATATTCTGTCCATCTGTTGCCAGGCCATTACCAGGTTTCAGCTTCGGCTCCAAGCTATCTTACTGAATCAGGCACTTTCGGAGATGATGTAAAAGTTTTATCGCCTCATGATGAACCTTATTGCATAGACTGCTACACTACTTTTAATTTTCGTCTGGTGGAAGAGGGCTGCCTTTTGAGAACCCACAATATGGCTTTCAAGCCATGGGGGGCATTTAATGCCAAATGTGATTACTTTGTTGGATACGTCGAAGAGACGAGTGAAGGCATTTCCTATCTCTGGGAGAATTCCATCAATAAGGATCTTCAGGCTAACGGCCAGGCCACCACGACCCTCATCGACAACAAAATCGAGCAGACCATAACTTCGAACACCCCATTAGACCTTAAGGAAGGATACCAACTGGCCATCAAGGCAATAGATCTCGTTGGCGTGAAGGTCTACCTTGAACTCAGCAAAAATGGACAGGTCGTTGATAGTAAAGTCAGAGCTCCTTCCAAAGATGGCGCCACTATGGCCGATAAGACGTACTACTACAAGCCTGATGTGGGGAAAACGAAGGGCATAATTCAGATAGCAGTTCACTTTAAGAACGCATTCCGCGATTCAGACACGAACATCGCTACCATTGACGGAGTCTTCCAGATATCCGACTCGCCTAAAGATATCCTCGCGCTTAAAGATGAAAATGCCAATGTCCGAGTAGATGCTGCAAACGCACTTGGAGCGGGTAGTACCTCTACGCTGGGCACAACTGCTGACAAGATTGCCCGGTTCAACAAAGGCAATGATCTCTATAATCAAGGCAGGTACGATGAAGCCATCAAGGCTTACGATGAGGCCATCAAGCTTGATCCCAACTATGCAAATGCCTGGACCAGCAAAGGCGCTGCTCTCTCTAATCAGGGCAAGTACGATGAGGCCATTCAGGCTCACAACGAGGCTATCAAGCTAGATCCGAACCTTGCTGTGGCCTGGTACAACAAAGGTATTGCTCACCAGGCACTTGGTCGTACCTCGGAAGCGGATGCTGCCTACGCCAAGGCCAAGGAGCTGGGGTATACAGGGTGATCCCGTCTCCAAGCAGTGCGTGTAACCTGCGATAATCTTTTCTTTTTTAGGCCCTTCTTTTTCAGGCATGCGGCCACAAGATATTATTATAAATAGTCTTTGAACTCACTCATCACGGGTGTGGAGTATGGGAAAGAGGCTTATCGTGATCGCTACCAGTAGCAAAGATTGACCGATATGAGGAGATCGATCAAGTCAGCTTGTGCAAAATTCCATAGAGTATGGAATGAGTACTTTGCCAGAAGTGGATTTAGGCAGATTTGAGCCGGCCCGAGAAGGTTGTATAAGTTGGTGTGGGTAACTTGCGTACAAACCCAGAAAAAGTATATGACATTTTCAGCAATTCCTTTCAGAATGACATATACTTTTTGGGATAGAATCACCTGATCAAAATGATCACGTGATTGGCGGAACGAAGTCGGCGGAATACAAAGAGACACCGCCTCACTTTGAGGCAGAGATTCCTGAAAGAACAAGCTGCTTGTGGGCCGAGAATACGAGCTGGAGAAGCCGCCCGACTGAAGGCCGCCTATGCTAAGGGCCCCGAATTATTGCCAACCAGCCTGGAGGAGAACGTCATCCGCCGGGCTGAGGAGTTCAAGAAGAAGGCTACAGCCCTGGACCCGTCCATAAGGCTGGAAGAGATTTCCGTGTTCACTTACACAAAGAAAAATGGAGATAAGAGCTACAGATATTGGAAGTGCGAATGGAGAAGCTCCAATGGTAATATGAAACAAGCTCATTTAAGACCGGCTGAAGGCAAGAAGGGCCTATCCGAAGATGAAGCCCTACAGAAGGCCCGAAGAATGAAGGCTGAAGACCTCGGAATCAACACGACTGGCCGGGAAGATTAAATAGTTAGCAAACTATCACATATCCAATGGAGGCATAGTTAGTTGGTTTGCTCAGATCCCTTGGTGGTTACAGATATGATGTCACCTGTCGTTAAGCCTGCAAAGGTTGACCCTAAGGCAGGTAAGGAGTTCATTGAGGGCATCAGAGAGGGTCTTGAGGATTATGCTGAAGGCCGCTATAAGGTCTTCAAGGATGCTGATGAGCTACTAGCCTACCTATTAAGCCCTTGATATCTCCTATTTTGATCCTCAATGACATTTAAGCCCATACTTCCAAGCCATTTTCATAAGCAATTTAAGAAGCTGACAAAAAAGGATGCTGCTTTAGAGCAAAGGCTTGGTAAGAAGATCAAAGCGATATGCGAAAACCCCGATATAGGAGAACCCAAAAGCCACAACTTAAAGGGTCTCAGGGGTGAACACGTAGACCCCTTTGTGATTATCTACGGTGTCTTTGGTGATATCATCGTCTTTGTACACGTAGACCATCATGATAATGCGTATGCATCCGCCTATGAAATAGCAAAGGCTCTTATCGATGATGAAGGGCTACTCATTACATTAGCAAAGGCAGGCGTTACCCCTGAAGAGCTTGCAGCCTTTGTAGAATCGATAGGGAGGTAGAGGCAATATCTGCCTATCGACCAGCACGCTCCATCGTGCTTTTATCATTTAACAAACTTACCTTTTATGATATATATGTTCATTTGCTTTGGTTTAAGATCTAACCACATGGAACCTAGAATACGACCATTTTGTCGGGCCTCAAACTTATAGCTATTACCATAGGGATTTGTCCTGTAGCCATTCCAGCCTAACCAAGTAGTTTTGCCTGTATTACCTATTTTTTTCCCGGCTTCGGATAATCCAATACTTGGTACGTAAGCAGCGTATGCGTATATGTCGCAATTTGTATAATATACTTCTTTAGAATCTTTTACTGCTATCCATACGTAAGGATTCGCCGCAGATACCAACGGTACTACTGCACAACTTAGGATGACCACCAATAAAATGGTCATTATTGCTTTTTTGTACATGTTTTCCCTCCTCCAAGTCTATTTGGTCGTGTATGTGAGATGCTGAAAAACAGCACTTTTCCACAACCACATCCACGATCCTCCATTTATTACTCAAATCCTGAACATATATAATTATTGTTAATATAGGATTAAGATTAACTTGAATGAAGCTTAATCCTATAGATAGCAACAAGCAGGGGGAGGGGCTCTAGCACTATTTACGTTGGGACAACGGTGGTAGTACTCGGAATAGGCACTGGTGCAGGTGCTGACTTCCATAGAGTCATATTCACCAAATCAATTGATGCATCATGACTTGCCGACGCTTTATGCTTGTGGTCCGCTTTTACAGTCAAGCGACGCACCCCACTAACATCAAGATTTATATTTACTGGAAGGTCGCCTGCTACCATATCAATCTTTATAAGCTCTTTATCATCACCTAAGAAAAACAATGTCACTTTTGCTGCATTAGTACCTATATCATCTAACCCAACCAGTCCGATCAGGTTGTTGTATGTTCCATTTAAATTGAAATATGCGTAATATTCATTAGAATGACTGCTACTAAGTTGGATACCTTCATGATATTCTATGTTACCCATTTTCATTTCTGTAGAGTTATATTTAACACCGTCAAATGTAACTCTATAGGCTTGTAAGTTTGAAAGATATGTAAATTCTCCCCCAACAGATGTATTAACTTCGGCGTTGACGGTTACGATCGAGACATAACTTGAACATATAAATACAGTCAAGATTGCAATTACACTCAATTCTTTCATCGTTCGTCTCCCCTGTTGGATATTTTAACATTCTCAGGCTTCAGGTCTTTCTTTCTTGCCATAGATCCCGTACCCCATAAATGATCATTGTAATCCCTATAATCTGGATCAGCAATCCCCCAATACATCCAACTGCAAAAAATATATATACAATTAACACCATTAAATAAATTACGGAGTCACTACGAAATAATGAGGCCGCAATAATTGTCGTTGCAGCCCCTAATGCATACCATACAATAAGCCAAATACCAAAGAGCAGAGATGATGTTAAGAGCCCCGCTACAATTTTTGAAACCGAACTTAGTCCTCTGTATCTTTCAATCAATTCCGAAGCGAAAACCCTAACTCTATTAGATAACCCTAAAAAAGGATTCTTTTTAGGGATACTATCGCTGAGCTTAACCGTACTTAACGGCTTTGATATGGCCTGAAAAGGTGTTGACTGAGAGACCCCAATTATATCCTTTGATAATTCAGCTTCAACCAGTTTCTTTAGCTCTGATACCACTTTCTTAGATTTATCAATCTTATTCTGATATTGTCTTTGGAGCTTAGTATATTCGTCCTGTTTTATCTCCCCAACGTTAAATTTAACTACAAGTTTATCATATTCTTTGATATATATATTTAGCTCATTTTCTGCAATATCTCGCGATTTCTTAATATCAGCTTTGATACCAGCAATTATAATGAAGATATCGCTTTGCTTTTGCATGTATTCGCTTTTCATTTCGTTATATTGCTCTTCACTAATATGCCCCTCAGATTTATTTGCCAGCAAATTCATAGCAGCTTTATAGATTAAAGAGCATTCATTTTTCAAGAGGTCATACTGATCTTGGTTAATGAGCTGACTGGATTTAAGTTCCTCAAGATTAGTGATCAGATACTCAGAGCGATCTTTGAGTGTAGTGTACTCACCTTTCAAAGAGTCGTATACTTCATCGCTCAGGTACTTTTTAGATCTCATTTTTTCTAATTTTGCTAATCGATCCTCTGCCTCTTCCTTATTAAACAAGGCTATTTTTAGTTCTCTTTCTTTGGTGGTCGACATCAGAATTCCTATCTATTCCTCTTTCGTTTGACCCATGAATAATATCTATCAAAGATATTTAAAGATATCTTGTTGTTTTAAGCCTTCTTTGATCCTGAATTGTTCAAATATAGGAGGGATCACATTGGTCATCGGTTAAGCCCACCACTCAGCTCTAAAGCGTTCACGGTTGACGTGCGGATCAAGGGCTTGACTATCATAAACCCCTCCAATAGTTTCCAAAGTCCTTGTTATTCCCATATATCGCAGAAGGAGCGTTAGTTGATCATCCGCATTTTCTGCGAATATAATGCTCCATCTAAGTTGAGTAAATCTCACTATATTTTTACCTTTATGAATTTTTCTCACATTGAAATAGGTTCTTCTGCTAACAAGAAGCGTTAAAATAGCAACCCAAATAAGAGCTTCAATTATCTGAGGATTTTTTGTATTAAGGGCATCAAGTGCGTACCTGCTCTTTAGCTCTTTAAACATCAATTCGATATCCCATCGAGCTCCGTAAAGCTTTCCGATATCTTCAGGTTCAAGAATATCTGAATTAATATTAGTAATATATGTATGATATTTCTCATCTTCGTCATTGTAGATAGCAACAAGACGAAATCGATGTGTATCATGTCTTTTTATTCCGTTGTAGGCTCTGCGCTTAAAGGAGACTTCAACCTCAACATCTAAAATTTGTCTTTGGATCTTCGGCAATACATCTTGGAGATATGTCCCGCACACATCTATGCTCTGGCCTCTCCAGGTTCGATTTGCCTTTATAATTAACGGATTTGAGTTATCCTTTAATCTAGAGGCAAAAAATCCTCCGTTCTCAGCTATTCTGGCAAATAGTTGATATTTATAGAAACCAAGATCGATGAGCAAAATTTTCCCTTTTATCCAGGGGCCGACTCGAATGGTCTTTAACTCATTAGTGCGTTCTTTGTATATAGAAATGCTTTCCGGGGTGTTTCCAACTGCACTGACAAGAACCGCGATCTTAAGGCCGGCAGCTTCTCCTTTGGATCGAGCAGCCGGATAGAGTTTGGCCAGACTTGTATGAAGCCGAACTATCGTACTATCCTGAATCAATACATCTTGGAACTTTACTAATTTTTTATTAAGATTATGGCTTTGTTCTTGGGCAAGGTATTCAATTCCATGAATAACGCATGCTTTGAGAAAAGCAACGAGTTCTGGAGTAAAGCGGTAATACCAGCTACTATCGCTTAGTTTCTCGTGAGCTTCTTTTTCATAACTTCGTTTCAGACTGGCTAGTGTTCTCTGAAGGCGGACCCCAAAACTCAGAGTCAAAACCCAAAACATGACGACTGCATCTATCTTGCGTTCGCGTTTTATTAAACCAGTATCTACTGCGGTCTTCCTTAAAAATTCAGGCGAAAACATCGTGCATAGATCCTTCTCTATGAAGCTCTGCTCTGCTTTCGAGCAATCTGTTGCCATTTGCTATCCCTTCTAGGGAAGAATTAGATCACAACACCTATATATAACTAAACTTAAAATAGAAATGTGCTAAGTACAAAAGGGATGATATTATGCAACATCCATCCTAAATGTCCTTAACCGATGACCGATG
>Ga0315273_10007860_pt1 | contig 13396 bp, 8 predicted proteins | sample YL17G02_0_MG_FD_205753 | JGI IMG/M metagenome (GOLD analysis project Ga0315273, IMG submission 205753) | Sediment microbial communities from Yellowstone Lake, YNP, Wyoming, USA - YL17G02_0 | ecosystem: Environmental > Aquatic > Freshwater > Lake > Sediment | place: USA: Wyoming | collected... | reverse complement strand
TACTGAACAATCTTTATTTGACTGGCACATCATGTTATTGAGCCATGTGAAAGGAGTTGAAATCGGGAAATGGCGAACCCATCCTGAACCAATGCAAGTGGTATCCGGAGCAATGGGTAAAGAGAAAGTACACTTTGAGGCACCTCCATCACACTCAGTGCCAGAAGAAATGAAAATTTTTATCAGATGGTTCAACGATACAGCACCTGGCGGCAGTAAGGAAATTAAAAGTGCTCCGGTCCGGTCAGCCATTTCACATCTCTATTTTGAATCCATACATCCTTTTGAAGACGGAAATGGAAGAATTGGAAGAGCGATAGCGGAAAAGGCATTATCACAAGGCATTGGTCGCCCGGTTATGCTGAGCTTATCTAAAACTATTGAAAGCAACAAGAAAAAATATTATCTGGAACTTGAAAAAGCTCAATATTCAATGGAGATAAATTCCTGGCTCAAATATTTTGTTGAGATGATCCTTGAAGCGCAAATCGATTCAGAAAATCAAATTGATTTTACATTAAAAAAGGTAAAGTTCTTTGACAGGTTTAGGAATTTATTAAATGATCGCCAGATAACGGTAATAAAACGCATGCTGGAAGAAGGGCCAAAAGGTTTTACCGGAGGAATGAACGCAAAGAAATATGTTAGCCTCTGTAAAGTATCAAAGGCAACGGCAACCAGAGATCTTCAATACCTCTTAGAAATAGATGCGCTTATAGTTTCCCGGGGTGGGCGAAGCACAAGCTATTCAGTTAATTTATAAATTACGAACCGCCTATTTATTTGTTTTTGAGTTTCTTAGCGAACTAATCCTGTTGCAACTTTCAACAGTTAGGGGAGCAGATAACATATCAATAATTTCCATAACCGCTTAAAATCAATGATTTAAGGCGGTTTCTTTTTTTCAGGTACTCGAAATGATGCACACAGGATAGAACTTAAAGGAGAATCTCAGAGAAAATGCAGGGATAAATATAAAGAAATTGAAACTTTGAATTAAAACAGATAGATTTGTATAACAACATTTTATGATGAGAAAACTTGTCTCGTCCTAGAAAAACCTGTAAAATCTAAAATCCACTGAAAACAACCGTGCTAGATCCATCCATCAGGTCTAAATGATTTTGGTGGATGTATTTTTATTTGTTAAAATAAACTTGACTTTGGGTTTTTGTTAGCATAACTTTGTTCAAGTTTTTGTTCGACAAACTTTAATGTGAATTGATATTCTTGAAATTCACATATACATTATGACTACTTCCATAATCTGAGTTACATTTTAGTTTCTTGAAGTTTAACACATTGTAAAACTATGAAAAAGAAAATTGAATGCTTTTTAGTAATTCTTTGCTGTTGTGGCGTGTGCCGAGCACAACAGGTAGTTTCTTCAGGCGGATATGCCATGAAATCAGATGTTTCTGTCAATTGGATTCTGGGTGGTAGCTTATCAGATATTTCCACTATCAGCCAAAGTACCTTAATCAATTTACAAAGAGAACAATTGATGGAATCTAAGATTTCCCTAAAAGTTTATCCTATACCAGCAACTGATTTCATTAACATTGAAATCACACCAGTTGACACAGGTCGACTCATCCTAGAATTATACAACAATTCAGGAGTAAAGGTTCTCAACAAAGTGGCTGCTTATCAGCCTGTTCTACAGGTTAACATCAGTGATATTCCTTCTGGGATTTATTATCTAAAGGTATTTCAACCTTCCTCTATGGATCAGTTATTTGGAGTTGAAAAGATTATTAAAAACTAAAACAAAGCTATATGAAAAAGATTTTTACACTTTTAATCGGGATTGTGTTTTCAATTACGATTCTCAAGGCTCAAGCCCCGCCACAGGCATTTAGCTATAAGGCAACAATTACAAAAACACTTCCAAGTGGTACAACAGCAGCAGTAGTAAATAAAACTATTGGTTTAAAAATTGTCATTTTACAAGGAGACCCTGGTATACCAGCTTATTCAGAGACTTTCAAACCAATAACAAATTCATCTGGACAGATTGATATTGTTATCGGAAAAGGAACTACACCACAAGGAGATTTTTCATTAATTGAATGGTCAGAGGACATATTTTTCCTTCAAGTTTGGGTGGATATTAATGGAGGTACTGCTTATGGAACTACTCCAATGTCAACTACTCAATTGTTATCTGTACCCTTTGCGATGTATGCAGGTAAAGCTGGTTCAGCAGTAAATGAGACTGATCCTGTTTTTTCTTTACATCCAGCTCATGGAATAAGTAGCGATGACATTACCAATTGGGACATTACTGGGTGGGCTGAGGTAAAAAATAAACCAACAACAATTGCTGGATTTGGCATAACCGATGCCGTTACAACTATAGGAGATCAAACAATTGAAGGAAATAAAACTTTTACCGGTAATACCACAGTCCCAAATGCTCTTCATGCAGGAAATGGTTTTGCGTCTATTTACAGTGAGACTGAAAAAAGACCAATACTTGGTGAAAGAGGCAATGTCAGCATTGGTACAGCATCGAATTGGGATTGGTCTGAATTGGATGTCAATGGTGGAATTAATATTTTACCAGGTCAATGGGAATGGGGTTCTGGTTTAGCTCTATCTGCATGGGATGCAAAAGGTGGTGGCGGAGACCAATACCTTATTGGTTCAACTGGCGCTAAGGCGACTGAAGGTCCTGGAAAGTTCTTTATAAGAAACACTAATCATTACTGGGATGCCATCTTTCTAATGGATGATGCGGGTAATGTTGGTATTGGTCTTGGTTTTGGACTTCCAAAATATAAGTTAGATGTAGGTGGTGACATCAACTTTACTGGAAACCTTTATAAAAACGGTAATCCTTTTAGTCCCGTTTCATCTTGGAGCGAAATTACTAATAAACCAACTTTTGCAACTGTTGCTACAAGTGGCAGTTACAATGATTTAAATAATATACCAACAATAGATGGTTCAGAGACAAAGTTAACCGAAGGAACCAATGTAACCGTTACAGGGGCAGGAACTGTGGCAAGTCCTTATGTAATTAATTCAACTGGTGGTGGTGGTAGTAGTAGCCACTCCATTGGCGAAACTTACGGTGGCGGCATTGTGTTTTATGTATATGATAACGGACAGCACGGTTTAATAGCTGCCACAGTCGACCAAAGTACTGAAATTAGATGGTATGGCGGTAGTTATACGAATACAAGGGCAAGGGCTGATGGTGCTGGAGCAGGTTTAAAAAACACAGCCATAATCATTGCCAATCAAGGGCCAGTTGACGGAAATGCATTTGCAGCCACTGTTTGCAACGAATATTCAGTTACAGTTGGTGGCGTTACTTATGGCGACTGGTACTTACCTTCAAAATACGAGTTAAATTTATTGTACTTGCAAAAAAGCGTGGTTGGCGGTTTTGCTAGTAGTAACTATTGCAGTTCTACTGAGTACAGTGCCAATTTCGCATGGAGGCAGAACTTCGGCAATGGCGATCAGGGCGCCAGCGGTAAGTTCGGCCCATACTATGTGCGTGCTGTTCGGGCTTTTTAACTATTTAACTATTGAGAAGAAATCATTTTGGCGGTCATGTTATTTAATTCATCGCTTACTAAGTCCCCGGAAATCAGCTCCGGGGGCTTTTGTATTTGCTTGGTTTTTAGCTGTTCGGGTTGCTCTCTTAAGTTAAAGCATATTCCATCCATCTGAGTTAATTTCTGGGTGGATGGTTTTTTATTTGACTTGTGTCATTGTCTTTCATAACTTTATCCAGATGTAATTTGTGAATTATTTAATGATCATTAAATTAAACGAATATGGGCCATTTAGTAGGGAAGGAAATCTATCAGAAACTTGGGGACAAAATTGACAGTCTCCCTTTCAGGGTCAACAAAAATACTGCCTTTTTCAACATTCTAAAAGCTCTTTATTCCTCTGATGAAGCTGAAGTAGTTGTAAAAATGCCCTATGGGTTCTCGTCTGTTGATCAGGTAGAAAGAATTACAGGGTTCGAAAAAAACAAATTGAAAAACCTTCTTGAAAGTCTTGCAGCAAAGGGGTTGGTAATGGATATCTGGATCAGGAACAGGTATTATTATATGCCGTCCCCATTGGTAGTGGGTATTTTTGAGTTTACTATGATGAGGACCGGAGATGATCTTCATTCTAAAGAGTACGCGGAACTTTTTTATGAATATCTGAACGACAGAGATTCCTATACTGTTAACCTGGGTGAAGGGCAACAAATTTCACCAATAAGAGCCCTTCCACATGAAGGTACAATACTTGACCAGCCATACACTGAAGTGCTCGATTATGAGAAGGCTACATCGATAGTTGAATCAAACAGGAAATTTGCAATCGGATTGTGTTCATGTCGCCACGAAAAACTCCATGTTGGGAAAAAGAGTTGTGATGTTCCATTAGAGACCTGTGCTACCTTCGGTGACTCTGTAGATTTTATGGTCAGGCATAATTTTGCAAAAGCTGTTACAAAATCCGAAATGCTCGATAACCTTGCGAGATCAAAAGAAATGGGACTGGTATTCAGTTGCGATAATGTAAAAAATAATGTTTCTTTTTTGTGCCAATGCTGCAGTTGTTGCTGTAATCTCCTGTTGGGAATAAGTAAATTCGGATATCCTAATGCAATTGTCACCTCAAGTTTTATTGCAGATATTAATATTGATAGCTGCGAAGGATGCGGGAAGTGTGCTAAAGCATGCCCCATTGGAGCAATTGAAAGGATAACTGAAGAAAATCCGGAAACGAAAAATAAGAAAGTACCACGGATCAATAACGCAATTTGTATCGGCTGTGGAGTCTGTTCGTTAAAATGCACAAAAACAGGGTCATTGAAATTAATAAAGCGCAAGAAAAGAGTTATTCATCCAGAGACGACTTTTGAGCGGATTATTTTGCAATGCCTTGAGCGAGGAACCCTTCAACATCAAATGTTTGGGAATCCTGAAAAATTAACTCAAAGGGCTATGAAAGGATTTGTTGGAGGATTTCTGAGGCTACCACCGGTTAAAAGAGCGTTGATGAGTGAGAAGCTCAGGTCTTCTTTCCTCGATAAGATGAAAAGTGGTGTAGCAAAACAAAAGAAAGAATATCTTCTAGAAATGTAAAAAATGTTTGAAAATCAAAAGTGCTAATTCAATTCATCTGGGTAAAAGTTAGAGTTGCTCTCTTCAAGTTGCATTACATAATACATAGGTTTAAGGTATGCAACATAAATCGCAACCCTCACAATTGATAAGTGCGAGCCTGTGGCAGTCAATTGTAAAAGAGTTTAATGAAATAATTGTTTTCTAATTAATATAGTTTTATATTTGATTATGTGTGGAGTCCAGAAACCACTTTAATCAACGGAGCAGATGTCGAAAAGCTTAAAGAGTAGACTTCTTAAACTATTATGAGAATGAAAAACTGTCTGAAATCTGTTTTAACAATTTTCTTAATGTTTGCTTTTATAAGCATACAAGCGCAGATTAAACTTGGTCCTAAAGTTGGCTTGAATCTGTCAACTATGACATTAAAATCTTCAGGAATAAGTATGGATCCTAATATGCTAGTAGGTTTTCATATTGGTGTAATTTCTGAAATCACTCTAAAAGACAATTTAAAATTGCAACCGGGTATATTATATTCTACCAAAGGATCAAAATATAAAATTAGCTATTTACAGCAGTCTTTTGAATTATCTATTGCTCCAAGTTACATTGATATTCCTGTTAATGTAATGTATTATTTTAGTACAGGTAAAGCAGAAATATCTCTGTTTGCAGGCCCTTATTTCGCATATGGTATCGGTGGTAAGTCAAAAAGTGATGGTGAATCTGTGGACATTAGTTTCGGCTCAGGAGATAATGACGATATGAAACCTTTTGATTTAGGATTAAATGTTGGAGCCGGGGTAAATATCAACGGTCTCCTGATTTCCGCTCAATACGGGTTAGGGTTGACAAACTTATCACCTTCATCAACAGATAATACGGAAATGAAAAACAGAGTGATCGGGATTTCATTTGCATATTTATTTGGAGGTAAATAATCGCCATCTAAATATTCTCTAAGAATCAGTAATTTGGGTTTTCTTCTTTCTGGCTAAATTTGTAATTGCGAATAACTGTTCGGATTTTAAGCGTTATATGTAAAATGTTCGTCCCTTACCTGGGGAGCTAAGATAAACAATTAAAGCCTTGATTAAGAATTATATCAAGGCTTTTTTTATGTATAATTTTATTTCTCTGATTATTTGTCAATCAGGCTCTCTTCCTGGCAGGCCGACTGATATTTTGTGAATAAAAATATGTAAGCCCATCTATCTCGGTCATATCAACAACCTTAAAGCCATACTTTTTTAAAAGTCTGGAAAATTCTTTCTGATCCATATTGTGATCTGTCCTTGAATCAAGTAAATTAGTTAGTCTGGTTGATAATCCTGAGAGAATACTTTCCCCTGTAAAATTAATTTTGCTGTAAGAAAAGCATCCAATGAAATTTACACTCTGGGGTAAAAGATTAAAAAGTGTAGAAAGGAATTTATTCGGATCTTCAATCAAGTTAAAGTTTTTAAGGTTTACCAGAGTTTTGACACTTTTTAATTCTTGCTCATCAAAATAATAATGGTTGTTCGGAGGCAGTATCAATAAATCAGGATCCTTTGCCAAATTGAAACTCTTAAGGTAATGGAAAAAGTTTTTCCCGATTTCTGCTGTCAAACTTAAGCTGACCTCATCAAAATCGGGTTTTATATTGGATTTTTTTTCAATATTAAAGAAAGTCTCATTATCATTGTCGAAATATGTATTATCCGAGATTGAATTCTTTTCCATCACTTTACATTTTTCTGATTCATCCTATCTTCAAATGAATGCAAATAATTTCAATTTAACTGACATCAAAGGGCTAAATATTTTTTTTATATCAGTTCACAATAAAACTATAACAAAATAAATCATTTAAATGTTTAATTACCAATAAATAATAATAAATTTTCTTTAAAAAATGGTTTCAATTCAATTTGCTATACAATCTATCTTCTGCCTATCCCAGAATTATTTTCACCGCATGTTCTTTTCCATCTCCAAATACAGGTATCAGATTTGATTTATATGGTTGTCCATCAACTGTTACTTCACTAACTCCTTTCGATTTTCCATTTGGGTTAACAATTTCAATCCTGTAAGTCGCACCTCTGAACTTCCTGGTGGCATTAAATCCTTTCCAGTCAGTCGGGATGCAGGGATCAATTAATAACCCGTCATACTCCGGACGGATTCCCAGCATGTACTGTGTAACTGCATAGAAATTCCATGAAGCTGTCCCTGTCAGCCACGAGTTCTTGGCTTCCCCTGGTTTAAAGGCGTCCTTACCTGCTACCATTTGTGCATAAACATATGGTTCTGTTTTATGCAAATCGCTGATTTCCTCAAGGTATGAAGGACATATCTTCTTGTAATATTCCCAGGCACGGTCTCCATTTCCAACTACGGTTTCACCTATCATAATCCATGGATTATTATGGCAGAAAACACCTGCATTTTCTTTATAGCCTGCAGGATATGATGATATTTCACCATATTCGATATAGTATTTTGTGAATGCTGGATTATTAAGTACAATCCCGTATTTACTGTCGAGCCTCTCTTTTACAGCATTAAGCGCTTTGGTGCAGAGACCTTCTTCTTTTCCTATTCCTGCCATTGTACACCAGCCCTGAGATTCTATGAATATTTTGGCTTCTTCGTTTTCGTTGCTTCCGATTTTACGGCCATAATAGTCGTATGCGCGAATGAACCATTCTCCATCCCAGCCATATTTCTTTATGATATCTACCATATCATCAACAAGCTTTTGGGCACGTACAGCTTCACCGTCTTTACCCAGTTTCCTGCAAAGATCAACATAGTCGCGACCATAAACCACGAAGAGACCTGCAATCATAACTGATTCAGCTTTAGACCCTTCTGTTTTGTTTTCTGTTGTCTGGAAAGATTCATTCGGATCGTTTGAGAAACAGTTAAGGTTAAGGCAGTCATTCCAGTCGGCACGGCCAATAAGAGGAAGACCGTGGGGGCCCAGGTTGTTTACAACATGGTCAAATGAAACTGTGAGGTGGTCGAATAAACTTCGTGCCACTGAAATGTCATTATCGAATGGAACCAATTCGTCCAGAATACCAAAATCACCGGTTTCCTTAATATAGCTGACGGCACCCAGTATCAGCCACAGAGGATCATCATTGAAGCCGCCGCCAATATCATTATTGCCACGTTTGTTAAGCGGCTGATACTGGTGGTAGCAGCCTCCGTCAGGAAACTGTGTGGAAGCTATATCGATAATCCGTTCACGGGCACGTTCCGGAATCTGATGAACAAAACCTGTAAGATCCTGGTTCGAATCACGGAAACCCATACCCCTTCCAATGCCGGATTCGAAGAAAGAAGCCGAACGTGAAAAACAGAAAGTGATCATACACTGGTACTGGTTCCAGATGTTCACCATCCTGTCAAGTTTGTTGTCTCCTGAGTTTACTGTATAGATACTCAGCAGATTGTCCCAGTATTTACGCAGATCAGCAAGCGCATTATCAACTTTAGCAGAAGTATTAAATGCAGCAATGGTTTCTTTTGCCTTTTTCTTGTTGATGATGTTTTTTGATTCCCATTTTTCATCCTCTTTATTTTCAACATATCCCAGAATGAAAATGAAATCCTTTGATTCTCCCGGTTGAAGTTCCACCTCAATACAGTGAGAAGCAACAGGTGACCAGCCATGAGCTTCAGTGTTCTTCGGTTTTCCCTCAGCAACCACCTGTGGTTCATCGAATCCATTATATAAACCGAAGAAAGATTCACGGTCCGTGTCATACCCCTGAATGGGGACATTCACAGAGTAATAGGCATAATGATCGCGCCGCTCCTTGTATTCGGTTTTATGATATATCACAGATCCTTCTATTTCAACTTCCCCGGTGGAAAAATTACGCTGGAAATTTTCCATATCGGAAGCGGCATTCCACAAGCACCACTCTATAAAAGAAAATACTTTAAGTTTTTTGGTTTTGTCGGAATTGTTGGAAAGAGTAAGCTTCTGTACTTCAGCCCATGTTTTCAGGGGCACAAAGTAAAGAACATTGGCTATGACCCCGTTTTTCTCACCTTTGATATTGGTATAATTCATCCCATGACGGCATTCATAATTATCGAGTTCAGTTTTACAGGGTTTCCAGCCAGGTGACCAGATATTTCCGCCATCGTTGATATAGAAATACTTCCCGCCGCTATCCATTGGTACATTGTTATACCTGTAACGGGTAATCCTGCGGAATTTGGCATCTTTATAAAAGGTATATCCCCCCGCAGAATTTGAAATGAGTGAGAAGAAATCTTCATTTCCAAGGTAATTGATCCATGGCCATGGGGTACGCGGATTATTAATCACGTATTCCCTGCTATTGTCGTCGAAGAAACCGTATTTCATATTTATTTAATTTATAGTTTGCTGAGATTAATGTTAACCTTTTTGAGCTTTGACTCTTCTATTGTTTAATTCAGTTGTAATTTCATCCATTTTCTTCTGGTTTAATGGATAGAGTGTCATAACACCTGCTGCAATCATGGCAATAATTGCCGGTATCCAACTCATCAGCATTATGATGCCCGGAACTGCGCCCTGAATGGCAACGGTATCTTGTCCATTGTATTTAAATGCTGCCAGAACAAATCCAATAATTGCACCGGCTATACCTCCTCCAAATTTGGTTGCAAAAGAACCGGCAGAGTAAACGAGTCCGGTAGCTCTTCGTCCATTTTTGAATTCCGAGTAATCGGCGGCATCACCAAGCATGGCAAAGAAGAGAGTTGGGAATATTGCTGCTCCAAACTCCGAGATTATACCGATTGTGAAGATGGCTGTTATATTTTCCGAACTGCAAAAAACAAGTAATGCGTTTACAACACCAGAAAAAATAAGCGCATAAATGAACAAATTTCGTTTGCCAAAACGTTTGCCCAGAGGAGATGTTATCATAGCACCTGCAATTGAAGCAAGCATCAATCCAACCATATAAGAAGCAGCCAGTAACTGATTTTGCAAATAATGGCTAAAATAGATTACAACAATACCTTGTTTGATCGAATTGTAGACATTGAACAGCAAACCGATGACAAGGAGGATGATCCAGGGCCTGTTTCTGATAAGATCTTTCAGGTCGTTGGCCAAACTTGTTTTTTGTTCTTTGGGAGGTTGCACACGTTCCTTTGTTGTAGCAAAAGTTATCATCAGGAAAAGAGCTAAGAAAACAGATAAAAGATAGATGGCATTGCTATAGCCTCTCTTCTGGTCAATGATGGTTACGTCTGTGGTCTTAAGGTTTTCTTCACCGGATACGACAAAAGAGTATTTTTTTTGTGCTTCCATTGAAAAGCTTTTGCCCTTAGTGGGGACGTTAAGACTATCGGCCATTCCGGCATTAGCCCAGGTAAACAGGGCAATTCCATCTTTGGTTTTGATATTTACATTTTTAACATCCTTATTGGTTGATACTGTTACTTCATATTTTTTTGCATCAAGCTTATCCATATCAATAGACGGATTGACATTGCCAAAGTGTACAACTAAAAACAACAAAGCTCCCTGAACCACCATACCACCGGTAAATGCCCCAACCATACGATACGAACCCAGACTTGTACGTTCTTTGTCGTCGCTGGTCATTACAGCCATTAATGCACCATACGGGATATTATTCGCTGTGTAAACAAGAAAAAATATCAGATAGGTAGAATAGGCATAAATTATTTTCCCTGTCGGACCTAAGTCAGGGGTTGTAAAGAGCAACGATAATGTTACTCCTAAAGGAATCGCTGTCCATAATATCCAGGGACGAAATTTGCCATATTTCGAATTTGTTCTGTCGCAGATAACACCCATTATTACATCAATAATTCCATCACCGAATCGGGCAATTAAAAAGAGTACCCCCACGGCAGCAGGATTTATTCCAAAAACATCAGTGTAAAAAATAAATAAGAAAGTGGCAACTCCGCGCCAGGCTATATTTGCTGCCCCGTCTCCAAGTGCATACCCGATTTTTTCTTTTAAAGCTAATTTTTCCACAGTCTATGGTTTTAGTAGTTATTAAACAAAGTAACACAAAGAAGTAGTATACTTTAATTAAATTTGTTAATAATTCAAGTTATATCAAATTTAATAAATGTCTTATAATAAGGTTCGAAAACGCATTTAAATTTCTTCAAATAAAATGAAACCATCAAGGCGCGATTTTTTAAGATTCTCTGCAATAGCCGGATCAGCTATTTTTTTCAGACCATTTAATGCATTCGGGATTGCTTCGGAAGCCGGAAAATTCCTTGAAAGGATAGGGATATCAACGAATATCTCAAATAACGGCATCCTGACTGCGGCCGGGTATTCATTTGTAGAAGAAAATGCGAGAGGATTTCTTGTCCCGGCAGAAGCCGATAGCGTCTTTGAACAAAAATTGTCGCTATTAAAGGAATCCAAACTTCCCCTGGAAGCCTGCAACTCTTTTCTTCCGGGCAACCTTAAATGTGTAGGACCAGCTCCTGTTCATGAAGAGATCCTGAAATTCGGAGAGACAACGTTCCGGAGAGCCCGGATGGCAGGCATAAAAACAATTGTTTTTGGCAGCGGTGGAGCCAGGGCAATACCGGAGGGATTTTCGAGAGAAGAAGCCAGACAGCAATTCATCTCACTCTGCAAACAACTGGCCCCGATTGCAAAGAAATACGATGTTATTATCTCGCTCGAACCACTGAATACAAAGGAGTGCAATTTCATTAATTCAGTTGCTGAAGGAGGTGAAATTGTTCAGGAAGTAAATCACGATAATTTCAGATTGCTGGCAGATATTTACCATATGCTGATGGAGAATGAGAGTCCATCAAATATTATAAAATACGGACATCTGTTATATCATACTCATATTGCTGAAAAAACAGGCCGTTCAGCACCGGGAGTAAACAACGAGGATTTTACACAATATTTCAAAGCACTGAAAGAGGTGAAATATGAGGGACGAATGGCTATTGAATGTACATGGAAAAATCTTGAAGAACAGGCTTCCGGTGCACTTTTGTTTATGCGGAGGCAGATCGTAGAAGTTTAAACTGAACTCTTCACTTTATATCCCCTCAATCCGTAATACAGTATAAAGGCAAAAAGCGGAATAGGAGCAAAAAATCCGACTGACATATTGAATTTATCGGCTATAAGTCCCATAACCGGTGGGAATAAAGCTCCCCCAACAATCGACATTACGAGAAAGGAAGATGCTTTTTTGGTCTTCGGGCCAAGGTCTTTTATTCCAAGTGCAAAAATGGTCGGAAACATGACTGACATGAAAAAGAAAACACCGTAAAGTGCTATGAGTGAAATCCAGCCAGCTCCAATACTAACAACCGGCAATAACAGACAACACATCAATGCGTAAATGGCAAGTAGTTTTGTCGGTTCAAAATTTCTCATGAGAAAACTGCCTGACATTCGTCCGATCATAAATAATACAAAGCCTATAGACAGAAAATATGGTCCGTAGGCAACATCAAAATGTGGATTCTGGTTAACATCTGTAACAAAATTTATGAGATAACTGAATACTCCGGTTTGTGCTGCAACATAGCAGAACTGAGCAATTACCCCCAGAACAAAATGACGATGCTTAATAAGAGGTTTACTCACCAGCACAACATCGGAGGAGGCAACCTGGTCAATTTCATTTAAGGTTTCTTCTTCCTTTATTTCCGGTAATTGTGTAAAAACAAATAAAAGAGCGACAAGCAATACCGTTCCTCCAATAGCACAATATGGAAGGATCATAGAGCTAAGCTTCTCTCCTTCAATATTACTATTGTTCCCATAAATAAACAGTCCGATAAGCGGACCAATAACCCAGGCCAGGCCATTAAACGATTGTGAAAAATTAATACGACGTTCAGCCGATTCCTTTGGACCCAGCTTGGTAGTATAAGGATTAGCTGCAGTTTCGAGAGTGGCAAGTCCGCATCCCATAAAGAACAGACAAATAAGGAAAATCCAGAACGATTCGAATGTTGTTGTGGCAGCAATTAAAAATGCACCTGAGGAAAAAAGAGATAATCCGAGAATTATACCTTTTTTATACCCGAACCGCTTCATAAAATACCCGGCCGGTAGTGCCATTCCAAAATAGGCAGTATAGACAGAAAACTGGATCATGCCTGACTGCGCTTTTGACATCTGCAGCATATCCTGAAAATGTTTGTTTAAAGTATCGAGCATACCATGAGCGACACCCCAAAGAAAGAAAAGGCTGGTTATCAGTATGAATGGAACAAGGAAACCCTTGGTAACAAGTTTCTGACGGTTTCCGGAAGAGATAATTTCA
>Ga0315273_10007857_pt1 | contig 13398 bp, 12 predicted proteins | sample YL17G02_0_MG_FD_205753 | JGI IMG/M metagenome (GOLD analysis project Ga0315273, IMG submission 205753) | Sediment microbial communities from Yellowstone Lake, YNP, Wyoming, USA - YL17G02_0 | ecosystem: Environmental > Aquatic > Freshwater > Lake > Sediment | place: USA: Wyoming | collected... | reverse complement strand
GTCACATCCCCAATCCACCATTCCCTCAGTCCGCTTCGCCCTTCCTGTACTTGAACCGTCCTTCCACCTCCCAGTTGTCGACGATGCCCATGATGACCGCGTCGCACGGCCGCTTGTCCGTCGCAATGGTCTGGCGGGCGGAACTGCCCGTGGCAAACAGCACCATCTCCCCGACGCCCGCCCCGACGGCGTCCACGGCCACCACCGGGCTGCCGGTTTCCTTCCCCTCCAGGTCCACCGGACGGAGCACCATGAACCGCAGGCCGTTCATCGTCTCGACCTTGCGCGTCGAAACGACCGTGCCGATGACCTTCGCCAGCAACATGGCAAGCCTCTCCCATTGCGGATTACGGATTTCCGACCGACTCGGACGTCTCAATCCGCAATTCAGCCCTTAGCGGCCTTTCCGGTCCATCTCCGCCTTAACCTCTTCGGCCCGGCCCAGCGGCAGCACCACGTCGATGTTCGTGTGGGGCCGGGCGATGATGTGCACGGAGACGATCTCGCCCACGCGGGCCGCCGCCACCTGGCCCGCGTCGCAGGCCGCCTTCACCGCCGCCACGTCGCCGCGGATGATCGCGGTGACGTATCCGCCGCCGATCTTCTCGTAGGACACCAGTTCCACCTTCGCGGCCTTGACCATGGCGTCCGCCGCCTCCACCATGGCCGCAAACCCCCGCGTCTCGATCATTCCCAATGCGTCTGCCATTACCGGCTCCTCAATTCGCTATGCGCTATTTGTAATTCAGTTTCCTGTCCGTCAGGTCTTCTTCGTCATATCCCGCCCCGTCACGCCCTCGATGGCCGCGACGGCCGCTCGCCAACCCACGTCGATGTCCCGCTCCTCACCGCCAAGATAGACCCGCCCGAAGCTCCCGAACGCCCGCACCTCGAGGACGTTGATTCGGGCGGCCTTCTCCGCCTCGTTGGCCGCCAGCGCCGCGTACGCCGCCGGCTCCAACTCCATCACGTACATGCTTTCGCCCGGGATAATCATGTTGCCGTGGCGCATCCGGTTGATCAACTGCGTCTGGTGATCGTCCATCCGCCGGATCACCTGGCTGGACAGAATCCGCGGTTTCCAGCGGTCGTCCTCGTTCAACTCCAGCGCCGCCAGCACGGCCCTTCCGGCCTGGCGCACGTCCCCCTGGGACTCCGAATGGATCTCCAGCAGCCCGTACAGCCGCTCGACGATCTGCATGCCCGGCGTCACCCGCGTGGACTTGAGCGCCACATCGGTGATCCGGTTGATCTCGATACCCGGCGAAATCTCCACGTACAGGGAAGCCATCCCCGCAATCGGCAGAAACCCCTGCGCCACCGTGCCGAGAAACGCCGCATACTGGGGCTGAAGACTGTCCAGAAACACGTAGGATCGCAAATCAGCCATGATTCCATCCTCATCGTTACGCCGAGACTGTCACTTCCTTCTGGGCTTCCGCCATGATCTTCACGCTCGCGCTGGCGCCGATACGCGTCGCGCCGGCCTCGATGAGCTTCCTCGCGTCGGCCAGCGTGCGGATCCCGCCGGACGCCTTCACGCCCATCGTCGTTCCCCGCACGGCCTCGGCCATCAGCGCCACATCGTGCGCCGTCGCGCCGCCCGGGCCGAAGCCCGTGGACGTTTTCACATAGTCCGCCCTGGCCTTGCGAGCCAGGCGACAGGCCACCGCTTTCTCATCGTCCGTCAGCAGCGCCGTCTCGATGATCACCTTGCACACGACCCGCCGCTCGATGCACGCGTCCGTAACGGCCAGGATGTCCCGATAGACCAGGTCGCACTCACCGCTCTTGAGCGCGCCGATGTTGATGACCATATCGATTTCGGTCGCCCCCTCGCGGATGGCGCGCCGGGCTTCCATGGCCTTGACGTCCGCCACGTGCGCACCCAGCGGAAACCCCACCACCGCACACACCTTGACGGGCGTCCCCGCCAGTTCCCGCGCCGCCAGTTTCACGTACGTCGGGTTGAGGCAGACCGAGGCGAACGAATACTCCCTGGCCTCCACACACAGCTTGCGGACGTCTTCGGCCGTCGCGTCCGGCCGCAACAGCGTGTGGTCGATGTACTGGGCCAGTTCCCTGGGCGGCGAACCCTGACCCGGCCGGTGTCCGATGCGATGCGCCCCGGCGTCGATAAGCTGCCGGATCCGCTTCGGGTCGGTCTCCCCACAGACGCGGCAGAACATGCACGAGGCTTCCGTACACGAAGCCGCACCCGTAGCGCCCCGCAACTCCGCCATGCGAGCGACGACACGGGCGAGGTCCTCCTCGGACAGCCCTTCCACCCCCACGGCGCGCGGCGCATCCGTCGGCGGTGCGCCCCGCTCGATCTGCCCGATCATCTCCACGCGGCGCCGATGGCGATCGGCCGTACACTCGCCGGCCAGCCAGGCGTCCACGATCTGCTCCGCCAGGCTCCGGCCCACCATGCCCGCGCCCAGCGTCAGCACGTTCGCGTCGTTGTGCTCGCGGCTGTTCCGGGCGCTGGACACGTCATGGCACAGCGCGGCCCGCACGCCGGCGACCTTGTTGGCCGCCATGCACGACCCGATGCCCGCCCCGTCGATCATGATCCCGCGAGGGCACCCGCCCTCGGCCACCTGACGGGCCACCGCCGCGGCGAACTGCGGATAGTCCACAGGATCAGGCCCGTGCGTGCCGCAATCGACGACCTCAAGACCCTGCTTGCGAAGGTACTGCAGGATGTGCTGTTTCAGCTCCAAACCCGCGTGGTCGGCACCCAGCGCAATTTTGCGAACGGTCGTTGGATTGGACATCGGATCGACGGACGCCTTTCCCGCCTCAGCACGACCGCGACAGTTGACCGCATCGCGGCGCTACTGTCAAGCACGGAAGGCGTCAGATCCGCGTGAAGTGCCGGTCACGGGCGAAGGGACCCCAAGCCGGCTTTCGATTTGCGCAAGAACGGTGCCAACGGCGGCAAGTCGAGGAACGCGGATGCACCACTCCGACAGCACGCCCCGGACGCGCTTCACGTCGTCCAGTGACGCGACGGACACCCAACCTTGGAGATTCTGGAGCACGGTCGCCAGGTGCGGCTCGAGCCGCTGCGCGATGACCGCGTCCGTCGCCGCCCGGGCGGCTTCCAGCCCGTACTCGGCCGCCCGAATCGGGGCCCGGCTCCCAAGCCACTCGAGCACGACTCCGACCGGCGGCAACGCAAAGTCGGCCGACGGCCCGTTGCGGCCCAACAGGCTGAGCAGATCGGACCAGCAGGAGTCAACCTGCCCATTCGTCCGCAGCCGCCAACACAGCCTCGACTGCGCTTCCGCGAGCAGTTCGCGCGTCAGACCCGCCTCGAAGTCGTTGACAGGGTCGGCGATCAGAACATCGTCCGCCAGCGCTAGCAGTTCGCGCTCCTCCGCGGTCTTCACCGCGTCCATCGCGCAGCCGATCGCCCCGATCCGATCCAGCCCCTCGGGCGAGCAGTCCGGGATGGCGCGCGAGGCAATGGCCGCCACCCCATCGCCGCCGCTCCGCTGGTACCGTCGCGTGACCATCTGTAGCCACGGCGAGTCCGCGTGCCTGGGCGCCGCCGCCCCCGCCTCTGGCTCCAGGTACTCCAGCCGTTGGCCACGAACCAGGCGCCGTGTCGGGTTCAGGTTCCCGTTGACCACCGTCATCGCGTACTGACGACCCACGGAGAATCGCAGGCCGGCCGAGAACGATACGTCAGCCCGAAGCGGACCCGGCACACCCAGCATCACCGCCGCGACCCACTCGAACGGGTCCGAATTGCCCCCGATCACGAGCCGCCTGCCGCCCAGCACAACGGACAAAGCGTAGGCGATCCAGCCGGTTCCGAAGGCTCCGAGCACGCCTGAGACGGGGCCGTTCTCCACCTCCTCAGGCGTGCGTACCTTCAGCAGCTCCAGCACGCGCGGCGGCGTAAGCTGAACCTCCAGCGCGCCGGTCTGTTCGATTGCGAGCACGAGACTGAACGGGCTGAAGGCGAACCGCGCAAAGTCCTCGACCGTCAGTACGGTAATGTGCGTGTAAATGCGCCGGACTCCCCTGCCCGTGTGCTCGGCGCCGGCATCGCGGCTGCACGCCAGGCAGACACGCCCGCTGCTGAGCTTGTAGAAGGCCATTCCCGTCGCGTCCTGGCCGTCCTCGCACAGGCCGCCGTGCGACGGGCTTCGCAGGGTGATGTCCCTCTTTTCGTTCACGGTCAGACCGCCGCTGGCGGCCACGACCTGATAGCCCTGCCCGACCGGCGTACGGACGGACGAGAAAATCGCCTGGTCGCAGTGGACCGCGGCGGACCCGTCGAACGCGGTCCGCCGGTCGGCTAGAGCTGACTCAGAAGCCATTGGAAGGGCTCCAGAATTCCACGTGGGGCACAGTGCAGCGGCACGGAAACCACGTTCCCGTCCTCATCGGTTCCGTACGCCAGCGACCCGACCACCGACGCCGCGAAGAACTCGACTTTCGCAAACCGTGTCTCGCAGATATTCCACGTCCGGTTCAGGTTCGTCCGCGCGAAGATGTGCGGGTTGTCAAAACAGTCCGGGCAGTAGTCGGCCTTGCACAGGACCACCGCCACCGGCACATCGAGCTTGTCGCCGCGCTTCACCGCGAACATGTCGTCGATGTAGCTCATGAGCTTGAGTCCGAAGAAGTCCGGCAGCGGCGAGCCGGTGCCCGCGACGGCCGCGTCGATCAGCACGATGCAGCCCTCGCTCTTGGCCAGCAGGTTGTGGATCACGTGGTACGACTTCGGTGCCTCAATTTCCGCCGCCAGCGCCTCGCCGGCCATATCGGGCATCACCAGGTCGAACCACCCGACCCCGCGACCCCGCGGGGCCACCTGATAGTACGCCCAGTGCCACTGGTCCACCTCGCTCGGCGTCTTGGGCGGGAACATCCGGTGGGACAGGTGACCGATTACGGACTGCTGCAGGTTGACCGAGTACGCGCCCTTCGGGATCGCCTCGAGGTCCCCGCCGCGCTTCGACAGCATGTCCAGGAGGAAGCCTAAGTACACCGTCTTGCCAACGTTCGTGTCCCCGATAATGCTGATGATACACGGCTCCCGCTCCTGCTGCACCGCTTCCTGGATCAGCGCCATCGGCGCTGAGCATTCACAGCAGAGCACGGCCTCGGGCTCGTTTTTCGCCTCGCAAATCAGACAGTGGTTGATCCGTTCCGCCAGTGCTGTCGTCATGCCTCTGATCCGTGCGGCGTCGCGGCGATCATTCTTTCAAACAGGTCGCGTCCTTAAGGTCCATCGCACAACGGAATCCCGTGTTGTGCGTCCGGGCCAGCGCGATCAGACCGGTCCGGAACGTGCTCGTAGCCTGGTTTTCGAAGTACGTGTCGAAGGCGCCGCCCCGCACGCCCTTCATCGGCATCTCGCCGAGGATGGGGCGCCCGCCGGCATCGGTGACCTCGAAGTCCGACGAGTTCCACTCCCACACGTTGCCCACCAACTGGAGAATGTTGTTCGGCGAGGCCCCCTTCGGATACGCGTCCACCGGAGCCGTCTCGCCGATTCCCGACAGCCACAGGTTGCACTTGTCGCGGTCCAGCGCGTCGCCCCACGGGAAGCGACGGTACACGTCCGCGGAGCTGCGAATGTGCCAGCTCGCGGCCATCTGCCATTCGGCCTCCGTCGGCAGGCGCAGCCCCACCCACTGCGCATACGCCCGCGCTTCGAACCAGCTCACGCCCACCACCGGGTGGTTGGCAAGACGCTTGTTATGCCGACCGTTCATCCAGAAGCGCGGGGCGGGCGCCCCGGTCAGGTCATGAAACTCGATCAGATGGGGCCAGATATCCTTTGGCCACAGTTCCAGCTCGTCGTACCCGCCTGCATCAACGAACTTCTGAAACTGCGCGTTCGTCACGCAGATGCACGCCAGCAGAAACGCCGGAACGTCGACGTCGACCTCCGGTGTTCCCGGCCCTTCCAGGAACGTGGTCGGAAGCGTGACCGTCCCTTCCGGCAGCAGGGCCATGCGCTGCTCCAGCGTGTTGATCGCACCCTTCAAAAGGGCGTCTCCCCCCGGATGGGTCCGCCACTGCTGCCCCTGCCGGACAATCACCGCGTATCGGCCCTGTTGCCACAGCCGCTTGAGGGGGTCCGCCTCCGGGCTCTCCGCAGGCGCGAGCTCGTAAGCGGCGCCGTCCCGCCGTCTCACAGACCGAGGATCCTCGCAAGCCGCCTGTTCCGGCTTCGTCCTCGTGGCCTTCCTGAATAAAAACTTCAACGGCATCGTCGCGTACCCCTTTGCCTCGACCCGTTACGCGCCCCCGATGGCTCGCCGCTTGGCGTCCCGCCGCAGCTTCCGGAACCGATCTGCCAGCCAGCCGCTGTCTTGTGTCTCGTCCGCGGGCTTCGACGATGGCGCCGGCTGGTCCGCCGCCTGCGACGGCGGAGCGGGCGACGGCGGCGCCTCAACCGGCCCGGTGTCTACCGCGACCGATGGCCGAGCCACGCCCAGCCGCTGCGCCAGTTCGGCCCGCTGCCTGGCGATTTCCTGTCGTTCCCGCTCCAACTGGGTCTGCAAAGTCACGAACCCGGTCCGCGCCTCCTCCAGTTCGACCCGCTGGGCCTCCACCTGCGCCCGCGCTTCGGTCAGCTCCTGGTCCCGCGCGTTCAGCTCGTTCGTACGCGTCTCCAGCGAGGACGTTGCGGCCGCCAGACGCTCGTCCATTTCCTTGAGGTCGCGGGCCCTGGCCTCAAGCTCGGCTCCGGATCGCGCGACGACCTCGCGCTGCTTCAGCTCCGTATCAAGGGCGACCAACTCGGCTCGCTGTCGCTCGGACTGCTCCCGCTGCCGCCGCATGGCCGCGTCGGCCTCGGCCAGCTCCTGGCGCCGGCGCTCGAGTTCCACGGCCAGAGCGTCCATCTCCTGCTGCGTCTTGACGCATTCGGCCTGCCGACGTTCCAGGTCGCGCTGCTGCTGTTCGAGCCGTTGGGCGTACTCCTCGCTGCGATGCTCCAGGTCGCCTCGCCCCTTGTCGATCTCCTGCCACTGGGCAGCCATAAGCTGATGGCGGTCCTGGAACTCCGTGCGGATCTCCTCGATGGCGGAGACGCACCTGTGCAGCTCGTCCTGAACCACCCGGATGGCGGCCAGCACGTCATCCCCGGATGCCTTCACGCGGGACAGTTCCGCGGTCGTGGAGGTAAAGGTTGCCGTCTTGGAGTCCCTCATGTCACCCTTCCCTTGGCGCGCACCGGGGTGCGGACCGCTCCGCAGTCCCCAGGGGCAGTCTACGATAAGTATCGTCGGCCAGACGCCCGTCCGACTTTCACCATTTGAAATGCGCGCCTTTGAGGGGCGATAACCATGCTAAGGTCCGCTTCCGGCCGTCACAGCCTGTGGCCGAATTGTATAATCAACGGCAACGTAAAGGGGGAACGGCCCGACGTGCATCCGCCGTTGGGGCCGCAGGACGATGGCTGACGACGCTCGACACAACCCGGTTTCGCCCTCGCGACCCGCGAAACAGCCTCCCGACGGGCTGCCCGGCGCCGTCGACACCGCTCTTGTCGCCGCGCTGGACGACCTGACGGCCAAACTCGGCGCCTTCGAAAAGTACGTCGCCGCTTCATGCTCCACCCTGGAAGACCGCACCGCGCAGCTCCAGCAGCGAGAACGACGGGTCGAAGAAACCCAAGCCAAGGTCGAGGCCGTCGCGGCGGCCGCCCGCCAGCGAACCGAACAGCTCGAACGTCGTGACGCCGAACTGACAAAACGCCATCATGTTCTGGAGGCACAAGATCGCGATCGTAAGGCGGAGCGGGCCAATCTCGATGAACTCGCCCGACAGACTGCCGCCGCCCGACAGGAACTCGAAACACGACAGGCCCAACTCGCCGAACGTCAGCGGGCCGTCGACGACCAGGCCGCCCGAATCCAGGACCGCGAACGCCAGATCGAAGAGACCCAGACCGCCCTCAACGCCGCCTCTCAGGAACTCCGACAGCGCGCCGCGCAAACGGACGGCCGGGAGGTCGAACTGACGGCCGCCGGCGAGGCCCTCAACCATCGCGAGACGATCCTCCAGCAGCAGGAACAGGAACTGGCCGATCGTCGGCAAAGCCTGGACGCCGACATCCGAAAGCGCTGCGAGCAGCTCCAACGGGATCGCGATGCGATCACCACCGCCCAGCGCGAACTCGAAAACGCACGAGCCGCGCTCGCCGAGGCCGACGCGGAGGCTCGCCAGCGCAAGCAGGAGCTCGACCACGCCGCCGCGACCGCCGCCCAGACCGACGAGACCTTCAAGCAGCGCGCCGAGGCCATCCGCAAACGCGAAGCCGAACTCGCCCAGCGTCAGCGCGACATGGACGTGATGGACCGGAATCTCGAAGCCGAACGGGCCAAGTTCGCCGAACTGACGCAGGAGTTCGACGCCCGGAACGAACAGCTCACGGCCAAGCTCCGCCAGATCGCAACCCAGCATGCGGACACCGAGGAGCAGCGGAAAAAACTGGCCGCCCAGGCCAACGACCTCCGCGCCCTTCGCGAGTCACTCGAAGCCAGGCGGGCTCAGGTGGAATCCGACCGCGCCGCTCTGGAGGCCGAACGCCACGAACAGGGCACGGGCTTCGCTCGCCAGTACGAGGAGCTGGACGCCGCCCGGGCCGAAACAGCCCGCCTGCGCACGGAAGTCCAACGCGAGCTGACCGAAACCCGTGACAAGGAAACTGACCTGGCCGCCCGCGAACGCGCACTGGCGGTCGCCCGGGAGACTTTCGACGCCGCCCAGCAGCAGGTCGCCGCAAGAGAGCAGAAGCTCGAAGCCAGAATCCACCACGCCGAGGCACGCGAGGCCGAGGCCGCGGAAAGCGTGCGCGAGTGCCAGAACAGGGAACACACGCTGGCCGAGCAGGCCGACGGCTTCAGAGAACGCCAGGAGAAGCTTTCCGCCGCGGAGAAAGGACTCGCCGATGCCCGCGCCGCGATCGAGCGCGAACAGGCGCAGGCACAGGAGAAGCTCACCCTTCGCGCCCGCGAGCTCGAGGCGATCCGTCGGCAGGTCGACGAAGATCGGGCCAGCGCCAGGGCGCAACAGGATGAGGCCGCGGCGGTCGAGGTCCAGACCACGGAACTGCGACTCCAGCACAGTGCGGCCGAGACCCGGCTGAACGAGCGACAACAGCAGATCGACCGCCTGGACCGCACGCTCGCCGCCCGATGCGAGGAACTGGCTCTGCGCGAACAGAAAGTGGAGGAGCACACGGCCGAACTGGGTCGCCTGCGCGAGCGACTGCGCGTGCGGGAAGGGGAAATCGCCAGTGACCGCACCGCACTGGAACTGGCACGTAAGAACCAGGGCACCGGTTTCGAGCAACAATACGCCGAACTCGAGGCCCGCCGCGCCGAGGTCGACCAGCTACACGAGCAGGCCCAGACCCGGCTGCAGGAAGCCCAGACGCATCAGAACGAACTGGACAAGCGGGTCCACGCCCTGACCCAGCGCGAGGCCCACTTCGAAACGGCGGCCAGACAGCACGCCACGGGCCAGCAACAAACGGCCGTCGAAAACGACCGCGTCCGACAATTGCAGCAGGAACTGGACGGCCGACTCCAGCAGATCACGCGATCCGAGCAGGATCTCGGCATCCGCTCCCAGGAGCTCGATCAGCTCCGTGCGGAACTGGAGAACCAGAGAAAGGCCCTGGCGGATGAACGGGACGCTTTCGAGCGACTCCGCGGCGAAGCCCCACCGCCGCCGAACACCGCACCGCCGTCCGCGGACCACGGTGATCTCGTAGCCCGCAAGCGCGAACTCGACGAGAAGGCCTCCGACCTGGAGCGCCAGCGCCGCCAGTTCGAGGAGTGGCGGCAGGAAGCTGAGCAAAGCATCGCTGCCCAGGTCGAGACGGCTCAGAAGGTGATCCAGGAACGCGAAGTCGCGCTGACCGAACGTGAGGCCGCTTCGACCAGCGAGGCGGTACTCCCGAAGAAAACCGCCGCGGAGCCGGCGAAAAAGCCCGATTCCCTCGAGCAAAAGCCGAGTCCTCGCAAACTTCGCGAGGAACCCAGGCCGGCCTCAGCCGAGGCCAAACGCACGGAGAAACCCTCGGGCTTCAAAAGGCCGCAACCGTGCACGGGTCCAAAGAATCCACCGAAGCCTCTTGCGGCGAAAAAGTCGATCGACTCGGCGCCGTCCACGCCGGAACGGCCTCGACCGGTCCAACCCGAGCCGTCGGAAAAACCGCTTCCGCCCGACCTGGACGAGGAGACGCTCAGCAAGCTCAAGACCCTGCGACGGTTGGCGCCCAACATGCCCGACGAGGATCTGTTGGCGCGGATTCGGACCGATGCTGCGTCCGAGAAGCCAAGACGCAAGCGAAGCTGGTGGTCCAAGAAGGAATGAGGCGACCCGTGACAGCGACCCGAAGACACGGCCACGCTTATCGGACCCAGCGGATGGAAAAAATATCCCAACAGGACTGGCGGAAAAGTCGATATTCCCAATGATCGCGTGACGGATCGGTCGCGCGCGGGCTGCAAACATGAGATCCAGAGCCGTCAAGAGACTTGGAGCGTGGACCGAACCTTCCGTTCAGCCGGAGCCCAAACGCGTCGGCGTTACTAGTACGACCGTGATCGGGCTCGTCGCGGTAGCCGGGCTGGTGGTGGCCGGTGTCTGGTACGTACGTCCGCGACCGGCCGCGGCCAACGCCGATCCCGTCATCCAACTCGTGTCCCAAGGCGACGAGCGGATGAAAGCGTCTGACTGGTCCGGGGCCACCGCGTCCTACGAGAAGGCGCTCGCCCTGAAGCCCAAAGATCCCGCGCTTCTGGGCAGGCTCGCTGATGTGCGGTTCGCACGCGGCGACCTCAAAGGGGCCGTCGAAGCTTGCAGCGCCCTCCTGGAGTTGACGCCGGACGACGTCGCATACCGCCGCAAGCGCGCCGATGCGATGGCCGGCGCCGGGCAGCGCGAGACGGCCCTGGCCGACTACGACCAGGTGCTCGCCCGCGAACCGCAGAACGTCGCCGTCCTGAGCAAACGTGCGGAGGTTCGGCTCAAACTGGGAGACGTCAACGGCGCCGTCGAGGACGCCTCCAAGGCCATTGCCATCGACCCCACCCAGGCGGAGGCTTATCGCTCCCGAGGCCGCGTACGAACAAGCATGAACGACCCGGCGGGTGCCATGAACGACCTGAACGAATCGCTGCGGATTGCGCCGGACAACGCGGCGTCTCTCGCCGACCGCGCCCGAGTCAGGCAGATGCAGGGCGATCTGGCCGGCGCGGAGGTCGACCTCACGAAGTCCCTTCACCTCGCACCGGAAAACGCCGGCCACTACATGGAACGAGCCGCCGTACGCCGGGCCGTCGGCAACTTCCCCGGCGCGATCGCCGACCTGACGCGGGCCAGCGAACTGCGCCCGGACGACGCCCGCCCCTACCTGGAACGCGGCGACATCCGGCGCGAACGCGGCGACCGACGGGCGGCAATCGCCGACTACACGCGGGCCGTCGAAGTCGCGCCAAAGGATCCGGAAGGGTACTACCGACGCGGCTCGACGCTCGCCACCTCGGACAGGCTTTCCGGCGCCGTGGCCGATTTCAACCGCGTGATCGTACTGGAGACGGACAGCATCGGAGCGTACATCGCGCGGGCCGACGCCAAAGAGCGCACGGGCGATTACACCGGCGCCATCGCCGACCTGAACGAAGTGCTCAAACGCGATCGCAAGAACGCCTACGCCTACTGCGCGCGGGGCGACATCCGGCGCGAAACCGGAGACCCCGCTGGCGCCCTGACCGACTACGACATGGCCCTCCAGACGCGCCCGGAATACGGCTACGCCTACTACAGCCGCGGTCGGACCCGCTGGGACACGGGCGACACGACCAAGGCCATGGACGACTTCCGCTGGGTCGTCGACCACGCCACGGACCCGGCTCTCGTGAAGATGGCCAGCCAGTACCTGACCACCGCGGGCAGCCTGAAGTAGACCCCCGGTTCCGGCGCGCCGCATGCGTCAGAAGACCGGCAGTTGCTCGACCGCCACCGCCTCGATCCCCCGAAGCTCCCCAACATCCGCACCCTCGTACTGCCGGACGAGTTCCTCCATCAACTCCTCCAGCCGCTGAAGCCGCCGGCGAGCCAGGGCGCGCACCGGCTCAAAATGGAAGGCGTCCGCGATCCGCGCCTCCCAGAAATGGTATTCCTTCTGCCGTCGCCAGGTTTCAATAACCGCCCGCATGCCCTTGCCGTCACCCAGGCAACGCCGCGCGGCCTGCCAGAACCACAACACCCCCACCTGATCCAGGTTGTCCGCATCCAGCACGATTTGCGCCTCCGGCATGGCGCCGGAACGCTGCATCAGCCGTCGCAGGCACTGGGCCGCCGTGCTCAAACTCCTCGAGGGAAGCAGACGGGCGAACCGGTCCTCCACCATCCCCGCCGCCAGTTCCCGTTGAACGTCGCTCGTCGCCCGGCTCAGGATCTCGTGCCGTGCAAGCAGCCCATCCCTGTGCTGTATGAGCCACCCGGCGTCATGATACAGGGCCGCAACCGTGAGAGCGGCCAGTTCGGGCGGGCGCGCACTCACCCCGGGCAGCCCGGCAATCATCACCGCCGCCCGCGCCACCCGCGCCGAATGCTCCCAGAGACAGACATCCCCCCCACCTCGACCATCGTCAAGGGTCAAATCGGCCTTCGCCTGTCGCCAGATGGCCTCCAGGTTCACCGTCGCACCACGACGGGCAGGGCCTGACCGCAGGCTCCACACCCGTGTTCCACAGAACGGGTCCCGACACTACCGGCCACGTCCAAGGGGATTCAAACGGATCGGGTACTGGTACGCCGCGCCGACCGCTTGCTCTTCCCCCGTCGTTCAGACTCGCTTCGTGCACGGCAAACCAATGGCGTGCCGAAACTGTCTAATCCCTCTCGGCCAACCGCCGAACGCCCGAATCCGATATGGGCGCACCCCCTCCACCTACAGAGTACTCGAACCGTACCCCGTTTGGCAAGCACAAATTGCGGAAAGCACCCCCGCGAACGCGCTACTCAAGCAGTTCGTAGTAGCAGTTCCGCCTGCGCGGCTCCCAGCCCGCATCGGTGATTAACGCACGTATCTCCTGTTCTGCCAGAGAGTAAGTGCTGCCGGCCGAGGATACCACATTCTCCTCCATCATCACCGACCCCATGTCGTTGGCTCCGAAAAATAGCGCCAACTGACCGATCTGCGGCCCCTGGGTTACCCAGCTTGCCTGGATGTTCGCCACGTTGTCAAGAAACAGTCGTGAGACCGCCAAAGTTCGCAGGTACTCGTGCGCACCGGCCAACGCCAGATGACGACCGTCCGGCTCCGGCGACGCCGCCGGCACCGACCGAAGCCGCCCCAGGGCCGTGTTCTGAGGCTGAAACGTCCAGCAGATGAAGGCCGTG
>Ga0315273_10007856_pt1 | contig 13399 bp, 11 predicted proteins | sample YL17G02_0_MG_FD_205753 | JGI IMG/M metagenome (GOLD analysis project Ga0315273, IMG submission 205753) | Sediment microbial communities from Yellowstone Lake, YNP, Wyoming, USA - YL17G02_0 | ecosystem: Environmental > Aquatic > Freshwater > Lake > Sediment | place: USA: Wyoming | collected... | reverse complement strand
CGCCGTGCAATGGCCAGCGCATCGCCAACGTGATCCCCGTGGCCATGCGATACCAGAATGAAATCCGCCGGGACGGACTCGGGTTTGGCGGAGGCCTGCGGGTTGTCCGCCAGGAACGGATCGACCAGCACGTGCTTGCCGGCGACATCGAGGGCGAACGCGGCGTGGCCGAGCCAGGTCAGCGTGGCGGCCATAGAAGCCTCCGAAGCGTGGGTTGGCTCAAGTATAGGGCAGGTCGAGCGGCATCCGAAGTCCTTAGGGACTTTGGATGTCCCCCGAGTCTTCGCGCAGGATATCCGAAGCGCCGAGGCCGGGCTGCCGCGGGCGCGACTGCTGCGTGGTGCGCCAGGCATCCAACCGGCCGGAGATCTGCCGGCTGAGTTCGATCCAGTCGGGGACGATGAACACGAAGCCCGTCCGGTCTGGGCTGAGCATCAGGCGATGGAAGAACAGGCGCACGAGCCCGGGGCGGACAGGCAGCGCGTACAGATCGACGGCCAGGGCGGTCTTGCCGGCAAAGGGCGCCAGCAGCCGGCGTTCGCCGGAGCGCAGGACGGCGCGCGGGAAGGCCTTGGCGATGTCCACCGGTCGAGTGGATTCGATGCGCCGGTACGAGATCGCCAGCCGGACGATCGGCGTGCTCAGGCGCAGATGGTCAGGCATGGGCTGAATGTACGCGGCCCGCGGGGCAAAGGTGGTGAACAAAGCGAAGCCCAGCGACACGAGGCCGCCTGCTAGCAGCCAACGGTCATCCGGAGGCACTGGCCAGTCGACCCACTGCAAGCTGACCGGGTACCAAAGCCCAAGGAGCAAGACGGCCAGGGCGAAGGCTGCGCGGCGAACGGGCTGCAGTACCCGCGGGTAGAGGAGCAGGGGGAAGCGATCGCCGACGTCCACGCTACCCCTGGCCCGCAGGCGCCACCGGGAGTGTGAACCAGAACGTGCTGCCCTTGCCGAGTTCGCTGGTCACGCCCATCTCGCCCCCTTGCAGTTCCACCAGCCTGCGGGTGACGTTCAAGCCGAGACCCCATCCCTGCTGCTCGCGCACCGCCGGGTTCTCCGATCGGAAGAACTGCGTGAACAGGCGCGCCAGGTCCTCCGGGCTCATGCCGATGCCGCTGTCCGCAACGGACACATGCACTTTGCCGGCCTGGGCACGCGCCGACACCCTGATCCGTCCAGCCTCCGGGGTGTACTTGCAGGCATTGCTGATCAGGTTGGTGATGATCTGGACCAGACGGGTGCCGTCGGCCAGGACGGCAGGCAGGTCGGCAGGGAAATCGAGCGCCAGCGTATGGTGCCGGCTTTCCACTTGAGGCCGCATGCCCGAAACGGTCTCCTGAACGTAGCGCGCCAGCGGCACGACGGTCAGCTGCAGCTTGAGACGCCCGGTGTCGATGCGCGAGATGTCGGAGAGGTCCGACACCAGCGCGGCCATCTGGTCGACATTGTCAACAATGGTATCGAGGAACTCGTGCGCCTGGCCGCTCACCGGCCCGGTCATGCCCTGGCGGATCAGGTCGGCGAACCCGCGTATGGAGGTCATCGGGCTCTTGAGTTCATGCGACACCAGCGAAACAAACTGCGACTTGGTAAGGTTGGCCTGCTGGACCGCCTGGTACAGCCGCGTATTCTCCAGGGCCAGGGCGGAGTGCTCAGCCAGCCGGAGCAGGAAAGCCTCGGCTTCCGGTGCGAAGGGCCCGGCTCGGCGCTGCACGCCGATCAGGGCAATGGTACGTGTCTCGCGGCGCAACGGCGCCACCAGGCGCGGCGGCAGACCGCTCGAGCCGGCACGGCGCACAACCAGCCGACCCTCGTGGACGGCGGGGGCGAGGTCCGGCAGCTCCGCGTTGAGAATGGCCCCCTGGCCGTCACCGGCCACGATGATCATCGGCGAGTGGTCGTCCGGGCGCAAGGCGATCCATCCGGAGTCGGCCTGTGTGCCGCGCAGGGCCCAGTCGAGCGTCAGATCCAGCACGCGATCGAGGTCGAGCCCGGTGTTGAGCTGCTGGTCGATGCGCTGCAGCGTTTCCAGTTCGGCAACGCGCTCGGCCAGCGCAGCATCCGTCTGTGTGTACAGACGGGCATTCTCGATGGCGACGGCCGCCTGAGCGGCGAAGGCCGCCATCATGTCCAGATCCTGGTCGTTGAACACCCCAGCTTTGATCTTGTTGTCGACGTAGATGGCGCCGGCCACCTGGCCGCGGGCGCGCAGGGGGACGCACAGGATCGAGCGCAGGGCGTAGAGCATAACGGACTGCTGGCTGGAGAAGCGGGCGTCGCTCTGGGCGTTGGTCGTCACCACGCCCTCGCCGGTCCGCAGCACCTGCTGAACCAGGGTGCGGCTGATCTGCATGTCGTCCTGCTCGAGCGACTGGCCCTCCAGGTTGCGGGCAGCCTGCAGGCGCAGTTCGCCCCCGGGCCCGTCGCCCAGGATCAAGAAGCCGCGCTCGGCGCCGGTGAGCTGGATCACGGCGTCCATGACCTGATTGAGGACTTCGTGCAGCTGCAGCGATGAGCCCAGGACGCGGGAGACTTGGTAGAGCGCGGCCAGGCGCGCCGGCTCGCCGCCGCTGACCCCGTTGGACTGAAGCGCCGAGAGGTGACCCTGCAGGCGATGCAGCGTCTCGGGATCGGGCGGGCCCCCGTTTGCCAGGAGGCCGTCAACCAAGCGGCGCAGGTCGGCCAGGCGCTGCTCGAGAGCGGAGGGTTCAACCACGCCGCGCCTCCTTCAGCCCGACTCGCCGGGAGACGATCTGCCGGCCATAGGGACACAGGCGCCGAAGGACGCAGGCCGGACAGGCCGGCTTTCGGGCGCGGCAGACCTCTCGCCCGTGTCGGATCAGGTTGAGATGGGCGGCGGAGTACGTCCGCGGCGGGAAGGTGCGGCCAAGCAGCTCGTGTGCCTGCTCGAGGCTGGCGCGTGCCGGAAGGAGGCCCAGCCGTCCGCTGACACGGTAGATATGCGTATCGACCGGGAAGGCGGGCATGCCCAGCGAGAAGAGCAGGACAATCGAGGCCGTCTTGTGCCCGACGCCCTTGAAGCGCATCAGCCAGGCCAGGGCCTGGTCGGGCGGCAGCCGGCGCAGAAAGCGCAGGTCGAGGCGGCCACGCTCCTGGGTGATGGCCTGGAGCACGGCCTGGATGCGGGGGCCCTTCTGGTTGGCCAACCCGGCAGGCCGAATGGCCTCGACCACCGCGGCCGGCTGCGCGTCGCGAACGGCTTCCCAGGATGGAAACGCGGCCCGGAGTGCCTTGAAGGCATGGTCCCGGTTGACATCGTTGGTGTTCTGCGACAGGATGGTGGACACCAACTCGCTGACCGGCGGCAAGGGATGTCGCCAGCGGGGATCGCCATAGGCTTCCAGCAGCCGGCGATGCACGGCCATAGCGCGCGGGCGAAGCGGCTTCACAGAGGCATTATAGCAAGGCCTGTGGGCGAGCCGGGCGGTCTGGAAGTTGACCGAAAGCCACCATACGTGCAGGCCGTTTCTGACGGCTTCTGTGCGATCCTGAACCCATTTGATCTTTGAGGGAACCCTGCTATACTTTTCCTGCGAGTGAGTTCGGACCCGGCGGTGAGAGTTCAGTACTGCCGGGGACGGCCCGAAACTGGGCGCGCAATTCGGGAACGCTAGCTTGTTGGCGGCGTTCTCGCATCCCACCTGGCGGTCTGTCGTGCACGGCCGGACACGGCAGCAGCCCAGGGGGCGGCCGGACGAGCCCCCTGAGGACGGCAGCGAGATCCTGCTCGACCTCACCATGACAATGCTCCGCTCCCCCGCGACCTGGTCCTTGCTCCCGGTATCCATCGGTCGTTTGGCGCGCCGGTCTGGGCGCGTTGTGTTTTTTCCCACCAGCCTGCCAGAGTTTCTTCTGTTCCGCCGGGAGGTTTCGTGACGCGTATCTTCTTTGCCACGGATGTCCACGGGTCGGAGATCTGCTGGAAGAAGTTCATCAACGCCGGCAAGTTCTACGAGGCGACGATCCTGATCCTGGGCGGCGACATGACGGGCAAGGCGATCATCCCGATCATCGCCCAGGGGAATGGCAAGTACAAGGTGACGCTGCTGGACCAGGAAAGCATGCTCGATGGGCAGGCCGAGGTCGACAAGATGGCCGCCACGATCCAGGACCGGGGCTACTACCCGTACGTCACCAGTCCGGATGAGGTGGCCGAGATCTCCGCCACGCCGGGGCGCTCGGATGCCATCTTCCTTGACAAGGTGTTGAGCACCATCGACCGCTGGATGCAGTACGCCGACGCAAAGCTGGAAGGAACCGGGCTTACCTGCTACGTCTGCCCGGGCAACGACGACATGTTCGAGATCGACAAGGCCATCGGCGCCTCCAAACACGTGCGCTCGGTGGAGGGGCAGGTGATCCGGCTGGACGAGCAGCATGAGATGCTCAGCACTGGCTGGTCCAACCCGACGCCCTGGAAGACCCACCGCGAGGAGCCGGAGGATGCCCTGCGCCGGCGCATCGAGCCCCTGCTGACGCAGGTGAAGGACATGCCCAACGCCGTGTTCAACCTGCATGCCCCGCCGTACGGCAGCGGACTGGACGAGGCGCCCGAACTGACCAAGGACATGCGGCCGGCGTACGCCGGGCGGTCCCTGATCCCGGTGGGCAGCAAGGCGGTGGCGGAGGCGATCGAGAAGCACAAGCCGCTGCTCGGACTGCATGGGCATATCCACGAGGGCAAGGGCACACGCAAGTACGGGCGGACGCTGTGCATCAACCCGGGCAGCATGTACGAGCAAGGCATGCTATACGGAGCGTGGGTCGACCTGGAGCCCAAGAAGGTGGGCAACTACGTCCTGACCACGGGCTGACGCCGCGGCGCGGCCGCCTGGGGATGCCGGAAAGGAGGGGTATAGGGAAAGGGCCTGAGGCGAATGACCATGGCGCGAGAACCGGCGCGCCCATGGTTCGAACAGCAACCGTTGCCCCGGGAAGTGCCGGGGCCGGCACGTCCAACAACAGAGGAGGAGTTGTCGATGTCTGAAGCCACTCTCTTCGTGCGCCGTGCAAGCGGCCTGGTGCGCTCATGGTCGGTTCTTGATGCCTTCATCTATGCGACCTTCTCGATCAACCTGATCACCCTCGGTCTGTTCATCTTCTCTTACTGCTGGTATTTCGGCGGCAATCTCATAACCGCCGTTGTGGTGGGCGGGATCTTCACCCTGTTCGAGGTCATGCTGTATGCCAGCCTGATCTCGGCCATGCCCCGCGCCGGCGGCGACTACGTCTGGCAGAGCCGCATCCTCGGTCGCGGCATCGGCTTCCTGCTGACGGTCACGGGCTGGTGGTTCATCCTGTGGCTGTGGGTGCCGCTGTACGGCCAGATGCTGGCCTACGAGGTGCTGACCCCGCTGGCCGCCACCCTGGGACTCCAGCAGGCGGCACTGTGGTTCACCACCTACCCGTGGGGGCCGCTGACCAGCATGCTGCTGGTGTGCCTGATCGTCTTCTTCTATATCGGCATCGGCATGAAGTGGTACGCCCGGATCCAGAAGTTCAGTTTCTACGTCGGGATGGCCGGCCTGCTGGTCGTCTTCGGCCTGCTGCTCTTCGGCTCACGCGAGGCCTTCATCACCGGGCTCAACACCAATCTGCCGGCGCTGTACGGCGTGCCGGAGGGCGACTACTACACGGCGACGCTGGAGGCGGGGACGGCGGCCGGTGTGACCTTCGGCGCCTTCGGATCGATCGCCTTCGGCGCCAGCTTTGCATTGATCCCGATGATCGTGTTCTTCAACCTGTGGCCGAACTGGGGCTCGACGCTGTACGGTGAGGTGCGCGGCGCCTCGGATTACAAGCGCAACTTCTGGGGCATGGCAGCCGCCATCATGGTCACCGCCGGTTTGGCGATCGTGTTCTTCCTGCTCATCAACAAGACGATGGGCTGGGACTTCTACATGAACGCCAACGGCGCCTTCTGGAGCAGCATCTTCTACGGCACCGAAGTTGCCATCCCGGTATGGCCGTACCCGATCCAGTTCGCCACCTTCCTGAGCGGCAGCCGGGCAGTGCAGTTCCTCGTTCTTCTGGCGGTGAGCTTCTGGTGGTTCGGCTGGTCCGGGACGGTCTTCCTGTCCTCGACCCGCGTGATCTTCGCCGCCGCCCTCGACCGCATGCTGCCGGAGTGGGTGTCGAAGATCGAGACGCGCACCAAGACACCGGTGAACGCGCTGCTGCTGATGGTTATCCCGTCGGTGATCATCTCGATCCTGTACGCCTTCAACATCGTCAGCATGCAGTCGATCGTGCTGGATGCCACGCTGGTCATCGCCATCACCTTCTTCGGAACGGCCGTGGCCGGCATCGTGTTCCCGTGGCGCCAGCAGAAGATCTTCGAGGGCTCGCCCATCGGCAAGTACAAGGTACAGGCCTGGCTGGGCTGGCTGGTGACGGCCTTGTATGTCGTTGGCGCCGCCTACCTGGTCTTCCTGACCTACAACTACGCCATGGCGGTCTTTGCCCAGTGGGCGGATCAGACAACGCTGACGCAGCTGATGATCATCGTGGTCACCGTTCTGGGCATTGCCAACGTCGGCCTGCTGGCCTGGGTGGCGTACTTCCTCGTCCGCAAGATGATGGGCAGCGCGCAGATGCCGGTGGTCACCCTGTCCGGGCTGGTGTTCTTCGCCTTCCTGGACTGGCTGCTGGTTGAGTGGTTCTTTGACCCCGGTTACCTGTATGGGATCGGGTGGCAGAACAGCACGTCGATGCTGTTCATGATCATCATGTACGGACTGGCGGCGGCGATCTTCTACGGCTTCAGCGCCTACCGCAAGCGCCAGGGCATCGACGTCGACAAGGTCTACAAGGAGATCCCGGTCGAGTAGGCTCCTGTGCGGTTGCTTATCCCCGGGCGGCAAGCGCCGCCCGGGGAACGTCCGCCGGAGGCGGCGGCTGTCAAGCGCCGAATGTCAAGCCCGGCCTGTGTCAAGGGGCATTGACTCCCGTGCGGGACGTGCTACAACCAAAGGAAGTACCGGTTGCGCCGAGTCGAGGGGCGGGAGCCCGCCGATGCGGCGCCTGGAGGTCAGCCGACACCTGAAACGAGAACGTGGAACCACCCAAGCCCAGGTCCTGAAGGACAGCAGCTGCGGCCTCTTCAGGACCCCCAAGCCAGTACCCATCCTACGCACGTTCAATTCGGAGGAGAGAACCAATGTCCAAGCTCAATCGCCGTGACTTCCTTAAGATCAGCGCCACCGCCGGCGCCAGCGCCGTCCTGGCTTCTTGCGGTGGGACGGCCACAGAGGCCCCGGCCGCCATGCCGGACCTGGCCAGCGGTGCAGCCATCCCGATGGACGCCCTGGTTGCAGCGGCCAAGACCGAAGGCCAGCTGACGACCATCGCTCTGCCGCACGACTGGGCGAACTACGGCGAGATCATTGAAACCTACAAGACCAAGTACGGCATGACGGTCAACGAGCTCAACCCGGACGCCGGCTCGGCCGACGAGCTCGAGGCCATCCGCGCCAACAAGGACAGCAAGGGCCCGCAGGCGCCGGACGTTGTCGACGTCGGCCTGGGCTACGGCCCGACGGCCAAGGGCGAGGGCCTGTTCGCCAAGTACAAGGTTTCCACCTGGGACACCATCCCACTGAAGGATGACGAGGGCTACTGGTGGGCTGAGTACTACGGCATCCTGACCTTCGAGGTCATCAAGGGCGCCGTGCCGACCCCGGCCGACTGGGAAGACCTGCTCAAGCCGGAATACAAGGGCAAGGTCGCCATGGCCGGCGACGTGCTCAAGTCGAACGAGGCCGTCATGACCGTGATGGCGGCGGGCATCTCGCGCGCCGGTGGCATCGACGGCACAGTCGAGTCGGCCAGCAAGGCTGCCGAATTGGGCCTGGTGTTCTGGAAGGAAATGAACGCCGCCGGCAACTTCCTGCCGGTCATTGCTGACCAGGGCAAGATCGCTGCTGGCGAGACGCCGTGCACGGTCGAGTGGCAGTACCTGTCACTGGCCAACCGCGACGCCTTGGCGGGCAATCCGGAACTCGATATCGTAGTTCCGAAGACCGGTGTGCTTGCCGGCCCGTATGTTGGCGGCATCAGCGCCTACGCGCCGCATCCATACGCCGCCCGCCTGTGGTGGGAGCATGTGATGGGCGATGAGGGCCAGCTCCTGTACCTGAAGGGCTATGCCTACCCGATCCGCTATAACGACATCGCCGCCCGCAACCTGGTCCCGGCTGATCTGGCCGCCAAGCTCCCGCCGGCAGAGGACGTCAAGAACGCCGTCTTCCTGACCATCGACCAGCTCACCGCGGTCAAGACCTACATCACCGAGAACTGGCGCAAGGTCGTCTACGGCGAGTAGGTCAAGGAGAACTATATCGTGGCTGTCGAGCGCTCCCCACGCGCCGACACAGGCCCACGACAGGACAAGGGGGACGCGCCCTCGGCGCGTCCCCCTCGTAGACCCTTATCGTGGGCGTGGGTCGGGGTCGCACCCTTCTTCCTGTTCGCCATCCTATTCCTGTTCCTGCCCTCGTTCTCCATCTTCCTGCGGAGCTTCGAGAGTCTCGACCACACGTTCACGTTCCAGAACATCTTGGATATCTTTCAGAAGAGCGACATCCGCAACGCCTACAAGCTGAGCCTGCAGGTCAGTGCGGTGACGGCCATCGGAGGGGCGTTCTTCGGCTTCCTGCTGGCTTATGCCGTGTGCATGGGCGGGATGCCCAAGTCCGCACGTTCCTTCCTGCTGACCTTCTCGGGCGTGGCCTCGAACTTCGCCGGCGTGCCCCTGGCCTTCGCCTTCGTGGCCACGATGGGCAACGCCGGCCTGGTTACCCGGATCATCGAGAACCTGACCGGGTTCGACATCCACGCCGGGGGTTTCACCATCTACAATTTCTGGGGACTGAGCATCGTGTACATGTACTTCCAGTTCCCGCTGATGGTGTTGATTATGGCGCCGGCACTGGACGGGTTGCGGCGGGAGTGGCGCGAGGCATGTGAGAACCTGGGTGGCACCACATTTCATTATTGGCGCTACGTGGCACTGCCCATCCTGATGCCGACGCTGCTGGGGACGTCCATCCTCCTGTTCGGCAACGCTTTCGGCGCCTATGCCACGGCCTACGCCTTCACCGGAAGCTTCCTCAATCTGGTCCCGATCGTCATCGGCGCCCAGATCCAGGGTGACGTGCTCTACAACCCCGGCCTGGGCAACGCCATGGCGTTGGGCATGATTGTCATCATGTCGCTGTCGATGCTCATCTACATGTGGAGCCAGCGGCGGGCGGCGAGGTGGGTCCGATGAGACGCTTCCCGATCTGGTCCTGGGTCTGGTTTCTCATTGGCCTGTCCTACTTCTTCATCCCGCTGATTTCGACATTTGAGTTCAGCCTGCGGATGATCAAGGGCCGCTACACCCTTGAAGCGTACCGGGTCGCCTTCCAGGACCCGCGTTTCTACCAGTCCTTCGGCTACTCGCTGCTGTGGGCGGTGGTGACGATCATCATCAGCCTGCTGCTGGTGGTCCCGACGGCCTACTGGGTGCAGCTCAAGCTGCCGAAGGCCCGGCCGTACGTTGAGTTCATCACGCTCATGCCCTTCGTCGTGCCGGCGGTCGTCCTGACCTTCGGCTTGGTCCGCCTGTACGGCCGGCCGCCTCTGATCCTGACGACGACACCCGCGGCATTGATCGTCGGCTACGTGGTGCTCTCGCTGCCCTACATGTACCGGTCGGTCGACAGCGGCTTGCGTGCGGTCGACATTCGCACGCTGACCGAGGCGGCACAAAGCCTGGGCGCCGGGTGGGGGACGATCCTCAAGGACGTGATCTTCCCCAACCTGCGCGTGGCGCTCTTGAGCGGCATCTTCCTGACCTTCGCTATCGTCATGGGCGAGTTCACCTTCGCTGCCCTGATGGGCTGGCCGGCCTTCGGCCCGTACATCGAAGAGATCGGCGCCATGCGGGCCTACACGCCCCAGGCGGTTTCGGTCATGAGCTTCTTGATCACCTGGGGATCGATCATGCTGATCCAGTGGGTCGGGCGCGGCGCCCGCGGGCAGCAAGTGCAGCTCGGCGGCGCACGCTAGGATAACGAGGCGACGATGGCATTCCTGGATATCAACCACGCAAGCAAGACCTTCGCCGATTCGGCGGCGGTGCAAGACTTCGACCTCCACATCGAGAAGGGCGAGCTGGTGTCCTTCCTGGGCCCGAGCGGCTGTGGCAAGACGACCACGCTGCGCATGGTGGCCGGATTCGAGGTGCCCACGTCGGGCAAGATCGTGCTCAACGGGCAGGACATCACCGACAAGGCGCCCAATCAGCGGGATGTCGGCATGGTCTTCCAGGCCTACGCCCTGTTCCCCAACATGACCGTCGGGAATAACATCGGCTTCGGTCTGAAGATCGCCAAGAAGCCCAAGGAAGAGATCGCCGAACGCGTCACGGCGATGCTGGGCTTGATCCAGATGCCGGAGTTGGGCGACCGGTATCCCTTCCAGCTTTCCGGCGGCCAGCAGCAGCGCGTCGCCCTGGCACGGGCGCTGGCCATCAGCCCGCAAGTGCTGCTCCTCGACGAGCCGCTTTCGGCGCTGGATGCCAAGATCCGCGTCGAGCTGCGCTACGAGATCCGCCGCATCCAGCAGCAGCTGAAGATCACCACGATTTACGTCACCCATGACCAGGAGGAGGCGCTGACGCTCTCCGACCGGGTGGTGGTGATGAGCGCCGGCAAGATCGAACAGATCGGCTCGCCGTTCGACATCTACAACTACCCATCCACAGCATTCGTCGCCTCGTTCGTGGGGACGCTCAACCAGATGCGCTGCCGTGTGGTCGATGCCGGCTCGGGCAAGCTGGCGCTGGGCGACCAGCAGTTCAAGACCAATGCCCCGATCAAGGCCGGCGCCGCCGATGCGCTGGTCATGCTGCGGCCGGAGGAGCTGCACATGGGGGTACGCGAGGGCGATAACAGCCTGACCGGGAAGGTCGAGTCGGTCGCCTTCCTGGGCTCGGTCGTGCGCGTGCACCTCAAGTTGGGTGAATCCGTGGTGACGCTTGACGCGCTCAACGAGCGCAAGCTGGTCCTGCCCAAGGTGGGTGAGAACCTGACCGTGTCGTTCCCGCCGCACGGCTGTTGGGTAATGGGCTGACCGCCGCTCACTCGGATCGCGAACACAGTGGCATTTACCATCCCCGCCGCCGGGTACCGGCGGCGGGGATGCGCTTTGCAGGCTGGAGGAAATGAGCATGGAAACCCAGGCCACGCCTCGGCGCTTGCCGGCAAGGCGACGCGCGTGGAAGATACTGATGGGGTTGCGCGAGGCGGCGCTGTTGGTGGCGGGTGCACTGCTGCTGGCGCTGAGCGTCGACCTGTTTCTGGCCCCGGCTGATCTGGCGCCCGGCGGCGTCTCGGGCCTGGCGATCATCCTGCGCCGGCTGATCGGAAGCCCGGTCGGCCTGACGATGCTGGTCCTCAACCTGCCCATGCTGGCCCTCGGGTACCTGCGGCTTGGCCGCTTCCACTTCCTGATCCGTACGGTCTTCGTCGTGCTGGTCTACAACCTTGGCGTGGACCTGCTGGCCGGGTGGCTGCCCCCGCACGGATTAACACAGGACCTGTTGCTGAACGCGCTCTTCGGGGGCGTCGTTGGCGGTCTCGGCACCGGCCTGGTCTTTCGAGGCCGAGGCACCTCGGCCGGAACGGGCGTCGTCAGCCGCATCCTGCAGCTGCGCACCGGCATCCCGATCAGTCAGATCTACCTGATCACCGACGGCGCGGTCATCGCCCTGGCAGGCGTGGTGTTCGGATGGGAGAAGGCACTGTATGCGCTGATCGCTCTGTTTGTCTGGGGCCTGGCCGCCGACTACGTCCTCGAAGGCCCGAGCACCGTGCGTACGGTCTTCATCGTGACGGACGAACCGGCGGCGGTGTCCCGGGCGGTCTTGGACGGACTGGGCGTAGGCGTGACGACCTGGCCGGCCAAAGGCGAGTTCAGCGGTGCGCAGCACGCCGTGCTGTTCTGCACCATCGGGCGTCCGGACGTGAACGGGCTGCGATCGATCGTGACCGAGGCCGACCCTTCGGCGTTCGTCGTCGTTGGGCAGGGGCATCAGGCAAGCGGTGGCGTGGTGCGCGCGATCCCGAAGTCGTAAGCATAGGCCACGGTCGGGTCGCACGGGCCGTGCTCCTGGAGGGGCAAGTATGACTCAACGATCGATCTCGCGGCGCGGATTCCTGTACGCCGCCGGCGCGCTGTCGACTGCGGCGGCCGCGGCCTGCCAGCCCGCTGCGGCGGCGAGCCGCGAGCGCATCCTGCGCATAGCGCACCTGACGGACATCCACCTCGATCATCGCAGCGACGCGCGGGCGGGGATGGCAAAAGCCCTGGCGCACGCGCAATCCCAGGCCGATCCGCCGGAGTTCATCTTGAACACGGGCGACTCGATCATGGACTCGCTGGAAACACCGAAGGAATACTCCCTCACCCGCTGGGCGCTGTTCAACGAGATCCTGCAGAAGGAGTGCTCGCTGCCGGTCTTCCACGCCATTGGCAATCATGACGTCTTCGGCTGGGGGTTGCCGGAGGCCGAACAGGACAGCCTGACCGCGGATCCGCTGTACGGGAAAGGCATGGCGCTACAGGCGCTGGGGCTGGCGGAGCGCTACTACAGCTTCGACCGCGCCGGCTGGCACTTCGTCGTCCTCGACAGCACGCACCCGCGCCAGATCGAGTCGGACATCCCGTACACCGGCAGGCTGGATGAGGCGCAGGCGGCCTGGCTGCTCGCCGATCTGGCGGCGACACCGGCGACGACCCCGGTGTGCATCGCCTCGCACATCCCGATCCTATGCGCGTGCGAGTTCTTCGATGGCGATCTAGCCTCAAGCGGCAACTGGGTGGTGCCCGGCGCTTGGATGCACATCGACGCCGGGAGGTTGCGCGAGCTGTTCCTGGCGCATCCGAACGTGCGCGCCTGCCTGAGCGGTCATGCTCATCAGCACGACCGGGTGGACTACCTGGGCGTGCGCTACGCGTGCAACGGTGCGGTGAGCGGCAACTGGTGGTATGGCGACTACCTGAACTGTCCGCCGTCGTACGTGATGGTGAACTTCTTTGCCGATGGGTCGATCGAGACTGAGTTCGTGGCCTACAACGCGACCTGACACGGCAGCAAGGGGGCGGGAGTTCCGCCGGCGTGAGAAGCGTGCGGCCAGCCGGGCGCGGGCTGATCGGATCCGGAGGTGACCAGGTGACAGTATGGATTGTGCTGGCGATGCATGGCGTCCCGCCCAATGATCTTCCCGGTCAGGAAGTGGCGGAGCTGATGCGGCTGCACCTGCAGGTCGAGCAGATGCCGGCCGACGCGCCGGCGCGTGCCGAAACCGAGGCGCACTTCCGAGCGCTG
>Ga0315273_10007855_pt1 | contig 13400 bp, 8 predicted proteins | sample YL17G02_0_MG_FD_205753 | JGI IMG/M metagenome (GOLD analysis project Ga0315273, IMG submission 205753) | Sediment microbial communities from Yellowstone Lake, YNP, Wyoming, USA - YL17G02_0 | ecosystem: Environmental > Aquatic > Freshwater > Lake > Sediment | place: USA: Wyoming | collected... | reverse complement strand
AGGTGGTGTGTTGAAGCAGCAGGCGAAGAGACCCTGCGTTTGCATGTTCCGCGAAAGCCTTGGGGGACAAGTCCTACAACCACATCTGGTACTTAAACGCAGCAATCCTTACCGGGGGCCTAGTGCGCTTGTTACGATAAGTCAATACTTCAGGGTGGTTGGTGGATCAAAACATTTACTCCAAGATTATGGGAGTATGAGTCAGGACGGCGCCCGAAGGGCCACTCCCGCGATATTGAGATCGCCGCCACTCGGCTACCGCCCGGTCCACCGTTGACATTAGATCCCCATCCCCACCCCCATTTTAGCGGAAGAATCAGCCCGCTTTTTTGAAGAATCCGGAAAGAATATAGTTTATAGTATTAATACTAATGGTTTTAACGCTTAGTTCGGCCCGAGTTAGCATATTCTTTTACGATGCTCAGGGAGTTCTTAAACTCCTAACGGCATGAGAACTCGACAGTGCCGGCTAAGACACAAGGAATGAGTTGGAATATGAGCGATGCAGGTCAAAAGATTATTTATTCGATGGTGCGCGTCGCAAAGACGCACCGTTCAACTGGGAAACAAGTTCTACGCGATATTTCTCTGTCCTATTTTTACGGAGCCAAAATCGGCGTATTAGGCCTCAACGGTTCAGGTAAATCGACGTTGTTACGGATCATGGCCGATGTCGACAAAGAATTTCAAGGCGAAGCCCATTTGACCGACGGCTATAGCGTTGGCTTTCTGCCGCAGGAGCCCGAGTTAGACGGGACCAAGACCGTCAAAGAAATCGTGCAGGAAGGCTGCAGCGTAGTGGTCTCGCTGCTCAAAGAATTCGACGAAATCAATCATAAACTCGGCGACGAAAACCTCGATCCAAACGCTATGGACCAACTGATCTCGCGCCAGGCTGAAGTCCAAGACAAGCTCGATAGCATGGACGCCTGGAGCCTTGATGATAAGTTGAATTTCGCTATGGATGCGATGCGTTGTCCGCCACCTGAGCGACTTGTGGCCGGGCTCTCGGGTGGTGAGCGCCGCCGCGTCGCCTTGACTCGGTTGCTGCTGCAAGAGCCAGATATTCTTCTGCTCGACGAACCGACTAACCACTTGGATGCCGAAAGCGTGCAGTGGCTAGAACGCTTCCTACAAAGCTACAAGGGCACGGTCATCGCCGTCACCCATGACCGTTACTTCCTCGACAACGTCGCTGGCTGGATTCTCGAACTTGACCGCGGTCATGGTATTCCCTGGAAGGGCAATTACTCATCTTGGCTTGAGCAGAAGCAAAAGCGCATGGCCAACGAACAGAAGGCCGACGACAAGCGCGCAAAGACCCTGGAGCGCGAGCTCGAGTGGATTCGGATGAGCCCCAAGGCACGCCAAGCTAAAAGCAAGGCCCGGATCACGGCCTATGAAGCGCTGGCCAATCAAGAGAACGAAAAAACCACTGATGATATGCGCCTATTCATCCCGCCAGGACCGCGCCTAGGCGATGTCGTCATCCGCTTTGAAAATGTCGCCAAAGAGTATGATGATAAGCTGCTTTATGAAAATTTGAACTTTGACCTGCCGCGCGGCGGCATCGTCGGCATCGTCGGCCCGAACGGCGCCGGTAAAACGACGCTATTTCGCATGATCAGCGGTCAAGAGCAGCCTAATCAAGGCAAGATCACCATCGGCGAGACCGTCAAGCTTGGCTACATGGAACAGTCACGCTTGTCACTCGATCCGAATAAGACCGTCTACGACGTGATTTCTGGTGGCCAGGACGTGGTTAAACTAGGTCGACGCGAAGTCAATGGGCGGGCCTTTGTCGGACGATTTAACTTCAATGGACCCGATCAGCAAAAGGCGGTCAGCGAGCTGTCAGGCGGCGAGCGCAACCGGTTGCAATTAGCGCTGCTGATTCGTGAAGAAGCCAACGTCATCCTGCTCGATGAACCGACCAACGACTTAGATGTTAATACGCTGCGGGCGCTCGAAGAGGCGCTCAATGAGTTCCCTGGCTGCGCCGTGGTTATTTCCCATGACCGTTGGTTCCTCGACCGCATTGCGACCCATATCATGGCGTTTGAAGGCAACAGCCAAATCACGTTATTTGAGGGCAGCTACTCGGATTACGAAAAGAACCGTCGGGAACGCCTAGGACGTGACGCCGACACCCCTCATCGCATTCGCTATGCCAAGCTTACACGGTAACGCTAGTCGCTTAGTGAGGCCTGCAGAAGCTGCAGGCCTTTTGCTTCCCCTACCAGCCAAATCAAGTCTTTCGCCTGCAGCCGCAAATCTGATTTTGGCGACTGCAGCCGTTGTCCATCGCGCTCAACGCCTACAACCATGCAGCCAAAGGATTCGCGGATACCCACCTCGCGGATGGTCTTCCCCGCGACTGCTGATCCCTCAGGGATCTCGGCGGGACGTAACAGAAAACTTGACGCAGCTGCTTTCGACACTTCTTGAGCTGCAGCCTGCTGAATTTCGGTCTGAAACGTCGCTAGCTCGCGGTCAGTTCCGAAGCATAACAACTTATCATTTGGATAAATGCGTTCGCCAGGCGTGGGCGCCACGAGTTCCTGCTCGCCACGCTTGATGACCATGATATTGATGCCAAAGCGCTCGCGTAACGCCAAGTCGATTAGGGTCTTGCCCATAAACATCGGGCTATAACCAACGTCTATCTGGGCCAGATGCGCATCCCAGGGCACTAAATGATCATGAGTTTGTGCCGTGGGCAGCGTATGCCCGTCTGCCCCAGCGTTGATACCGGCGAAGAACGTCCGCTCAAACCATTGGTACGAGCGGCTAACTTGCCGGCGAAACAGCAACAGCAAGGCGACTCCAAGCGCCATCGTCACCATCGCCACCAGACGCAGCGAAAAAAATCCGGCGCTCAGCACCCCGAGGAGGACGACCGTCGCTAGACTGCGCAGCATGCGCTCGCTGGGAATACGCTCCTTACCTGCACCTGGCGTCAGCAAAGCGTGGATAAATGGTGAAGCACAAACAAAGGTCGCGACCCAACAAAGCACCCGCAGCGAAAGCTTGGACTCCAGATTTAAGCGCGGCAAGACGAAGTGGGAGGCGAGCGAAAAAAGCATGGTGACTAAAATAGCGTTAGCACCCCAGCGAATCAAGCGTCGGCCTAAGGAGTTGGCTGCCCGGCGGTTGGCGATCCGGCTGAGAAACCAGCTACTATAACGGTCCAACACCTGCAGCCAGGATAAAGGCAGTCGTCGTTGCAACCAAGCAGCGCCAGCAGGTGCCGCGCGAATCAGGTACGGAGTGCTAAAGGTGCTGATCAGTGAAACAGCAACGATAATCGGATAAAGATCGTGATCAATCGCTTTGTATTTAATCCCTAAAACGGCGATGACAAACGAGAATTCACCGATCTGTGCCAAGGAAACACCGGCTTGAATAGCTGTGGTAAGTGTTTGGCCTGTGAGGAGGGCGGCAAAGCCGACCCATACGATGTTACCCAAGGTGAGAGCTGCGCACAAAACAGCGACGCTGCCGAGGTGATCACTCAAGATCCGCGGGTCGAGCAACATCCCAACTGAGACGAAGAAGATCGCCCCAAAGACATCCTTAAGCGGAGCCACCAGGCTTTCAATGCGACGAGCCTCCGTGGTCTCGGCCAGGATCGAGCCCATAATGAAGGCGCCAAGCGCCACCGAATACTGAAAGTATGCAGATAGACACACCAATGCTAGACACAGCCCGAGCGAGACGATGATAAGCATCTCGCTACTACCGCGCTTACTGACGGCCTTCACCACCCGCGGTACAATAAACATGCCGACTAACAACCAGGTAGCGACGACTAAGGCGAGTTTGGCTGCAGCCAACAGCAGGTCGGTGGCGCTAGCCGAGTCTGATGTCGCAATGTTGGTTAGGGCGACTAGCATCAAGATCGCGGCTAAGTCTTGGACGACCAATATGCCAATCACTAACTCGGCGAAACGACTGGTCTTTAATCCCGTCTCTGCGAAAGTTTTGATGATGATGGTGGTTGAAGAAATGGCCAGCATGCAGCCGACGAAGATCGCTTCACGCGAGGTATAGTCCAAGGCCTTAGCACAAAGATAACCGACGGTCATCAGAGCGAGGATTTGGATCACCGCAGTGACAGCGGCTGAAACCCCGACCTTAGCGAGGCGCCGAAAGCTAAACTCCAATCCCAGAGCAAACATAAAAATAATAACACCGAGCTCGGCCCATACCTTCACACCTTCGACATCAACGACCGCGACCAAAGGCGGACTAAATGGTCCGACGATGATACCGGCGACTATATAGCCAAGCACCACCGGCTGTTTGACCAGACGGAAGAGAAAGGTCACCAATGCGGCAACGCCGAGGATGATGGCAAGGTCGAGAATGATGGGGGGCAAAGGCACGACTACCCCAAATCTGGTCGGCAAACTTGCGCCGAATCAAAGCATATGAGGACCACAGGCTACATTTGATCGCTTAATGTTTTCGGCAGCGAGCTGATGATGTCGCCGATTAACGCGATATGAACACCCTGCCACTCTCGCTTGTACGTCACTACCTGGGATTGGTTATTAGGAAGATTAATCGCCACATTATCTTCAGCATTCCAGGTTATGGTTAGATTGTCGGTAGATGGCAGCACCAAGACCGTTTTCTCGGCCTGTCTTTGGCCCGCTTGCAATTTGAATAAATGAATCTCAGAGGCCTTCGGCATGGCATGGCCGCAGTCCCTAATCACTTGCTCGGCGACGAAAGTTCCACCTGGCGAGGTGACCGCATGCACCGCTGCAGTCGGACAACGATCATGCCATAACAGGGTTAGCGCCAGAAAAGGCAGCAGCAAAATCCCAATGACGCCAGTGACAGCGAGGAGCATGCGCTTGGGGCTGTCGGGAATGTTAGGCTTGAGATTGCCGGGAAATGGATCGGTCATCTAAAAATCAACCTTTTCTGAATCTGGTGCGCGCCGCGAGGTGTCGCGGCGCCTTGGGTATTTATGATGGCGACCCTTGAGGTCGTTCTTAGCCTCACTTTTTTGCCGTCCCGCCGCGGCACCGTCAAGGCGGTCGGCAAACTCAAAGCTAAAACCGCCCTCCTTGTTCAGGACCAAGGTCGCAGAAAAAGGCTTGTCCGACTTTGAGATGAAGCCTTTCAGCTCAGACGTCGCCCCGGTTGCCAGCATGCCAGAGACCTCGGCAGGAGTCAGCTCCCGCTTGCACAGAAGGCGCGGAATCATCACACCCTTAGGCTGGGTCTCGCCGGCGGCAAAGGCCTTGAGCCTGGTATCACAGACAAAAGCCCCCCTTGTCACGATCACTTGGCAGGCCGGCCCATGCATCGGACAAGGACCCAGGGATGGACGGTCGGCACCCGGCCTTGGTTCTTGAGCGGCTACGCTTTGGCTTTGGCGAGAGCCTTTAGCGCGGCCCCTAGCCCCAGCCTTGGATTTCTTGGTACCGGCAGCGGCTTGGCGGCCACCCGGCATGGCTTCTACTGTGGTCGCCCTGGGCACAACAAAGTCGCTTAGGCCCTCGTCATCGACCAGCCGCAGGCGACCACCGCACAGCTCGACCACTGCCTTGAAGTCGCGGCCCGCGCGTGTCTTGAAGCCATCTAGCATGTGGGTCTTGCGTTCATCGAGTAACTGGCCGACGTTGGTACTCGTCATGTAGCGACCAGAAACGTCCTTCCAAATCTTAAAGTCACACCCGGTATCCGGGCCGGTCACGCTCTCGCAGGCGTAAAATAAAGCTCGTTCATAGACCATCATAGGCTTGTTAGGAGCAGTGCCTAGGCCCTCACTACAGATCGGGCATAGGCCCAGTGCCCCAGCGTTCGGGTAAATCAGGCGCCAGTCGAGCCGCCTAGCGGCCTCGACGATTGCGGCCGTATAGCGGTTGATTTCGACCATATACTGCGCGGCAGCGCGTTTGCCGGACTCGACCTCGGCCAGCTCGAGTTCGAGCTTTGCTGTGAGTTCCGGTGAGGTCAGCCGCGATACTTGCAGTCGGTCTAAAGTCCTGATGAGATGGATGCCCTTAAAAGTCGGCCGCAAGGTGTCATCGACGTACTCCTTGATCTTCAAATTCTGGATGATGTCAGCACGGGTAGCAGCCGTACCTAGCCCCTCGGCACTGGTCAAAGCCGCCTGTAGCTCGCTGTCCTCGATCTGCCGACCGGCATGCTCCATCAGACCGAGCAAGCCGGCCTCATTGATCCGCGCTGGCGGCTTCGTCATCTCGTCCTTGATTTGGGCGCCTTGCGTCTGCACCGGGACATCGACGGCATGCTTTAGTCCGGCCAGCAACGGTGGCAAGGCGGCTGCTGGCTGCTCCTCAGCACTTTTATCATAGACGCTCAGCCAACCTGGAATCACCAAAGTCTCGATCGGTCCAGTGCGAAAGCTCTGCCCTGCAACACGCGTCACTCGCTTGACCTTATCGTAGACGGCCGGCGGATGAAAGGTCGCAAGGAAGCGTCGCACCACGGCATCATAAAGTCGGGCGTCATCGCCAGACAACGAGCGTTGCTTACCGGTAGGGATGATCGCAAAGTGATCCGTGACGCCGGCATTGTTGAAGACGCGTTTGTCATTCTTGCGACCGTGTTGCAGTAGATAGTCGGCGGCTTTACCGAAGTCAGGGTGGGCATGGTAGCTCTCAAGCAAACGCTGCACCTCACCACAGTAGTCTTCAGGCAAACAGCTGGAACTCGTGCGCGGATAGGTCAGGACCTTATGGGTCTCGTAGCACCGCTGTGCGGCCTCTAAGGTGCGTTTAGCCGACCATTTGTAGCGCTGCGCCATGTACTTTTGCAGGCCGGTCAGGCTGAACAAAGGCGGTGCATGGCGCAGGCTCTCCTCGCGGTTTTCCGTAGCCAGAGCCAGCGCACCGTGCAGCGAACGCAGCATGTCTTCGGCTGCAGCACGATCGAATAATCGGTCGTCTTTGCGCTCCGGATGCAGCTCGTTGGTTTTAAACTTTGGGTCAAACCAGGTGCCTTCGTAGGTGTGCGTCTTGGCCTTAAATTGTGCTACCGCCCGGTAGAAGGGGCGCGGCCGATGGCCTAAGATCTGCAACTCTCGCTCCACGAGCAGGGCAAGAGTCGGAGTCTGGACCCGGCCGACAGACCACGGTGTGCGCTCACCGCGGTTACGCAAACGCTCGCTGAAAGCGCGCGTAGCGTTCATGCCAATCAGCCAGTCAGACCGCGCACGGCATTCGGCAGCGTCGCCTAGCCCCAGTAAATCAGTGCCGTCGCGAAGCACCTGAAAGCCGTGCCGGATCGCCTCCGGGGTCATCGACTGCAACCACAAGCGGCGGACCCATTTGCGGCAACCGAGGTAACCAACGATCTCGCGGAAGATCAGTTCACCCTCGCGGGCCGCATCACAGGCATTGATCAAGACGTTGATATCGCTGCGTTCGATCAGTTTTTGCAGAACACTGATGCGGGCTTCATGGCCGGGGATCGGTTTGAGCTGAAAAACCTTCGGCAGGATCGGCAATGTCGACAGCTTCCATTGCTTCAGAGCGCTGTCAATATCCTCGGGTTCAAATAATGTGAAGATGTGACCGACAGCGTAAGTACAGAGAAAGTCCTCGCTTTCCCAGTACGCATTGCCATTTTTGGCGGCAAAGCCGCCGAGCGCTGCGACGATATCCCGTGCGACGCTCGGCTTTTCTGTGATGATCAACGCCTTAGGCATTCCGACTCCCTAGTTTAAACCAGGAGTATCATGGCCTTCCCAAGCCGGATTGTCCACGCACCCGAGTGATGTCGGCCACCGACCTAGGCCAGGCAGCGCCATCGATATCACATCTTAAGCTTATCCAAAATCAAGGCTTAGGGCCCGTTACAAATAAAGTGCCTTTCTGGGCGTCAGCTGACGCCCAGAAAGGCACTTTATTGTTTGACGGGCTCTTAGGTGGCTGCGGCGTCGCCTTCAGGGGCTGCCTTCGCCTTAGCTTTAAGAACTTTAACCTTGCCGGCGGCCTGCAGGATCTTGGTCTTCTCTTCGCCATTGATCAGCCCACCACCGCGTTTGTGCACGGAAAAGCGACCATTACGGCGGGTCTCGATTGTATAATCACTGGCTTTCTTGATGGCCACCGAGGTATCCTCCTGACTCGAACTTTTGGTAAAACGACGACCATGTCTACCCTCTACCGAGGCCATTCGTCAATACCGCATCCGCTGGCGCGGCCCTCAACACCACACTTTTATCGACAGGAACCCTGCGTGACCGATAGCAACGCCCCTACCATGGCTAAAAAGCCAGTATCGACCGAAAGCCCCCTGGCTGTTCTCCTCTTTAATATCGTCATCCCAGCGATCATCCTTTATCGCTTCAGCAAGCCTAACTACCTGGGCCCGACGAACGCTTTGGTTGTAGCGCTCATTTTTCCGCTAGGCTTTGGTCTTTATGACTTCGCCATGCGGCGTAAGGCCAACCCGATTTCGCTGCTCGGCTTTTTAAGCATTCTAGCGACTGGTAGCATCGGCGTGTTCCACTTGGATGGCTCTTGGTTTGCAATCAAAGAGGCTGCGATCCCGACGATGATGGGATTAGCAGTGGTGATTTCGCTGCGCACGAAATCCCCTCTCATAAAAACGATGCTATACAATGACCGCATCATCGACGTAGCCAAAGTCGATCAAGAGCTAACCGCCCGCGACAACACTGCGGCATTTAATTTGCTACTGGTGCGGGTGACCTGGCTGCTAGGAGCTTCGTTTTTACTCAGTGCTGCTTTGAACTTCTTACTCGCTACCTACCTGGTTACGAGTCCAGCGGGTACCCCGGAATTCAATGAACAGCTAGGAAAGATGACCGCGTTAAGCTACCCCATCATCGTGATTCCCTGCATGCTGATGACCATGGGAGCCCTATATTGGTTGCTTTCAGGCATTAAGAAATTGACGGGCCTAGACCTCGACACGATCTTCAAGAGCCCGCCCCCCAAAGTTAAAAAAGCCTAACGCAGATGAACACTCAGATACCCCGGCCATAGCATCAGCGAGCGCTCCTGCCGCGTGTTTTCAAGCCATCCTTGGAGCTTGCTTTCAATCTGCAGCGGGCTTGGGGCTGCCAGTAGCGGCAAGAACGGCAGGCTAAGCTGGGTCTTGACGCCCCCTAGGCATTTAGCCAATTTTGCCGGCGAGGGGTGCCTTAGGCACTGACGTAAACTGAAGCCGTCGTCCTCATAATGCAGGATCGGATAGAGCTTGGTAACGTCAAATCCAGCCATTCGCTTAGCTTCGGTCAATGCCGTGTGCAGGCCACCAATCTCATCGACGAGGCCAAGCTGTTTGCCCTGCAGCCCAGTATACACCCGGCCCTGAGCTAGCGCCGCGACCTTATCCAGGGGTATATGCCGACCATCGGCGACTCGCTGCATGAAAACCCTGTAGACCTCATCAATGGTTTTCTCTAGGAGAACTTTATCCTCAGCCGACGCGCGCGAACCAAGGTTAAGCATGTCGTGGCGGTCGGATGAGGTGACGGTGTAGAAGCTGACCCCCCACTTTTCTTCGAAATCCTTGGCGCTGGGTAACATGCCGATAACGCCAATTGAACCAGTGATCGTGGTTGCTTCAGCGATGATTTTACGGGCTGGTGCGGCGATGTAATAGCCCCCGGATGCAGCATAGGCGCCCATCGATACGACCAACGGCTTTTTGTCCGCCAGCGCTTTGATGTCGTTCCAAATCATATCAGATGCCGTGGCCGAGCCGCCGGGACTGGATATACGCAGAACCACCGCCTTGACTTCGTCAGTCTCCAGTGCCCAAGCGACCTGCTTATGCATATCGGCTGGCGAGATGCCATCGCTTGAACTTGGATGACCAGCCCCAGACAAGCTGATCTCACCGACCGCTTCAATCAGAGCAATACCGCCCTGGTCCTTAACAGACTCCTTCTTGCCTTTGTCATTGTGCGTGGCGCTGGCGTAGTCGCTGAGTGACACCGGATCACTTGCCGTCTCACCTTGATCTGCGGGGCCATGATCGGCGGGAGGGTACCCCACCCCATCGATGATGCCGGCTTTAATGGCCGACTCGGTGGTAAAGAGTGATTGTTTATACCAAGAATGGACTACCGCCTCGGACTTATTCCGGCCCTTAGCAACTACGGCGACGATGTGGTCGAGCAGGCTCTTTTGCAGACTGGAGTATTCTTCTAAAGTTGGATCGCTGGGCTTATTAGCGATAAATGGCTCGAAAGCCGACTTGTATTTGCCGGCGCGCACCACGTCGATGCCTACACCAAGCTTCTTTAATGCATCGCCAAAGTACATGAGCTGAAAGGATGGTCCTGGCAAGGAGACTTCGCCAGCTGGATTTAAGGTGATGGTGGTGGCAACTGACGCAAGATAATAGCCCCAGTCTTGGGCCGCTGCCAAATAGAAGCGTACCGGCTTGTTGCCGACCTCGTGAAAGTCGGCAATGATGCGACGCAGTTCCGCAAAGTTAGCCGGAGATCCAGCTAGCGGCATAAGCATCACTTGCAGCTCACTGATGCGCGCATCCGACGCTGCTCGCTGCAGGACTAGACGCAGCTCCGGTAGATAAATTGCCGTGTCACCACCGAGGAAATGCGCCATCACCGAGTCGGAAAATCCAGGCTGGTGTTCGGCGATCTTACCGGCGAGGTCGAGGCGCAAAGGCGCCGGATGCTGGGTGCTGAGGGCAACAGTGGAGGTAGGGATGTCAAAATCAACCGATGGACCACGGAGGAGAACCACGAGGGCGCCGATCCATAGTAAAGTGGTGACGACACCGACAAAGACAAAGTAATTGCGGATAAACCGTAGGATGCCTAAAAAGAATCTGACGACGATATTACGCTGCTGGTTGGCCATGATGTCCCGCTCCGTTTGAGGCGATGTCGCCTAGGAAAGGAGATTCTAGACGGCGCTCCGGCAGGATAACAGCGAATTCCGCACTGGCACTCAGGTTATCTCGAGTAGGTGCCGAGTAGCCTCGCTCGGCACAGGCGAAAGCATAAAAGCATAGCTATAGCACAAGCCTTAGCTGCCACTGTCACCCAACGCGACCTCTAGTACAGGCGCCACTAGAGTTTCGGTCTTTTCGCCATCGTCGCGGCTGACCGTATTCTTCCACTGAACACCGACATTGAGACGCACTGCCTTGCCAGTCGTAACGTCCAGCGGCACGGCATAAGTCGCGGTGGCATTGGCCAAGGTCGCCGTCATTGCCGCATCGTACTTGCCAGTGGCGGTGATCGCGGAATCAAATTGAACGCTAATACTGCTAATCGTCAGGTTGAGGACTTTGGTCAGATCATATTCGACGATGATCTGCGGCCGATTGATGACTGTGATCGGAGTGGCAGCGCCATCATAGGCAGCGAAGGTCTGGCCATCGCTGGTATTGATGGCCGCGGCAATTAAGGTAAAGCCCGCCGACTTCGGTAGGTTATTACCGACGACCCCGGGCGGCGCCGTGAATACTCCAAGCATGCCAATCGTAAGCTTGGCCGTCAGTGATAGGCTGGCCGAGCTGCAGCCCCCCAGAAGCAGGGCAACGACTCCTAAGGATAGAATAAAAAGATTGTTTGTACGCAGTTGTAAAAACCCTCCGCAGGCATCCTCTGCCTATCGGCAATTGCTGCCGGAAGTTAACTACTGTTACAATAAGTACCGAAAGATCAGTAGGTTTGGCCAAACAAAGGGAGTGCTAAGTGAGGCTGGAAATAGGCATTACCAAGCGCTTGGCTGTAGTTTGGATCGTCGCCACTTGCCTACAATGTGGTCAAGACAAGCCGGCACAGAGTCCGAGCCCGGCTCCATCCACAGTGGGCGCAGCCCAGCATATTCCCGCGGGGTGGGACGGCTCAGCCGATTGGTCGGGTTCAACCCTGCAGGTGCTGGACGAATGACCACGAAAACTTGGCTAGTCATGCTCCTATGGAGTGCCCAGCTCTGCAGCCACTGCCAGCGCGAGCCGCGCAAGGTCTGGGTGCGCCCGGACATGGCTGGAATTCTTGAAGTCAACAGCGATGGTCGAAAAACGCCCCGCGACCTTTGGCAAGAGGGCGACATCGGAATACGCCTTGTTGGTAAACTTGACCTAAAATCCAACAAAGATTTAATCACACTGGTTATGGTTAGGTTTCCGTTGGCGTCTTTATTAGCGGACTCCTTGCGGCAGTCTGAGCACACCCTGGTGTTTGATCCAGGAACTGCACAACGGCCTGGCTTTGCTATGGTCGGTCTTAGCCATCAAGGCGAACTCGACCAACTCGCCGCCAACGCCCACGCCGCCAACAACAGCTGCGGCAGCCTGCAGATAGTTCGCGGCTTAGGCCTGATCGATCCAGCTACGGTGACCTTGATCCCACCCTTATACGCTACGGCGGTAAAGATCGACGGGGTCGCTGCAGTGATACCCAAGGTGAATGACGCCATGATCACCCGGCTCGCTACGTCGATACAGCAGCTCGAAGCCCTGCCCACCCGGTTTCACACCTCTACCTCCGGCGCCACTGTACCGGCGCTGGTGCAGCAAATGATCACCGACGCGGCCGCCGGCAACATCCCTGGGATCCGTTACCAACAGATCACCCATGCCAGCACTCCACAAAAGTCGCTAGTCGTCACTATTCCTGGCACCAATGACCCGCAGGCGACAGGTGCGGTCGTCATCATCGGCGCCCACCTCGACAGTATAAACAAAGCAGACATCAAAAGCGCAGCTCCAGGCGCCGATGATGATGCCAGCGGCATTGCGACCCTTGTCGAGATCACTCGGCAAATCGAAAGTGGGCACCTAAAGTTCCAGCGCACCGTCGAGCTTCATGCTTATGCCGCAGAGGAAGTTGGCTTGGTCGGAAGTGGCGACATCGCCGCTGGTTACGCCGCGGCAAAGCGGCAAGTGGCAAGCATGCTGCAGCTTGATATGGACTCGTGGGCCGCCAAATCCTCGAGTCAGACGATCTATTTAGTCGAGAACGATTCCAGCTTCACGCTGCGACGGTACGCCAAGGCGTTACTAAACAATTACCTGGGCGGCGACTATATTGTACGCGCCTTGAAGGCTGGGACCTCAGACCATCGGTCCTGGCGCAATGCAGGATACGCAACATTGTTCCCGTTTGAGGATCCAACGGACTACAATGAATCCCTACACACGCCTCAAGACACCTCAAGCACGATCAACAATAAAGCTTTAACCGGGCGCTTTGTCCAACTGTGTCTGGCCTATTTGATGCACGAGGCCGGCATGATCGGAGTTGAGGCCGCCTATAGCGCAAACCTCGCAGCCTTGAGAGCAAGCTCAGAAAGTGACTTGAAACTGGCCGTTGTTGCCAGCGACACGCCAGAGAGCTTTCATGTGAGTATCGCTGCAGCAACGAAGATTAGCACGGTGGAATTGTGCCTGACCACAAA
>Ga0315273_10007854_pt1 | contig 13400 bp, 12 predicted proteins | sample YL17G02_0_MG_FD_205753 | JGI IMG/M metagenome (GOLD analysis project Ga0315273, IMG submission 205753) | Sediment microbial communities from Yellowstone Lake, YNP, Wyoming, USA - YL17G02_0 | ecosystem: Environmental > Aquatic > Freshwater > Lake > Sediment | place: USA: Wyoming | collected... | reverse complement strand
TCGTTTTTACGACCGTCTCCTATGGCGAGAGCGAGAAGCGCACCGCGAAGACGTTCATCGACAAGGTGCCGATCCTGACGACGCTCGCCGAGGGAAGCCTCTTCGTCGAGATCGACCCGAGAATCGCCCCGCAGCCCGGTGAGCCGGTGCTCAACAAGCTCTTCGCCTCTGCCTTTTTCGGAACCTCGCTCGTGAGCTTCCTCGCAGCGCACGGCTGCGATAGCGTGGTCGTCACCGGTGCCTCGACGTCGGGCTGCGTCCGTGCAACAGCTGTCGATGTCCTCCAGCACGGATATCGGCTGATCGTGCCGCGCGAGGCCGTCGGCGACCGCAACCAGGCCGCACACGAGCAGGCGCTCTATGACATCGACGCGAAGTACGGCGACGTCGTCTCGCTCGACGAGACCCTCGACTTCCTCGGCCCGATCGCCCAAGCGGCCGGGGGCGCGTAGCGGTGGCGCGCACGCTCGCCGAGAAGATTCTGCTCGCCCACACTGACGCCGACGACGTCCGGCCGGGCGACGTCGTGATGGTGCGATGCGACCTCGTCATGGCGAACGACGCCTCGGGACCCGTGGCGTTCCGGCAACTCGAGGAGATGGGGGCGAAGGAGGTCTTCGACCCCGCAAAGGTCGTGATGGTGTCCGACCACTTCTCGCCCGCGTCGAGCGTTCGCTCAGCGGACATGCTCAAGCGGCTCAAGGCCTGGTCCGAGAGCTATGGAGTCACCTTTTACGGCCAGGGCCGCGGCGGGATCGAGCACACGCTGTTGTGCGAGGAAGGCTGGATCGTCCCAGGGTCAGTGGTCGCCGGGGGCGACTCTCACACGTGTACGTATGGAGCGCTGGGTGCGTTCGGCACGGGCCTCGGCTCGACGGACATTGCCGCCTGTCTCGCGTTCGGCGAGTTCTGGCAGGTCGTGCCGGGAACGATCCAGGTCGAGTACACGGGGGAGCGGCAGCCCTTCGTGGCGGGGAAGGATCTGATCCTCGCCGTGATCGCGGAGATCGGAGTCGCCGGCGGGACGAACACGGCGCTGGAGTTCGTCGGCGAAGGCGCCGAGGCGCTCTCCATCGACGAGCGCCTGGCGGTTTCGAACATGGCAGTCGAAGCAGGCGCCGAAACCGGCTTCTTCCCTGCAGACGACAAGATCTCCGAGTACCTGGCAGGCCGCACCAGCCGGACTTGGGAGGCGGAGCGGTCAGATCCGGACGCCGAGTTCGTCCGGCAAGTCCACATCGACCTCTCGAGGCTGCCGCCGCTGATCGCGATGCCTCACTCGCCGGGGAACGTCAGTGCGGTCGCCGACATCGTCGGGAGGAAGATCGATCAGGTCTACATCGGCAACTGCGCGAACGGGACGATGACCGATCTGCGCCAGGTGGCAGAGATCTGGGCCGGCCAGAGGATCCATAACGACTGCCGGGCGATCGTCGTCCCTGCGACGCAAAAGATCTACCGTGAGGCGATGGCGGAGGGATTGCTCGATCTCTTCGTCGAGGCAGGCGCGATTGTCTCGACGCCGACCTGTGGGGCCTGCTTCGGAGGCGGGATGGGGCTCCTTGGACCCGGAGAAACGGTGATCGCCACGACGAATCGCAACTTCCGAGGCCGGATGGGATCCGGCGAGGCGGAGGTACACCTCGCGAACGCCTACGTCGCGGCCGCAGCCGCGCTCGCCGGCGAGATTGTCCATCCGGGGGACGTGGCGCGATGATCGTCGAGGGACGCGCCGTCCTCGTGCGGGGCGACAACATCGATACCGACGTCCTCTACCCCGGGGCGCAGCTCAACATCGACGAAGTCGAAGAGATGAAGCCGTACCTATTCGAGGGTCTCGACCCATCGCTCCGCGACGAACTGGGTGGTGACACCGTCCTCGTGGTCGACGAGAACTTCGGTGCCGGCTCCTCCCGCGAGCACGTACCGCTCGCGATGCGCGCCTGGGGAATCCGCTGCCTCGTGGGGAAGAGCTTTGCGCGAATCTTCTACCGCAACTGCATCAACCTGGGGCTCCTCGTCGTCACCTGCCCTGAGGTCGTCGATGCCGCCACGTCTGGCGCGATGCTCTCGATCGACACCGAGACCAGGGAGATAGAGGTCGACGGTCGCCGCTTCCAGGCACATCCCATCGCGCCATTCGTCCTCGAGATGATCTCGGCCGGGGGCCTCGTCGCCTGGGGCGAGCGCCGGCTCGCCAACTCCTAGCGGCCGAGCGACTCGTACTCCGGGTTCGGTGCCCAGCCGAGTCCGCTCGCCAGCCGGTTGGAGAAGTTGAACATCGCCGTGACCTCGGCGATATCCATCACGTCTTCGTCGGTCCAACCCGTCTGTCGGAGTGCGTCCACATCCGCTTCGGACATCTCCTGCGGTGTCCGTGTGAGCTTGACGGCGTAGTCGAGCGCCGTCTTCATCCGCAAAGGAATCTCTGCGAGAAGGTGGTCGGCCGCCACCTGATCGGCGAGCGCCGGATCCTTCGTCAACTTCCGCAGTGCTGCCGAGTGGGCGGCAATGCAGTACGCGCAGTCGTTGGTGACGGAGACGACGACAGCGATCATCTCGCGCTCCGCCTTCGTGAGCCCCGATTCGCCCTTCATCAGCTCGTCGTAGTGCGCGGTCCACGCCAGCAGGTGATTCGGGCGCAATGCGAAGAGGCGCAAGACGTTCGGGACGAAGCCGAGCTTCTCGAGCGACGGGGCCCACAGCTCGAGCACCTCGGGCGGAAGTTCGCTTTCGTCGGGCACGCGTAACCAGGTGAGTTGATCCACGCGCCGAGTCTAATAGCAGGCAGTGGTAGGTTCCGAAGTCGGCGTGTCGGTCGACATCGGACGAATCGGCGTCTTCTCGGTGCCTCTCGAGGTGGCTCCGCGGACCGTGGGTGTCGAGTTCGTGCAGGAAGTCGAGGAGCTCGGCTACGGCGCCATCTGGACGGGGGAAGGCCTCGGGACGCGAGAGCTCTTCACGAATGCGGCAGTGCTGCTCGCCGGGACGCGGAGGATCGTCTTCGGCGCCGGGATCGCGAACGTCTGGGCTCGAGACCCGGTGACGATGGTCACCGCCACGAGCACGCTTCTCGAGAGCTATCCGGGGCGCTTTCTGCTCGGCCTCGGAATCAGCCACCGAGAGCAAGTTGACCCGCGTGGGCACGAATACTCTCGTCCCGTGTCGACGATGCGGTCCTATCTCGAGGCGATGGATAGCGCGGCTTTTGTCAGTCCGTTGCCGACGGAGAGCGGTGCGACTGCGCCGGTCAAACGGGTGCTCGCGGCGTTGCGCCCACCAATGCTACGCCTGGCTGCCGAGCTGGCCGACGGTGCACATCCCTACATGACCACGCCCGAGACTACAGCCGCGGCGCGCGAGATCCTCGGGCCGGAGGCGATTCTCGCCCCGGAGCAAGCGTTCCTGCTCGAAAGCGACTCGAGCGAGGCGCGGCGAATCGGGCGCCTCTACCTCTCCTGGTACCTCTCGGTGCAGAACTTTCGCAAGAGCCTGCTGTGGCAGGGCTTCTCCGAGCAGGACATTGAGGACGGTGGCAGCGACGTACTCGTCGACGCGATCGTCGCCTGGGGCGACGAGGAGTCCGTCCGCGCCCGGGTTCAGGCGCATCTCGACGCAGGTGCTTCGCATGTCTGCGTTCAGGCGATCGCCGCGGACCCACTCGAGCTTGGGATCGAGGCGTACCGCCGGGTTGCTCCGGCGCTCCTCGACTAGCCGGGTCAGCTCGTCTGCGTCACGCCGAGGTAGACGAGCAGGCCGACGAAGGCCAAGCCAATCAGGGCGAGGAGTCCTCCGAGCACCCACGTCGGGAGACGTCCCTCGCTCCCTTCCGTTCGCTGTCTCGTGATCTGCGAGAGGGCGACGGCGAGTACGAGCGCCCCGCCGTAGAAGAGTTGCTGCACGTAGCTCGGGACACCGAGGAGTTGAAGCCCGTTGATCCCGGTCGCCAGGAAGTAGACGGCGATCAGGGTGCCCCAGGGATTGAAGCGCCCAGGCTGGATTGCGGTTGCACCGAGAAATGCCGCGGCGTACGCCGGTAGCAGGAAGGCGCTGCCGGAGGTGGGATCGGAGCTTCCCTGTGCGCCCGCGTAGAGCACACCGGCGAGACCCGCGATCGTCGCTGAGGCGATGAGGGCCCCCCAGCGCATCCTGTCGACCCTGATGCCGGACAGCCGGGAGACGTTTCGTCCGCGACCCACAAACAGGAGCCGTCTGCCGAGCGGGGTGAACTCGAACACGTACCAGATGACGAATGCGAGCGCGACGGCGTAGTAGAAGTGCACCGGGATTCCGAAGAGCCGCTCCTGGATCGTCCATTTCGATAGCACACTCGAGACGCCCGTGATGTTCTGTGACGCCGAGATCCAGTACACGATCCCCTGGAGGAACGTCGCCATGCCAAGGGTGACGATGAACGGGTCGACGCCGAAGATGACGACGAATCCACCGTTGACGGTTCCGACAATGGCGCCGACCACGAGCCCCGCGAGCGCCGCGGCCCATATCGACCAGCCATGGTTGACGTTGAGGATCGCAACGGTGTTTGCCGAGAGCGCGAGCGTGGCGCCGATGGAGAGGTCGTAATCGCCGGTCGTCAGCGGAACGAGCAGGCCGAGCGCGACGATCGCAACGACGACGCTTGAGGGCGAGCCGAAGATCGTCTGTGCCCAGTTCCCCCACACGGGAAAGGTGTCCGGGAGCTTGATCGCGAAGAAGATCGCGACGATTGCCCACGCCAGGACAAGACCGAACCGCTGCAGGAGATCTCCGGCGGACGGTCGCGGAAGACGGCGCGGGGACCGCGATGCCTGCGGTGCTTCAGGAGGGGCGGTGTCGTGAGGGGTCTCGCTCATGTCACTCTTCGGCTGCCGCGAGCGCCTGAGCGAGCGCGATGCTGTTGTAGCACTGCTCGGCGATCCTGTCCTTGGTCACGTCGTCCCCCACGAGCTGCTGGACGACCCTACCGCGTCCGAAGACGAGCACGCGATCGCAGATGGCGGCCAGCTGCTCATAGTCCGAGCTCGCACACAGGACGGCGTTTCCCTCCTCGGCGATCTCCTTGATCGTCCTGTAGATCTGCTGGCGGGCACCGACGTCCACACCCTGCGTCGGCTCGTCGAAGAGCATCAGCGCCGGTCGCCCTTGCAACCACTTGGCGACCATCACCTTCTGCTGGTTGCCACCGGAGAGGGCCGCGAACTCGAGACGGGGGTTCTGCGGCTGAACCTCGTAGCGCTCGAGGAGCTTGGCAGCGTCGCCCGTGAGGCGCCGCCGGTTGAGTGTGAGAAGACGCTTGTAGTCGTCGAGCACGAGCAGCATTGCGTTCTCGGCGACCGAGAGGGAGCCGACGCTGCCCGCTCCTTGGCGGTCGGCCGGAACGAGCGCTACACCAGCCGCGAGCGCTACCTGCGGAGTCATGCCGCTCAGGTCGTAACGCTCGCCTCGAATGACGACGCGGCCTCCGTGTGCGGGCGTGGCACCGAACAGGAGGTATGGAACCTCCTCGAAGCCGGAGCCGACGAGACCGGTGAGCCCAACGATCTCACCACGGTGAAGATCGAGCGAGAGGTTCCTGACAGTGGCGCCGGTAAGTCCCTCTACCGAAACGTCCACGGTCTTTCCGGTGAGGTCGTGGTGCGTCGCCTCGAATCGCTCGAGCCGCCGTCCGATGATCAGCTCGACGAGCTCTTGCTCGGTGGTCTCGGCGGTGACCAGCGTTCCCTGAGCGCGGCCGTCGCGGAGTACCGTGACTCGATCCGTTATCTCGAGCACCTCGTCGAGGTCGTGCGACACGAAGATTACGCTCGAGCCGGCGGCGGCGATCTGGCGGACTAGGATAAATAGCCGCTCGGTTCGGTTCTTGGGCAAGAACACGGTCGGCTCATCGAGAACGAGCACGCCGCGGCCGGCGCCAAGCTCTGCCTCCTCTTCTCGCATCGTCTCCACGGCACGCACGATCGCGAGCAGAGCACGATCGACCTGCGCGAGCTCCTCGACGGCTGACCGAGGATCGAGATCGACGTGATAGGCGCGGAACACCTCGCGAGCACGTCGTCTCTCGCGACCCCAGCGAATGAAGAGCCCACGGGACGTTGCGATCTCGCTCGCTCGAAAGTTCTCGAGAACGCTCAGGGAGGGGATCAAGCCGAGGTCCTGATGCACGAAGCTGAGGCCGAGCTCCTGGAACTGGCCCGGGTCGAGCGGAAGCCCGACATTCGTTCCCGCGATCTCGAGCTGGCCTCCCGGGTCCGGTGCGTGGTACCCCGCGAGGATCTTGATCAGCGTGGATTTACCCGACCCGTTCTGCCCGAGGAGTCCGTGGACTTCCCCAGGCAGAACGGTCAGGCTGACGTTGTCGAGCGCCCGAGCTCCTCCGAAGCTCTTCGAGAGGTTCCGAACGACGAGTGCGGGGGCACGGCCGTTCGTCTCCTCGGCAAGCCCGGAGTCTGTACTCATCTACATCGCGCTCTCGACCAGTCCCATCTACTTCTTGTTCCAGAGCTTGGCGTAGCCGACCTTGTAGGCCTTGCCGTAACCCTTGTCGACGACGGCCGGTGTACCCGCCTCGGCGACATTGGTCGCGTCGAAGACTCGCAGGGGCGTCTTCTCGTCGAGCAGCTTCGACTTCGGAAGCGGCTGGCTCGTGAGCATCCGCATGGCGGCGTCCATGAACGCGTGGCCCAGCCAGTCGAGATCCTCTCCGACCTCCATGTCGACGACGTCACCGGCCCTGAGCAGATCCATCACGAACGGCGTCCCGTTGTACGTCGCGACGTGAACAGTGTTCTGCTTGCCGGCTGCCTTGACGGCAGGCACGACGAGGCCAGCCATCGAGTCGTAGATCGGGATGATGTAGTTGATCGAGGGGTCGGCCTGGAGCGCCGACTGGACCTCCGTACCGATCTTCGTCGCCCAATCGCTGACAGGCACGTTCACGAACTTGTACGTGCACGTGGAACCGCACCGCTTCGCGTACTCGGCGGACAGCGCCTTCTTGATGCCGGTTGTGGGCAGGACCTCGTTGGAGGTGATGATGAGGACGTTTGCCTTCCCCTTCGTCTGCTTGATCGTCCAGTCGGCCTCGAGACGAGCAGCCTGCTGGAAGGGAGCCGGAACGGCCAATGTGACCCCGGCCGGGACCGGCTCAGAGGGATCGATGATGTGCGTCAGCAGCACGGGAATACCTGCCGCCTTCGCGGCTGCGAGTTGCGGGACGAGCAGCTGGGGCGGCGGGGCACCCTGCAGGACGATCAGGTCGACCTTCTTCTGAATCGCCTGTTGGACACCGTCGGCCCACTGCGAGGGCTGTCCCTGGTTGGCGAACTCGATCCACTTGTAGCCCAGCCTCTTCGCCACTCTCGCCATTCGCCCGTCGGTCTGGACGATGTAGGGGATGTAGCTGGCGATCGGGATCGCGAAGATCGTCTTCCCCGCGCCGGCCCGCGCCTTGAAAGCGGAAGCCCTGTAGGTGAAGGCCGGAATCTTCTTGTACTTGGCAATCTCGGCGTTGACGTACGCGAGATTGGCCGGTGTCACGGATGGGGCCGCTGGCCCGGCCTTGGCGCCGGTCGTGGCGAGCGCGGCCGTGACCGCGAATGCCGATACGACCGCTACGGCTGCAGTCAGCCGCAATGTTCTTCTACTCACAGGTGCCCTCCTTGAGGTCGCGCATGGCGTGTCCTGGTGCTCAGGAACGCGAGCTTACTCGACCAGAAGCTGCAAACGCGGGCCAGCTCCGACCGAATCCCGGGCGCCTTGACCGTTCACCGTACGACCTCGCCGACCGATCCGCAGCTCCACAGCTTGGGCTACCAGCGCAAGCAACCCGCGTCGCTTCGCCGGCAGTGCGGAGCGAACCGCGAGGCGTCTCCCACCGGTTGTCGAAAGAAACCAACACTCGGCGCAATTCTCGGATAAGAAGATCTCGCGCCGGCTACCGAGATTTGGTTTGAAAATGCAGTAGCCCCGGTCACCACTCGCTCGAGTTTGAGGGCCGCGGCCGTCCTGCGATCTCTTGGACGGTGGCGCAAGCGCTTGAGGCAACCGGACGCGCGCCGGGGCCGAGGTTCCTCCACCTCGGCCCCGGCGGAGCTCCCAGCCCAGGCCCCCTCGCCTCCCAGGTCTCGTAGCTGGTTCGGCGGTGCTCGTTCGGCTTCCAGTTCGGCGATCGTCGATGGACTTGGCGCGATCGAGGCGCTGTCAACTCAGGCGCTCCCGCTCCAGGGCCGATACTCCTGTATCCGCTGGAACTCACTCAGTAGGGCGGGAACGGTCGCCGCCGCCCTGGCCCTCGTGACGCTCGCGTTCGCCAGCGGGGGCTACCCGCCGGCCGACCACGGCGTGCTCATCCTCGCCTTCGCGCTCGTCGTCCTTGTCGTGGTCCTCGTCGCCGACGAGGTCCCGTTCGACCGGCGGTCGGCGGCGTTCCTCGGAGGACTCGTCGGGCTCGCGCTCTGGGCCCTTGCGTCCGTCGCATGGTCGCCCGCGGCGGCGTGGCCGGTGCTGGAAGCCGAGCGGGGACTGCTCTACGCTGCTGCCGCGGCGGCGCTCGTGCTCGTCGTGACGCGAGAGCGCGTCGCTGGGATCGTCGCAGGCACCGTCGCCGGCGCGACGGCCGTCTCGCTGTACGCGCTCGCGACGCGGCTCTTCCCCGGGCACGTCGGCGGGCCATACGACCCGGCAAGTGGATACCAGCTCGCCGCGCCGATCGGGTACTCGAACGCGCTCGGGCTGCTCCTCGTCTTCGGCCTGCTGCTCGGCGCAGGACTCGGGCTGCACGGAAGCCCGAGGCGGCGCGTGCTCGCGGGCGCCGCACTCGTCCCGCTCACCGTCTCGCTCTACTACACGTTCAGCCGCGGGGCCCTGCTCGCCCTGCTCGCCGGGATCGTCGTGCTGATCGTGCTCGAGCGCCGGGCGGCGACCGGGCTTCCCGTCCTGGCGTTCGCCCCGGTGCTTGGCATCCTTCTCGCCGCGAGCGCACCGGCTCTCACGAAAGTGGGCGAACCTCTGGAAGCCGCGCAGGCTCAAGGTCAGCGCCTCGCCTGGCAGCTCGCCGCTCTCACCTGCCTGGGCGGATTCGTCGCCTGGGCGTTTCACCGCGTCGCGGGGCGAATTCGGATCGCCCTTCCGGGCGGCAGGCTCATTGCCGTCGCGGCGCTGATTGCCCTGTCGGCGCTCGCGCTCGCGGCTCTTGCACGAGAAGGTGGACCGGGCGCAGCCGCGGACCGTGCGCTGCAGGCGTTCAGGCAGGAGCCTCCACCGGTCTCGGGCACTCTCGACCGGCGCCTCCTCTCAGTCTCGGGCCACGGGCGCGCCGACTACTGGCGTGTCGCTGCGCGAATGGTCGAGGGCGCGCCCCTCCTCGGGGAGGGCGCCGGGGGCTTCGAGCGCCGCTGGACCGAGGACCGGCCGGCCCCAAACAATGCACGCGACGCGCACAACCTCTACCTGGAGACTCTCGCCGAGCTCGGGCCCGTCGGCCTTGCGTTCCTGCTCGTCGCGCTCGGCGCGCCGCTCTCGGGTCTTGGCCGAGCTCGCCGAGCTCCGCTCGTCCCCGCGGCGGCTGCGGCGTACGTAGCGTTCCTCGTCCACGCAGCGGTGGACTGGGACTGGGAGCTGCCGGTGCTCGTCCTCCCGGCGCTGGCATGCGCCGCGATTCTCGTCGCCGAGGCTCGTGCCGCGCCGCCCGTCCCCTTGACGACGACGCGCCGCGTAGTCGGCGTCGCGGCAGCCACCGTCGCGATCGCCGTCGCGCTCGTCGCGCACGTCGGCAACCGCTCGATCGCCGAGAGCGTGATGGCGCTCGAGCGTGGGGACACGTCCCGCGCTGCGTCAGCAGCCCGCCGCGGGAGAACGTGGGCGCCGTGGTCGCACGAGCCCTGGCAGCTCCTCGGCGAGGCGCAGCTTGCCGAGCGTGACGACAACGCGGCGCGCCGGACTCTTGCAGAGGCGATTCGCCGCGCCCCCGAGGAGTGGAGGCTCTGGTTCGACCTCGCGATCGTCTCGGAAGGGCCCGCAGCGAGGGTTGCGATCACTCGCGCGAGGGAATTGAACCCGCTCGGGGATGAGGTACTCGACCTCGAGCGCCGATAGGAGGATCGACCCGGGGCGCAGCCGCAGGCGCCCTGGCACTCTGTGCAATGCTGTCGGAGAAGGAGGGACTATGAGGGAGAAGCACCGGAAGTCCAGACAGATTGCGGCGTCCGTGTCCGTCTTGGTGGCGGTCATTCTGTTCGCCGCACTCGGCGGTGTCGGCCTTGCCAACTCGGCAATCGCCCTCGCCCAGTACCAGTACGGCCACGGGGCGCAGTACCAGTACGGCAAGAAGGTGACGATCTGTCACAAGCGCAAGAACACGATCAGCATCTCCGTGAACGCCTGGCCCGCGCACCTGCGCCATGGCGACACGGAGGGTGCGTGTGCGGTCGTCGCCAAGGCGGCCGGTACGACGGGCGCCGCGAAGGCCAAGAAGGGCAAGAAGAAGCAGTCGACCGAGAGCACCGAGCGGTCGTCGACCGAGAAGACGAAGAAGCCGCAAGGCCGGAAGGGCGCGAAGAGCGCGTCCGCCGGCAGGCAGGAGAAGAGCAAGCCCGAGAAGAAGGATTCGCCGTCGGCAGAGAACGGAACGTCCGGTCAGGCGAACGTCGCCCCTGCGACGTCGCCAAAGCCGAAGAAGCAGAAGCCGACCAAATCGAAGGGCGGATCGCCTTCTCCACCCGGCTTCGGCAGTTCCTCCCCACCGGGGCACGAGAACGGCCCGAGCCCGGGGAATGGAAACGGGAAAGGCAACGGTAAGGACAAGTAGCCTCGCCGACCCCGACAACAGTGAGCGCCCCGCTCGGCTCAGTGAATTAGGTCACGAGCAGCGGGGCGCTCGCAGTTCTTCTTGGATCTCTAATCGGTCGGAATGGTGAACCGCGGGCTTGGCTGGACACGTGCCAGGCCAACGCCAGCTGCGATCCATATTCGTCCGGTCGCTCGCGCTCGCGCTCGAGATCGAGGTTGCTGAGCTCGAGGAGGTCGACGAATAACGCATGGCACCCAGAGTCGCCCCTCTCTCCCGAGAGGGACGACTCTGTCGGACGCCTTGAGTGTTCTTTCTGCGCTGCGGCGGAAAGCTGTGAGCGCACCGTTCAACAGCCCCCACACCCGTCAGACCGACGACCAGGTCGAAGCGCAGGAAGCTCATCGTGCGCCGGCAGCTAAGTCAGAACCGGCAGCCGCCGCCGCAGCACCGATGGCCTCGGTGCCGCCCACGTGAGTAGAGCGAGAGCCTGTTCATCCGCGAGCTCGTCACCGTGCACGGGCGGCTTCGGCACCAACGACTCGCCGCAGGAGGTCGAGTGCGGGACGGCGGCCCACGTTTGCCGCCTACTACGGATTCGGGTTCGTGGTCACTACCGATGTGCTGGTGGTGGCGAGGATCACTCTTGTGGTGCGGCCGTGCATCCGCGGTCAATGGCGTTCGAAGGAGGTTGAACGTGTCAACCATCGAGAAACCGAAGACGTTCGAGGGAAATGGCGGCGTCGCCACCTCGAGCATGCCGACGATGGACGTGTACACCGAGCCTCAGGGCATTGGCTGGGTCATGTTCTCGGCGATCATGCTCGGCTTCGTGGGCGCCTGGGGCATCCTCGAGGGCATTCTCGCGATCTCGTCGTCGAAGGTCTTCGTGGCCAACGCGACTTTCGTGTTCAGCGGCCTCAACACCTGGGGCTGGATCGTGACGATCCTCGGGGTGCTGTGCTTGATGGCGGCCTTCTCCCTGATGACCGGGAGCGAGGTTGCCCGCTGGTTCGGAATCGCCGTCGCAGGCGCGAGCGCGTTCGGCCAGCTCTTCTTCGTGGATGCGTATCCCTGGTGGTCGATGGCGGTCTTCGCAGTCGACATCCTGATCATCTACGGGCTCGCGGCCTACGCCGGCGCACGACTTCGCATGCAGTAGAGAACGCCCGCAGCGGTGCCGGCTCGGCTTCCGGGCCGGCACCGGGGCGAAGGCGCCCGCTCAGGCTCCCGGGCGGGTCGAGTAACAGGCACGTTGGGCAAGCCGCTGCGGCCGCCGATGCGTGCGGTGGTCGTCGGCGGCGGGTTCATCGGCCTGGAGATGGCAGATAACCTGGTGCATCGCGGGTTCGACGTGACTGTGGTCGAGATGGCAGATCAGGTTCTTGCCCCTCTCGATCGTGAGTACGCCCGCCTCGTCGAGGACTTCCTCGAACTCCACGACGTCCACATCGTGCTCGAGGACGGAGTTGCCGGCTTCGAGCAGTCCGAGAACGACACGCTCACCGTGTCGACGCAGTCCGGCAACCGCTATCCAGCGGAACTCGTGATCCTCGCGCTCGGCGTGCGACCCGATACCACGCTTGCGACCATGGCCGGGATCGAGATCGGCGAGCACGGCGGGATCCGCGTCGACGAGCAGATGCGCACGAGCGAGCCCGACATCTTCGCCGTCGGCGATGCCGTCGAGGTGAGGGACTTCGTCACCCGCCAGTGGAGCCTCATGGCGCTCGCGGGGCCTGCGAACCGGCAGGCCCGCATTGCGGCCGACGTGATCGCCGGGCGCGACTCACGCTTCCGCGGCACGCAGGGCACCGCGATCGTCGAGCTCTTCGGCGCGGCGGTCGCCTGGACCGGCGCCAACGAGAAGACGCTCAACCGCGTCGGTGACACCGACTTCGAGAAGATCTACCTCTATCCGAACTCGCACCCGGGATACTACCCGGGCGCCAAGCCGATCGCGATGAAGATCCTCTTCCGGAAGTCCGACGGACGTGTGCTCGGCGCACAGGCGGTCGGCGAGGACGGGGTGGACAAGAGGATCAGCGAACTTGCCCTGGCGATCCAGCTGGGCGCGACCGTGTATGACCTCGAGCAGGTCGAGCTCTGTTATGCGCCCCCGTTCGGAAGCGCGAAGGATCCGATCAACTTCGCCGGGATGGTCGCAGCTGGTGTCCTGCGCGGTGACATGCCGCTGAGCCATTAGGACTCCGAGCAGGACGGCTTCCTGCTGGATGTGCGTGAGAAGATCGAGCTCGCCGTGGAGCAGGTGCCGGAAGCCGTCAACATCCCCCTGGGCGAGCTGCGCGCGCGCCTCGACGAGCTCCCCCGTGACCGCGAGGTCCTCGTCATCTGCCGCTCCGGCCAACGCGCCTACACCGCGACGCGCTGCCTCCTGCAGAACGGGTTCGACGCCCGAGTCATCTCCGGGGGCATGCTTTCGCATGCGATCCTCACGGCGACGTAAGACGGAGGGCGTGTGATCATGGGCCTAGTGCGGCCTCTCAGAATGTTCGACCGGAAACCGGCAAGGTCCGCTGTGCCTGCTGTCGAATCGGGATGCATGCGACCCAGGGAGGTGTCGATGCGTCCCCCGGAGGTGTTTGTCCGCGAGCTG
>Ga0315273_10007853_pt1 | contig 13401 bp, 11 predicted proteins | sample YL17G02_0_MG_FD_205753 | JGI IMG/M metagenome (GOLD analysis project Ga0315273, IMG submission 205753) | Sediment microbial communities from Yellowstone Lake, YNP, Wyoming, USA - YL17G02_0 | ecosystem: Environmental > Aquatic > Freshwater > Lake > Sediment | place: USA: Wyoming | collected... | reverse complement strand
CCTTCTGCGCGCGCCGACGCTGGCGGCGCAGGTACTCCTTCGATCCGCCGGCGAGATACTCCTCGAAGGTGTCCGAAAGGCGAAGCAAGGCCACCCCCCACCGCTTCGACGACGTGATCCTCAACTGCGGATGGCGAGCCGTGAAGGTGCGGTAGCACGTCTGCGCTTCGATCCCGCCGTAGAGATCGATCGTCTCGCGCGGTGCGCGCAGCACGGCCATGCTGCGCTCCAGGCGCTCCGGCAGGCGCTTGGCCCGGGCAGGCACCCAGCTCATGGCACGAACCTTGCACAGGGGGGGACGTGCGGGATGCCGGTCGGACCGGTGCGCATGCGTCGGGTCACGAGCCGGATGATTCGGTGGTGGGGTCCTCTCCGGGTCCGGGATCCCCGACGAGCCCCGCGTACTGGCGAGGCATCCGGCGCTCGAGGTAGAGCCGCGCCAGCGGGTTGAGCCACAGCAGCGCGGGCAGGTGCACGAGTTCGCAGCCCCGCACGAAGAAGAACTCCTCGACGCTCGTCCGGCCCGACAGGCTCGCAATCGAGATGAAGATCTGTCGCACCTCGGGCGTTGCCGAGGCTGCTTCGCGTAACGCGTGCAGCATCAGCGAGTTGACATTGCGGGCCAGTGCCTCCGCGCTGGAGAACATCGTCGAGTACACGATGGTGTCCTCGACCAGCCTCGAGATGCTCACGCCCTGCAGTTGCCCATCCCGATATGCCCCGAAGACCATGTTCTTGGGGACCCGAAGTACCGATTCGGCCCACAAGTTGAAGTTGGCCTTCTGGCGACGGTCCGACCTGTACTCATACCCAGTCCTCTCCACGAACGAGAGGTAGACGGGATACCCCTGCTCCTTGAACTCGCCGACATCGTCAAGAAGCCGGACCGTGAACTCCCTGGCTGCATGGAGCACCTGCTGTCTCTTCGTCCGCGGCAGACCGTCCACCGAGTACGTCTGCGGCTGCCGGAAGAGCAGCATGCTCAGGTGGGAGTTCGCCTCCGCATCGGGCGGAACGGCGACCTGGTAGCCGCCGAGGAGCGTGCGCGCCGGGGCGTGCATGGATCCGGGAGCACACTCGTGGAATGGCAGCAGGGGTCGGAAGAAGAACGGGCGCACCTGCCGCCACCAGAACCCGTTGGTCTCGACGACGCGCTCACCCTGCGACCGCTCGAAGGACGCGTATTCCTCGACGGACATCGCGGACCACGCGAGGGCGCTCATCGGGGCAGGCGCCCGACGCCGTCCGTCTCCGCCGAGATCGCAGGGCCGCGAGAGAGCCGCGCTTCCAGTGCGGGGCGCCGCCAGTGTCGGGTCAGCATCATCACTGTATCGACGAGCGCTCGGGCCCCGTCACTCGAGCTTCCTGAGCCAGGCTTCGCGCCAGTAGGGGTATACCGCTCGTGGGCAGAACCGATGGAAGTCGCCCCGGCACGTCACGTCCTCGAGGATGACGCAGTCCCGCAGGTCATGCATGTCTCCAGTCGGCTCATGGATGATCCGCTCCACGTGCCCGAGCACCCGGAACTCGCCACCGCAATAGAGCGCCATCTCCTCGTTGAACAAGAGGCCACGATTCCGGCTCCTCACGTCGAGCGTGGCCTGGATCTCCGGCTGGCTTCGGATCGCGACCCGATCCCCGGGCTGAAGATCAAGGCGGGCCGCCACTCGCGGGGTCGCCCGAGTTCGGGTCGCGCTCTTCCGGCCGCCACGGATGCGCCCACGGGCTCCCGCCGCGAGCCGCTCGGCGAGCCGCCCCGCGACGACGCGGGCGAAATGGCCAATGGCGACGTTCCCCGATGCGATGTCGTCCGCGTACTGGCGTAGGTTGGACGACGGCAGCGGGAGGGTGGCCCTCGCGACCTCCGTCGCCTGGCACGAGAACCTCTCCGGACCGGCGACGGTCCCGCCGCGTGTCGCGCGAACGAGATCCTCGCCCGTGCATCCCCCGAGCGTGCCGCCGCCGGACTCCTCGGCTGCCGCGCCAATCGATTCCCCAGTTGGTTCGCTCGGCGACGGGGCCGGCTGGAGCCACTGCTCCTTCCAGAAGAACAGGCACGCGGCCTGGCACCCGCCGTGCGCGCTTCCGTCGCACCGCAGCCCTTGCAGGAACACCGTATGCTCCATCCGTCGCAGCCCGGTAGTCCACACCGAATCGCAGGTCTTGTGGGCACGCTTGAAGACACGGACGGTCTGTTCGCAATGGCGGAGCATCTCCGGCATGAACGGCAGGCCCTCGAGCCGTCCCTCCGCATCGAGCGTGCGGAGGATCTCCCCCTCGGTGCGGACCTGGACTAGGTCGCCAGATCGATAGCGGGCAGGCTCGTTGAGCGTGGCCGTCGACGCGTCCATCTCACCACCAAAGCGTGGGGCCGATCCGTATCATACTAGGCCCCCGACTCGCCTCGAAACACGTTCGGGCATGGTGGCCGTCCCGGGCAGGGCCTCATCGATCATTCCGGGCAGGCGTCAGCGCACATTCCACTATGCAATGCTATCCGCATCGAGCTCGACGACTACCCCCCCGGGCAGCAGGCGCCGTCAATGACTATCGCCGACGTCGCGTTCACGGTCGCCCACCGGCTCAGGGACAACTACATCGGCCGGGATCGTGGCGCTGAGTACTCGGTGCTGCTTCGAAGCGCTCGAGACGCGGGCTACGATCTCATACCCCTTGCCGAGTTCTACGCTCGAGAGCGCTCGCCCGACCGAGCCGTCCAGAAGCTACTCGTTCTCCGGCATGACGTGGACATCCGCGACGTAGCCGGCAACGAGCGCTTTCGCTCAATCGAGCGAGCGATCGGCGCCCGATCGACGTTCTACTTCCGACGATCGACGGCCGCCGCGCATCGGCGCCTGATCGGTGACCTGCTCCGCGACGGCTTCGAGGTCGGCTATCACTTTGAAGAGGCGGCTGTGCTGGCAAAGCAGCAGGGGCTGGGGTGTCGCTCGCAGGTCTTCGGCCAACGCCCGGCGATCGAGGAGCTGTTCCGCCGGAACTGCGCGAAGTTCAGGCGCCGCTGGAACCCGGACCTGGTCTCCGTCGCCTCGCACGGCGACTGGATCAACCGCCGGCTCGGCTTCGAGAACCACGAGCCCCTCTCGCCCGGGCTGCTCGCGGAGTGCGGCCTCCTCTTCGAGGCCTACGGGGACGACATCGTGGGCCGAGCGGACGTCTACGTCAGCGACGTCGCGCGATCGCCCGCTCGCTGGGCCGGCGACTACGGCCTCGCCGAGGCGCTTCGCGAGGCGCGGGATCCGATCTGCGTGTTGACCCACGAGCGCAACTGGTTCACCAACCGACGCGCGAACGCGGAAGCCGACCTCGACCGCCTCGCCGACGGCTTCCGCTACCGACTGCGACGCGGGCGGGCGGCACCGTGACGGCGCTTCGGGAGGTCGGTCGCCGGGACGCGCGGCCGCGACGCCCGCCGGATGCCGCGGCGGTACACCGCACCGGCATCGACCGCGGGCAGTGCGCCGCCCCTCGATGCATGGTGGGAGTCTGATGGAGCATGGTCTGGGCCCGTTCGTGATTATCAATGGAGATGACCTGGGGGGATCCCCGATCGTGAACCGCGCCATCGTGGCGTCCCTCACCAAGGGCTTCATCACGAGTGCCACGATCATGGCGAACATGCCTGCATTCGGAGAGGCCTGTGACATGATCCTCGAGGAGGGCCTGCAGGATCGCGTCGGCGTGCACCTCACCCTCACCCAGGGCTGGCCGCTGAGCGACCAGGTCCGAGGCCTCCCGCGCTTTTGCGCCGCCTCGGGCGAGTTCAAGGCGAGACAGGGGACCCGCTGGCGTCTCACGGCCGAAGAAGCCCGGGCGATCGAAAGCGAGTTCGATGCGCAGATCGACGCGCTGATCGCCCGCGGGATCTTACCCAGTCATCTCGACTCGCATCACCACGTCCACACCCAGTGGCCCATGGCCGGCATCGTGATCCGTGTCGCGCATCGCCGCCAGATCGATGCAGTTCGGCTCAGTCGCAACTGCGGCGGGGGCATCGGGCCACTCAAGAGCTGGTATAAGGCGGCGTTCAACGCCAGGCTGGTTCGGGAAGGGCTGGCCCCGACCGGTCACTTCGGCTCAGCCCAGGACGTGGCGGCTCTCACCAGGTTCGGCGGCGCGATCGAGATCATGACCCATCCGGCGTTGGGCGACGGCGAGCTCCTGGACTCCACGGGCGGGTCGCGACTCGAGGACATTGCCGCGCGATGGACGCAGATCGGCACGCTCGTCAGCTACCGCGAGTTGGGCGAGACGATCCGCGCGACCACGGGAGGCAGCGAGTGACGCGGCCTCAAGACTCTGGCCAGGTCGATACTCTCGGACGATCCGGCCTCCGCATCGCCATGGCGCTGTATGGGGACGTGACCCACGACAGCCGAGTGCAGCGCGAGGCTGAGACTCTCTGTCAGGCAGGCCACGTCGTCACGATCTACTGCCTCTCGGGTACCGTGGCGTCGAGCTCGCCGTTTCAGGTCGTCGCGAAGCGACCGCGGTGGTCGTCCGTGCTGCCCGACGGCAGCAGCCCGTTCCTCCGCAGCGGGCCGTCGCGCCGGCTGGGCGGGCTCGCGAGCCGGGTCCAGTGGGTGATCGGCTACGCCCGAAATATCCGCGCGTGGGGTCGCTGGGCGGTGAACGCTGCGGGAGAGGTGGACGTGTGGCACGCCCACGATCTGACGGGGCTGATGGCGGTCGGGCCACACATCCCCAGGAATGCGCGACTCGTGTACGACAGCCACGAGATCTTCCTGGAGACGGGCACGGCCGACCGTCTCCCGCGGCCGCTCCGCGAGCTCCTGTCGATGTACGAGTGGTTCCTCGCGCAGCGCGCCGCTGCGCTGGTGACCGTGAACGAGGGCTACGCGAGGGTGCTTCGGCGACGCATCCGGCCTCGCCGCGTCGTGATCGTCCGCAACTGCCCGCCACGATGGACGCCGCCCGCCCCGCCTGCGCACCCACTGCGGGAGGCCGCGAACGTCGATGCAACATCGCCGCTGGTCCTATACCACGGAGCCTTCGCGCCACATCGCGGTATCGAGCAGGCCGCCGATGCGCTCCGGGAGCCGGGGCTGGAGCGCGCTCATCTCGCGCTGCTGGGATTCGGCGGAGCTCGCGATGACCTTCTCGCCCTCGCACGCGAGGCGCCATTCACCGGCCGTGTCCACGTGCTCGACGCGGTGCCGCCGGGCGAGCTGCTCGAATGGATCACCGGGGCCGATGTCGACGTGATCGCGCTCCAGCACTCGACCCTGAACCACTGGCTCTGCACTCCGAACAAGCTCTGGGAGAGCCTGGCGGCCGGCGTGCCCGTGGTCGTGAGTGACTTCCCGATCATGCGGCGGGTTGTCCTCGAGGCCCCGGACGGGCCGCTCGGTGCGGTGTGTGATCCCGCCAACCCGGCATCGATCGCCGAGGCCATCCGCGCCCTCATTGAGCGGTCGCCGGCCGAGCGCCAGGCGACGCGGGCTCGCTGCCTCCGTGCCGCGCACCACCGGTGGAACTGGGAGACGGAGGCGAGCCGGCTCGTGAGCCTCTACGAGGGGCTTTCTGGACGGGACGCCTAGGCTTGGCTCCAAACCAGGTCGTCGCGGCGTGAGAGCCAGCCGTGACAACCCGCCTCGGACGATCGCCTAGGAGAGCTCCCTCAGTGTTCGCGAGGTCCGCAGCCAACGCGACCAGCGGGTCCGCCGAAGCCGATCGGCGACGTGAGCCCGCAGAGGCGCACCCGGCACGGCATACCGCGTCTCGACCATCAGGTCATGGTCGAAGTCCCGGAATCGCTCGACCGAGAAGCTGGGGCAGGCGACGGCGTACGAAGTGAGGAATGCATTGCAGATGGCCTCTGCGGGATACAGGGGACGCCGGACCAGCGACGGGGACCAGAACATGCTCGCGCAGAACCAGGCCAGATCGAGGCAGCGGTCGGCGATCGTAACGGGCATGCCGAACAAAGGAGCCGAGGACCAGTCGACGATCATCAGCCGATGGCCAGCCTCATCCCAGCAGACGTTGTTCGTCGTCAGGTCGCCGTGGACATAGACGAGGTCCTCCCGGCGGTCACGCCACGGATGCGGCGGCGACGCCGTCAGGTCCGGCGGCAGCTGCAGTCGACGATGCACTTCGGCCATGCTCGCCCCGAGGATCGTGACAGCGCGCTCGACATCCGGGTGCCCGTGACTCGTCAGCTCCGTGAGCGTGCGGAGTCCAGGCACCCGCTCGAGCTCGAGAACGCCGGCCATGGGATCAGCCCGCAGCACCCGCGGCACGTAGAAGAGCCCTGTGGACAGACCGATCTCGGCAGCGAGCGTTGTCTTGACGACCTCGAGCTCGATGGCGCGCGGCGTGCCCGTCTTTCGGAAGCCGGTCGGTTCGACCGAGCTGCCGTCCTCCATGGCGAGCCAGTCCTCCCTCCTCGCATGACGGTGGAGCCACGTCCGCCGCAACATACCCGGGTGGTCACGGACGGCCAGGTGGAGTATGGATCACGGCCGCGTCGCGCCGCGGAGGGCCCGGAGGACTGTAGATGGCTGCCGATCCTCGACCATGGGCATCCGGATTGCTCTCGCACGCCAGCGCCAACCGATGGCCGTGATCGCCCGCCGCGAGTACCCTCCTCGGAGTCCGATTGTCCTGCCAGCCTGGATCGATGACACCTGACGACGATCGACCGGAGCGCGTCCGGCATTCACCCAGCCAGCGTCCTGGCCGCCGTCCTCTGCTGCTGGCGGGCGCCTGCGCCCTCGCGGTGACCGCGCTCGGTCTCGCGGTCGTGGGCGGCGGTGGCGCGACGCGTGGGACCCCCTCGTCGACGTCCGCCGTGCAGGCCGCCCCCAGCGCCCCGACTTCCACGGTCTCGCCATCCCGGGCTCCGACTGCGAGTCCCGAAGCGGTCCGCCAGGTCTCGACGATCCCCGATCTCATGTCTGCCCTTGCCGACGACGTGGTCGACGAGATCATCGTCCGGGACGGCACTTACCGCGTGGCCGGCGCGTCCCGGCAGGAGTCGACTTCCCTGTGGGTCGACTCGCGCTACGCCTCGCGCACCCGGCCGGTCCTCGTCCGTGCCGAGACGGTGGGCGGTGTCACGTTCGACGGCGGGGGAGACACCCACTGGGTTGGGCTCGCGTTCAACGGCGGCGCGCACGACCAGACGTGGCAGGGCTTCCGCTTCGCAAATGCCGAGCCGACCGCCACCGGCGTCATCACCTTCGGCTGGTCGGGCTACGAGTCACTCGGTCCCGGGCCACACCACATCACGCTCCGGGACATCACCATCGAGGGGTCAATTGTCTCGACCGGGTCGTCGATCCACGACCACGGGGTGTACTTCGAGCAGTCGGTCGGCGGCGCGCACGACATCGTCATCGACGGCCTCGTCGTCGATGGTTCGGGCCACCTCGACTCGGCTCTTCACTTCTATCACTCGACGCCCGATGAGCCGAACGCCTGGAACGTCACGGTGCGCCACATGCGCGTCACCGGCACAGACCAGGCGGTGATCCTGTGGGACCCCACGATCCGCAACATCCTCATCGAGGACTCCACGATCACGGCTGCCGCGACGTACGCGGTCCGTTACGAGCTGGGCGGCACCGTCACGCTGCGCCGAGTGAGCTCGACTGGCTCGGGCGAGGCGGGCTTTCACTCGTCCCTCGGGCCTCACCCGGCCGGTGTAACCTTCGCCGACACCACTCTGCAGTGACGTCCTGCTCGGTGAGCGCATCGGACGCGGCGCCAGAGTCAGTCATGGGGCACCGAACGACCGAGCGAGGCAGCCACCACCCGATGCGTCGCAGACTCATCACGGTGACGACCGCGTCGTCGCCGCGATCCAGCGCACGGCTATGACGGCCGATCGTCGATCGACCGGACCCGACCGGTCCTTCTCGGGCCGGGTGATGACGGTCTTCTTCACCCAGGCGACGGCGGCAACCATCGGGATCGTCAACGGGTTCGTCCTGGCCCGTGTCCTCGGTCCGAGCGCCAAGGGCGACTTCTACCTCCTCACCCTCGTCCCGGAAACACTCATGGTCCTGTTGCAGCTGGGCCTGCCCCAGGCGTTCGGCTTCTTCGCGGCCAGGGGCCAGACACTCGGGATCAATGCGAAGACCGTGACGCTCGCCCTCGCGCTGGCGCTGCCGACGCTCGCGGTGACGATCGCTCTCCTTCCAGTCCTGCAGGAGTCGATCTTCGACGACCTCGCGAGTGCGGAGATCATCCTCCCGCTGCTCGCCCTGCCGCTGATCCTGAACGGCAGCTTCACCCTGAACGTGATCATCGGTCGCCGCCAGGTGACGTGGTACTCCGCGGTGAGCATCGGCGGGTCCCTCGTCGGGCTCGTGCTCTATGTGGTCCTCGTCGGCGTCCTCGGGCTCGGCCTCAGAGGGGCGCTCGTGGCGTACTTGCTCCTCGCCCTTGTCCAGGCGACGGCCCGCCTCGTGGCATCGGTCGCGGCCGAGCGGCGGAACCGGGATCCCGGGCGGCTGACGTATCGCCAGCTCTTCCGCTATGGCCTGCCCTTCTACCCGGGAAGTCTCACGCAGTACTACAGCTACCGCGCCGACATCTATCTCATCGCCTGGCTTCTCGTCGACGCGTCGGCTGCGCTCGGCTTCTACAGCATGGCCGTGTCGATGGCCGAGCTCGTGTTCTTCGTGCCGAACGCCGTCTCGACCACGTTCTTCCCGCACGTCGCCGAGTCGACGCGCGAGGAGGCGGACCGGATGGTCCCCACGGTGGCCCGGGTCACGATCCTGGCGAGCGCTGCGGCGGCACTCGCCCTCGTGCCGGCGGCGGTGATCCTCATCTCGGTCCTGCTGCCGGCCTTCCGTCCGTCGCTGCCGGCGCTCTTCGTGCTCCTCCCCGGGGTGGTGGCGCTGAGCAACACCAAAGTGCTCCGCGGCTACGTGTCAGGCCTCGGGCGGACCGGGCTCACGTCGATCGTCGCCATTGCCGCCTTCGCCCTCAACATCGTGGTCAATCTCATCCTGATCCCGCGCTACGGGATCATCGGCGCCGCGTTCGCGTCGCTCATCTCGTACTCGGCGTCGTCGATTGCGTACTCCGTGATCGCTGCGCGCCTCTCGAAGGCCCGGCTGCGGGACTTCTGGCTGCCCCGCCCGAGTGACGTTCGCTTCACCGTGCAGACCCTCGTTGGCCTCGGTGGGAGGATGTGGCAGGCGGCCCGACGGCGCCATTGACGGTCGGCCGGGGACGCGGTGGCGACTACGGATCGGCCGGGCACGTCGCCTTCCGTGCGTCTGGATCTGCCCGTAGCGGCACAGGATGAGGGTAGGATGGTGGCGTGTGCGACGGCGGTCTTCGATGCGTGATGCGCCGGCCAAGGGCTCGCTCGTGATCCGCGTGTCGGGCGTGCCCGGCGCCACGGACCAGGTGCTGCAACGCCTCCGCGATGGCTTCGGCGGCACGGGTCGAGCGGTCCCGCTGGCGGGGTTCGCGACGCTCGTGGTCGTCGCGGGCGTGGCCGCGACCGGGGCGGCCCTGAACCTGCTTATCCCGGCTGTCGGGCTGGCCGGAGTCCTGCTGGTCCTGCTGCTGACCGTCCGGTTCCCGCTGCTGCCCCTGTTCGTGTTCATCGTCCTCGTCCCTCTCGAAGAAGCGCTGGTTATCGGAGAGCTGGGGACGCTCTCGAGGTACGCCGCCCTCCTGTTCGTGGTGACCTACGCCATTCCGCGGCTCGGCCGGATCAAGGCCGCGGCGATGCCAGTGGCGGGCTGGGCGTTCCTCGTCTGGGCAGCCTGCAGCGCCGCCTGGGCAATCGATCCGGATGAGGCGCTCTCTGAGCTAGCCGTCCTGGTTCTGCTGTTCACGGTTGCCGTCCTCGTGGCCGATGTGGTGGTCCACGACCCAGCCATCGTCAGGCCGGCGCTCTGGGCCTACAGCTTGTCGGCCGCGTGCGTGGCCGTACTCGGCGTCCTCGCGTATGCGGCAGAGGGGCTCTCCGGCGCCACCAGGGTCGCAGCGTTCCAGGGCCAGAACGTCGCGTACTTTGCGTCGATCGTGCTGCCGGCCCTCGTGTTCAGCTTCTACGAGCTGCTTCGCGGTCGCCTGGTGCCTTTGGCTGCGGGCGTCGCGCTTGTCTGCACGGCCGGGGTCGTCGTCTCGGGCACTCGCGGCGCCTGGCTGGGCGCCATCGTCGTCGTCGCCCTGTTTGTCCTTCCGCGGCTGCGGCCCCGCCAGCGAATCGCCGCGGTCGCAGCCGTTCTTGCGTTCCTCGTGGTGACGCTGCAGATCCCCGGGGTCGCGGTTCTCGTCGCCGAGCGAGCCGATGATTCGCTGTCGTCAGGCGGTGCCGGCAGGACCGACATTTGGTCGGTCGGACTCACGATCTGGCAGACATCTCCGGTCACGGGGGTGGGCCTCGCGAACTTCCCAATTGCGTACACGCCGACCCTGGTCCAGCAGTCGAATGTGAGCGTGTATTCGACTATCCACACCGCAGGGCGGATGCCGCACAGCATCGTAGTCGGCACCCTCGGCGAGCTCGGGGTCATCGGATTCGTGCTGCTCGCGTTGTTCTTCGCGCCGCTCGTCATCCGGCGCGGCTGGGGGCCGGAGGCGGCAGCCGTCCAGGCGGTTCTGGCGTCGAGCCTCGTGCTGGCCCTGTTCCTCGATGTCCTCAATCGAAAGGAGGTGTGGCTGGTCATCGGCCTGGCGTGCGGGCTGTCGTATCTGGCCCGCCGCCCGGTCAGCGCCGTTGGCGCGTCGACCTCGGCACGGGCAGCAGCCGGGGAGCCCGACTTGGTGGCGGCGTCGGGTATCACCACATCTGTTCCATCGACCGGGCACGCGACTGGTCGGCGGTCGTGACCGACGTCGTCTGGATCACCCCGACCTACCCGTGGGCCGGCGAGCCAGACACAGGCATCTTCTATCGGACACAGGCCAGCGCCCTAGAGCGACTCGGCCAGGCGGTCACCGTCGTCTGTCCGACGCCCTGGGCCCCGTGGCCGCTTCCCGATCTCAACCCGCGATGGCGCCACCATGCCGATTCGCCCCGGGTCGCGACCGACGACGGTGTAATGGTGACCCGGCCCCGCTTCCCGAATGTGCCCGGCGCCCCGGACTGGTCGCGGCCGGATCGCCGTATGGCGGCGGCCGCTTGGCGAGCACGCACGCTCTGGTCGGGCGCGCGCCTCATCCACGGACATTCATCGCTCACCGGGCTTGCCGCGTGGCGGCTGGCCGGCCGGGCCGGGCTTCCCCTCGTCCTGACCTTTCACGGCAGCGACATCAACTACTGGCCGCATCAGCGGCGCGACCGGCTGGCCAACCTGCGGGCCGCGGCCTCGAGTGCGAGCGCCATTGTCGCCGTCAGCGGTCCACTGGCCGACGCAGTACGAGATCTCACGGGCGTCCAGGCCATCCACTTGCCGATCGGGACGGACCATCGCTCGCTCGCCGCTGCGCGGCTGCCGCGCTCGGGCGCGCGGCGTCTCCTCGGCCTGCCCGACGATCGTGTCGTCGTGCTGTTCGTCGGCAACTTGCTTTGGTGGAAGGGGGTCCGTGAGCTCGCGGACGCGATCCTCGGTGTAAGCGAACCAGTCCTCGGAGTTTTCGTCGGAGGGGGGCCTGAGGCGGGCTACGGGGAGGCGGACCCACGCGCCCGCGGCCGCCTCGTGTACTGCGGGAGTCAGCCCCACGACATCGCGATGCGCTACATGTCGGCCGCCGACGTGCTGGTGCTGCCATCCCACACAGAGGGCCTACCGACGGTGCTGGTCGAGGCCGGCTCCCTCGGCTTGCCCGTCATCGCCAGTCGGGTCGGCGGGATCCCAGAGTTGTTGGGCGCCGACCGCGGCACGCTCCTGGCCGACGTGTCGGCCGAAGGGGTGGCGGCCGCGATCGCGTGGTTCTTGGATCATCGGGATGAGGCCCAGGTGGCGGCTGGGCGCCTCAGGGAGCTCGTTCTCAGGGACTACGACGTCGACACGAACGCGGCGCGCCTGCTCGAGCTGTACCGGGCGGTGGCTGCAGGTTCCGGGCCTACCGCCGGGCGGCGCCCGTCTTCGTCGTGATGGAGCCGGGCGCGCGCAGTCTCTCCGTCCGGCCGGTGGCGAGCCGTCCGAGGGCGATCGTGACCGGCGGTGCGGGCTTCATCGGCAGCCACCTCGTCGACCGGCTCCTTTCCGAAGGCTGGGCCGTGCTCGTCATCGACGATCTCTCGACGGGCAACGCGAAGAACTTGGCCGAGACGGCGCGGCTCGAGGTCCTCGACATCGCCGGCGAAGGCCTGGACCGCATCTTCAGCGACTGGCGACCTCGAGTCGTCTACCACCTCGCAGCTCAGGCAAGCGTGCCGGGCTCCGTACGCGCTCCGCTGCGGGATCTCGCCGTGAACGTGATTGGGACGCACAGGGTCCTAGCCGCGTCGACCCACTGCCGCGCCGAGAGACTCGTGTTCGTTTCGTCGGGGGGAGCTGTCTACGGCGAGACGCGACGTCCGGCGACGGAACGTACGCTCCCGGCTCCTACCTCCTACTACGGCGTCCACAAGCTCGCGGCCGAAGGTCATGTGATTGTGTCGGGGCTGTCGTACGCGATCGCCCGTCCGTCAAACGTCTATGGCCCACGTCAGGCCGGTGGCCTGGAGGGCGCCGTTGTGGCTGCGTTCCTGGAGCAGGCGGCAGGCAACGCAAGGCTCGAAGTGCACGGTGACGGGAGCCAAACGCGCGACTTCGTCCACGTCCGAGACATGGTCGACGCGCTCCTCCTGTTGGGCCTAGAAGAAGATGCGGTCGGGATTTGGAACGTTGCATCCGGACGCCGCATCCGCATCGTCGATGTGGCTGACATCGTCGAGCATTGTCTTGGGTACCGGCTGACGCGCACTTGGAGCGCGCGAAGAACTGGTGATGTGACACACTCCGCGATCTCCGCCGCGCGGTTGAGGGCTCTCGGGTGGCGGCCATCGATCCGGCTCTACACGGGGATCGACGAACTAGTCGGATTGACCATCCGAACCAGGCCAGGTGCTCCTTTCGCTTAAGGGGACCCCTCGAGCAGGGGTTCTCGCCGCCGACCTCCGAAGTGAGCCAGTCACCTGCTGCCAGTCGTTCACGCTCTGCGCACCCTGAGGTCGAGCGCGAACCTCGCGCCGCGAGTCAACACGGCGCGAGGTTCCGAATAGTGACGGCGAACGCCAGCAGGCCGGCCGACGCCCCACTTCCGTCAGTGGAAGCTGTCGTTGATGAACGTCACGTTCGCGGGTGTTGGGCCCTGCGAGCTGTACCAGCCCGATCCCCCCGACCCGGTCGACACGACGTTGGCGAACACGATCCCCGACCCAGGGCTTGCCTCGTAGCGGACGGCGTGGGAGAGCGCATTCGTGATGTCGACGACGTCGAAGGTGATGTTGGACAGAGG
>Ga0315273_10007852_pt1 | contig 13401 bp, 12 predicted proteins | sample YL17G02_0_MG_FD_205753 | JGI IMG/M metagenome (GOLD analysis project Ga0315273, IMG submission 205753) | Sediment microbial communities from Yellowstone Lake, YNP, Wyoming, USA - YL17G02_0 | ecosystem: Environmental > Aquatic > Freshwater > Lake > Sediment | place: USA: Wyoming | collected... | reverse complement strand
GCCGACCTCGGCCATCATTGGGGGAACTCGATTGGCGCGCGCCAATGCTCCCGTTCTCTCGACTGAGAAACTGCAGGACGCGTACCAGATGAACGGAGTCGAGCAAGGGTGGTCCACTTCTCGCGAGCAGACCCGGGTGATTTCTGGAGAGCGCTGAAGTCCGGGGCCTCCTCGACGAGAAACACCAGTTCGGTCACAGCGAATCTCCCATGTGTGTTCTCAGGATACCCTCTCAGTGCCCGGAAGTCATAGAGGGGCACCCCGCTCTTGCGGTCGTACTCGATTTGAGCACAACCGTACCCGTTATGGGTACAACAAGGCCAGACCCCGACCGCGCCGACCAATCCGGGACGGTCCTGTTCGGCCGGACACGCCGAGCCTGCCTCGCGACCGAAGCGGACCGCGCCGAGAGGGCTTGTTGGCACCCGCCGACCGGGGTATGGTAGATCCCATGCGCAACGAATTCATGGCTGTGTTCGAACGGGACGAGGAGTGGTACATCGCCTACTGTCCGGAGATTCCAGGCGCGAACGGGCAGGGCCGGACCAAAGAGGAAGCTCGCCAGAGTCTCGTGGACGCTGTCGCGCTCATCCTCGAAGACCGCCGAGACGATGGGCTTCGGGGCGTTCCGCCTGACGCGGAACGGGAAACGGTCGTCGTCGGGTGAAGCGGAGTAGCCTGCTCCAGCACTTGCGCGGTCATGGGTGCCACCTGAAACGAGAGGGCGCCTCTCATTCCCTTTGGACGAATCCGGCCACGGGGGCCGTCGAAGCTATTCCCCGCCATACCGAGATCCCGAACACCCTCGCCCGCAGGATCTGCCGCCGACTGTCCGTGCCCGAACCGGGCTACTAGAAGCGATTCCGGCCGATCCCTCCCATCCTGCGGCCGGACGTCGGGCGATGACGCTGGCGCAGCCACCAGACCGACCCTCCCAACAAGCTCTGACGAGACCGCGCAGCACTTTCCGGGGACTTGCGGGTTGGCCGGGACGCATACCGTAGCTCGCCGGGCGGTTGAGGCTGTGGCCAGGGAGGTCCGCGAACAACCGCCAGACCCGGGTGCCCAGACCACGTGGCAGCTGCTGTTGCCTATGCCCTACTAGAGCGGTAGCGACCTGTGGTGACCGTCTGTAAGCTGTTGATCTTATGGAGCCGGCGGTCGGACTCGAACCGACGACCTGCTGATTACGAATCAGCTGCTCTACCAACTGAGCTACGCCGGCCGGCTGGTGGGTTGTGGCTGCTGCGAACGGTCACAGACAGAAGTAGCAGCATACCACAACTGAAGGCGACGTCGAGCGCTGGGCGAGGTTCGGTCAGTGCCTCGTTTCGATTTCTCCATCGCTCCACATCGTCGCGCCGTCCCCGCGAATGGTGCGACAATGGATGATGCCTACCTGAGCGAGCCCGATCTGCGTGCGTCAGACAACTCAACTCGCCCATCGGATCGTCCGAGAGGCAGGCCACGTGCCGCCCGCGCCTGGGCCGCCGGACACCCGAACCCTGCCGTCGTCGCCCTCCTCGGGCCGGGGGCGTCCAAGGAGGGGCAGGCGAGAGCCGCCGGCTTCTCGGCCGCAAAGCGGAGCGCCATCGCCGGGCGGGCCGCAAGCGCCCGGTGGGACAGAAACCGTCAGGACGGACTCGTATGGATGATGAACTGCACGCCGATGCCCTCAAGGTCATCGACGCGCTCCAACGGATCGCACACGCGCTTGAGTCTCTCGCGAAATCCTCGAACCCTGAGTTCAAGACCTCGGCTCAGGAACGGCAACTGCGTGCGACAGAGGCCCTTCGTCTGGCTGAGGAGCGACGGGCAGGTCCGCCAGCGACGGGACACTAGGCCACGGGTCTGCCCGCCTTCGGTCGCGGGTTTCGGGCGCGCTTCGGCGAGGCCTCGCCCAAGCGCGGCGCAGGTGTCCTGGCCGCGCGGAGGCGGGAAGACCCGGGGCCCACGGGTGTGACGGCGACCGTCACGCCTGTTGCAGCGCGGTCTTCAGCATGTCGCCCTCCGGCAGCGCCGCCAGGAAATCGACCACCTCGTCGCCGCGCGGCGGAGGGCCACCGGCCTCCACGCGGTCGAGCAGATCGAGCGCGAGGCGCGCGAGGGGGTGCGCGTCGTGCTGGCGCAGCCAGCGCTCGCACTTCTGCACCACGCGACGGCGCGCGCCGCGCGAGCGGGTGTGGCCGAGACGCAGGAGCGTCGCCAGCGCGGCGGCCGTGCGCTCGATGCTGCCGCCGAAGCTGCCGTCGGCGTCCTGGCTGGTGGCCAGCGTGGATTCGATCTGCTGGCGCGGATCCCGACGCGCGGATGCGGCGGACGGGGCCGGCGTCCCGGCCAGTCGTGCGAGGAACGAGCGCCGCGGCGGGGGCGGCCCGTACAAGGGCTCGGCACAGCGCGCCAGAGTATCGAACGGCTCGGCGTCGCTCTCGTCTTCGAGGGAGGGCGAGTCCATCGGAGGGGCCGAGTACAGAGCGTGCCGGGCCGAGAACAGACTGCCTGGCGCCGGAATCATGCACGCCTGGATGCTGGACATCTGGTCCATGCGGAACCCCTCGTCCCACCCTGCCGGCAATTCGGCCGGCTGAACGACGGTGCGCCGCGTGCCGTCGGTCGACACGCATTCCTCGATGGCGACGAACGCCGTGAAGCGGCTCGCGATGTGGTGGGCGAGCGCCACCTCCAGGATCTGCGCCTTCAACTCGCGCTCGCGCGCGGGGTCGCTCGCCAGGGAATCTTCCAGCCACGCCACGCGCTCGCGAGCCCACAGGGCGCCGAGCGGGAACGAGACAGTCGTGACCGTGTCGGTGCCGAGCCGGATGGTCTGGCCTCCGGCGTCGCGGCCCTCGAAGGCGACCTCGGTGTGAGCGCCGCGCATCAGCACGGTGACGGGACGGCCCGCGAACAACGGCACCGGCGTCGGGCGCGCGGCCTCGAGGCCGACCGGCGCGACGTCGGTCAGGACCGGCGCGCCAAAGCGCGCTTCGACCCGCACGATCGCCTCTTCAATGTCGTCGCCCGGCGCGACGAGCTCGCAGGTGCCGCCGCCCACGCGCGCCAGTTGCTTCAGCAGCGACTCGTTGACCGCCGTGTCGATGCCGATCGTGAAGAGATGCGCGCCGTGGCGGTGGCGCTCCACGAACGCGGTGAGACGCGGCTCGTCGGATGCCTGGCCGTCGGTGATGAAGATGACGGTGCGGAGCCGGCCGGCCGGCGTCTCGCCCTTGAACGCCTCCTGCAGCGCGGGCAGCATCTCCGTTCCGCCCATGTCGCGCAGGCCCGCAATCCACCGGTCGGCCTTCTTCAGCGACGACTGGTCGAACATCAGGAAGTCCGCCGTGTGGGGGTGTACGCTGGACTCGAACGCGATCAGACGGAAGCGGTCGCCCTTCTCGAGCCCGTGGACCACAGACGACACGGCACGCCTGGCTGCATCGAGCTTCTCGCCGCTCATCGAGCCCGAGACGTCCACCAGCACCACGACGTCGCGCGCGATGCGCGTCGCGTCCGCGGTCGTGGGCGGATTGATGATGGCCAGCGTGTGATGGCCGTCGCTGTACGCGCGCACGGGCGTGTCGCTGGCCACGGCCGGCGAGAACCGCACGACGAAGTCCCGGTCGAGCGTCGCGCGGCCGCTCGGCGCGATCCGGACGACGTCGCCGCCAAACGCGGTCCGCACGGCGTGGAGCGACGACTCGACGGAGGCCAGCGGGCCTGCGATCGCCGCTTCGATGTCGAGCTTCGTGCCGCCAGCCAGCCGCAGCGGAGGCTGCAGGCGCGAGGCGTCGGGCACATCGCCGGTATCGGGCACCGCGCCGTCACCGCTGTGGCCAATCTCGGCGCCAGGCACGTAGCGAGGCGCAATCACGGTGGGGAAGCGCCAGGTGTGCGCGGCGTCTGCTTCGTCGAGCCGTTCGACGACGACCAGTCGAACGCGCACGCCGGTGCCGGACGGGATGTTGGTGACGCGGATCGTGTGCACGTCCGCACGCTCGGAGGTCAGCAGCGCCGCCCGGCGACCGGCCTGGCGCGCCTGGTCGAAGGCCCGCTCGGCGGATTCGCGCTCGCGGCACTCGCCGCGGACGACCGTGTCGCCGGCTGTCATCTCGAACTCGGTGACGGCGCCGCCAGGCGGCAGCGGAAAGATGTGGACGGCCTCGAGCGGTTCGTCGTACGGGTTGTCGAACACCTGCTCGACGAAGGTGCGGCAGCAGTCGCCGGCGATGTCGGCGCGGACCCGCACCTCGCGAAGGGGGAACGCGACCTCGCGGTCGCCGGCCAGGCCGAGCAGGCCGCCGAGATCCCGGGCGGAAGCATCCGGAGCGAGCGTGGGCGTGACGTGCTCGAACATGTCTTTCAGTGCTCCTTCCGTCGTGCGTGCAGGAAGTCTGTCAGCGCGTTGATGAGAGTGGCCGGGTCTCCGACGATCTCCGGATCGACGACGAGTGTGACGCCGGGGGCGAGACGGGTGGCGACCAGCGCGGCGTCGTCGAAGAGCGACTGGCGAGACGCCGATGACCGGCGAGACGCCGGTCCCACAGATGGCTGAGTGCTGGCCGCGGGATGGGGCTCGGGCGGCGTGCCTGCCGGGGGCGCGGCCGGTCGTGGCGACGTCACCACCTGGGCCCGGCCTGTCCCTGGACCCTCGTCAGGCGATGCCGCCGGGTCGGCCAGCATCGTCTCGAGCCCCCGTTCGAGAGCCTCAGTCGGCCGGCCGGCGAGGGTCTGCTGAATGAGGTGCAACGGGTTGCCTTCTTGCTGGAGTTGCTTCACGGCGAGCAGTTGCAGCAGGTGGCGGTACCCGTAGATGGCGCGACGGCCGTCGTAGCGAAGGGGCTTGTCCACGAGGCCGAGCGTCTGGTAATAGCGCACGCCCCGGTCGTCCGGCACCGCGGTGACGCGCCCATCGTCCGAGCGGACGTCCAGTTGCCGGAGCAAGCGGCCGGCGACGTCGACGAGGTCGTCGAGCGTGAGGTGCTGGTGCCGGAGCCGGGCGAGGGGGTTGGAGTCGGTCACGGGGGATAGCGTAATACTGACAGTAATTGGTGTCAAGATACGGTTTGTGGGATGCGGTTTGTGGGACCGGCGTCTCGCCGGTCAAAGGGAACTGGGGCACCGGATGCCTGGGGTCTGAAGACCCTGGGCCTACAGGAAGAGAAGAGAAGGTTGTAGCCCCCGGGTCTTCAGACCCGGGGGATCTGCGAAGAACACGTAGCCCCCGGGTCTTCAGACCCGGGGGACCCGCGGACTCACGGTTTCCGCAGCAACCGCCCCGCAATCCAGGCACCGCGCAGCGTGGCCGCGTAGGAGTTGCAGCGGAAGGTGTGCAGCGTGTCGGGACGCACGCGGATGACGAGATCGCGCTCGACGTCGCGCACCCCTGCGACGTGCGCCCACGAGATCGCAAGCGACGACGCGCCGAGGTAGGCCAGACGGCGGTCGGTGAAGAAGAGCTTGCCGCCCGAATCGTTGGCGTGGTCGGGCCGGCCGGCGGGCGCCATGAAGCGGCACACCTCGCCGGTGAGCGCGCGGTGGCTGGTCTCCACCACGTCGAGCATCGCGCCCTGCGCGGACGCCTCCTGCAGCGCGATCACGTCCAGCAGGCCATCCACCATCTCGAGTTCCAGCGCCACGTCGTCTTCGGTGAGGCCGAGCGCCGCAGGGCGATCGCAGAGCGCGGTGAGGCGCGCGGCATCACCCGAGGCGCGGGCCGCGAGGACCTCGGCGCGGAAGGCGCGAACGCGGCGGTCGAGGTCGCGGGCGGGGGAGTGGAAGAGGTGGCGGAGGAAGAACATGGTGGTGTTCGGCAAGGCTGAAGCCTCGCCCTACCGGGGCGGCAAGGCTGAAGCCTCGCCCTACAAATCAGAATCTCGCGTTCTCCCTGATCCGTCGCGCGACGGCTTCGAGAAAGTCGTTATCGGACTCGTCGGCCCCGCGCTCGAGGCCGGCGCGTGCCCGGATCCGCGCGGCGATGTCGCCGGCCATCTTCAACTGAATCACCGCGTCGAGGTCCTGGCGCCGGCTCAGGTACGTCTCGATCAGCACCAGGTCCTCGCGCGCCAGGCGCGCCACGTCGGCGGTCACCTCGGACGTCCCGCGCATCGCCGGGCGCGAGTCGGCGTACGGCTGCACCACCTCGTCGCCGCGGCGTTCGTGTACGACCACGGTGCCGGCGACGAAATCGCCGAGCCGCCGGTTCCGCTTGTCCACGAGCATGCACACCAGGCCCGCGCCGTAGAACGCCGGCAGGAAATCCACGACGCGTACCAGGTTCCGGCCGATGGCCTCGAAGACGTTGACGGGGCGGCCCGATTCCTTGATGACGCGAATCCTCGCGACGCGCTTGCCCGGCGTCTGGCCCGCCCACACGGTTTCGAAGAACGCGAAGTAGCCCCAGTAGAGGCAGAACAGGAACAGCACGACCAGCACCGGCGCGACGCACCCCGACAGCCACCGGACGATGGTGTACCCGCCGAGCCGTCCCAGGACGCTGAGCGCGAGCACGGCGAGGAAGTAGAGCAGGATCTGCAGTAGAGTATCGACGACGAGGGCGAGGCAACGGCTGCCGACGCCGGCCAGTGGCAACTCGAGCGCGATCTGCTCGGGTGTGTCGATTTCCAGTCGATCGATCGGGTGCATCGGTGATCTCAACCCGCTGGCTCGAGAAACGCAAGCCGCACTGGACGCGGCTCGAGGGCCTGCTCGACGCGGTGCAGGCAAGCGGCCTGGCATCGCTGACGCGCGGCGACCTTCGCGACCTGAGCCTGCTCTATCGGCAGGCGGCCGCGGATCTGGCCGCGATCCGCGAAGATCCGACCTCGGTCCAGTTCGCCCGCTACCTCAACCAACTGCTCGCGCGGGCACACAATACCATCTACTCGGGTCAGCAAGGCAACCCCTGGGCGCTGGTGACGTTCTTCGGCCGCACGTGGCCGGCGACCTTCCGCCGCAACGCGGCGGCGTGCGGCGTGGCGTTGGCCCTCTTCGTGATGGCTGCCATCGTCGGCGCCGCGCTCACCTGGCAGGAGCCGGACTTCAAGCTGAAGATCCTCGGACCGAGGATGGTGGACACCATCGAGCGCCGTCAGATGTGGACGCACTCGATCCTGTCGGTGAAGCCGGTGGCGTCGAGCGCCATCATGACGAACAACCTGAGCGTCTCCTTCATGGTGTTCGCGATGGGGATCACCGCCGGCATCGGCACCATCTACATGGTCCTGCTGAACGGCCTGATGATTGGCGTCATCGGGATGGCCTGCTGGCAGTCGGAGATGAGCGTCCCGCTCTGGAGCTTCGTGGCGCCGCACGGCGTGCTGGAGCTGCCGGCCATCTTCATCGCCAGCGGCGCGGGCCTGCGCATCGCGCAGGGGCTGCTGTTTCCGGGCGTCCTGCCGCGGGGGGAGTCGCTGTCGCGCGCCGGGTCCGAAGCCGTCAGGCTCCTGCTGGGAGCGGTGCCGATGCTGATCGCCGCCGGCCTGATCGAGGCGTTCGTCTCGCCGACGCAACTCGATCCGGGGATGAAGTTCGCGATGGCGGGCGCCACCTTCACGATGCTGGCGGTGTACCTCTTTGGAACCAGAGAGCGGAATTGAAAATTCCGAATTCAGAATTGAAACGCCGCAAGGCGCATTCCCGCCGACGAAGTCGGCGTCACTAGGAGCGTGTCGATGATGACCCGGACACGCTCCTAGAGCTGGTTCCGCTCCTTCACCGACAGGTAGGCGTTGACGAGCGTCGGTGTGAGGCGCGAGGAGTCGGCCTCGATCGCCAGCACGCCGCATTCGCGCAGGCCGGCCAGCAGCAGCTCGCGCCGGTGCAGGACTTCCTGCGCGGCGGCGGCCCGGTACATGTCCCCTGCGTCGGCCGGTTCGCGCGCGGCCATCTGGGCGAGGTCCGGCTGGCCGATGACGACGAAGAGCACGAGGTGGCGCGACATCATCTGCGCGGCCTCCACCACCTCGGGCGTCATCGACGTCTCGGCGAGATCGGTCAGCCACACGACCAGCGCGCGTCGCTTCTGGTCGCCCAGCAGGCGGCTGGCCGCCTGCAGGTGATCGGCTTCCGCCGTCTCTTCCCGCACCATGGCCAGCTGCTCGATGATCTGCCGCAGGTGCGCGCTGCCGCGCGATGCCGGCACGCGATGGCGTACGGTGCGCCCGTAGGCGAGCAGGCCGACGCGGTCGCCGGTGTAGAGCGCCACCTGCGCCAGGCTGAGCGCCGCGTTCACCGCGTGGTCGAGCTTGCTGAGCTCGCCGATGCGCGTGCGCATCAGGCGGCCCGAGTCGATCACGAGCCAGATCGGCTGGCTGCGCTCCACCTGGTAGGTCCGCGTCACCAGCTTTCCCCGCCTCGCGGCCGCGGTCCAGCAGATGTCCCGGAACTCGTCGCCCTCGCGATACTCGCGCAGGCTCTCGAACTCGCGCCCGGCACCCCGCGTGCGCACCGTCCGCTTTTCGATGGCGATCTGCCGGCTGCGGACCAGGAAGATGGTGGCACGCTTGGCTTCGTCGAGGTTGGGATACACCCGCACGGTTTGCGGCAACCTCACCTTGGCCCAGCGTTCGGCGAGGCGCAGCGGTCCCTGGTAGCGCAGCCAGGCGTCACCGACATCCACGTCGCCGCGCACCACGGGGCGGATGCTGTAGTGCGCGGTCGTCTCGGCGTCCGCCGCGGCGCTGACGGACAACTGCGGCGCCTCGGGCCGCAGCTCCGGAGGCATCGCGTCCACGATGGCGGCGTACACGGGGCTGCGCGAGCAGTTGACGAGCGTGAGCGCGATCGGGGATTCCACCGAGAGCGCCACCGGCACGCTCCACGTCCGGCTGACGCTCAGGTCGCGCGGCTTGGGCAGCCGCGCCAGGTCGATGGCCCACGCGAGGAGCACCAGCCCGTCCCACGCGAGCATGGCGTACCCAAGCCGCGTGTTGAGGAAGGCAGGGACGAGCCAGATGAACCCGACGCCGACGAGCAGGAAGAACCGGCGTCCGAAAGCGACACCGAGCCGCCCGTGCGGCTCGGCCCGCGCCTCGACGGATGCCGGCACCAGGCTCGCCAGCTCGCTCACCGCGGGACCTCGACGGCGCGGACGACATCCCGCAGCACCTGGTCGGGCGTGACGCCTTCCAAATCCGCTTCCGGCTTCAGCACGATGCGGTGCCTCAGCACCGGTCCCACCGCGCCCTTCACATCGTCGGGGATCAGGTAGTCGCGGCCGTCAAGGGCGGCGATGGCCTTCGAAACCGACAGCAGGTTCACGGCGGCGCGCGGGCTCGCCCCGAGCGAAAGCGATGGCCACTCGCGCGTGCGCCGGCAGATCTGGACGACGTAGTCGAACAGCTTCTCCTGCACGGTGACGGTCCTGATCTCCTGCTGCGCCCGCGCCAGAAGGCCGGGTTCGATCGGCACGAGCGGCATCGTGTCGAGGGCGCGCGCGTCGAAGCCCGCCTGCACGTTGGCCAGCAACTGCACCTCCTCCTCGGCCGCCGGGTACGGCACGCGGATCTTGAGGAGGAACCGGTCGAGTTGCGCCTCCGGCAAGGGGTAGGTGCCCTCGAACTCGACAGGGTTCTGTGTGGCGAACACCGTGAACGACGACGAGAGGACGTGGCGCGTGCCGTCGATGGTCACCTGCCGCTCCTCCATGCACTCGAGGAGCGCCGCCTGCGTGCGCGGCGGCATGCGGTTCACCTCGTCTACCAGCAGCAGGTCGGTGAAGACCGGACCGCGGTGCAACTGGAACGCGCTGGTCGCCATGTTCAGCACGTTGGTGCCGACGATGTCGGCGGGCATCAGGTCGGAGGTGCACTGCACGCGCTGGAAGTCGAGGCGCACGAGCCGCGAGAGCGTCTTGACCGCGAGCGTCTTGGCGAGGCCGGGCACGCCCTCGACGAGCGCGTGGCCCTGGCAGAGCAGCGTGATGATGCACTGGGTGCGCAGCTCGTCCTGGTCGACGACGACCTGGCTCATCTGCTGGCTGACGTGGCGAACCAGGGCTGGGACGGCGTCCATGGGTGTCTCTCCTCAGTGTTCAGTGCGGCGGTTTCACAACGATCTTCGCTCTTCGGGTCCTGTCCGCGAACAGCCCCGCTCAACGGCACCCCAGCGCGGGTGCCGCGCTGGGGACCCCGCCCATCGGCCCGACAAGCACTCGTTACGGCTCACGGGCCTGCGGCGCGAGCGGGGCGCCCCGTTCGCGGCCACCCGCACCGTTGTGAAGCCGTGTCACGAGCCGTACAGTTTCAACTTCGTCGCGTACGAGTACAGTGCCTGCACCAGGCGCAGCGCCTGTTTCGGCTTGATGGCCGGGTTTGCCGCAGCGGCGGCGCAGGAGTCGAGCGTGGCGACGAAGTCGGCGTCTTCGGATCCCCACCGGTCCTTCAGCGCGCGCGCCAAGTGCTCGGGCGACGCGTCGCGAGGCACGCCCAGGCGCCGCGTGAGACGATCGCGGAAGCGCTGATGACAGATGTCCACCGCGACCGAGGCGACCCGCGCGCGCTGGTACAAGCCGCCCAGCGTCTGCACGAATTCGAGCGGCGACAGCCGCGTGTCGCGGCGCGGCACGAGGATAGGGCCACTGCGCCGCGAGAACGTGAGCAGCACCGCGAGCGCGAGCACACCCGCCTGAACGAAGAGCCAGACGACGGAGGACTGCGAGGCCGTCGCGACGAGCGACTGGCGGAAGCCGTGCACGTACTCGTCCCACACCACGGTGCGGTCGCCGGGCTGGCCGACACAGGCGAGGAAGAACTCGATGTTCCCCGGTTCCCTGATGCCGGCGTTGGTCAACGGCGTCGCCGAGGCCCACCAGATCACCTCGCCGTTGCCGATGGCGTACTTCGCCACCACCACGCGCCCGGCTTCGGAGTACAGCGGCACGATGTCCACGCCCGGCGCGGCGTAGGCCTGCGGCACGATCGTGATTTCCCGCGAGGCCCGGGTGATGCCGGCGGGTGAGACCGCCTGAGCGCGCTTCCACCCCGACGCAAGCAGGGGGTCGGGGATCAGCGTGTTGTCGGCGAGGAACAACGGCAGGTTGTTGCCCGTGACCACCAGGCGGCCGCCGCCGGACACGAACTGCTGCAGCTTCGCGCGTTCGCTCAGGTTGGCCATGCCCGACGGATCTGCCAGGATGAGCGTTGTCCGGGCGCCCGGTCCGAGTTGATCGAGCGGCCGCTCCCAGCGATCCACCTTGTACCCGGACTCCTTCAGGAGCAGGTACGCCGCGCGCGCGCCGCCGGAGGCGGCGGAATAGCTGGTAGGGATGTCGAGATCGGAACCGGTGGCCAGCAGCGACGCGCCGATGACGAGCGCCAGGAACACGCCTCCGGCGATCGTCAGGATGCGGCGATCGGTGCGGTCTAGCCGGGGCGGCATCCCAGGTTCTCCAGGTCCTCGACCGCCTGCGAGAAGGTCGTCGCATCCGCGTCCTGCCTGGCGTACCAGGCCAGCTCGAACGTGCGCGTGAGCGACGACAGCGCCGGGCGGTGCGCGCTCTCGGCGGGCAGCAGGCGCAGGTACTCGCGCGGCGTGCGCGCGCGGTCCGGCGGCCACACCCGCGCCGACTCCAGCCACGAGATACCGGACCAGTAGGCCAGCCGGACGGCGTCGCGCCACTCGCCCGCCGCCGCAGCCTGGCGGGCCTCCGCCAGCCACACCGACCACGCCTTGGCCGACACCGGCAGCACGTCCGGCACCAGCGCCTCGGCGGCGCTCGTGCGCCGCAGGCTGCGGTAGATCCAGAAGCCCGTGACGAGGACCGCCAACCCGACCAGTGCCCACACCACGATGTTGGCGATGGTCGGGAACGACGAGGACCCCCAGACGCCGACGAGGAAGTTCGCCAGGTACTCGAGGACGCGTTGCTTCAGGCGATCGAACCAGGTCGGTCCGCGGACGCCGCCGAATTCTGGCCGCGCGAGGATGCCGTCCAGGCGCCGCCGCTCGGCGGCCGCCGGGCGGGGCGGCGCCTCGTAAGCGTCGAGGTCCGCGCGCAACTGACGGAGGCGCGTGCGAACAGTGGCGACGTCCTTCGCGTCCGGCCTCGCGGAGAGGCGGCGCAACTCGGTGCGCAGCCAGTCGATCGGGATGGTGAACTGCTGTTGCTCGACGCGCACCACCCACACGCGCGGCAGGCTCTTCGCCGCCTCGCCGAGGCGCTCGCGCTGGTCCGCCTGGTCGTCGAGCGCAGCAAGCAGACGATCGATCTGCGCGCGGTACCCGGTCGCGTCGAGCGCCGGCGCCGGCTGCGCGCCCGCAGCGCGCGCGGCCAGCAGCACGAGCAGCAAGACTCCGGCGGCCTTCTTCATGCGTTCCGGGGCGGGCCGTCCACGTCGGCCATCATCAGCTCGAGGTCGAACGCTTCCTTGCGCACGCGGTTGTCGTAGTAGAGGACGACGAACGCGATGGTCATCAGCGGTCCGACGACGCACTGCGCGATGAGCGACGAAACGACCGTGAAGACCTGCAGCCAGGGCGGGATGAAGCCCATCGTGCCGCCCCGTGTCGTCGCGTAGAAGAACGCCAGGATGCCGACGGGCAGCGTGATGAGGATCTGCACCACCCAGATGATGACGACAAACAGGAAGACGACGAGCAGGATCCGCAGGCGGTCGCCCCGGGTGAGCTGGGTGCTGCGCGCGAACGCGGCCAGGATGCCCTTGTCTTCGATGGCGGCCACCGGCACCGCCAGCGACCACATCAAGGCGTCGACCACCGCGAAGATCAGTCCACCGATTACGAGTGGCACGCCGATGAGGGCCAGGGGCCAGGCGATGGCGGCCAGCAAGGCGGTGATCATGACCGCAACCAGCGGGAGACCGACGACGGCGACGCCGACGATGAGCATCATCAGCACGAGGCGTGGGACGCGGCGCATCACGCGCGACAACGCGTCGACGACGGTGATGGGACGATCGAGGTAGACATGCGAGACGCCAATGGCCGTGGCACCCATCGAGGCGGCGAGCACGGCGAGCGAAACCACGACCGTGACGAGCGTCCAGAGGAAATACGAAGGCGAGAGCGACGCGGCGCTCTGCAGGCTGAAGGCCGTGGGATCGGCGGCGATGCGAGCGAGGTTGACGACCAGTGTCAGGAGATTCGGCACGGCGATGATGCCGGCAAAGAGCAGGAACCGGCTGCGGTAGATCGAGAAGGTGCGGTCGAGCAGTTCCGGCGTGCTCAGCGGTCTGAGCGTGGGCGTGGTCATGCAGGCCTCCGGCGGTTGCGATACTAGCACAGGGGGGCTGGCGCCCCGCCTAGCAGCCCGTGGTGAAAGTCGCGCACGGGCTGCTAGTAGGGACGAAACAACGGATCCAGAATCGGAAAGTGCAGAATTCCTCAGGAAAACCACTCCAGGGATCTGCTCTTTCCGTTGTTTCGTCTTCCTAGCAGGCCGTGCAG
>Ga0315273_10007846_pt1 | contig 13405 bp, 10 predicted proteins | sample YL17G02_0_MG_FD_205753 | JGI IMG/M metagenome (GOLD analysis project Ga0315273, IMG submission 205753) | Sediment microbial communities from Yellowstone Lake, YNP, Wyoming, USA - YL17G02_0 | ecosystem: Environmental > Aquatic > Freshwater > Lake > Sediment | place: USA: Wyoming | collected... | reverse complement strand
GTTTGGTGAAGGTGACGAGGTTGTCGACTTCGCTGTGTTGGAGGTTGTCGATGGCAAGTCGGCCTTCGTCGGTCGCGGCGAACTCGTTGTTGATGTAGTGGCGGAAGGACAGGGCGATGTCGGCTTCGCTGGCTTCGGGGTCATCGAGGATTGCGCCGAAGTCACCGAGGCGTGGGGCGGCTGCGGAGATGGAGCTGCTGGCGTATGGGGGGCGGCCGGGTTGCCAAGCGATGGTCGTCATGAGTGGAGTCCTTGCGAGTGGCTCTTGAATGAGCGGGGGGAGCGTACTCGATATCGGAGGTTTGGGTGGAGGGACTCGTAGGCTTCCGCCGTTCAGCTTCTTGTTTGCTTGGACCTCTAAATGGTCCAAGCAGGAAAGGACTGCGGTTGAAGCCAGCATTTGAGATTCCCCCTGTAGTCTGCCGACACTCAGTAAAGCATTGCGACGGTATGCAGCGAAAGGGTGTTGAGCTACTTTGTGGCTCAATGACGCGACGACTCAAATCAAAGGCAGTGGTTGTAAAGCCGAAGACTGCACGACACCGAGTGTTGAAACTGGACTTGCGTGCAGACGAGGAGCGGGCTGCGGCGTCATCGAGTTCGGTGAATGAGACTCAGCTGGCGATACGCGCGATGTTGCGACTGCGGCAGGAGTCCCGCGACCAGCTTCCGGCGTTCTACTCAAGCGTCATGAAGCACGAGCTGACGAAGAAGCCTCTTGTGGCAGCGGCGCATCAGCTCTTGATGTTCAGCTTTCTGGCGTTCCACGACCGTTGTGTCTTTCGCCAGCCTATCGGTACGGCCAAGACTTTCTCGATGGCGGCCGCGACGTTGTTCTTCATGGGCAACGACGTGACGACCCGAGGTCTTGTGCTCAGCAAGACTCAGGATCTTGCGAGCAAGGTCGTCTCGATGGTGAGCAACTACGTCACCGAGCCTGCGCTGAGTAAGTCTCTGCACTTCGTGTTCGACCATCTGCGCCGTAGCTCTCGTCCGACTGACCCGTGGACGACGACGAAGATCACGGTGGACCGCCCGCCTGGCATTCGCGACCCGACGTTGGTGGCGGCAGGCTTGGACACGGGCGTCAGCGGCGCTCGTATTTCGTGGTTGATTGCTGACGACACGTTGGACATGGACAACACGTCGACGGCTGCGGCTCGAATCAAGGCCAAGAACGATCTTGAGGGTCGCATCCTTTCGCGTCTCGACGTGGACCCGCCGGCGCGGGCGGTGTTCACCAACACGCCATGGGACCGCGATGACCTTACTTACTATCTTGAGCGCGACGTTGGTTGGCCGACGATGCAAATGGACATCTATGGCAACATCACGATCACGAATGCTGACGCTGCGTGGTTGCACGAAGCGAACAAGACTCTGATCCGACCGTCTCAGTTCAAGCGAGGGTGCTATCGCCTGCGTGCGCACGACCCTGACCCCGACGAGCACGTACCGCTCTGGCCTGAGAAGATGTCAGCGGCTCGCATCGCGGCAGTCCGCAAGACGACGTTGCCGCACCAGTTTGCCCGGCTGTACATGTGCGAGCCGTTCGACGTTGAGACTCAGCGTTGCCAGCGGGATTGGGTCGAGAAGGGTAAGCACGCGGGGATGGGGGAACGCCTTGTCAGCGTCTACCTCGGAAACAACCCGACGTTCTGCGGCATCGACCTTGGCATTGGTACGGGAGGCAAGAGCGACCTTACCGTGTTCTTTATTTTCGAGCTGCTACCTGACGGTCGTCGTCGCATCTTGAATGTGATGAGTGGCAGATGGTCAGGTCCCGAGATTGTGCAGCGTATCGGCATGGTCCACGACAACTACCACTGCGTGCTAGCGGTTGAGACGAACAGCGCGCAGGACTTCATCAGACAGTTCGCCATCGCTGGTCGCAAGGACGTGGTGATCAAGGCTCACACGACGGGGACGAACAAACACAGTCAGGACTTCGGTGTTGAGTCCATCTTCGCTGAGCTGCAGAACGGTGCGTGGATCATTCCGTGTGACTTCAACGGTGTCTGCGACGTGGAGGTGCAGAGGTGGATTGACGACATGTTGTTCTATCAACCGAGCAAGCACACTGGCGACTTCCTGATGGCATGTTGGATTGCGCGCGAGCGGTCACGCCGCTACTCCCACAACGATCCGCCATTCGTCTCAACTGACGTTTCAGATTGGGAACGTCAATCGGTGAGGAGTGGGTACTGATGAAGGAACAGATCATCACGCTGACGGGTGACAACTTCACGAGCTATCAGGCTGGAGTTCACTACGGAACGGCAACGGCGCTGCGGGACTGTTCGGCCCACGCAGAGAAGCTTGATCGTCACTTCCGCCATCAGCTCTCGATGATGAGCGCGGCGATGTTGGAAGTTCTCCCGCCTGAGAGTGCGTTGAGGGTATCGGTGCGAGACCTCCCGAACCTATCTGTCGGGCTGGTGTTGATGGCCAGCCAGCTTGCCGACAAGTCGCGTGAGCAGGCGGCGATCGGGACCAAGATCATCAACCGATTGAACTACACGTTATCGATTCGCGACTTGCTTCCTGCCCGACATTCCTGGCTGACGGCGTTCTTCGCGGTGACCACGGTTCTTGCGGTGGTCTATGCGTTGACCCTTTCCAGGTGATAGCCTGCGCCACATGCGCACACTCAAGCCTCGTTCGCACAATGTCGCGACGATCAATCTTCGGGCATATCCGAACGAGAATCACAAGCAGACGCCTCCCGCCACTCTGCAAGCGAATCTCTTTGGGACGACGATCGACGCGGGTGCTGAGACTCGCCGGAGGTTCGGGCGAGCACTCTCGATGGATCGCATCGAGGTTGCGCTGAGACTTGCCCACCAAGGGTCGATGTCCGAGATCACTGACATCCTGGCTGAGACTGTCGACACTGACCCTCACCTCGGGTCCATTCTCAACAAGCGGTTCGGTTCGATCGCGGCATTACCTTACGAGGTCCAGCCGGCGAGCGGAGTTGGCATTGACCGTGAAAAGGCGATGTTCTACGCAGAAGTTGCGCGCGTCCAGCTTCGCAACCTGAAGTCGTTTCGCACCAACATCTCGCAGCTCGCGTGGGCGCTGTTCAATGGACGGGCATGTCTTGAGAAGATGTGGATCCAGATTGCCCCGGGAGTCGGACCATCGCACCCGAGGTTTGGTTCACCCGTGCTTGCGTTGCTCGACCTCGAGTGGATTCACCCGCGCCGGCTGACGTTTGGTCCGAGCCGCGAGATTCGCATACAGCCTGAGAACTCGACAGCACGCGGGAGCTTCTCATCGGAGGGGCTGACGCCGATGGACATGCCAGACAAGTTCATCTGGTGGACGCCGCAGCTGTTCAACGAGTATCCGGAGCGAGAGGGACTTGGCATCCGGTGCATGTATTGGAGCTTCTTCAAGCGGTTCGCGGCTCGCGAGCGCATGATCCTGACTGAGCTGTATGGGAAGCCCTGGCGCATCGTCACTGTGGATGCTGAATCTCAAGCGGGTGCAGACGAGCTTGCTGCTGCTGACAAGCTCGTCGACTCCCTTGGTTCTTCGCACACGGCTCGAATGCCTCGTGGTGTGAAGCTCGACGTGGTGTCCCCCGTGAAGAGTGCGGGTGATGTGCATGGTGACGTGATCAAGGAATCCGACGCTCAGAACAGCAAGCTTGTCCTCGGCCAGACTGGCACCACTGACGGTGTGGCAAGCGGGCTCAACAACTCTCAGGCCAACGTGATGCAAGATGAGCAGCTCGGCGTGCTCATGCGCGACGCCGGGATGATGGGTGAACTTTTCGAGACGATGCTGACGGATCGCATCATCGCCCTGAACTTCGGGGAGGCGGAGGTCACGCATGCTCCCACCTTCCGATTCCGTGCGGACTTGCCGGCTGACCGTAAGGCGGAGCTTGGGAGGTTGACTGCAGCGCTCGATGCTGGATTGTCGATCCAGCGATCTGAGGCTTACGAGATCAGCGGGTTCAGTATGCCTGACCCGACTGACATCGTGATCCGCAACGAGCAGCCGCCGACTCCTGCCAATAGTCCTGTTGCGCCAGCGGTGCGACCGGTGTTCATCTATCCTGCCGGCATCACGCCGGACCTCGGCCAGCAGCTTCCATTCACTCCGGTCGTGCCGCTTGAGGTTTCCAAGACTGACACTTCTTCGGCTCAGGTCGGTGTCGTCGACTCGGCCAAGACGATCACGGTCAACGAGGATCGCGCGTCGCGAGGTCTCGGCCCGCTCACGTTGCCGGACGGGTCACCCGACGATCGCGGTCTCATGACGGTTGAGGAGTTCGGCAAGCTCATCGGCTCGCTCTATGTGGCGACCGAGCCGCTAGGAACAGGCCCAGCTCGCCCCGTGGGGCCCGCATCGGTCTCAGCCTTGCCTGGCATCGATCCTGGGATTGCCGACGTTGTGGCGGGCATTGCGGCGACCCGCAGTGTGGCGCTCGACTTCGACATCAACGATGAAGTTGAGGAAGGCGATCGACCGTTCGGCGACGGTGGAATGCACCTGCACATCGTCAGCCGGGAACGAGAAGAGACTGAGCTTGATGGTCGTCACATGCACGTCTACAAGATCGGCGGGCAGTACGTCAGCACTCTGCTCGACGGCGATCACATGCATTCGCTGGCATCGTCATCGGCTGAAGCCACCTTGCAAGACGGCAAGCATCAGCATTCCATCATCCTACCCTCGGGCGCGGCGGCAGTGGTCTCAGTCGAAGGGAGCCCACACGTTCACTCGCTTCAGGTGGCGACGACTGACGTGGGCGGGCCGCACGTTCATCGGCTGCAGATGGTTGATCCGAGTGCGCCGGATGGATTCACGGAGGCGACGAGTATGACCCCGGCTGAGTTCGCCGCGGACCTTGCGCAGGGGCTCGTACCTTCGGCGTTCATCGAGTCCATGGATCAACTCGCAGCGCACTCCCTCGCTCCGATGTTCGTTGCGACTTCCCGCCGAGTAATGCGAGAGCTGGACGAGGTGCGGTCGATCAAGCTGGAAGCGTCTCCTGTTACGGTCAACGGTTCACCTGACGATCTCACCAACAAGGCTGTGCGGGAGTTGCTCGTTCAGACTCGTGAGTGGGCGACGGCGTTCGAGTCTGCGGTGGGTGATCAGACCACGGTCTTCGGTGCCTACAACGCCATGGTCCGAGCGCGGGCTAACCTCCAGATCTCGAAGTTCGGTCGCACACTGGAACGCAGCAAGGTGCATTGCCTGATGCTCGGCGTGCTGGATAGCGTGTCGGAGATCGCGGACCTTGCCGACGCGCCTGACTTGGCGGCGGTTGAGAAGTCGACTGACGGTGCCACCGAGCTTGGCGAGTCGCTCGCCAAGGTTGGCCTCACTCGAGTGAGCTTGAGTAAGATCGTCTTGGCGTCGACACCGTTCTCTAAGTCGCCGTTCAAGGATGCGCTCACGACGTTCAAGGAACTCAAGTTGCTCGACAAGGCGAGTTTTGAGCGGGCGACGGCGGCTGTAAAGCAGAGCGCATTCACAGTGGCAGGGGTGGTCGGAGATCAGATGCTTGAGGTTCTCCGGGCAGATCTGTTCGCGTCGATCAAGGCGGGTGAAGATCTGCGGAGGTACAAGCAGCGGATCCTTCCGAGGTTGCAAGATGCCGGGTTCGTCTCGAACCTCGGAGACCTGAAGACCGGGCAGCGAGCACTCAACGCTTCGCACATCGAGACGGTCTATCGGACCAACACGATGAACACGTACAACACCGGGAGATACGTGCATCAGTCCAGCCCGTCAGTCGTAAGTACCTTCCCGGTATGGGAGATTCGCGGTGTGAAAGACACGCGAACTCGCGACACGCACCTCGCGACTCACGGAGTCAGGCTGCTGGCCAACGACCCATTTTGGAAAACTGCCTATCCTCCATTTGGCTGGAACTGCCGTTGTCGCGTCATCCCCCGTACCAAGAAATACTTGGACTCGGTGAGCAGCAGTTCGACGATCGAAGGCATCCCTGATACAGGTTTCACGTCCGGACGAGGGGCAATGTCGCTCGGATAACGGGGTCTACGACCATCCTCGACTTGCGCTCTCGTTTTTTTAGTGTTGGGATACCGCGAAATGGCAAGAACTTTGCGACCGCGACAACAGCCTCGGCTCCATTCACATCGAGCCGAACGCTGCGCCCATGTGAGGGTCGAGCTGACAGCAGCATTCGCCGGAGATTCAGCCACCGACGATTCACCCAAGTGGGTTCAAGTCACGCGCGAGGGATATTTCCCCGGGTACATGGGCGGTCTCAAGCCGTTCTCATTCACTCGTAAGGATCTGACGGCGATGGTCGAGAACGTCAGGACTCATCCGTCCTACGCGCTGGATGCATCAGGTCTCCCGGTCGGCCACGTCATCCCTTGGGACTTCAACCACGCCTCGGAACAAGACCCGACTTCAGGAGTTCTCCCTATCAGCGGAGCCCCGGCGCAGGCTTGGACGCTGGACCTTCAGGTCCGCGACAACGCCGTCGATGGTCACGCTGAACTTTGGGCGTTGACGCAGTTCTTGGAGCCTGCTCGCACCTATGTCCGAATGGGCCAATACAAGTGGGCATCGGTTGCAGTTGCTCTCAATGCTGTGGACCCTCAGTCTGGCCAGAACATCGGTGCGATGGTGACTTCCATTGCGCTGACAAACACGCCCTTCGTTGAGGGGATGGAGTCTCTTGTGGCGACAAAGCAGAATCCGAAGCCGGGTCAGGCACCTGATGTGAAGGCGTATCGGCGCACGTTCTACGAAGCGGCATCCTCGATCGAGGATGCGATTCACTGCATGCGGGAGTTGTTCGGGTTGCCCGAGACTGCCGGCATCGACGGTGTGATGAACCAGCTCATGATCGTGGCCAGTTGGTTCAAGACCGGCACGGCTCCGCTTGGCACCGACCCCGACTATATCGTCGGATCGCTTCGCACCATTCTCAATCTACCCACGCTGACGCCGGACGCACAGGTCTTGGAGGAGGCGGGGAAGTCCGTGCAGGTGCTCATCCAACAGGAGATGGCGTCGGCGGGAACAGCAACGCCCGAACCAACCACTGACAGCGGCACGGTGCCGCCCGTGCCAGTTGTCTCAGCTTCAACCACCAAAGGGAAAACGACCATGAGTGCCACGCTACTGCTGACCCTCTCGACCATGTTGGGTGTGCGCGAATCCGAAGACGCCATCACCGCAGCCACCAAGGAACTCGTGCAGCTTCGCACGGGTCTTCAAGAGACCTTGGGATTGGAGCGTGACACCACGCCCATTCTGCTCGGTGCCGCGAAGGAAACCGCCAGTGCTAAGGCCAAGCTGCTGAACCTGTTCACGGCACTTGGTATCGACGACCCCGACCAGGCGGTGGCCAAGGTCGCGCAGGTGATGGAGGCCAGTGCCAAGCTGAAGGAAGTGATGCCGGAGCTGGAAGGCCTGCGCATCGAGAAGGTCAAGCAAGAAGAGACTCAGGCCGAGACCGACGTGGACCAGGCGATCGCTGCGTCCAAGCTTCCGGCATCCGTGCGTCCCGCGTTTCTTCTGCATCGCAAAGCTGACCCCAAGGGTTTCCGCGAGCAGCACAGCATTGGAAACACTGCCGCACCCGTGGCCGCTCCGGTTCTCTCGTCCAGCCAGATCATGCAGTTGACGAGCCGCGTCAAGATCGACTCGAACGGCAACGCTCAGATCGTGCCCGAGGGTGGAGTCATCAACCTGGCGAAGTACCAGGGATCCAACCCGACTGCCCGAGCCAAGGCGTATCTCGCCACGGTCACCCCGGGCTGGGACAAGATGACCAACGACGCGCAGTTCTTGAGTGCGGTCAGCCTGCGCAAGCAGCCCAACGTCGTCGACGCGCAGGCCTGAACCCAATGGAGTAACCCGCGGGTTACTCCTCGAACCCACCGCACCAAAGTTCCAACGTCAATGTTTTCTGTAGGAGAAGAACCATGTCTTTCCAGACCAGTGTGATCGTTCCCGACAAGGGCATCCGGCCCGGCAAAAACTCCTCGGGTGCGGACATCGCAACCGCGGTCTTCGTATCCATCGTCGCCGCGGGGACCGAAGACCCAACGCAGGTGCGCCTGCCCGCGTCGGCCGGCGTCAAGATCTTCGGCTGCGTGATGGCAGCGGGCGGCCTCAAAGATGGTCAGAACGGTGACATCCAAGTTGAGGGTCGCACTCGCGTCCTTGCTGGTGCGGGTGGCATTGCGGTCGGGCAGGATGTTGCCACGACCATCGCTGGCGCGGCCGTCCTGGCAGTGTCCGGCAACGTCGTCGCGGGCGTCTGCGTGAAGGCAGCCACCGCCGGAGCCTACGGCGAGGTCGAACTCGGCACCGCAGTTGCAGGTCGTGTGGTTCCCTGATTCAGGGGCCTGATTGGAAACAAGAAAGACCCTGAATCGAGGGAGAAGGTATTTGCCATGAGTCGTCAAGTCACGTTGCAGCTTGCAGAAAACGTCCAGGGAATCGGCATGGCCGGGGAGCGAGTCACACTCGCACTTGTGCCCACTGACATTCGGGACACCACCGAGATCCCCGAGTACCTTGCGGGTTACACGCCCTACGGGTTCCGAGCCGACGAGGCATCCCCCGTCGTGCTGACCGATGCTGAGGAGGCCAAGTACCGGACCTTCGACAGCGACGACGCCTTTCGGCGTGTACAGGTCAAGGGTTCGACGCAGGGTCCCGTACCCGAGGTTGACCCGAAGTCCGGGCTGAGCACGTACAAGGTGCTCGAACGTTACGTTGGATCGTTCGTGCCCCGGCAGACGCAGCTCACGAACAGCTCGAACAGTAACTACAATCCGATGATGGCAGCGTCGCGACGTTGCAAGCGTGCGATCATGCTCGACCGCGAGTTGGACGCCTTCGCTCTGCTTGGAACGTCGGGCAACTGGAACGCCTCGGCCATCACGGCCGCGGGTGCGGTCTGGACCGACGACACGCTTGGTGACCCCATCCTCGACATTCAGACCATGGTCGAGAAGTCGGCTCAGATGGTCAACACCGTCTGGATGAATCAGAAGATCGCGAACCGCTTTCTTCGTCACTCGAAGGTTCGCAGCCACATGCGTCAGCTCCTCGGCGACGGTGCGGCAGCGGGCGTCGCGGCGGCAGTGGCCAACGCGGGCAACCCCAACGCGAATGCGGACTTCGTGATCCCCGGTCTCCCTGTGATCAAGGTCGTGGCAAGCAAGGTGAAGAACGAGAGCACGGGCCTGCTCGACTACGTGCTCGGGAACGTGGTCATCGGCGTGACCGTGCCGCCCGGTGGCATCCCCACCGACGGTGAGGAGATCGCGACCACGTACACGTTCCGCCGTCGCGGAATCTCGGGCACCGGTCTCGACGTGCGTGAGTTCGAGGTCGAGGGTCGTGGTCCCCTCGGTGGAACCATGATCGTCGTAGCAGCGGCCGACATCCCGATCATGACGGCCAACAATGCAGGCGGCATCATCACGGGAGTCTGAGTCTCATAGGAGATCGGGCAGCAGATAGTTGGAGCCCCCTCACTCCCTCACGGGCGAGGGGGCTTCGCTGTTTTCAAGGGGTCAGCGCGGGAAGGGTCAAGAGACAATGGCAAAGTCAGCGAGGCGTATTCACACGCCAGTCAAAAACGTGATGGATGAACTGCTTGAAGAAGCACTGCAGCTTGAGGTTGATGTCACCGACGAGGATGGCGCACCACTGGATGAGTCGGCGTTGAGGGAGCGAATCGAGGAAGCGAAGATCGAGCGCGATGGGGAGCCTGAGCCTGAGCCTGAGCCTGAGCCTGAGCCTGAGCCTGAGCCTGAGCCTGAGCCTGAGCCTGAGCCTGCTCCGGTCGAAGTGCCCGCCGTCACGGGGCGCAAGGGCGGTCCCAGGGCCCGCGGGGTGGCGACGGCGAAGTCGGACTTGCGGACTCGCATCAGATCGCCGGATCCTGAGTTGCTTGCAAAGTGTCGCCTACCAGCACCATCCGATGACGACTACAAGTTGGCCGACCTGCATGGATATCCGATGGCGATCCCCGGCGCGAAGGCCTACCGCATTTCGATCTCCATCGTGTGCGTCTTCGGTTGTGGTGAGCGACCGGCCGGCTCGGTCATGCTGATGATCGATTCGGTCGCTGCGAACAAACTCGAGTACCTCACCGCAGTCTGAAGGAGTCACCATGCCGCCCACGCTCGCTGAGATTCTGATCCTCGATGACCTCTACAGCCGAGTCCCGGCCAACGTGATCAACGGGTATTTCAACGACTCGGGGTTGAACAACATCAGCGAGACGGATCAGATCGTCCAAGATGTTTTGATGGCGGCAGAGGGTGAACTCTATTCGCGCATGTTGCGCGCGTACCCTGGTGACACGACAGGTGCTCTCAAGAGTCTGGTGTTGAACGACCCGGCGCTGAAGATGCACCTTGCATGGGTGGCCTGCGAACTTGCGTGCGAGCGGCGACCTGAGTTCACCGATGCCGAGGGGTTCGGCGCGTACAAGGCTCAGTACATGCGAGCGATCGCATACTTCGAGAATCTGTCGAAGGGCTTGATCCGTTCGCGGGGTGAGCAGGTCGCCGGCAAAGGTCGGAACACTGGCGGCGACTATCAACCGAATGAGCAGGGCGAGGGTGAGTTCACATTCGCGCCTTCGCGTAACAATCCCGGAGGACACGGCGGTTTCATCATTCCCCTACTTTTTACGTTCGAGATCGTGAACCAGCTGATGGTGAGGTTGGCATAACCACTCGACATCGAGAGGGCGGGAGTAGTCTGGATGATGGAGGTTTCTGATGAGTGCCGATGTTGACATCCGGCTGGACGTGGATGAGTTGAAGGCTCGGCTGAATCGCATGTCGGCCAATGCCGCGACGCTTCCAATGGATGCATTTGCCGCGATGGCCGTGGCCGATGTCGACGACATGTTTCAGACGCAAGGTGCATCGGGAACCGATGGTGAGTGGGCACCCTTTCAGCGAGCCACGTTGATTCGACACCCTCGTCGTATCGGTGGGATGTTGCTTCAGGACACGGGGGCAACTGCGAACATCCAGGTGGCAGAGGTCACCGAGCAGTCGTTCCGCCTTCGGTCCCCGACCGCTTATGCGGGCTTCCACGTCCGAGGCACCAGGTTCATGGAAAAGCGCAATTTCTTCGCCATCAACTTCCCTGATCTGCTCGAACGCATGAGTGAGCTGGCATTGGAGGAACTCAAGCGATGAGCGACATTCAGGTCAACACAGCTTCGATCGTCCAGGCTGGACGCGCTCTGATGTCGTGCTTGCAGCCATTCACTGGCGAGCAGTCGTTCGGCAAGGTTCGGATGAAGGCCAAGTCGGGTAAGCAGTTCCGCTTGCACCGGTACACCTATCTGATGCCGATCATCAACGGTGCTCAACACTGGTCGTGGTTGTTCAAGGTGAACCGCGGACCTGAGCCTGATGGGAGCTGGCTCATCGGCGACGTTGATGTCGACGTTGATGTGTACAGCGCGATCGGCGGGCAGCGGTTCAACGTGACCTGTGGGACCTCGTTCGTGTTCGACTACCTGATCCAAGAGTTGGACATCGACCCGGCCCCGTACACGGTGGCTGACTTCATCGGCGGGCAGGAGCCACAAGACAACTTCGAGTGTCTGCACGATGCTGCGGTGTACGAGACGTTCGATGGGCCGGCGATTCCACTCGACCTGCGCCGCAGCTTGTTGACCCGTTTCCCTGCAGTGCTTGTGGCGTTCATCGACTTGATGCCGGCCGATGGTGTGACGTCTGCTCAGACGAGTTCAGGCGGCGTCAATGCCGGGGACGGGACCAAGTTCTACAAGATCAACTTCGCGATCAGCGTGATCGTGAGTCGCACGGACAACGACCTGAACCGCCGCTTCCAAGGGATGGTGATGACAGACCGGCTGCTGGCCGAGTTTGTCGATCGACATGCCGCGCACGATGGTGAACCGCTGTCCAACCCTGGTGGTGTGCAGATCCGTCAGGTGATCCGAGAGTCTGGGCCACAAGACCTCTACAAGAAGTTCTTTATCTACACGCTGCTCGTGTCGGTGATGACAAGCGTGACTCGAACTGAGCGACGTTGGGACAGGTTCCCCCCTTGGCTCAGGACTCGTGTGGACATCGAACATCCTCAGACACCTGCGTTGCCGAACCAAGGTCCGCTCCGCATCGTCGACAACATGCTGATCGACATGCCTGAGCAGCCCGACCTGACGCTTGATGGCACGTTCACCCGCGCCAGTGCCGCCACCTATTGGGACGGCTCGATGCTGGTAGAGTATGCGGCGAACGAACGTCGGATCATCGGTGGCGATCTGTTTCTTGAGCCGGCGGTGGCGAACGTGCTTGGAGCCAGGTCCACCGACTTCACGCTGTGGAGTCTACAATCAGGCGCAACAGTTGCGTCGCTGGCCGCGACCAGTCCGACAGGAGCCGTAGCGTCGGCTGATGTGTTGACGTTCGGCGCATCCAACCTCAGCGGTCTGGAGGACATTGCACGGGCGGCAGTGGTCGGTCAGCCCTGCGTCGTCTACGTGTTCGCGAAGGCGACTGCGGCATTGGCCGATGCGTTCAAGTTGACGGTCGACGATGGCGTGGCTGAGTACGAGTCCGAGCTGTTCGACGTGACCACGGCTTGGAAGCAGTACCGGTTCGAGTTCACGCCGACTGCTACCCCAGTCACCATCCGCATTCTGAACGGGCTCGGAACTGCACACTCAGTGGCGGTCTGGGGTGCGTTCTATGACCCGGCCGCAAGGTGGGGGGCTGAGTTCGCGGTGAACAAGGTGAAGGACGTGCTGACGTTCTTGCCTGGTCTACCGACAGATCCGCACAACACGAATCGCACACCGGCTGTCCTGCTCACAGGCTCGTGGCTGATCAAAGTTCGGACACCCGACTATGTGGATCCCGAGCTGGTCGGGGCGGGGCTCGCGAGTGCTCCGGTGTTGGTGACGATCAATGACGGTGCGACGAATCTGCTGATGCTCACGCTGACGGGCACACCATCTTCGGGCGGTGCCACATTTACACTTTCGACGCGCGGGCATGGAGTGGTGCTGACGTTGACTGGTGTGTCTTGGATTCCCGGTGATGTTCTCGAGTTCTGGCTGGACGCCATGGGTCAGCTCGAACTGGTGAGAACTCAGACCCATGATGGGCTCTATTCGTTTTCGCGTTACGATGTAGACGCCCTTCCGTTGGTCGATCGGCTGGTGTTGGGGAGCGATGCAAGTGGGGCGAGGGGCGCAGTCCCGGGTTTCTATTCCGTTGAGATCAACGTGTGAAAGGTTCAGGGTGTCGCAATGACCGAGGCCAAATTCAGATATTTCAGTCCAGGTGATGGGAGGGCGGTTACCCGGTACGGGACCGATCAACTCATCGGAGGGACGCGGACGGCCGATGGCTACGTGGTCAACACGGCGGCGGTCGTT
>Ga0315273_10007845_pt1 | contig 13406 bp, 13 predicted proteins | sample YL17G02_0_MG_FD_205753 | JGI IMG/M metagenome (GOLD analysis project Ga0315273, IMG submission 205753) | Sediment microbial communities from Yellowstone Lake, YNP, Wyoming, USA - YL17G02_0 | ecosystem: Environmental > Aquatic > Freshwater > Lake > Sediment | place: USA: Wyoming | collected... | reverse complement strand
GACTCCGACCGCCACGGGATCTCGCTCGGCATCGGGCACCACGGCGCTTCGACGACGATTCACGCCTACACGCTTTGGCTGATCACGCCCGATCGCTCGACCGAGGGCAAGAACCGCGATGACTACAACGGCACCTACTCGACCGGCACGTTCGTCGCCGGGCTGAGCCTCGGACAGAACTTTCACTAGCCGCGAACGGAGGACCGCCATGCAGATGCACCGCACACGCCGCGCCCTCGCGGCCGCCCTGTTGGTCCTCGCCGTTGCCGGCTGCGCCAAACTCGACCCGCTCTCCCCGCCGGCGACTTCGACCGGCGAGGCCGACTTCTCGAGCTACGTCGCGATGGGCACCAGCATCTCGATGGGCATCCAGTCGAACGGACTGCTCGACCAGCACCAGCTCACCTCGGTCCCGAACCTGATCGCGCAGCAGACAGGCGCGAACGGCCGTGTATTCACGCAGCCGCTCGTCGCCTCCCCGGGCATCCCGAACCTGCTCGTGCTCACGTCGCTCGCGCCGCTCACGTTCAGCACGCTGCCGGGGACGCCGCCCTCGGCGCCCCACGTGCCGCGACCGGCCGATGGCTACGACAACCTTGCGATCTCGGGGGCGGTGGTCGCCGCGGTGATCGCGCAGGCGAACGGATCGCCGTACTTCGACCTCGTGCTGCAGGGGCAGGGCACGATGCTCAGGCAGTGCATCGCGCAGCATCCGACGTTCATCACCGTCGAGCTGGGCGTCAACGACGCGGTCCGTCCCGTGCTGAAGGGCGGCGACCTCACGACGCTGATCTCCGCGCCGACGTTCGCGACGCTCTACACGCAGCTCATGGACTCGCTCGCCGCCGGCGTGCCGAACGCGCGGCTTGCGCTGTCGAACATCCCGCAGCTCACGCTCATTCCGTACGCGGCGACGGTGCCGCCGGTCGTGCAGGCGCCGCTCGGTCCCGGCGGCGCGCTCGTGCCGGTGCGCCTGCGCGACGCCGCCGGCCCCTTGCCCGACGGCACGCTCATCCTGCTGCCGGCGAAGCCGTTGATCCAGGCCGGCTACGGGTTCCCGTCACCGGCGCCGGTGCTGCCGGACAGCCTCGTCATCACGCTGGCCGAGCGCAGCGTGATCGAGACCGCGATCGGCGGCTACAATGTGGCGATCGCGGCCGAGGCCCAGGTGCGCGGCGCAGCGCTGGTCGACGAGTACGCGCTGTACGACGGCATCTACAAGAACGGGATCACGATCGGCGGCGTGCACTACACGACCGCGTTCGTCACGGGCGGGCTGTTCAGTCTCGACGGCGTGCACCCGAGCGACCTCGGCTCGGGAATCCTTGCGAACGCTTTCCTCGAGGCGATCAACCGGCGCTTCGGGGCGCGCATCCCGCCGGTCGACCTTTCGCAGCTGACGCACCCGCCGTCCGCGTTTGCGCTCGCGAAGGCCGGCCGCTGAGCCGCGCGGCGAGCGGAAACACGGCCGCGGCCCGCACCGGCTTCCTGTGCGTCACTGCGGCAACCGTGCTGTGGGGCTTGAGCGCAACGCTCGCGCGCTGGACCATGAAGCACGACATCCCACCACTGACCGTCGTCGAGCTTCGGCTCTCGATCTCGGTCGTGATCCTGGCGGCGATCTTCGCGCTGTTCCGGCCCGCGCTGTTCCGTATCGGGAAAGGCGACGTGCTGCCGCTCGTGATCCTGGGCACGCTCGGCATCGCCGCCGTCCAGGGCTCGTACTACACCAACGTCAGCTGGATCGGCGTCGGGCTTGCGATCCTGCTGCAGTACCTCGCCCCGACGCTGGTCGTGGCGTACGAGGCGCTGGCCCAACGCCGGGCGCCGAGCCGGCTCGAACTGGCCGCGCTCCTGTGCGCCACGCTCGGCGTCGCATTGCTCGTGCTGGCCGACGGCGCGGCGGTCGCGCGCGCCAATCCGAAGGGCATCGTGCTCGGGCTCGCGTCGGCGGGTTTCTTCGCCTTCTACATCGTGTACGCCAAGCGCCTGCTGGCGCGGCTCTCGCCGTTCACCGTGCTGTTCTACGGATTCCTGGTGGCCGCGCTGTTCTGGATGATCTTCCAGCCGCCATGGAAGATCGCCGCGGCGCATTACGACGGGCGCACATGGGCGCTGTTTCTCGCGATCGCGCTCGGCTCGGCGCTGGTGCCGTTCGGGCTGTTCTACGCCGGGCTCGCGCGCCTCGATGCGTCGCGCGCGGGAATCATGGCGCTGCTCGAGCCGATCGTCGCGATCGGATCATCGGCGTGGTGGCTGGCGGAGGGGTTGTCGTGGTCGCAGGCGGCGGGCGCCGCGCTGATCCTGCTCGGGGTCGGCCTCGCGACCCGGACGGGCCGCCAGGCGCTCAGGTGGACTTGGTACCCCGCTTCGAGATCCAGAAGATGATGAACAGCAGGATCGCGCCGAAGATCGCCTTCGGCTGCCAGCCCGATTGCGGTTCGAAGACGGAGACCAGCCACGTCGTGATCACGTCCCACAGTGACGCGGCTTCGCGGCCCAGGGCATGGAAGAATTCGCTGATTCCCTGCACGGTTCACCCCCGTTGGACGACTTCGCCCTCGCCTCGCGGCACGGTGCCGTCGGGACCCAGCACCCGAACCGGCTTCCGGGTCTGCCACTCCAGTGTGCGCGCCGAGCGCTCGAGCATCTCCGCGCTGGCCGCGGTCAAGACGGTACGCCAGCCGCCCTTGTCGGGCTCCCGGAGTTGCAGTTCGTAGCGGCGCACGCCAGCCTCCTGAGGTTATCGGCCGGGGATGCTCCATCCTTGAGCGGGCAGGGCCCCGGGCCGCGTGACATTAGATTGTGGGGGCCAGCACCGCAAGGACCTACTCGATGGGCTGTCCGGCCCGCACCTGGCCGACGTATTCCAGCAGGTCCCAGGACGTGCGCGCGGAGGCGGCGAGCATCATCACGACGGGCGCGAAGAACCCGACGCCCCCCTGTATGTGTCCCGTCAGCCACTGGACCACGGCCACGAGGCCCAGGATGTAGGCAAGTGCTGGGATGAAGAACCGCCAACGCTTGCGCGGGGCTCCGGTGCGCCCCTTGTGGGCGGCGAAGAACACGGGCACACGCATGAACGTCCGCACGAGCATGGCCACGTTGACAAAGGCGTAGACCACGGCGAGGAACCGGCCATCCTGCGCTGGCAGGAGGAACGCGAGCGCGGTGATCAGGACGTACAGGTAGCCCTGGAACGCCTGCGCCGCCAGCTCCCGGAAATCCTTGTGCTCGGGCTTGAACAGGATCTCGACGTGCAGCGACAGCGACACGAACAAGAGCCCGACGAGCGTGACCGCCGCCGTGCCGGCCATGAGGTAGAAGTCGTGCCAGGCTTCGCCCCCCGGGAGCGCGACGAGCGCGGAGCCGGGCGAGAATCCCAGGAAGCTGTAGAAGACCATGACCGACCTCCGTCCTGCGCGGTGGACGTGCAGTATACTGGCGTTGCAGGCGTGAACAAGTGCCGCCCCTCCGGAGGTCCCGTGACCCGCTTCCTTCCCTACGCCCGGCTGTGGTCCGCGCTCCTCCTGGCCTTTGCGCTCTGGGCCGGATGCGCCCCGGCCGGAGGCACGAGCGAGATGGGGCGCCCCGGCGCAGCCGCGGACTCGAGCGCTCTTGGCCCCTCCGCCTCGTGGCCCGACTCGCTGCGCGAGCCCGACCCGGGTGCCCGCCTGCGCGGCATGCTGATCGTGACCCAGAGCTCGGGCAGCGCGGTGGCATTCCTCAATCCGGACTCGAAGCGCGCGTTCGCCTACGTGCGCGTCGGGTTCAGCCCGCGCGAGCTCACGGTCTCGCCGGACCAGAGCCGGATCTACGTCGTGAACTATGACGGCGGTCAGTATGGCGCGGGGACGATCTCGGTGCTCTCGACATCGTCCCGGCAGGAGATCGACCGCCTCGACTTCTATCCCTATGGCCGCTTTCACGGCATCGCGTGCGCGCGCTCGGGGATCTACCTCTACGTCGCCTCGGAAACGCGGCGCTCGGTGCTCGAGATCAACCTGCTGTCGCGCCTGATCGAACGCACGTTCGTGCTGCCGCACGGCACCCCCCACCAGGTCGCGCTCGACCCGAGCGAGACCCGCCTGTACGTCACCAATGCCGATGGCCCGGCGCTGTTCGCGGTCAGCCTGGCGGGCGGCGGCATCCAGGAAGCGCGCGTCGGCAACGGGCCCGAGGCGGTGGTGGTGGCGCCGGATGGTTCCTCGGTCTGGGTCGCGAACCGCGACGATGGAACGGTCAGCGTGCTCGATCCGTACACGCTCGGCTCGATCGCGGTCCTGGGGTCGGGCCGCGCGCCGGTGCGGATCGCTTTCAGCGCCGACGCGGGCCGAGCGTACGTGGTCAACGCGGGCGAGGCGGCGGTCGCGGTGTTCGACGCGCGGACACGCGTGCGCCTCGGCAGCATCCCGGTCGGGAACTATCCGCTCGGCATCGCGCTCGATCCCGACGGCTCGCGGGCGTGGGTTGCCTCGACCCGCGACGACGAGCTTTCGGTGATCGACCTCGCCACCAACACGGTGGCCGAGCGCATCAACGTCGGGCCTGAGCCGTTCGCGCTGGCGTGGGTGGTCGGGGGGCGTTGACAGGGCTCCCGGGCCTGATTTCTTTCGCGCCAGCCACTGATGAGTGGCGCGCCGCATCGTCCCACCTCTATGATCGGACCCCGCGCTAGAGAGACGCTCCGCGCAGGGCCGGAACTTTTTCAGGAGGTGGCCGTGCACATTCCTCGGCAGTCCATCGTCGCGATCGCCGCCGCCTGCCTCGTCGGGGCGGCGCTCGCGCTGGCGGTGCCCGCGCGCGCGGGCCTCACCGACCACATCAAGAAGACCCTCGGCGGCAAGGCCGACAAGGCGACCGACGCGGCTGCCGACGATGCCGAGAAGGCGGCGACCGGCAAGGATCCGAACGCGGGAGCCTCCACGGGCTCGGCCGGGGCAGAGAGCGGGGGAAAGGCGGCCGGCGGCGGCGGCTCCGTCGCGACGGTCTCGACCAAGTTCGATTATGTGCCGGGCGACAGCGTGATCCTGGTCGACGACTTCACGCAGGACGACCTCGGCGAGTTTCCGGCGCGCTGGACGCTCGTCCAGGGAACGTTCGAGGTCGCCGAGATGGAGGGTCAGCGCTGGCTCCGCTGCACCAGCGACGATGGGCACATTCGCATGAAGGTGCCACCGGTGCTGCCCGAATTCTGGACGCTCGAGTTCGACTTCTTCTGCGCCGATCCGGCCGCATCGATCGCGCTCACGGTTTCCGGACAGACCGAGAGCGGGAGCTCGGTGTGGGAGCTGCTGTTCCCGTACTCGGGGCAGAACCTCGCGTTCCGCAGCGGCGAGATCTTCGCTTCGACGCCGATCACCGGCTCCGTGAAGGGCCGGCATCACTTCATGATCATGGCCCGCGGCAAGGGGCTCAAGATGTACGTCGACCGCGAACGCCTGGCGAACGTGCCCGAGTACGCCGGCGGGCCCGCTGCCGTGATCGACTTCCGCGCCTGGGCGGTCAGCTCGCCCATGTTCGCGAACGTGCGCTACGCCGAGGGTTGCCGGCCCGCGAAGGACATGCTCGCCGAGGGCAAGCTCGTGACCTACGGCATCCACTTCGACAGCGGCTCGGACGTCGTGCTGCCGGACTCGGCGCCGATCCTCCGTCAGATCGCCTCGTACATGCAGGCGAACCCGGCGGTGAAGCTCAAGATCACGGGGCACACCGACAACGTCGGCGCGGCGGCGGGCAATCTCGACCTGTCGAAGCGGCGTGCGGCGGCGGTCGCAAAGGTCCTGTCGACGGATCTCGGCATCGCGTCCGACCGGTTCACGACCGACGGCAAGGGCGACACGCAGGCGGTGGCGAGCAACGCGAAGCCCGAGGGTCGCGCGATGAACCGTCGCGTCGAGTTCACGAAGCTTTGATCGTACGCCGGGCGGCGATTCTCGCGGTCTGGCTCGGGCTGCTCGGCGCGGCGAGCGCGTTGGCCGCGCCGGCGGCCGCGCCCTCGGCCCAGGGCAAGCGCGCGTTCCTGAGCGTGCCGGTGTGGTACCTCGACTACGACGTCGACATCGAGCTGTCGGGGATGGGCGGCAAAGGCGACACGCACGTTCATTCCCACACGTCGCCGCGGATCCTGCTCGACTTGCGCAACCAGGGCCCACTCCTGCTGATGGACCGGTCCGGGGGCGTGGCGAGCATGCTCGTCCAGATCGACGACGCCGCGAACTGGATGGTCGGCCCGCCGTTCGACGCGGACGGCAACGGCGATATCTCCCCGGCGGAGATGAACGCCAGGCTCGACTCGAGCATGGCGCTGCAGAAGCTCGAGTACTCGCACAACAGCGTGAATTCTCACGACACCGCACGAGGAGCGGGCCGGCTCCATCCCGTGGACGACACCTATCACTTCGAGGTCGACGTGACAAAGGGCAAGTTTGCGGTCTTGCTGCCCGTGACGTTCTCCGACCTTCCGCTCACGGCGACCAGCGTGCGCGGAGAGGCGAAGCGGATGGAAGCTCGCAACGACGGGACGACCTACTGGGAGGTGAAACCGATCGAGGAGCCGTTCTCGATGGGCATGCCCGACTACCAGACCGATCCTCCAGCGGAAAAGCCCGGCCTGATCGTGGGGACGCTGCCCGCTCAGTTGTCCGCCATCTCCGGTTCCGTGTCGTACGCGATCGCCGCGGGTCCTGGCCTCACGGGCAAGCTCACGATCCAATTCACGGCGTCGCCGTTCCCGCCCAAGCCGATCGAGCTGGTGATCAAGGTACCCGACGACTACGGCCGGTGGCGGCCGCTCGGCACGCGGCTCGAGCTCGAGCCCGGGAACACCATCCAGGTCGAAGCGGTCCTGCGTGGCCCGGGCGGCGGGCCCCCGCCGTTCAAGGCCAGCCGCATCACCTGGGAGCTGCTCGGCACCTCGCGCGAACCCGGCGTGTGCATGAACTGGCCGCCCGATCCTCACGTGCCGCCGTGGCCCGACCTCAAGATCGAGCGCGACTACAACTCCACACTCCTGACTGACAGTGCGACCGAGTGGCAGAAGGCGTCGGACACCGGCACCGACCTCACCGAGTCGGTGGTCACGATCTCGTGTTTCGATTTTGGCGCGCACGCCGGGCTCCAGGTCACCGCCGAGCTCACGAACGGCGACGTGGTGGTCGGCGTGGTCGAGGGCACGGCGGACCGCTCGCTCCGGCTGCCCGCGCGGCCGCTGGCATCGATCGTGGCGGACGCGTACAAGAAGCACTACGGCGCAGAGGGCCAGGCCGACGCCGCCGATCTCGACGACGACCCGGTGTGCGACGGCTTTCCGGGCGACGGCCTCACGCTCTACGAGGAGTATCGCGGGTTCTGGGTCGGTGGCGAATGGCTCGAGACCGACCCGTGGACGCGCGACGTGTTCATCCAGAATACGATGCGCTCGCACGGCTCGACCTGGAACGGGATTCGCTACTACAGGCGCGCGACGCATCTTGCGGTCCACGACCTGCTCGAGGACGAGGAGGTCCGCGGCGACCACGTGATCAACTTCCGCCGCGCCAGCTCGCCACACGTCGTCGACCAGCACGCGATCTACATTGTGGCGAAAGACGACCCGAACGAGGCGTTCGCCAACGTGGAGGTGGTCGGGACGCCAGGAACCTCGCGCGCCGTGCACATGCCCCCGGGGTGGCGCACGTTCCACCGCGTCTCGCGCGATCTCGACGGCGACAAGCTCGGCTACTTCGCCGTGACGCTGGCGCACGAGATGCTGCATGCCTCGAACGTCTATCACCACGGCCAGGCAGACGAAGACGTCACATGGACCCTGAAGCACCGCCTGCTGGACCGGACGCCCTACATCGTGGAGTCATCCCTGGCGGGCGACGCCGAGGTTTCGGTCCGGACGGAACAGGGCCGCGAGATCGGCGCCGACAGCCTGTTCTTCGCGGGAGCGCCGACGATGGAAGTCTGGCTCGGCGTCGACGAGGGCCAGCACAGCGGCGCGTGGGATTGCCTCATGCGCTACGACGTCGCGGTCGCCTACCGCTCGCGCCGCCAACCGACGCTGGTGCGCTACTTCGCCTGCGACGAGCCCGCCGGCGAGGTCCTGTGCTCGAACATCGTCGGGACGGGCGTGAACCAGGCGGGCCGCGCGCCACAATCGCGCTACGTGAACGCAGCCGCGCCCGACCCGGCGCACGAGATCTACGCCCAGCGCGGGCGCTGCGATCACCAGATCCGGATCTCCGATGTCGGCACGGAGCCGAAGCGATGAGCACGCGCCTTGCTCCCGTCGCCCTGCTCCTGGCGTGCGCGTCGGTCGCGAACGCCGAGGGGCGAGGTTCGTATCACGCGCCGGTCACGCCTGCGGTCGTCGTGGGCGCCAACGAGGTCGCCGGCGGAACGCTGCAGCCCGGCTGGCTGCTCGTCGTCTCGGCATTGCTCGTGCCCGGGTCCGACACGACCGGGGCGCCCGTGATCGCGCCGCGACCGGAGTTCTCTGTGCGACTCGTGGACGTGCGCGGCGCCGCCGTACAGATCGCATTCGCGCCGCTCGGCGCGCCGGGCGAGATCGAGGAATCGACGCAGTGGTTCTGGCTCGCGAGCGAGTCGGCGACGCAGGCGCTCACGCCGGGCCGCTACCGGATCGAGGCCGACACGAGCGGATTCCGGGCGCGTGGGCTGCACGCCGCGGGCGCCGTCCTGGTCGTCGAGCCGGCGGGCTCCGCGAACGATCCGCGGGCGCGACGCCTCCGCACCGAGGCCGCGTTGCTCGCGGGCCGCGTCGATGACGCGCTCGCCGAGACCGACCGCTGGACTGCCGCCGACACGGCGGACGCCGCCGCGTGGTCGGCGAGCGGCGACGTGCTCATGGAACTGGACCGCGCCGGCGATGCGCTTGTTGCGTACCAGCGCGCCGGCGTAATCGTGCGCCAGGCGGAGGCAGGCGAGCCGCTCGACCTCGCCCGCCGCACGCGCGCGGCGATGCGCCGCATGCTCGAACAGCGCGGCGTGCTGGAGCCCCCGCCTAAGGACCGTTGAGCGGGGCCGTGTCCGGGTTCGACCGCCGCGTCGAACCCGCGGTCCCCGCACGTCGGCGCCTTCTGCGCTAACTATCCCGCCACCTCGGCGGGCGCTTCTCCTGCCAGGCGGCGATGCCCTCGGTCGCGTCGTGCGTCGCCATCAGCTTCCTGGTGTAGAGCGCCTCGAGGCGCGACAGCTCGCGCAGGAATTCGTCGGGCTTGCGGCCCCCGCGCATTGCGGTGGCGTGCGCCTCGGTCGCGAACTTGAGCGCTGGGCCACTGTGGCGCGCGAACTTCGCGACGAACGCCTCGGCGGCCGCGTCGAAGCCGGCGTCGGGGGCGACCTCGTTGACCAGCCCGATCGCGTGCGCGCGCCGGGCGTCGATGGTCTCGCCGGTCAGCATGAGGTGCGCCGCGTGGTGCGCGCCGACGACCTGCGGCAGCACGAGCGCCGCAATCGGCGGGAAGCAGCCGAGCGTGATCTCGGGCAGGCCGAACGTCGCCCACTCGTTGGCGATCGCGGCGTCGGCGAACGCCACCAGCTCGCAGCCGCCGCCGAGCGCCGCCCCGCGCACCACCGCGATGGTCGGCCGGCCGAGATCGAGCAGCGCGCGGAACACGCCGTGGAACGCGTCGAGCATCGGTCCGACGCGGTCCTTCGTGTGATCGGCGATGTCGACTCCCGAGCAGAACGCCCGGATCCCCGCGCCCGCGAGCGCGACCACGCGCACGTCCGACCGCTTGGCGAGCGAGTGCACGGCAGTCGAGAGCGCGCGGTTGGTCGCCACATCGAGCACGTTGTGCGGCGGACGATTGATCGTGAGCCACGCGACGTGCTCGCGCACGTCGAGCCGCACAAAGGCGGCGGGATCCTGGGATGGGGTCTCGGTCATGGGGCCTCGGAAGGATGGGCCCGCAAAGGAACGAAGGAGGGGGCCGGGGCCCGTCGGTGTGCGGGCCCCGTTCGGTGGCTTGCGGAGGAGCCCCCGAAAACCCACGTCCTCGTCAACTCGACGTTAGTCATTGTGCCGGGGTGCCCGCAAGGTCCGATTCGCACCCTGATTTCGAACCGCCGGGGGCTGCGGCCAAAGCGCCAATTGTGCTATTTTGGACCTGTCCTTCAGGAGGCCCCGTATGCCGGTCGAAGCGCCCGAAATCACGGTCCGCCCGCTGTCCGACGTGGACATCGACGCGATCACCCGAATCGACGAGAAGCTCACCGGCCGCTACCGCCCCGATTTTTGGGAGGAGCGGGTGGCCTATTACATCCGGCGCGACCCGGAGTCCTCCCGCGTGGCCGAACTGGGGGGCGAGGTCGTGGGCTTCATGCTCGGCGACATGCGCGGCGGCGAGTTCGGCCTCGAGGAGACCAGCGGCTGGATCGAGCGCTTCGGCGTGGACCCTGCGGCGCGCGGCAAGGGCATCGGGCGCAAGTTGTTCGACGCGCTTTCGGAGTACTTCAAGGCGTCGGGCGCGCACACGCTGCGCACGTTCGTCGACACCGGACAGACCGAGACCGCGACGTTCCTCAAGGCGGTCGGGTTCGGACCCAGCGCGCTCACCGCGCTGGAACAGAAACTGGGCTGAAGGGAGCACGATGAAGGTCGAGACCACGCAGATTCCAAAGAAGTACGAAGACGCGATCGCGCACTGGGTGAAACACAACTTCCAGGACTTGCCGCTGCTCGGGAAGTACTGGGACAAGTACTTCCCCCAGGATGACGCGTTCTGCCTCTGCGCCAAGCTCGATCTCTCGACCTCGCACGTGCAGGAAGTCGGCGAGCACAAGGGCCAGCCCAAGGTCGAGGACCCGAGCGCGCTGACCGAGGACGCGGCCAGGCACCTGCTGACGATCATCCGCGCCCAGGCCTCGACCGAGTTCGGCTCGATCCAGCAGCACCAGGTGACGATCGAACGCTCGCCGTCGGACCAGGACAAGTTCTGGGTGCTGCGCGTGATGGCCGAGGAGCTGCGCCACGGCTACCAGATGTTCCACATGCTGACGAGCCGCAACTGGGAGAAGCACTCGGGCGGCGTCAAGACCGAGGACATGGTCGAGGACGTCCTCACGATGGAGACCGGCACGCACGTGCTCGAGGCGTTCAACCTCCCGTACGACTCGTTCGTCGATAACGTGGTCTTCTCGGGCGTCATCGACCGCGTGGGCAAGTACCAGCTGACCATGCAGAAGGTCTGCGCCTACCGCCCGTTCGCGCAGTCGATGCCGCCGATGCTGCGCGAGGAGGCGTTCCATCTCGCGACCGGCGTCGTGCCGATGCGCCGCTGGCTCGAGGCCGCCGCGCAGGGGGACGCGTTCATCACGCCCGAGCAGATCCAGCAGTCGCTCAACAAGTGGATCCCGCGCGGGCTCGAGATGTTCGGCGACGAGCGCGGCGGCGACACCAACCTCAAGCTCGGCTTCAAGGACATGAAGAATCGCGAGGCGCAGTCGAAGTACTGGGACGAGGTCGCGAAGTTGCTGCACGACCTGAACCTCAGGTTCCTGCGCGCGCGCTATCCGTCGAAGTCGCCCGAGACCATCGAGCGCATGCTCGCCGCGCTCTTGCGCGATCGTTCGTCGGCCGACGGCACCTCGTACGACGAGATTCTCAAGATGCCGCACCGCGAGTTCTTCCGCCGCCGCGGCGAGCCGGCGTTCCGCATGGTCTCGGTCGAGGGCGACCCGATCGCGGACGTCGAGGAGTACATCCGCCACCTCGCTCGCGTCTTGCCTCAGGCCTATCTCGCGAGCCGCGACATGGCGCAGTACCGGGACCTGATCCGCAAGGTGGCCGCGCGCGAGGTCACGCCCGAGCAGGCCGCGATGAAGTCGCCCATGATGAAGCGCAAGGCCGAGTCGGTCTGTCCGTGCTCCAAGGGCGTGCGCTGGGTGGACGTCGACGGCGGCGCGGAGAAGCTGCCGCAGGTCGCGACCAACGAGGGAACTCCGGGGGCGCCGACCTTCCACGCGCCGTAGCTGCCTGCCGGATCACGCAGGCGAGACAGGCCGCCGGGCAACAGGCCCGGCGGCCTGATTCGTAGTGGGGGAACCCGCGGATGCCGGTGTCCACGAGGAACGCCGGCCACTCCTCGGACTCGACGGCGCGCCCGAGGGCGCGCTGGCAGCGCGGTCAGCCCTGGAAGCCGACCTTGCTGTGCGTCTCGTCGCACCACGGCTTGTGCGCCGACTGGCCGCAGCGGCACAGCGCGCACGAGCCCGAGCGGTGTTCGATCGTCCCGTCGGGCTTGCGGACCTCGATCTCACCCCGTACGAGGAGCGGGCCGTTTGCCTGAGGCTCGATGCGCACGGCCGACGCGGCCCGCGCGGTTGTGGGCTCCACGGCGGGCGCCGGGGCGCCGAGCGCAAGTGCGCCCGACGGGCAGCGCTTGACCTGCTCGACAATGGCGGAGAGTTCGGCGCCCTCCATATGAACCCACGGGTGCTTGCGCGGATCGAACACGGTGGGCAGAGCGCGAAAACACGTCTGCGTGTGCAGGCAAAGGCTCGGTTTCCAGACGACGGTGACGTCGCCCCGGGTGTAGCGCTTGACGACCTCGCTCATATCAAACCCCACTGTCGGTTTGAGACTGTCCGTTTGCGTGAAGGGACTCCACCATCCTGCGCCCAACAGCGCAGCCTTTCAACGGGCGGCCGGCCGGCGCGCCCTTCCCCGGGGTTATCGGCCCGTGCCCGCATCGTAGTCCGACAGCGCCTTCGGCGGCATTGCAACCCGTAGCGCATTGACGATGGCGAGCAGGTCGATCGCTTCCTGGGCAATCGCGCCGGCGACCGGAGACAGGTGCCCCGTCGCCGCGAACACCATGCCGACGACGCTCAGCGCCATGCCGCCGACCGCGCTCTGGAGCGCGACCCTGCGCATGCGCCGGCCGATGTGGAGCAGTTCGTCGACGCGCTGGAGCGAGCTGTCGAGGATCACCGCCCCCGCGGCCTCGCTCGTGATGTCGCTGCCCTGCCCGAACGCGATGCCCACGGTCGCAGCCGTGAGCGCGGGTGCGTCGTTGATGCCGTCGCCGAGGAACACTGTCGGCCCCTTGGCGGTGAGTTCGCGCACGAGCGCGAGCTTCTGCTCCGGGCTCTGGCCCGCATGCACCTCGGTGATGCCGACGCGTTTCGCCAGGTACTCGACCTCCGAAGCGCGGTCACCCGAGACCAGCAGCACGCGGTCGAACCCGTGACGCCCGGTGAGGTGGTGGATGAACGGGGATCCGTCGGCGCGCGGCTCGTCGCGGAAGCGCAGCAGCGCGGCCAGCCGCCCGTCGATCAGCACCACCGCCTCCATGCCGCCCTCGTGCGGCGGCAATGCATTCGCGATTTCCGGCTGCGCCGCGAGGGCCTTCGCGCGGCCGGTGATCGTGATCGCGCGGCGTTCGACGAGGCCC
>Ga0315273_10007844_pt1 | contig 13406 bp, 7 predicted proteins | sample YL17G02_0_MG_FD_205753 | JGI IMG/M metagenome (GOLD analysis project Ga0315273, IMG submission 205753) | Sediment microbial communities from Yellowstone Lake, YNP, Wyoming, USA - YL17G02_0 | ecosystem: Environmental > Aquatic > Freshwater > Lake > Sediment | place: USA: Wyoming | collected... | reverse complement strand
CTCGAGCGTGGCGGCGAGGTCGAGCAGCTCCGCGGCGTGCCCCTGCAGCGCCTGGCGGCTGCCGCCGACACCGTCGCGGAAGCGGTCGGCCGCGGGGCCGACGAACTCGGTCGTCGAGCCCACCGCCCCGACCGAGTCGCCGAGCGCGCCGAGCCGGTCGGCCTCGGCGCGCAGCCGCGCGGCCAGCTCACGCATCCCGACCGGATCGCCGTCCAGCTCCACCGACTGTGCCCTCGCCCGCCTCGGCCGGCTAGCTGCCGGCGTCGATCAGCGCCTGGTAGCGCATCCCGATCTCCGCGCTCGAGTCCTGCATCGCCTGCTCGAGCTGGCGCAGCGTCGGCGCGAACGACGACTGCCACGACTCACGGAAACGGTCGGCCGCAGGCCCCGACCAATAGGTGTTCGCGAGCTGCCCGTCGACCGTCGCAGTGAGCTGGTCGACCACCGCGGTCTGCTGGTCGAAGGTCGACTTCAGCGACTGCAACTGATCCATCGAGGCGCCAATCGTCGGCATCTTCATCTCCTCCTGTAGATCCGGGGCGGGAGCGCCGTCGCCCCCGCCGATCCCGGGCTTATAACCCCGGCCACGTTCCCTTACTAGATGTCTCTTTTGGACATGGCCGAAACGGCCAGTGGGCGGCGGGGGCCTTCGTCGTCATAGTCCGAACCGTGGTTTCCAGGCACCGCGCACCGTCAGCTCGCCGTGACGACCGGCCTGCCGGGGACGGCGCGAGGCTCGCGCTCCTGCTCAGCGCGGGGGCGCACGACGTCGTCGTCGATGCGCCCGCACAGGCGACGGTGGGAACGCTCGCCCGGGAGCTCTGGCCCGAGCCGCCGCGGACTCTCTCCGTCCCCCGGCTCGGGCAGATGCTGAGCCTGCGAGCACCGCTGGCGGCGTCGGGCCTGCGCTCCGGCGACAGGCTCGTCCCCGGCGCCGTCTCCGCCCAGCGGGTGGAGCTCGGGGTGGCCGAGCTCGTCGTCGTCGGCGGGCCCGCCGCTGCACGTGTCGTCGCACTCGCGCCCGGCGAGCACGTGCTCGGCTCCGCCGCGGAAGCCGAGGTGGAGCTCCCTGACCCGTCGCTCGCCGGGCGCCACGCCCGGCTGCTCGTCGACGGCGAGGGCGGCGCCGCGATCGTCGACGAGGGCGCGGCGAGCGGCACAGCGGTCGAGGGAGTCCGCCTCCGCCCGGGGGAGCCCCGCTCCCTCGGCGCCGAGGAGCTCGTGCAGGCCGGGGAGACCGTGTTCTCCGTCCGCCCTGCCGTCGCTTCCACGATCCCGCCGAAAGCGGGCACCCCTGTCGTCTTCTTCAACCGGCCGCCGCGCGTGCGCCGGGATCCCGCAGAGGCGACGGTCCGGATTCCCGCGCCCCCCGGCGAGCCGGTGCGGCCGCGCCTGCAGGCGGTCGCATCGCTCGTTCCGCTCGTGCTCGGGGCGGTGCTCTGGCGGATCACGGGCAGCGCCACGATGTTGCTCTTCATGACGATGAGCCCGGTCATGCTCGGGTCGAACTACCTCGAGGACCGGCGACGCGGCAAGCGGTTCTTCCGCCGTGCAGCCGCCGAGTTCCGGCAGCGGCTCCACGAGCTTGGGGACGAGCTCGACAGGCACCTCGCGCGGGAGGTGCGAGAGCGGCGCGCGGCGGCCCCCGCCCTGCCGGAGCTCCTCGCCCGCGCCGAGGCGCACGCACCGACGCTCTGGGAGCGCCGGCCGGGCGACCCCGACTTCCTCACCCTGCGGACCGGCACCCACGAGCAGCCGTCGCTCACCGCAGTCGCCCTCGACGACGGCGGCGCCGCCGGGCTGCGGGCCGAGGCGGAGGCGCTCGCCGCGTCGTACGCGACGGCGCCGCTCGTCCCGGCCACGGTTCCACTGGCCGAGGCCGGCGTCGTCGGGCTGTGCGGGCCGCGGGCCCGCGTCGATGCGCTCGCGCGGTCGCTGGTCGTGCAGGCGGCGACGCTGCACAGCCCTCGCGACGTCGTCATCGCGGCAGCGATCGGCGAGCAGCGCACACCGGAGTGGGAATGGTTGAAGTGGCTGCCGCACGTGCGCGCGGACGGCAGCCCGCTGGAGCGGCACGTGGCCGTCGGCCGGCTCCGCAGCCGCGAGCTGCTCGAGTCGCTCCTCGCGCTCGTGGCCGAGCGGCGAGCCGAAGCAGAGTCGCAGATCGCCACCCGAGCGAAGCGGTTCCACCCGTTCGTGCTCGTGCTCGTGGACGAGGAGGTCGCGCCCGAGCGCGCGCTCGTAGGCGAGCTCCTGCGCGCCGCAGCCGACGTCTCCGTCGGCGTCGTCTGGCTGGGCTCCGACTCCGCTGCGCTGCCGGGCGAGTGCCGATGGCTGGTCGAGCTTGCCGGGCAGCGCTGCACACTCGACTCGACGAACGCGCGCACGGGCGAGCTCGCAGCGGGCGTGAACGCCGAGCTGCTCGCCTGCGGGCTCGCCGAGGAGTGCGCGCGCGCGCTCGCCCCCGTGCGCGACGTCGCCGACCCGGGGGCCGCGAGAGCGCTGCCGGAGCGAGTCGGCCTGCTGGAGCTGCTCGGGGGTGAGCGGCTGGACACCGACTGGATCGAGCAGCGGTGGCTGCTCGCAGACGGCCTGAGGGCGGTCGTGGGTGTCGGCGCCGACGGCCCTCTCGCGCTCGACCTGCGAGCCGACGGCCCGCACGGGCTCGTCGCGGGGACGACCGGGGCGGGCAAGAGCGAGCTGCTCCAGACGCTGATCGCCTCGCTCGCAGCCACCGTGCCGCCGACGCGCTTGACGTTCCTGCTCGTCGACTACAAGGGCGGTGCTGCGTTCAAGCAGTCCACCGAGCTCCCGCACACCGTCGGCTTCGTCACCGATCTCGACCCGCACCTGACCCAGCGCGCGCTCATCTCGCTGAACGCGGAGCTACGGCGGCGCGAGCAGATCCTGCACGACGCGGGGGCGAAGGACCTCGCGGAGCTCGAGCGGCGCGACCCCGCCCACGCGCCGGCGAGCCTCGTGATCGTGATCGACGAGTTCGCGACGCTGGCCAAGGAGGTGCCGGACTTCGTCGCCGGAGTGGTCGACGTCGCGCAGCGCGGTCGCAGCCTCGGCGTGCATCTGCTCCTCGCAACCCAGCGTCCGGCCGGGGTCGTGAACGACAACATCAAGGCCAACACGAACCTCCGCATCGCACTTCGGGTCGGCGAGAACACGGAGAGCTCGGACGTGATCGGCGTCCCCGACGCGGCCCGGATCCCGCGGAACCGGCCCGGCCGCGCCTACGTCCGCACCGGTCACAGCGAGCTGACCGAGCTCCAGGCCGCCTTCGTCGGCGGCATCACCGAGGTCAGCGCCGAGGAGGCACCGCTCGGCGTGCGGCCGTTCACGCTCGACGAGGGCGACGGCGGTGCGCACCCCGACAGCGGCGTCGAGGACGGGGGGCAGACGGACCTGCGGCGGCTCGTCGTCGCCGCCCGTCTCGCCGCCGAGCGGCTCGAGCTGCCGCGGCAGCCGTCACCGTGGCTGCCCGCGCTCCCAGCAGTCCTCCCGCTCGAGACGCTCGAGGCCCAGCCCCGTGACGGGATCGTTCCGCTCGGCCTGCTCGACGAGCCGACGGCGCAACGCCAGCGCGCCCAGCTGCTCGACCTCGACCGGGACGGCAACCTGCTCGTCTTCGGCAGCAGCGGCTCCGGGAAGACGACGCTCTTGCGGACGGTCGCCGTCGCGCTTGCAGGCTCCGCGAGCCCGGCAGAGCTCCATCTCTACGCGCTGGACTTCGCCTCGCGCGGACTCGCGGCGCTCGCCTCGCTCCCCCACTGCGCCGGGGTGCTGGTGAGCGACGAGAGCGAGCGGATCGAGCGGCTCTTCGGCGTGCTCCGGCGCACGATCGACGAGCGCAAGGCGCTCCTCGCCCGGGACGGAGCCCTCTCGTTCCAGGACTACCGCCGGCTCGAGGATGCACAGCCGCTACCGCGCATCGTCGTGCTCCTCGACGGCTACGCCGGCTTCCAGTCGATGTTCGAGAAGGTCGATCTCGGCGCCCTCGTCGAAGCGCTGCCGCGCCTCGTCGCCGAGGGGCGGCAGCTCGGCGTGCACTTCGTGATCTCCGTCGAGCGCCGCGGCGCGGTGCCGCCCGCCCTGGCCGGGATCGTGCAGTCGCGCGTGGTCCTGCGGCTCACCGACGAGGACGACTACCGCGCGCTCGGCATCGATCCGCGCTCGCTCCGGGGAGTGACGCTGCCGCCGGGACGCGGGTTCGGCGAGGGAAACCTCGAGCTGCAGTGCGCGCTCGCCGGCGAGGATCCGACCGGTGAGGCGCAGGCGGCCGCGTTGACCAGGCTCGCCGATCGGCTGCGGCGCCGGTATCCCGACACGGCCGCGCCGCCGCTCGAGACGCTGCCGCTCGAGGTCCCGCGAGCGGAGCTCGACGCCTCCGATTCGCCGTTTCACGCCGCGATCGGCGTTGCCGAGGTCGACCTCGGTGCGGCGGTCGTCGATCTGGCCGCGCGCAACTTCCTCGTCGCGGGCCCGTACCGCAGCGGGCGCTCCACCGCGCTCCTCGCCCTTGCCGAGTCGCTGCTCGCCGGCGACCCCACGCTCGACATGCACCTGCTCGCGCCGCGCCGCAGTCCGCTCCCGCTCGCGCCACTCTGGGCAGGCGGCGCCTGCGGCGAGGACGATTGCGCAGCCGCCGCCGGGCAGCTCGCCAAGCTCGTGGAGGCGCGACGGAAAGGGGAGGCCGAGCTCGTGCCGCTGATCGTCTTCGTCGACGACGCCGAAGAGCTGCTCGAGACGAAAGCCGCGCCCGCGCTCGAGCAGATCGTCCGCCGCGGCCGCGACGTCGGCGTGTGCGTGGTTGCCGCGGCGGAGCGCCACTCGGCGCTGCGAGCGTTCTCGGGCTGGCTGCGGGAGGTCCGCAAGGACGGACACGGCTTGCTGCTCGCACCGGACCTCGAGACCGACGGGGAGCTGCTCGGTGTTCGTCTCCCGCGGCGCTCGAAGCCGAGCTTCCCGCCCGGCCGGGGCTATCTCGTCGACCGCGGGTCGCTCCAGCTGATCCAAGTGGCGCTGCCCGACGCAGTCTCGATCGATCGCGAGGAGACGGTGGAGTCGGCGTGACGCGGCGGCCGTCAGGGCCGTCTCGCTGACGACCGCTGAACCTCCACTCGCGGGATTCCTGCACCGCAACCCCGTCGGGGAGGCGCGGTGCGGTAGGTAGCGTGTCCCCGATGCAGCTACCCACCGGAGCCGAGCTGCGCCTGTCGGGAGGCGAGGGGCCGCTCGCCGTCGTCTGCATGAACGGGGGCCAGGGCGGCGAGGTCGCGGGCACGTGGAGCGCCTCGGTCGAATGGCTCGTGTCGCGGCTGCGCCCGCGGTTTCCGGAGCTGCGGTTCGGCGAGCTGCGCTACCGGGTGAAATCGTGGCGGCGGCTGCCCTGGTGCATGGAGGATGCGCGCGCCGCGGTCGGCGCCGCCGGCGGCGAGCGGACGCTGCTCGTCGGCTTCTCGATGGGAGGCGCGGTCGCGATCGGCGTCGCAGACGAGCCGTCGGTCGAAACGGTGGTCGGGCTCGCGCCGTGGATCCCGGACCGGCTCGACCTCGACTCGCTCCGCGGGAGGCGCCTCGCGGTGATCCACGGGCAGCTCGACCGCTACCTGCCCGGCGTGCCCGGCGTCTCGGCACGCCACTCCCGAGCCGGCTTCGAGCGGGCCCGGGCGCTCGGCGTCGAGGGCGACTACACGGTGATCCGGGGCGGGGTGCACGGGCTCGCCGTGCGCCCGCTCGGCCGCGGCCTCGTGCCGCTGCCTCGTGCCGCGCGGTGGGCCGACCTGGTCGCAGCCGAGCTGGGGCGGTTCCAGTGGACCGGCTGACCCTCCTCCTGAGCGGCGCTTTTCCACACCCTGTTGACAGCGCGCAAGTTTTCCCCAGCCGCGGCGTCTCAATAGCCATCATGGATGTCCGCCACAGCGCTCTCTGGAGCAGCCCCGGGGCCCGGGAAAAGCGCCGCTAGAACCGCCTCCCCCGGTCGGGGTACCTCGACCGAGGGATTTTCCTCAAGGCCCGCCCGTTCCCCCCGAAAGGGGGAGTCACGCTGTGGAAGGCCGCACTACGGTCATCACACGGGAGCCGAGCTTCGCTCTCTCGACTGTGGCAATTGCGGCTCAGCGCCTAACGGCGCAGGGGAGGCGGAGAGGACAACATGGCAGGACTCGACAGGTCGTCCCCCAGCACGCGCCAGAGCGCCCCGTGGGGCTCCGGCAACCGCGGCGAGCGCAGCTCGGGCGGTCGCGCTGCGGCGGCTCTGCTCGTCTCGGCTTTCGCGCTCGGCGCGCCCCTCGCGGCGTCTGCCGGCAGCGGCGGTCCGCCCGCCGTCTCGCTCGTCCCGCAGGCCGCGAAGGTGAGCGGCCCCAAGGCCGGGGTGCAGGGGACGTTCGTCCCGCCGGCCCTGCTCAAGCAGGCCCAGGAGAACGGCAACCAGAAGCTTCGGGTGATCATCCAGGCCTCCGGCGGCGCCGGCTCGGCCGCCTCGGCATTCGCGGCGACCGGCCAGAAGGACGGCGGCACCGTCTCCAGGCGGCTCGGGCTCGTCAACGGCGTCGCCGTCGAGCTGAAGGCCAAGTGGATCATCCGGCTCGCGAAGATCCCCGGGCTGATCGTGACCGCGGACGCGCCGGTGAAGACCACCGGCCGGAGGTTCAACGCGCAGCTGTGGCCCTACGTCACGGGCAACGCGACGCTCTGGGGCACGGCGCAGAATCCTGCGCCCAATGCGGGCACGATCGCGATCGTCGACTCGGGGCTCGCGGGGGGCAGGCAGGAGTTCGACGGACACACCTACCCGCAGGTCAACCTCAGCTCGCTGACGCCGAACGCGCAGGGCGACGGGGACGGTCACGGCACCTTCGTTGCAGGGATCGCGGCCGGCGGGCTGGAGCACTACACGGGCGCCTCGCCGTCCTCGGAGATCCTCCCGATCCGGGTGATGGACGACGAGGGCGTCGCGCGCACGTCAGACGTGATCGCGGCGGCGCAGTGGATCCTCGCCAACAAGGACGCCTACAACATCAAGGTTGCGAACTTCTCTCTCCACTCGTCGATCGCGACGCACTTCTTCTTCGACCCGCTCGACCGGGCCGTCGAGAAGCTGTGGTTCAACGGGATCGTCGTCGTCGCGGCCGCCGGCAACTACGGCACGGGCAACACGCCGAGCGGCGTGCTCTACTCCCCCGGCAACGACCCGTTCGTGATCACGGTCGGCGCGGTCGACATCGGGGGCAGCGTGGGCAAGCAGGACGACTCGGTCGCGCCGTGGTCGGCTTGGGGCCATACCGAGGACGGGTTTGCGAAGCCCGAGCTGGGCGCCCCGGGCCGCTACATGATCGGGCCGGTCTCCAACGGCACGCTGAGGCAGCAGCGAGGCGACCACGTCGTCTCGCCCGACTACATGCAGCTCTCCGGCACCTCGTTCGCCGCCCCGGTGGTCGCGGGCGCCGCCGCCCAGCTGCTGGCCCTCCACCCCGACTGGACGCCCGACCAGGTCAAGGGCGCGCTGATGCTCGCGGCCGAACCGGCGCCGGGGATCACGAACTGGCAGATCGGGGTCGGCGAGGTCGACGCCGCCGGCGCTGCGGCGCTCGTCTCGCCGCCCAACCCGAACCTGGCGCTCGACGCGTTCGTCGCCCCCGGCACGACCGGAGGGCTCGTGTTCGACGCCCCGGGCTTCGTGGCCGCGGTGACGTCGGATCCGTCGTGGGGAGACGCGGCCTGGACGGACGCTGCCTGGACGGACGCTGCTTGGACGGACGCGGCCTGGACGGACGCGGCCTGGACGGACGCGGCCTGGACAGACGCGGCCTGGACGGACGCTGCTTGGACGGACGCGGCCTGGACGGACGCTGCTTGGGCGGACGCGGCCTGGGCTGACGCGGCCGAGAGCGAGCCGGTTGGTCCCGTCCCGCTGCTCGACGCGGCGGCGCTGGCCGACCTCCAGGCAACGCCCGGCCTCGCGCTGCCGCCCGGGTCGGACACGATCGCAGCGCTCGGTCTCACCTCAGACAGTTCCACCAGCGGCGGTGCGGTCGCCGTTCCCCCCGGCGCCTAGCCCCTGCAGGCGCTTCTCTCCCGTGCCCGGAAGCGGCCCCCTCGGGGGCCGCTTCCCGTTTCCCCCCGGGTTGGAGGGATCCGGGCCGTTCCCCTAGACTTCCGGGATTCATGGCCTGGTGGGAGTTCGTCTTCATGATGGTCGTGCTCAAGATTCCGATCGTCTACCTGGCGCTCGTGGTCAGGTGGGCGATCAGGGCCGAGCCGGAGCCGGGCGGCGGGACGGCCGGCGGGCTCGGCGACGGCGGTGGCCCGCCGGGCGGGTGGCGGCGAGGCCTGATGCAGCCCGGACGCTCCGGCCCCCGAGGCGGGCCCGCGCGCATGCCTCCCCGGCGGCGGCGGGCGGCATTCGCGAACGGTAGAGTCGACCGATGAGCAGCGAGCCGATCCGCCGCAGCGGCGCCGCCGAAACGGTCGCAGGCTTCCTGGCCGCGCTCGCGATCTTCGTCGCCTTGATCGCCGTCGTCTACCACCCCGTGCGGCTCACGGTTCCCGCGGTGCTGCTGGCGCTGATCGCCACCGGCATCGGCGGCCGCCACGCGCGGCTCGCGTACGCGGCGGCGCTGATCTGCGTCGTCTGCTGGACGCTGGGGATGACGGTCGCGGTCGTCACCCGCCACCCGCTCTGGTAGCCGCGCCCCCGGGCGGGGCTGCTACAACACGCGGCATGAGACGTCCTGTGTCAACCCCCTTTGCCTGCGCGTTCCTCGGGCCAGGCGGTGGCGGAGCCGGGCTTCGCCCGGCGGGAGCCGCGGCCGGCGAGGGGCGCGCATGAGACGACAGGACGTCGACGGCGTCAACGCGGGCTATGCGAGCCTGCTGCTCGAGCAGTACCTCGTCAACCCGGCCGCGGTCCCGGCCGAGTGGCGGCGGCTGTTCGAGAGTGGAGAGACGGAGCTCGTCGAGTCGCTTCCGGGGCTCGCGCGCCTGCTCGAGGCCGTGGAGCACGAGCCGGAGGGAAACGGCGGCGCCGTCGTCGAGGCCGCTCCGCCGCCACCGCCCGCCGCCGCTCCGGACGAGGAGCTGCTCGGCGGGGTCGCGGCGGCGATGGCGCTCGTCAGGGCCTACCGCATGGTCGGGCACCTCGCCGCAGCGCTCGACCCGCTCGGGTCGGAGCCGCCCGGCGACCCGGCGCTCGAGCCGATGGCGATGATCCCGAAGCTCACGCCCGAGCTGCAGGCTCGGATCCCCGCGGCGGTGCTGCGCATGTACGTCCCCGCCGAGACGCTCGCCGACGCGCTGCCGCTGCTGCAGGAGACCTACTCGGGCACGCTCGCGTACGAGATCGAGCACATCTCCGACCACGAGAAGCGCGTCTGGCTGCGGCAGGCGATCGAGTCGGGCCGCTACCGCACCCCCCTCGCGCCCGACGAGCGCCGCGCCCTGCTCGTCCGCCTCTCCCAGGTCGAGGGGATGGAGGCCTACCTGCGCAAATCGTTCCTCGGCCAGAAGCAGTTCTCGCTCGAGGGGCTCGACGCAGTGATCCCGATGCTGGACGAGGCGATCGAGCTCGCGGCCGAGGACGGAGCGCACGAGGTCGTGGTCGGGATGGCGCACCGGGGCCGCCTCAACGTGCTCGCGCACACCGTCGGGCGCCCGTACGAGACGATCCTGCGCGAGTTCGAGGGCGAGCGGTCGTTCGAGGCCGTCGCCGCCGATCCCGAGGGCGGCACCGGCGACGTCAAGTACCACCTCGGCGCCAGGGCGCAGCGTGCGACGAAGGCCGGTGAGATCGCGGTCACGCTCGCCGCGAACCCGAGCCACCTCGAGGCGGCCGACCCGGTCGTCGAGGGGACGGCGCGGGCGGTGCAGACCGACCGGGCCGGGGGCGCAGGGCTCCACGACCCGAGCGTCGCGCTGCCGGTGCTGATCCACGGCGACGCGTCGTTCGCCGGCCAGGGCGTCGTCGCCGAGACGCTCAACCTCGGTGCGCTCGCCGCGTACTCGACCGGAGGCACCCTGCACCTGATCGCCAACAACCAGGTCGGCTTCACGACCGATCCCGCCCAGGGGCGCTCGACCCGCTACTCGAGCGACCTGGCGAAGGGCTTCGACATCCCGATCGTCCACGTCAACGCCGACGACCCCGAGGCGGCGGTCTCGGCGATCCGCCTCGCGATGGCGTTCCGGCGCCGCTTCCACCACGACGTGGTCGTGGATCTCGTCGGGTATCGCCGCTTCGGCCACAACGAGCAGGACGAGGCCGCGTACACGCAGCCGCTGATGGTCGAGGCGATCAGCGGGCACGAGACCGTCCGCGCGCTGTACGCGGAGCGCCTCGTCGCCGACGGGGTCGTCGCCGCGCTCGAGGTCGAGGAGCTCGAGGCCGAGGTGACCGCCGCGCTGCGCTCGGCCCACGACGCGCTGCGGGCCACCTTCGGCGCCGACCCCGCCGAGCACGAGGAGCGGCTGCCCGCATCGTCGGCCGGTACGCCCGCGACGGCCGTCGCCGTCGAAGCGCTGCGCACGCTCAACACGGAGCTGCTCGCGGTGCCCGACGGCTTCACGATCCATCCGAAGCTCGCGCGCCAGCTCGAGCGCCGCCTCGACGCGCTCGACGAGGGCGGGATCGACTGGGGCCAGGCCGAGGCGCTCGCGTTCGGCTCGCTCCTGCGCGAGGGGATCCCGATCCGCCTGACCGGCCAGGACAGCGAGCGCGGCACGTTCTCGCACCGCCACGTCGTCCTCCACGACCCGCACACGGGCGCGGTGCACGTGCCGATGCAGCACCTCGACGGCGCTGCCGCAGCGTTCGAGATCGCGAACTCGCCCCTGTCCGAGTTCGCGTGCCTCGGCTTCGAGTACGGCTACTCGGTCGCCGCGCCGGAGGCGCTCGTGCTCTGGGAGGCCCAGTTCGGCGACTTCGTCAACTCCGCGCAGCCCGTGATCGACCAGTTCGTCGTCTCGGGCCTCTCGAAGTGGCGCCAGAGCTCGCGCCTGACCCTGCTGCTGCCGCACGGCTACGAGGGGAATGGGCCCGAGCACTCGAGCGCGCGGCTCGAGCGCTTCCTCCAGCTCGCCGCGCAGGAGAACATCCGCATCTGCAACCCGACCACCGCGGCGCAGCATTTCCACCTGCTCCGCAGGCAGGCGCTCGAGGCGACCGCGCGGCCGCTCGTCGTGATGACGCCGAAGGGCCTGCTGCGCCTGAAGGGCGCCTCCTCGACCCTCTCCGACCTCGCCGACGGCGCCTTTGCGCCGCTCCTCGACGATCCTGTCTCCGACCACGCGAGCGTCCGCCGGCTCGTGCTCTGCTCGGGCAAGGTCTACTACGACATCGTCGGCAGCGAGCGCTACCCCGCCGCCGAGGGAATCGCGATCGCGCGCCTCGAACAGCTGTACCCGTTCCCGGTCGAGGCCGCGGCCGAGCTGACGTCGCGCTACTCGAGCCTCGTGGAGGTCGTCTGGGTGCAGGAGGAGCCGCAGAACATGGGGCCCTGGCGCGCGATCCGGCACCGGCTGGAGGAGGCGAAGCCCGACGGCGTGCCGCTGCGCTTCGTCGGCCGCCCGTGGCGGGCGAGCCCGAGCGAGGGGTATCCGACCGCCCACCTGCGCGAGCAGGACCGCATCGTCCGCGAGGCGCTCGCGCCCGTCTGACGGTTCCCCCTCATGGAATCGGGCCCTGCGGCCGACACAGTCCCTAGAACGAGGGATGTCAACGAGGAGAAAATGCGGCATGAAGAAGGCCTGACAATGGGCAGTTTCCGGCTCAAGCTCGTGGGCTACTTTCTGTTGCTCGCGCTGATCCCCCTTGCGGGCTTCTTCTGGGGCTTCCGCCAGGTCGCCCAGCGCAGCGAGACGGCCCTCGTCGACGCGCGGCTCCAGGCGGGCCTGCGCGCGTCGAGCGCTGCGCTCCAGGAGGGGATCGCGTCCGCCCGGCGGCCCGCGGCCGAGCTCGCCGGCAGCATCGCCTTCGAGGAGGCGGTGATGGAGCGCGACCACCGCGCCCTCGCCCTGGTCCTGCGCGACGAGCCGAACCTGCGCGTCGTCGGCCCGAACGGCTTTCGCGTGGGCCCGGCGCCCGCGCTCGCCGCCGAGACCGAGGTCCCGGTGATCGGCCCGGCCGGCCTCGTCGGCTCGGTGATCGCCTCCGTTCGGCTCGACTCGACGCTCGCGGCCCGCCTGCACGCGCGCTCCGGGCTCGAGTCGCAGGACGTGATCGCGATCCTCGACCACGGCCGGATCGTGGCCGGCGCGCCCGGCGTCCCGGCCGGGGCGGTCGGTGTCCCGCCGGGTCTCTCGCGCACGGTGAAGCTCGGCGGCGAGCGCTTCCGCGTCGTGGCCGGCAGCGGGATCGCCGAGCGACCCGGCGCAGCGCTCGCGGTGGTGACGCCCCAGGCGCGAATCGACGCGATCAACCATGCGCGCGAGCGTGAGCTCCTGCTCGCCGTGCTCGCTTCGCTCACGCTGATCGGGGTTGTCGCGTTCGCCCAGGGCCGCTCGATCGTCCGCACGGTGCACGGGCTCGTCGCGGGCGCGAACGAGATCGCCCGCGGCAACCTCCACAGCCGTGTCGAGGTCAAGGGCCGGGACGAGCTCGCCGTGCTCGGCCGCAGCTTCAACACGATGGCGGACGAGCTCGAGGGCCGGCTCGACGAGCTCGAGGCCGAGCGCGCGCGCCTGCGCGAGGCCTTCTCGCGCCTCGGTTCCGCTCTTGCCGCCACCCACGACTCGAAGCAGCTGATGCGCGTCGTCGTCGAGACCGTCGTCGACGCGACCGGCGCCGACGGGGCCGTGCTGCTCGGGCGCACGGGCGACGTGGTCGAGGCGGGCGACCCGGCCGCCGGAGACGACACCTTCGAGCTGCCGCTCGCGGCCTCCGGCACGCAGAGCTTCGGCACGCTCGTCCTCTACGGCTCCGCCTTCGACGAGGAGAGCCGCGAGACGGCGCGCTCGCTCGCAGCCCAGGCTGCGGTCGCGCTCGACAACGCGCGCCTGCACGGGATCGTCGAGCGCCAGGCGCTCGTGGACGGCCTCACGGGGCTCGCCAACCGTCGCCACTGCGAGGACGAGCTCGAGACGGAGCTCGCGCGCTCCGAGCGCCTGGGCGGGCCGACCGCGCTCGTGCTCGCCGACCTCGACGACTTCAAGGCCGTGAACGACCGCTACGGCCATCCCGCCGGGGACGCCGTCCTCTGCGCGTTCGCCGAGCTGCTGCGCGAGAGCGTGCGCGAGATCGACACCGCCGGACGGTTCGGCGGCGAGGAGTTCATGCTGCTCCTCCCGGGCACGGACGCCGCCGGCGCGGCGCACGTCGCCGAGCGGGTGCGGGCGGCGCTGGCCGAGCGGGTGATCGTCACGCCGGGCGGCGCCGCGATCCGGATCACGGCGAGCTTCGGTGT